>Ga0209006_10000194_pt1 | contig 63787 bp, 55 predicted proteins | sample JacPin_JW_Ref_O2_FD_188567 | JGI IMG/M metagenome (GOLD analysis project Ga0209006, IMG submission 188567) | Forest soil microbial communities from Algoma, Ontario, Canada - Jack Pine, Ontario site 1_JW_Ref_O2 (SPAdes) (version 2) | ecosystem: Environmental > Terrestrial > Soil > Boreal...
CTACGTCGACGCTTTCCTGCGCTTGACCGTGACTCCGCAGATCACTTCGGAGAGCACGATCTTCCTGAACATCGACGTGGAAAACACCACGCCGAACTTCGGCCAGCAAGTGCAGGGCAACCCGGAACTGATCACCCAACAGGCCACCACGCAGGTGCTGGTCACCGATGGCGGCACGGTGGTGATCGGCGGCGTCATCCAGACCCAGAACTCGGTCAACATCACCCAGGTGCCGTTGCTCGGCAACATCCCATACCTCGGCAACCTGTTCAAGCACACGCAGGTGAGCACTTCGAATCAGGAATTGATCTTCTTCATCACGCCGCGAATCATTCAGACGTAGCATCCGCTGTAGCAGCGTCCGACTTAGCAGCGCAGTTGAAGATTTAAAACCGCCAGCTCCCGCGAAGAACCTGTCCCGGAGCTGGCGGTTTGGTTTTTTGGGGGGCTACTCAGCTCTCAGAGGCCTCTGGTCTTTCAAGCCGACACGGCTGAGCAGGCTCTGATAGCGAGGATCCGAGCGCAGGTTATCAATTCGCAAATCCGCATTCAGATGCCAGGAGAGGTCTAACGACTTTTCCCGATACGCTCTCTCAAGGAAGTGGAAGGCTGTGTCTTTGTCACCCAGCGCCGCGTATAACGTCGCGATCAGGTAAGGCGAAACTTTGACTTTGGTCGATTCTTGCTCCAGATCCCGAAGAGCGTCCCGCAGGATCTTCTGAGTTTCGGCCCTTCTTCCAACGCCCGCATAGGCATGCGCCAGCGCCGCCGTGGCATCTTGATCCCCGCCTGACAACTCGACTGCTTTCTGGTACTCGGCGACAGATTCCAACTGTTTTCCCGTTCCCTCGTAGCCGACGCCGAGATAGAAGTGCTCGAGCCATTCATTCGGACTTAGAGCCACCCCTCTCTGGCTTGCTTCAAGCAACCGGTCGAAATCGCGCAGTTGATAATCAACGCCGATGTCGGTAAGGGTCGAGCTGAAGCTGGTATCGAACGCCCGGATCTTGACCATCTCCGCCTCCGCCTCGGAGCGGCGTCCTCTGAAGGCGAGATATTCCGCTCGATCCTCATGGGCGCAAATGTAACTCGGGGCCAAAGCGATTGCTTGGTTGAACTCTCGTTCGGTAGCGTCCCAATCCCAGCTATACCGCCAACTTAATACCCCGAGAGTGTCATAGGTTTCGCCGATGCCATCGTCCAAAGCCAGAGCCTGCCGATCCGCCTCCTCCGCAGACCGGTAAGCCGACTCCGGGGACATTTGCCGGAACATCGCCAGATAAAGATAAGCGTCCGCCAGGCCCGCATAGGCCTGCGCAAATCCTGAATCTTTGCGGGCCGCCTCTTCGAAATAGGTCTTGGCCATGTTCAGCGGCTGGGCCATGGTGAATTGATTCGACAGGTAATAACGTCCCTTGAGGTAGGAATCGTAGGCTTCCGGATTTACCGGGCGCCGCGCCCCCAAACGAGCCTGCTGTTGCGGCGTTAGTTGCGCGCGGACTTGCTGCGCGATCGCCCGCGCCACGTCGCTTTGCAGGGTGAGGACGTCCCCAAGGTCACGATCATACGTGTCCGCCCAAAGATGCTTGTCGGTGGGGCCGTACAGCAACTGCGCCGTAATCCGCACTCGTTGCCCCGAACGCATCACAGATCCTTCGACGATCCCATCCACATTGAGTTCTCGGGCAATTTCCGGTAAGCCCTTTTTCGTGCCCTTGTAACGCATCACAGAAGTTCGCGAGATCACTCGGAGAGCGCCAATCTTGGCCAGGTCCGTGATCAGCTCATCCGTCATGCCGTCCACGAAATATTCCTGAGCGGGATCCCCGGAAAAGTTCGCCAGCGGCAGCACTGCGATCGAACGCACCAACGGCGTGGCAGCCGCGCGATGCGAAAGGGCCGGTATCAGCACCAGAATTGCCGCGAGGGCAAGCGTCATCAACAGCGCGGTGATAACGACCGTGCGAGACCTGCTACGAACCGGCACAACCGCAGCTTCCAGGGATGGAGAGGGGGACGGTGCGTTTGCCGCAGCCGGCAGGGGTTCCGCTGGTCCGATTCTCTCCACCGTGCCGATGAATCTGTATCCCCTGCGCGGCAGCGTTTCGATGTAGCGCGGAGTCCCGGCGGAGTCTCCCAGCGTTTCGCGAAGTCTTGCGATGGCGTTGTGCAGGCCGTGGTCAAAATCAACAAACGTTTCGGCTGGCCACACCTGCGCTCGGAGTTCCTCGCGCGTCACCAACGCCCCCGCGCTATTCAGCAACGCCGCCAGTACCTGAATCGGTTGGCCTTGCAGCCGCAGCTTAACGCCACCCTTTCGCAGCTCGCCCGCCCGAAGATCAAGCTCAAAATTATCAAACCGCAGCACGCGCGAGACTGGAGCCGCTGCCAACATACGAATACTCCGTAAGGGTACTAAGGCTAACACACTTCCCGCGGCTTGAGGCGGCCGCGCGGAAGCCGCTAACCCCAACCTTTTCTTGAAGTTACAAAATGGGAAAACTTTGGGGAAGGAAGGAGACTGCAAGGATTGATTGCCTGCTCCCTTACGCGCAGGATGAAGCCCGCTCGGCCCCGCCGCAGAACAGACGCGGCCGACAATTTCAACCAGATGCACAAAGGAAAAACGATTATGACGACGCCGATCTCCAAGCTCACCCAGAAAATCATGTTTCGAACCGTGTCAGGGACAATGTTGCGAACTCTGAACCTGGCTTTGCTGAGCACTCTCATCGTTGCCACGCCGCTGCTCGCCGCCGAGAAGCCTTCGCATCATCCAGACACTCAGCCCGAGTCCTCTTCGCCCGCGCTGGTGCAAGAGGTCCGCGAGGGAACGCAGAAGTACGTCAATGTCAACAACGCCGTTGCCGCCGGTTACGGGCCATTTCTCGGTTGCGTTGCCGGCACCGACCACGGGGCCATGGGCGTGCACTATGTCAACGGCACCCTGCTCGGCAATCTCACGCTCGACCCGGCGCAACCGCAGGCCCTCATCTACGAGCCGGTTAAGGGCAAGATGGTGCTCGTTGGCGTCGAGTTCATCCTGGATTCCGCGAGCTGGCTCGCCGCCAATAACAACACTCCTCCGGTGCTCGACGGGCAAGTCTTCAATTTCGTCGCCGCCCCGAATCGCTTCAACATTCCTTCCTTCTTCGAGCTCCACGTCTGGGCCTGGCGGGGTAACCCACAAGGCTCGTTCGTGGACTGGAACAACAACGTGACCTGTGAAGGGGAATGAGTAATAACGAATAACTGAGGATCGGCACGAGAACGCTGCCCCCAGAAGGGTTGCCCCATGTCTCGCCGCTTTTGCGAGACATGGGGATTTTGACTTTCCCGCGCGCTCGGAATCGGCCCTCGCTCAGTTCTCGCGCGCGATGGCTGGTGGGGGACGTTGATTCACGGTTTTCGACGGAGAACTGAGAACCGAGAACTGTTAGACTCACCCCGATGAACTTCCAGGCGCGCCAGCGGAAATTGCGGGACCATCTCGCCACCACGCAGTTTGACGCGCTCCTGGTCAGCCATCTTCCGAACATTCGATATCTTTGCGGCTTTACCGGAAGTTCCGGCCTGCTGCTGATCGAAGAGAGCGGCAGCCTCTTCGTCACCGATGTTCGCTACGACACGCAAGCCCATGCCGAAGTGAAGAGTGCGAAAGTGGTAATCGCCCGCCAGGCAGTGCTGAACGCGGCCGGGGAACGGATTGCCGCCTTGCGAGGCCGGAGAGCGATTGGTATCGAAGCCGACCACGTCACCGTCAGCGACCGCAAGCGTCTGAACGATCTATTGCCCTCGCATTTGCGGCTGAAAAATTCCTCATCCCTAGTCGAGCGTGTCCGCATCGTCAAGGACCAAGACGAGCTAGCCCTGATCAGAAACGCGGTGAACCTGGGAGCAAAGCTGTTCGAGCGCGCTCTCGAAGTGCTTCGCCCCGGCGTCAAGGAATCTGACGTTGCCGCCGAAATGGAGTATGCCGCGCGCCGGGCCGGAGCAGAAGCAATGTCGTTTCCCACGATTATTGCCTCCGGGGCGCGATCCGCCCTGCCGCACGGCCGGGCTTCCGATGAGCCGATCAAGCCCGGCGGATTCGTGGTCTGCGACTTCGGTGTTATACTCGGTGGTTATTGTTCGGACCAGACCCGCACTGTGTGGGTAGGGAACGTTGCAACGGGGGCCCAGCAAGACGCTCGCGCGACCTACGAAGCGGTCCTCGAGGCTCAGCAGTCGGCCATCGCGGCCGTAAGGCCCGGAGTGAGCGTCACAGAAGTGGACGCTGCAGCCCGCAAGGTATTGCGCAAGCGCGGGTTAGGACGATATTTCACCCATTCCACTGGGCACGGAGTGGGGCTCGAGATCCACGAAGCCCCGCGCGTAGCTGCTGGCCAGAAAACGGTTTTGCGGCCCGGAATGGTCATCACCATCGAACCGGGCGTATACTTCCCCGGAAAATGGGGCGTAAGGATCGAAGATATGGTGACGGTTACGGCCCGTGGCTGTGATGTAGTGACGCCCACGCGCAAGGATTTCCTGGCTGTTTCGGTGTCGTAGAGGTCCCACCTCAAGCGAATGAATCTAAAAGAGTTGAAGGAACTCATCGAGTTCCTCGAAGAAAAAAACATCGCCGAATTCGAGCTCGAACGCGGCGACGTCAAAGTACGAATACGGCGTGCCGGAGAGCACCCGGTTGCGGATGCGCAGGGTGAGCCGCGTTTCTACGCCGTGGCGCCGGCTCCGGCTTCGGGACCCGAGCTCGGCACAGCTCCGGTTCCCGGCACGAGTGCGCCGGCGCTGCCGGTGCAACCCGTTGCCGAAGAAGGACTTCACATGGTGAAGTCGCCGATTGTCGGAACCTTCTATGAAGCACCGTCTCCGGGCGCGCCGCCTTTCGTGAAAGCTGGCGATCAGGTGGAGCTGGGGCAAGTCCTGTGCATTGTCGAAGCGATGAAGCTGCTGAACGAGATTGAATCGGATGTGGCGGGGGAAATTGTGAAAAAGCTGGCCAGTAATGGACAGCCCATTGAATATGGGCAGGATTTGTTTGTCATCCGGCCGAGGAAGTAGAAGGGCAGTGGCCAGGGGCAGTGGTCAGGGGTCAGAAACTAGAAGTCAGGGTTAAGAATTACGAAGTGATGCTAGTTGCGGATCGGGCGCGCTGAGTCGCGCCGTTTTTCTTGCTTATTTTCTTGCAGCGGGAACCGCTACCGACCAACTTCCACGAGGGAACAGCAACGGAAGCACCAAGAGCCAGAAGCTGAGAGCTGAGAGCTGCTTTTTCATGTTCAAGAAAATTCTGATTGCCAACCGCGGCGAGATTGCACTGCGCGTGATTTGCGCGTGCAAGGAGCTGGGAGTGCGCGCGGTGGCGATTTACAGCGAGGCGGATCGTAATTCCTTGCACGTGCGCTTTGCCGACGAGGCGATCTGTATTGGTCCGCCGCAGCTTGCGCTCAGCTACCTGAACATTCCTGCCGTCATCAGCGCCGCCGAGATTGCCAATGTGGAGGCGGTGCACCCCGGCTACGGTTTGTTGGCCGAGAACGCCAACTTTGCCGAAGTGTGCGAGACCAGCGGGATCAAGTTTATTGGACCGCAGCCCGAGGTCATGCGACTGATGGGCGAAAAGGAAAAAGCGCGCGAAGCCATGAAGAAGGCGGGCGTGCCGATTCTGCCGGGGTCGGATGGAATCGTCGCCACCGACGGCGAGGCGATTGAGTGGGCGCGGCAGGTTGGTTTTCCGGTGATCGTGAAGGCGTCGGCGGGCGGAGGCGGGCGGGGCATGCGCATTGTGCGCACCGAAGAAGAACTGCCCGCTCTGTTCAAAGCGGCGCAGGCCGAAGCGGCCGGGGCGTTCGGCAACGGCGACCTCTACATGGAGAAGTATGTGGAGCATCCGCGGCACATCGAATTCCAGGTGCTGGCAGACGAACACGGCCACGTGGTGAGCCTGGGGGAACGCGAATGCTCGATCCAACGGCGGCATCAGAAATTGCTCGAGGAATCTCCCTCGACCCAGGTGACTGCGGAATTGCGCGACCAGATTGGCAAGGTTCTTTGCAAGTCGCTGGGAGACATCGGATACACCAACGCGGGCACGATTGAATTTCTGATGGATCAGGATCGCCAGCTGCATTTCATCGAAATGAATACGCGGATTCAGGTGGAACATCCGGTCACGGAGATGGTCACCGATGTGGACCTGGTGAAGGCCCAGATCATGATCGCGGCCGGGGCGGAGATGCGCGACGTGCTGCAGGGGCCGATTGTGCATCGCGGGCATTCGATTGAGTGCCGCATCAACGCCGAGAATCCCGATACGTTCGTTCCATCGGCAGGGAAGATCACGGCGTTTCACGCCCCCGGAGGGACGGGGGTGCGCATGGATACGGCGGCGTATGCCGAGGGCGTGATTCCTCCGTATTACGATTCGCTGATCGCGAAGCTGGTGGTGCGAGGGAAAGACCGCAACGAGGCCATTTCGCGCATGTCGCGGGCGCTCGAAATGTTTATCGTTGAGGGCGTATACACGACGATTCCTCTGCACCGGAAAATTCTGGCTGATCCGGATTTTCGCGCGGGGAGATTTGATACCGGGTTCATTGAGCGGTTTCTGAAGAAGAATGGTCATTGAGCTGAGCCAGCATCGCGTCAGTTCCAGTTCCGAGTCCTGAGTACCGGGTACCGAGAAAACACTTCGTGCGCCTCGAACCATGATTCAGCTTCCCCGGCTTTACCCCATCGTTGACGCAGCCTTCTTCCCGACCTTGCAAGCCCTCGCTGTTTTTGCCGAAGAGCTGGTCGCGGGCGGGTGCATGCTGCTGCAATACCGGAATAAGTCCGGCAATGCACGAGTCATGCTGGAGCAGGCTCGGGAGTTGCGTCGGCGTTGTCGGACCAGAGTGTCCGACCTAGACGTGCGGTTGATTATGAACGACCGTGCCGACCTGTGCCTGGCGGCGGAGCTCGATGGAGTGCACGTGGGGCAGGAGGATTTGTCGGCGGAATCGGTTCGAGGGATGATTGGCGCGGGTCGCTGGGTGGGCGTTTCCACGCACCATGCAGAGCAGATGGTAGAAGCGGACCGCGGTTCGGCGGACTACGTGGCCATTGGGCCGGTATTTTCCACGTCGAGTAAAGACCAGCCCGATCCCGTGGTGGGACTCGAAGGGGTGCGCCGGGCACGGTCGCTCACCGCCAAGCCGCTGGTGGCGATTGGCGGGATTACGCGCGAGAACGCGGCCTCAGTGGTCGCTGCCGGGGCCGATTCCGTGGCGGTGATCTCTGACCTGTTACATGATCCCCGAAAATCAGCAGAGGAATTTTTCCGCATCTTGAGGTAGAGTCATGGGACAAATTCGTGGCGCTGGCGGCGCAAATATTCGTCGTTGGTCGTTCGTCGTTCGCCAAGACTCGCGCCGGGCCATTTTCCTTTGCTGGCCAACGCCCATCGACGAACGACCAACGACGGTTTCATTTCGGAGGGGTCACTGAGTACACCGATAACGCCGGCTGCCAGCGACTGGGAAGTCCACAGTCATCAGGATCAAGAATTGGTGAAGGGGCTCGGCCTGACCAGCGCGACCATGCTGGTGATGGGATCGATGATCGGCTCCGGCATCTTCATTGTTTCGGCCGACATTGCTCGCGAAGTGGGCTCTCCCGCGCTGTTGATTGCCGCTTGGGTCGTCGCCGGGTTCATGACGATTGTGGCCGCGCTCAGCTACGGCGAGCTGGCGGCCATGATGCCGCGAGCCGGGGGGCAGTATGTTTACCTGCGCGAAGCGCTGGGGCCGCTGTGGGGATTCCTTTACGGCTGGACTCTGTTTCTGGTGATTCAGACCGGCACGATTGCCGCCGTGGGCGTGGCTTTCGGCAAGTTCCTCGGAGTATTCTTCCCGTCGATTTCTTCTACCCACTGGATTCTGCATCTCTGGAAAGTTCCGCCGATTCATGTAGGGCCCATGCTGCTCGGCAACATGGACGTCGGCATCAACACGCAGAATCTGATGGCCATTCTGCTGGTGATTTTCCTTTCGGTGGTGAACATCTTCGGCGTGAAACTGGGCGCGCTGATCCAGAACATTTTTACTTTCGCAAAAGTGGCGGCGCTGTTTGGGCTGATGCTGCTGGGCTTCGCGGTGGGCCGCAATGCTTACGCGATGGCGGCGAACTTCGGGCCGAACTTCAGGCAGGGCGCAATGCCATGGATTCTGCATCCCCTGCAAGTTGGCGTGGGCGGTCCGGTCGCGCTGGTGGGAGTCCTGACCATTCTAGCGGTGGCGCAAGTGGGGTCGCTGTTTTCCGCCGATGCTTGGAACAATGTGACCTTCACGGCCGGTGAGATTAAAAACCCGAGCCGGAACCTGCCGTTGTCACTGGCGCTGGGCACGGGCATTGTGATTGCCTTCTACATCGCCTGTAATTTCGTGTACCTGATGGTGCTGCCTCTGCACGGAAGTCCAACAGGGCTAACCATCCTCGATCGTGGCATTCAGTATGCCAGCGAAGACCGCGTGGCCACGGCAGTGCTGACCCAGATTTTAGGCAGCGCGGGTGGCGGGATGATGGCGGTGGCGATCATCGTCTCCAGCATCGGGTGCAACAACGGGCTGATTCTTTCCGGGGCCCGGGTTTATTACGCGATGGCGAAAGACCGGCTCTTCTTCCGCAAGGTGGCGAAGCTGCATCCGGTTTACAAAACGCCTGTTATTTCCCTGATGGTGCAGATGGTGTGGGCGTGCGTGCTGTGCATCTCGGGCAGCTACGGGCAGCTTCTCGACTACATTATTTTTGCGGTGCTGTTGTTTTATATTCTGACCATTGTCGGGTTGTTCGTTTTGCGACGGACGCGGCCCCATGCGGAGCGGCCTTACCGGGCGGTGGGCTATCCGGTATTGCCAGCGATTTATATTGTGATGGCTTTATTCATTGATGTCGTACTATTGCGCTACAAACCGCAGTTCACGTGGCCGGGGCTGATCGTGGTGCTGCTGGGAGTTCCGGTGTACTACGCGTGGTCGCCGAAGGCGGGCACAGAACGTACATCCACGTAAGCGTCAAGGAGAAACCAAACGAATGGCAAACTTGTTCGCCACCAAGCCGCTGAACCTGCTGATGGAGGAAGCCCGCGAAACGGGCGAGCACAGCCTGAAACGCACGCTGGGAGTTTTTCAGCTCACGGCGCTGGGGGTGGGCGCGGTCATCGGCGCGGGTATTTTTGTGATGGTGGGGCTGGGGGCGCACTATGCCGGCCCGGGACTCACGTTGTCATTTGTTCTTTCGGGCTTGGGATGCGCGTTTGCCGGTTTGTGTTATGCCGAGTTCGCGGCCATGATTCCGCTGGCGGGCAGCGCCTACACTTACGCCTACGCCACGCTGGGCGAATTGATTGCCTGGATCATCGGATGGGATCTTACGCTGGAATATGCCATGGGCGCCAGCACGGTATCGTCGGGCTGGTCAAACCACTTCATCGAGTTGTTGAATATTTTCCACATCAAGATGCCGCTGTGGCTGGCCTACGATTACTGGACGGCCTTGAAGACGGCCGAGAATGTTGTTGCGCGGCAGATGGCGCAGGCCTCGGATGGTTCGTTGGTGCCGGGCACACAGACGTTTCTCGATAAGGTGAGCGCCATCGTGGCCGCGCAGTCACCAGAATTATTGCAGCGGGCGCACGATCTGCTGGGTGCGCCACGTCTGTTTGGGACCGAGATTGGATTTAACCTGCCGGCGTTCCTGATCGCGCTGGTGATTACGGCGATTCTGGTGGTTGGGATCAAGGAGAGCGCGCGGTTTAACACCGGGATCGTGGTGATTAAGGTGTCGGTCGTACTATTCGTGATTGCGCTGGGCGCTCACTACATCGACCGCGCAAACTGGGGCATGGACTGGCATTCGTACGCGCCCCACGGCTTCGCGGGAATCGGGGCGGGCGCGGCCTACATATTCTTCGCCTACATTGGTTTCGATGCGGTCTCGACCACGGCCCAGGAGGCCAAGAATCCGCAGCGCGATCTGCCGATTGGAATGATCGCTTCGCTGGCGATCTGTACCGTCTTGTACATAGCGGTGGCCGGGGTGCTGACGGGGATGGTGCACTGGCAACAGATTAATATCGAAGCGCCGGTCGCGGTTGCATTTCTGGACCGGGGTCTGACCACCGCGGCGAACGTGATTACGCTCGGAGCCCTGGCTGGACTGACAAGCGTGATGCTGGTGATGTTGCTGGGCCAGACTCGAGTGCTCTACGCCATGGCCAATGACGGTCTTTTGCCGAAGAAGTTCTTCGCTGCGGTCCACCCCCGATTCCGTACGCCGTGGAAGAATACGATTCTGGTGGGTCTGCTGGCCGCGATTGTCGGGAGCGTGACGCCGATTGAGGATATTGGAAAAATGGTGAACATCGGAACGCTGCTGGCGTTTGTGATCGTGTCGATTTCGGTGATGGTGCTGCGGTACACGAATCCCAGCCAGCCCCGGCCGTTCCGGACGCCGTGGGTGCCGCTGGTTCCAATCCTGGGCGTGATCTCGAACAGTTACATGATGTACAAGCTGGGAATGTGGAACTGGATCCGGCTGGTCGGCTGGCTGGCAATTGGACTGGTTGTGTATTTCACCTACAGCGTAAAGCACAGCCGGGTGCAGGCTCTGCAGAAGGGCAGTGGCCCAGTGAGCAGTGGCTAGTGGCGAGTAAACTCGACGAGCTCTCCGCGCACGCGGACAGCCTTTTTGTTTTATAGTCGGTCGAAGAATGGGTCACTGAACGCTGGCCACTGCTTCTATGAAAATTGTAACTGCCGGCGAAATGCGCGTTATTGATCGCGCTTCTACCGAGCGCTTCGGCGTTCCTTCCCTCACGCTGATGGAAAACGCAGGGGCGGCCGTGGCGGACTATGTCCTCACGCATCATGCCGCGGCTCGGCGTGTTGTTGTTTTCTGCGGTAAGGGAAACAACGGCGGCGATGGCTTCGTTGCCGCGCGGCGGCTGCAGCAGCAGGGAAGGAAGGTGCAGGTTATCCTTCTGGCCGACCCGGCCGATCTTCGGGGCGACGCTGCGCTCATGTTTGCAAAGCTGCCGGCAGCAGCCATGGCTGTGCATTCCGGTGACCAACTGAAAACCGATCGTGTACGGCTGGCGTTACCTGCGGATTTGTATCTTGACGCGATTCTCGGCACGGGCTTCAAGCCGCCGGTAAACGGATTTTATGCGGATGCGATCGCGATCCTGAATGCGAGCCAGGGTCCGGTGATCGCCGTCGACATTCCTTCTGGAGCCGACGCAGACGCGACCGGCCCACAGGCTGGCACCATGGCGCGGGCGGACGCGATCGTTACCTTTACCGCAGCGCGGCCAGCGCACGTCTTCAGTTTGCTGACGGCGGGATCTACCTACGTGGCGGAAATCGGTTCGCCGGACGAAGCCATCGTTTCCGCGCAGCAACTCAACGTGATTACCGCGCGGGACATTGCCCGGCTGGTGGCGCCTCGTCCCGTGGAATCGAACAAGGGCAACTACGGGCACGTGCTGGTGGTGGGCGGGTCGTTGGGCAAGGCGGGCTCGGTGGCCATGGCGGGCATGGCTGCGCTGCGGGCGGGAGCGGGGCTTTCGACCGTGGCTACGCCGAAATCTGTGCTGGCCACGGTTGCGGGATTCCATCCCGAGTTGATGACTGAGGCTTTGGCGGAGACGGAAGCGGGATCCATTGCCTCGGCCGCTGCCAGGCAGCTCGACCAACTTATACAGAAAAAAACCGTGGTCGCGATCGGACCGGGAATTTCACGGCACGCGGAAACCGCGGAGCAGGTACGGAGGTTGGTTGCGGAATGCCAAGTTCCTCTCGTGGTGGACGCTGACGGGTTGAACGCGTTCGAGGGACGTACCCAAGAATTGGACGGTACAGGGCGCTCGCTGGTGATTACGCCGCATCCCGGAGAAATGGCACGGCTGGTGGGCTGTACGATTGCCGAAGTGCAGGCGGACCGATTGGGCGTCCCGCGGAAATTTGCGCGCGAGCATCAACTGATGGTCGTGCTTAAAGGACATCGAACTCTGGTGGTGCGGCCGGATGGCGAAGCCTGGGTGTGCACCACAGGGAATCCCGGAATGTCGACCGGAGGAACCGGCGATATTCTCACCGGGATGGTTGCAGGGTTGATGGCGCAGCATCCCCAGGACGTGCTGTTAGCTGTACTTGCTGCGGTTCACCTGCACGGGTTGGCGGGAGACGTGGGGCGCGAAACGGTTGGGGAACATTCGATGGTCGCGACCGATTTGCTGCGAGGGCTGCCGGAAGCGTTTCGACGGACGCGGAAAACCGCGCTGGAGAAATTGGTTAGCTGGAGCGGGTGACGCCTTCGTCAGTGCGACCTCTGGGCGAGGACACGGGGAGAACGCCTTGAGACGTCTGCGATCCGATTAGGTTGGCACGGGTGCTTCGACGTTGCAGGGCCTGGGCTTCGCGCAGGCCCTGCTTCACTCGAGGACATGACTTTTCGTGACGGATCAGACGTCACTAGCGGGGCGGGAGGCGGACGGTCGCACCGGATGACGCTGATCGGCGCGCTGCATCCAGGATCTCCGTCACTGTCACGTTTGTTTCGAGTGACGACAGGCCATCCGGCTCTGCGCCATCGAGCACCACCGCACGCAGCAGCGACAGCGAATTGTCGTAGGGTGCGGGTAACGGCTTGGCAGCTACTTCTTTTTCCTGGTCTTCTCCGGCGCGACGAATGCGGACTTGATCGCGGAGCACGGTGATCGCGTATCCGGTCTCACCGTAGACTTCCATATCCTTGCGGCTGAAAGGCCAGTTCCAGGAGGCTTGCAGAATGGCCTGCGCCTTGGGGTAAGTCAAAACAATCGTTGCTTCATCGTCGACGTGCGCGTAGATGTTGGGCTTGATCTGCTGCGTGACCGCGGTGACGGTCTGCGGGCGTTGGCCGTGCATCAGCCAGGTCATCAGATCAGCGCCGTAGCATCCGAAATCGAACAGGGCGCCGCCGCCGTCCAGTTTGGGATCGGTGAGCCAGGCGAGAAACTCGGGCTCCACGCCAATCTCTTTCGGACCGTTGTGGCCGTCGTGCACCACGACTTTGCGGATTTCGCCCAGCGCATTTTCCTGCACCAGGTCATAGGCCGCGCGGTTACTCGGATACCAGGTAGTCTCGTAATTCACCAGCACGTGAATTTTGGATTCGCGGCCCGCGCGCTCGATCGCGAGGGCGTCTTCCAGACTGACGGCCAGCGGTTTCTCCATCATGACGTGAACGCCGTGCCGGGCACAGATCTCCACCACCTTGCGGTGGTCGTAAGTGCTGGTGTAAACCAGCACGGCCTGGGGATGCGCCCTGACCAGCATCTCTTCCAGATCGGTGAACAGAATCGCGCGGTCAAAGCCGTACCGCGTGCCGGCCTGGGCGAGTAGTTGCCGGTCCGGTTCAGCCACGCCGACAATCTCAATCTCCGGGCTGCGACGCGATTCCCCGAGAAATCCGTGCACATGCCCGTGAACCAGGCCAACGATGCCGACCCGTAGCGGGGCATGCGCGAGTGCAGGCTGAAGGAACAGAATGCCAGGCGAGAGCAACGACGCGAACAGAAAGAATAATAAGGAAGATGCGATAGGGGACATGAAGATCCTCCAGGGAATCGACTCGGACGTGGTTCAGTCAGAGATAGTAAACCCTAAATTCATTTACCACAGAGTTCACGAAGGCGCACGAAGGGCAAGAATTCGTTTTTCTCAGCGAGTTGTGTTTCACGCCCAGCCTGGCGACTGTCCTTCCGGACATTAACGATATAGTTACTATCCGCTATGTGGCTCGCAGCACAGGGAATGCATGGCTCCAAACCAGGCTAGCAGAGAGGAATCCGGACAGGAGCTTGTGTAACCTATTACTGAACATGACCTCGTGACATGCTGCAGTTGGCTTATGACTCACTTCCCCCAACCGCACCCTTCGAGGCGCGCGGCCCGAGTTCAGCTGGGAGATTCTGTCCTGGCTGCGATTCGATTAGAAGATGGCCGGCGTACCAGAGCAAACCTCCAAACCATTTCGGCCACGGGCGGCCTGCTGCGACTGAACAAATCGCTGTCGCAAGGCGATTTTGTCGAAGTCGCGTTTCAGACGCAATCCGGGCCGGTGCACGGCATGGCGGAAATCCTCAGCGCGACGCGCAAGACCACGGAGGGCATTCTGCAGGCCTTCCGTTTTGTCGCGCTTGAGGACGATGACAACCACCGCCTGCGTTCGTCTTTGGCGCACGTGGTGGACCGGAATTTGCTGGGCCTGAAATCCAGCGCGTTCTCCACACTCGGAAACGTGTAGAGCAAGCTGGACCTCCGCCTCCGCGAAGGACGCGCACTCTCGCTATACTGGTCGGGCTTCACCGTTCCTCGTTCGTTGATCGCCGTTTGGTTGATTGGCGATCGGTTGATGGAGGACGGTGCGGCAGGTCGTGGCCAGTTTCGATGACGCGAGAACTCACCACCAAATCCGCCGAAGAAACAATCGCCTTTGGACGCACGCTGGCGGAATTGCTGGCACCGCCGAAACTTGTGCTGCTGCGCGGCGATCTGGGCGCAGGAAAAACCACGCTGGTCAAGGGGATCGCGCGAGCGTTCGAAGCGGCTGCCGAAGAAGACGTCACCAGCCCTACCTTCACGCTGGTGCATGAGTATCGCGGGCCTCGCGCTAATCTTTTTCACATCGATCTGTATCGCGTGGACACCCCGCGCGAACTGGAGACGCTCGGACTCGACGATCTGCGGGATGGGAACAGTATTCTGCTGATCGAGTGGGGAGAGAAATTTCCGCGCTTTCTGCGCGAGCGGGATGTGGAGATTTCCTTGGAGCGGGAGGGCGAGAGCGGCCGAAGGATCAGGGTCAGCGGCCCGAGCCTGTCCTAACGCCGACAGATACTGCAGCCATCTACACATCTCCACAAAACTTTACCTGCGAAGGGAAATTACTGCACAACGTAGTGGTTGGCCTCGTGTTCGATGGTTCAAGAGCATCGCGCACGCGTAGGTTTCGAACGGAGTCCGATCATGAGCAGGTTCAACCCGACGGGCATTTTCCGTATCGTAGGAAGGCCCGTAGCCAGTCCTGTGCGGGCCCGATTGCGACCGAGTGACGAAGAGGTTGCCACGATCTACCTTCCACATTTGTGCAGAAAATGGGCGGCTTGCCTGGGTCTGGCCTCACTGGTGACGCTGAGCGGGTGTGCCGCCGTTCAGGTCCGGCTGGGGATGAAGGTCTACCTGGAGAAGACTCCCATCGTGTCCATCGAAGCCAGCCAGCCGAAAGGCCCGGGAATCGCTCCGGGACAGAAGTCTCGGCTGGTTGCGGCAGTAACCCAGCCAGACGGCAAAGTATTGCAGACGGAAGGCGCAGGAAAAGGGAAGGTTCTGTGGAAGGATCTCAAGGTCACGGCGAGCGTTGTGACCGTCAACCAGAAAGGCGTTGTGTCGCTGGCTCGCGATCCCAGAATCAGCGACGGGAAGATTGCCCATGTCACCATCACAGTGCCCAGCCACCCCGACGTCCGCGCGGCAGAGCTCGACATTCCACTGCGCTACGACTACAAGTTTGTCGCGAATTTCTCCGGGAGCGCCGGCTCCAGCGGGATCAGTGGCAGCGATGGAATGAACGGTACGAGCGGCAGCATGGGATCGACCGATCCGAATAATCCATCCCCCGGTGGAGATGGCTCGAATGGGACCAATGGCTCGGATGGCCAAGACGGAGGACCGGGCGGGGACGCGCCGCCGGTGCAGGCGCAGGTGACGCTCAGGGCGGGCAGCCATCCTCTGCTCCAGGTGGCCGTGTCGGCGGCGGGGCACAAGAGACTGTTTCTGGTGGATCCCCAAGGAGGTTCTCTGACAGTGACGGCCGACGGAGGGAATGGAGGGTCAGGGGGCAGAGGCGGCCGCGGAGGTCAAGGAGGCGCGGGGGGAATAGGAACGCCCAACGGAAGTAGCGGCAGCAGCGGCTCCGATGGACGGAACGGCTTTGATGGGCCGCCGGGAAAGGGCGGAAGCATCACCGTGACCTACGATCCGCAAGCCAAACCCTTCTTGGCTACGATCCACCTGTCCAACCAGGGTGGCCCTCCGCCGGTGTTCAAGGAAGCAGCCGTGGCTCCCCTGTGGTGAGCGGTCGCCTCCATTGCGGACCACTGATTGCTGGGGAGGCAGGGAGGCCGAGGCGCCGCGATGCCCGAGGAACGAGAATCGTTCGCGCACAGACCGCCGGCGCGTTCCATTCGCGCACCATCGAGAAGAGAATTGCGGCGGCGAACAGGGCGAAAGCCAGGCGTTTCGTTTTCATTGCATCGACTGTCCCATGGCGATCAATCCGAAGCGAATGCATTTCGCAGGCGCGAAGAGAACTGGGAACTCAGAAGAGAGAACTGGGAACGGTTTCAAAATCCCATGATGTTGAATCCGCAATCTACGTAGATCACTTCTCCCGTAATGCCGGAGCTCGCGTTCGAGGCCAGAAAGACTCCAGTGCTTCCGACTTCGTTTACGTCGACATTGCGGCCGAGCGGAGCGCGCTCGGCGTGGGCTTTGTGCATATCGCCGAAGCCGGCGATGCCGCGAGCGGCGAGGGTCTTGATGGGACCGGCGGAAATGGCGTTCACTCGAATATTTTTCTTTCCCAACTCGTAGGCGAGGTAGCGCACGGAGCATTCAAGCCCTGCCTTGGCGACCGCCATCACGTTGTATCGTGGCACGACTTTCTCCGACGCGTAGTAAGTCATGGTCATGATCGAGCCGCCGTCTTCCATGAGCGGCGCGGCCGCGCGCGCGACCGCCACCAGCGAATAGACGCTTACATCGAGCGCGACGCGGAAACCTTCGCGCGTCGTGTTGATGAAATCTCCTTTGAGTTCGTCGGCAGGAGCGTAGGCCACGGAGTGCACCAGCGCGTGCAGTTTGCCGTGACGTTCTTTGAGCGTCGCGAAGAGGCGGGCGATCTGTTCGTCTTGGCTGACGTCGCACATGTAGGCTTCGGCGCCAGGGAGCGAGAGGATGAGATCTTTCGCTTCCTGTTCCAGGCGCTCGTTCTGGTAGGTGATGGCCATCTTCATGCCGGCGGCGTGCAGTCCCTGGGCGATGGACCACGCAATCGAGCGCTTGTTGGCGACTCCGAAGACCACGGCGGTGCGGCCCTGCAAGTCAGAGGACATGGGATGCTCCTTGGAATGGGAAGGATAACAGCTTGCTGGGAAAATGCGGAGAGCAGGGCTCGGGACCGAAAGGCAGTGGCCAGGGGGCAGAGTTTTGAACTGGAGAGGCTGCGATGCCTGGCGGCGTATTTGTTAATTTCTGCGTTCTGACTTCTACTCGTTGCTCGTTGCTCGTTGCCTCTTGCCCCTGACCCCTGCATTTCTACTTCTGACTTATCTCCACGACTTCCTCGATCGGCGTCGCCGCTCCGACCGGCCAGCTCGCGGCTACGAAGGCCAGGCCATAGGTGCAGCCCAGGATTGCGAAGGCGACGACCAGGCTTACTTTCTGTGCGACCGCTCCTACCGCTAGCGCGAGGACGAGTTGCAGGAAGGTCCCGGCAAAATAAAAGGCGTTCTGCACCCGGCCCATCAGATGTTGCGGCACCATTTCCATCAGGCTGGTATTCATCGCTACGCCGCCAACGCCGCGGGCCGAGCCCATGATGAAGTACACCGCGATTGCGAGAAACAGGAATTGCGAGATGGGCGCGCAGGTTACGCACACCGCCAGCAATGCCATGGAGAAAGCGACGGCACGGCGTCCGCCGAGTTGCACAATCACCGCCGGGGCATACAAGGCGCTGAAAAACGCGCCTGTGCCCCAACCGGCGTTCAGCCAGCCGTAGCCTTTGGCTCCGGCGTGGAAGACACGTTCGCTCAATGACGGGTTTACCACCACTCCGGTGATCATGGCGCCCAGGAACAGAGCCCAGCTGATTCCGAGCAGCACGACGGAGCGATGGTCGCGGAGGAAATGCAATCCCTCGCGCATCTCGAGCCAAAAGCGCTCCAGCTGATTTTCGGCGGCGAGAATGTCGGCGCGCAGTTCCTGAGGCCGGAGCACGACGTGCCGTCCCTTGCGCACGGCAAAATAACAGCAGAACGAGACCACATACGTCGACACATCGATCAGCAGCACGCCGCCGAGGCCGATGTGGTCGTACATGAAGCCGACGATGGCGCCGGCGATCAGCCATCCCCCTTGCACTCCGGCGAGCAGGAACGTATTCGATTGCACGAACTCGCCTTCGGGCGTGAGTTCCTGAATCAGCGCGGTGATGGTCGGCCAGAACATCCAGAAGCCGGCGGCGACCAGCGTGTTCATGAGATAAAGCTGCCAGACCTGCACGCGATGTCGAAACGCGAGGATCGCGACCGTCACGATGATCACTGCGCGCACGGCGTCGAGCCACATCACCAGGCGGCGCCGATCTTCGCGGTCGATGATGACTCCGGTGAAGGGAAGCATCAGCATCGCCGGGATGGTTTGCAGAACGGCGAACATTCCCAGAGCCATTTCGGAGTGCGTGGCCTTGAGCACGTACCAGGCCACCGCGGCGGAGTTCATCCCGCTGCCCAACATGGAGATCACGTTGGCCGCGAACACGAAACGCAAGGGACGTTGGCCGAGGATGGAACGCATCTTTATTACTCTAGCCGAGGAATCGCGAATTCACCACGGAGGCACGAAGAGGAAAACCCCAAGAAGGTTTCCTCCGTGTCGGACTGCCCGGAGCGAAGTCGATGGGTGTCCCCGCGGTGAATTTTGCTTTGGCAGGTGACGCAGGGGACCTCAGCCCGGGACCTCAGCCCTTGCGTGACGGCGCGTTCGGCGCTAGGATTCGCCTGCTGCGGAATTGAAACTCTGTAGCCAGGCGCGACTACTACGCGTTACGGAGGGTGAACGATGATGCGCTACGGCAGGTGGCTGGTGTTGGTTGTCTTATTTTGGGGCTTGGTGGCGAAGCTTCCGTCCGGGGCGCAGGTCGATCGTATCGTGATTGCGGCGGGCACGCCGGAGGATCACGACTTGCAGGGCATTACCAGCGAGCAGGACACACAGAAGAAGCTAGCCATGTACGCCGACTTCGTGCAGAAGTACGCGTCGAATCCCGCCGCCGTGGCGTATGGCAACTGGCAGATTTCGCAGGCCTACCAGGCGTCCGGAGATTTTCAAAAGGGGCTCGATTACGGGGACAAGGCGCTGGCTGGATCGCCGCACAATCTCGACATCCTGGTCGGGCAGGCCAGCATGGCGCAGCAAGCGAAGAGCAACGCCAAGCTGCTGGATTACGCGGTGAAGGGCGGCGAAGTTTGCGCTTCGATCGGCAAACAGGCCAAGCCCGAAGGCGTGAGCGACGAAGACTTCGCGCACCAGGTGGCTGAAGAAAAAACTGCCACGCAGAGTAGTTGCGAGTTTCTGGAGACGTCAGGGTTCAACGCGATTCAAACCGAAGCTGATCCTCACAACCGTTTGGACTACATCGAAAAGTTCAGCGCGACGTTTCCGGAATCGAAGTTCAAGGACCAGGTGGCGAGCTATGCCATGGAGACCCTGGGGCCAGGGCAGTTGAATGATATGCCGCGCCTGATCGCGTATTGCGAAAAAACCCTCACGACGAATCCCAACTCGCTGGTGGCATTGTTGGAGTTGGCCAGTTTCTATTCGGAAGATGCCAAGCCGGGCAGCGCCGCCAAAGCGATTGGCTATGCGCAAAGGGCGATCGCAGTGGCCAATCCGGATGCCGCGGACGCCGACACAACGCGCAAGCTTTCTGCTGGCGTGGCGCATTCCACGCTGGGCTATGCGTACATGAAGCAGGAGAAAACGGCGACAGCGATCCCGGAGCTGAAATCGGCGGCCGGCTTGCTCAAAGGACAGAACGATGTGCAGTACGCCATTGCGCTGTACCGGCTGGGCTACGCCTATGCCAAGCTGATGAGAAACACGGAAGCGCGGGACGTACTGATGGAAGCCGTGAAGATTCCCGGTCCGGTGCAGAGCATGTCGCAGGATTTGCTCAATAAGGTAAACGCCGCTCGGGCCAAGGGGAAGTGAGTCGTTGACGTCGATTGCTGATTGCTGATTGCTGATTGCTGATTATGGATTGCTGATAGAAGAGCTCTCGCGTCCGCGGCTGTTCAATCAACAATCAGCAATCAAAAATCAGCAATGGGGATTGCGCCGAGTCTGCTACGGTTGAGGTTTCACCAGTTGATCCGCCAGCAAATGCGCCTTCACTGCCAGATTGTGAGCAAGTTCCAGGTCTCCGGCTTGCAGAGCCTTTTTTGATTGTGCCTCGTACTGGTGGATTTGCTTTACGGTCTCCTGCTGGGCTGAATCCAGCTGACGCCCGGCGGTCGTCTTCAGTTCGTCCTCGGTGGAGGCCAGTAGCCGCTCGGTGTTGGCCCGCTGCGGAGAGTTGCTTGCCGCAGCAGCGCCACCGGTGAGCTGCACCGTTCCCTCGGCTGTCCCACCATTGCGAACGACAACTTTCGGAGGCGGACAGGGAGGAAGGCCCGCCGTGGTGGAATTGCTTGGTGATCCGGAGCTGGTCGCCGTCGCCGGATCGGGCTGGCTGCCCTTGCGTGGGGACTTGGCGTTGGCGGAGGCGATGCAAGGGGCAGTGTTCTTCGTCTTGCTTTGTTGCTTACGTTTCGCGGCTACCGGCGGGGCCTTCGGAGCCGTTGAGAGGCCGGAAGCAGAGTTGTTCGTTGCAGCAGGCGGGTTGGCTTGCGGAGCGTTGGTGCTTTGGGGAGCCGGGGTGGACGAGTCTGCTGGCTTAACTTGAGACGGATCCTGGTTCGACTGCCTCCAGGCGCGAACACCGGCCGGCGCCGGTCCCGAACAAAACATGCAGAGGGAAAGTATTACGGCCAGAGTCATGCCAGGGTCCCAAGCAGAGTGCTGCTGCAGCCATGAGTATTCTACTCTGGTTTTGAAGCTTGTCCTATGAAACGAAGCGAAGAACCCAGACGGTAATGTCGGAGTTTGGCAGCCGTTACGGCCGCAGGCTCTGGCTGGCGCGCGGAGGAGAAGACTGAGATTCCTGCGCCGCGATGAAAAACGCGGCGTTCGGAACCACAAGGCGGTTGAGTCGAAGGAATCGAAACCTGGGCTGACGCCGGAGACGCGGCGCTATGGTTTAGCTGGCGGGTTTCGACAACTCCGGCACCGAATGCGCCGACGGTTCCCGCCCCGCTTCCACACCACCGGGTCCGGCGGGGATGTGAAACCGGAAAGTCGTGCCTTGGCCTTCGAGCGATTCGAACTCCAACGACCCGTGATGCCACTGCAGAATCTGATAAGCATAGGCGAGGCCCATGCCGCTGCCGTCTTTCTTGGTGGTGAAGTACAGCTCGAAGATTTTTTCGTGCAGGTCGTGAGGAATGCCGCCGCCTCGATCACAAACCTCCGCGACCACGGCATCGCCCGTGCGCTGGGAGGAGATTGTGAGCGACCCGCCCTTGGGCATGGCCTGAATGCCGTTCAGCACCACGTTGAGCAGCGCCTGCTTCATCAGGTCGACATCCGCCGTGATGGGCAGCGGTTCGTTCGGTACCGTGCGTTCGATGGTGACGCCATGCTGCTCCGCGTCGGGAGCAGCCAGCATGGCCACTTCGTCCAGCAAGCGGCGAAGGTCGACTTCTTCCAGGTGCAGGTCGCGAGGACGGGTGAAGTCCACCAGGGTTTGCACGACGCGATCGAGCCGCCGGATTTCGCTGTCGATGATGTCCATGTGACGGCGGGCATCGGGTTCGGTGTGTGCCAGCTTGTTCTGCAGGAGCTGCAAGTGCAGCACGATAGCGTTGATGGGATTTTTCACTTCGTGGGCGACGCCGCGAGTGAGGCGTCCGCTGGCGGAGAGGCGGCGCGACAATTCAATTTCATCTCCCAGCCGCTGCACCGATTCGGTGTCGCGCATGATCAGCAGTGCGCCGATCTGGGTGGCTCTTTCCTGCACGAAATCCAGCGACACCTGAATGCGCCTTCCGTCCGCCAGCTCGATCTCGTGCTGCAAAAGCGGACGCTTGCGTTCGAACGCGTCGAGCACGATCGCACCCAGAACCGAATCGCGGGTAAACACCTCGGCTACGGTGTGGCCCAATAGTTCTCCGCGCGGCCGGCCCAGAAAACGCTCCACCGGGGCGCTAACCAGCACCACGCGCAGATCACGCGCGAACAACATCAGGCCATCCTGCAACTTGGCCATGAGCTGGTCCACGTTGTCTTTGAGAGCGGAAAAAATCTCTTTGGTGTCGCGCACCTGGCGGCCCAGGTTGGCGATCTTGAGGGTTACCAGGCCATATTCGTCGTGGCGCGATTCGTCGTCCGTGAGCGCGGCGTCGCCTGCGCCCACGCTGTCCAGGTTGCGGTTGATTGCCTTCAGTGGTCCGAGCGCGAGATTGGAAATTCCTGCCGCGAGAAACAGTGACACCAAGATGGATGCAATCGAAAAATAAACCGCGTGCAGCAGTCGGGGGGTTAATTCGCTTTGCAAAAAGACGGTGGAAACGCCGATCCGGATCGTCCCGAAATCAGATCCGTTGAGCAGGAGCGGGTAGGTGACGTCATAAACGCCGGGGCGGTAGACCAGACGCGGTTGGTCCCACAGGCGAGCCGCCAGCACCTGCCTGAAATCGGCGCGCGGGCGGACGACTTTTCCCGTGAGACTTGCGTTGGTGTGGATCAGGGCTCTGCCGTCGACGCTAACGATGGAAGCGTCGTAAACAAACGGCCAGTTGCCCACCGCGGACTCCAGATTGTTGAGCAGATTCACGTCCGTCGGCAAGTAGTCCGTCAAGGCCTTGCGCAGCGCCGCCGGATCGCTGGTATCGATCGGAGTGCTGGTCAGGTCGGGTACATCGTTCTCTACCGTATAGGCGAGTTGTTGAGCCAGGCGGGTGCTGCTCTCGTAGGCGTTGTTGAGGCGCAGGCGGAGAATCTGAGACAAATACAGCAGGGAAAACGACGTCACCATCAGCGTAACCATGAACGTGATGGTCAACACGATAATGATCTTTCGTCGCATCATGAAAAATGGAAAAACCCCAGCGCTTGGCTCCTAGCTACTGCATTTCTTCCTCCCTGCTCGGAGTTGCCTCGGCGGCGGCGCTGCCGTACTCCTTCAGTTTATTATGCAGGGTTTTCAAACTGATTCCGAGGATCTCGGCCGCCCGTGTCTTGTTGTTGCTGGTGGCTTCCAGCGTTTTCAGGATCAGCAGCCTCTCCGCCTCTTCCACCGTTGTACCTACCCCGAGACGGACGGCGTCAGGATCGTTGGACCCGCTGCGCAGCGGCGCATGCCCGAAGCCCGGAGGCAGATGTTTGGTCTCGATCATGCCTCCATCACAGACAATAACGGCGCGCTCAATCGTGTTGCGCAACTCGCGAACATTGCCGGGCCACGAATAATTATTGAACAGGTTGAGCACGGCTTCGCTGACCGCAGCCACTTTCCGCGTGTGCTTGGTGCTCATCTCGCCGAGCAGCAACTGCACCAGGTCCTGGATGTCCTCCTTGTGTTCGCGCAGCGGCGGCATGTGGATGTTGAAGACGTTGAGGCGATAGTAGAGATCGCTGCGCAACTCGCCCCGGGCCACGGCCTCTTCCGGAACTTTATTCGTGGCGGCCAGCACTCGCACATCCACGGGCGTTTCCACGCGGCTGCCGAGGCGCCGCACTTTGCGGTCTTCCAGCACGCGCAACAGCTTGGCCTGCGTGGCCACCGGCATCTCGCCGATTTCGTCGAGCAGAAGCGTTCCGCCCTCCGCCAGTTCAAAGCAACCGGTGCGTCTCTCCATCGCGCCGGTGAAAGAGCCTTTCTCATGTCCGAAGATTTCGCTTTCAATGAGAGTCTCGGGGATGGCGGCGCAGTTGATGGCGACGAAAACCCGGTCCTTCCGCGGGCTGAGGTCATGAATGGTGCGCGCCACCAGCTCTTTGCCGGTACCACTGGCCCCTGTAATCAGCACCGAAGCGGTGCTGGGCGCCACCATCTCGACGAGCCGGAAGATTTCCTGCATCTTGCGCGAGGCTCCGCTGAGCCGGCCGAGCGATCCCGCATCCCGGAGTTTGCGCCGCGTCGCTTCCAGCTCTGCCCGAGTCCCCAGCAGCGCCGACGCGTTGGTGAGCATGGTGCGCAGGCGGTTGGTGTCGATGGGCTTGGTGAGGTAATCGTAAGCCCCCATGCGCATGGCCTGCACCGCGCTTTCGATGGTTCCCTGTGCGGTGACCAGCACCACGGCGATGGTCTGGGCTTGTTCCGCCAAGTGACCGAGCAATTCGATGCCGCCCATGCGAGGCATCTTGAGATCGGTGATCACGATCGACGGGGACCACTGCGTCGCCTTTTCGAGACCCTCCGCTCCATCGCGGGCAGTCTCTACGCGATAGCCCCAAGAACTCACGATCTCGGCCAGGCCGGAGCGTTCGTTTTCCTCGTCTTCCACGATCAGGACACGTTCTTGTCGCATGCTTGCCTTTATCCCCCCGGCCTCGCTCAACCCTCTGTTTTCGACACAATGTTTCCTGCAGCCCGGCGCAACCTGGTTTGTCCACGTCAACCGGGACGAACTAGTAAGGACGAACTACCACGATACGCGGCTGGCTCCGAGCGGGGCAAGGTGCAGCATGGCCCGGATAAGGCGGACGGCGACCCATACCGTGCTCTAAGAGGCATGGAACGCGGTCAATTTCAATTTGAGACGAGTCCGGCTCGTCGCGATTGCTCAGGTTTGGCCGTACCCAAGTAGGTGCTTCCGTTTTCATGCCGTGGTGAGATACAATCTCTCGATTCCCAGGGAAGTCAATCCTTATCTCGGCCAATCACCACTTTTCCATCGGCGCTTCCATGAACCAGTGCGGGCGCACGAACATCCACGTGGAGGATGACATGTCACCTTGTTGCAATGGGCGCATAGTCCGCGCGATCGCCGCCGGACTGTCCTTGTTGTGTGCCGTTATGTTGTGCGCAGCTTTATTTTCGAGTCCTGCGTTCGCGCAGGCTGACGCTACTCCGAAATGGGACGCTTTTGTGGGATATCAGTGGTTGCATCCCGGCGCCACGGTGCCTACGCCCTTTAGCGATCCGAACAATCCCACTCCCTTCAAGGTCTCTGACGGCTCGGGCGTCGGTGCGGCACTTGCCTATAATTTCGATGCGCATTGGGCGGGAGAAGTGGACTTCGGCTATAACTGGGTCCAGCAAGGTAACAACGAAGGCACTTACTCGCTGGGTCCCCGCTTTATGTGGCGCACCGAAGACGCGAACTTCTTTTTGCATACCCTGCTGAGCCTTAACCGGTTGTCGGTAGCGGGCCTGAATGGGAACAACGGCATCGGTGCGATTCTGGGTGGTGGACTGGATCTGCCGATTCGCAAAGGAATCGCGTTCCGCCTGTTTGAAGCTGACTATGTTTGGGCGCGACACAACTTTTCAGACTTCGCAGGGCCGGCCTTCCCGGACCTGCGTCGCCCTTCGTTGGAGGGTGTGCGTCTGCGGACGGGCTTGGTTTTCAGTTGGGGCGGTGCTCCTGCGGTAGCTCCGACCGCCGCTTGCTCGATCCAGCCCGCGGAAGTTCTGGTGGGTGAGCCCTTGACGGCGACCGTGGCAGGCAGCAATTTCAACCCGAAACACACCGTGACCTACAGCTGGAGCGCCAGCGGTGGCGTGGTGGCGGGCAAAGACACGACCGCAGCCATCGACACCACCAACGCCGCGCCCGGCAGTTATGTGGTGACGGCTCATGTGACCGACCCGAAAGAGAAGAACAACAACGTTGCCACTTGCTCGGCGAATTTTGTGGTGAAGCCACTGCCGCCCAAGAACCCGCCGACTATGAGTTGCTCGGCGAGTCCTTCGACCGTGCAGATTCCGGGCTCGGCCACCATTACCTGCAGCTGCACCAGCCCAGACGGCGTTTCGGTTTCCGTCTCGAACTGGAATGCGTCCAGCGGCACGCTCTCCGCCGCCGGCAGCACGGCTACCCTGAGTACGGCTGGCGCATCCCCGGGCAACGTGACGGTGAGCGCGAGTTGTTCCGACACCCGCGGTCTGACCGGCCAGGCTTCCACACAACTGGCGCTGGAAAACCCGCCACCGCCGCCGGTGAACCCGGAGATCGTGCGTCTGGAAGCACGGCTCTCGCTGCACAGCATTTACTTTGTGACCAATTACCCGACGCTCGCGAATCCCAAAGGCGGTCTGCTGGTGAGTCAACAGAAGACGTTGATCGCACTGGCTGCCGACTTCAAGCAGTATCTCCAGAGCAAACCGGATGCGCACCTGATTCTTGGCGGCCACGCGGATCACCGCGGTTCCGCGGAATTTAACCAGGCGCTTTCCGAGCGTCGCGTCGAACGCACCAAGAGATTCCTGATTGAACAGGGTGTTCCCGAAGCCAACATCGACACCAAGGCGTTTGGCAAGGACCACAACCTGACCACGGAAGAGGTGCAGGGCGAAGTCGACAGTAACACCGAGCTGACCGCAGAAGAGAAGGCGAGGGTTCTCAAGAACATCGACGTAATCAGGATGGCGAGCAATCGCCGGGTGGATGTCACCTTGAGCACCACGGGCCAAACGTCGGTTCGTCAATTCCCATTCAACGCCACGGATGCTCTGACTCTTATCGGAGGCAGGGAAGCCGCCAAGAAGCCGGCCGCCAAGAAACCGATGGCCAAGAAGCCGATGGCCAAGAAGCCAGCTCCGAAGCAATAACTGCAACGGACTGTTTCGCTGGAAACTTTCGCGGAGAGCGAACTAACATCGCTCTCCGCGATTTGTTTTGTGGGCTTCGGTCAGTGGCAGGGACCGGCGTCGGAGATGCGGAGGCTTCGACTTTTGCCACCGAACGGGCCTACCTGGTGGCAAAAGCTACACGCCCCACGAAAGTGCTATCCCCAAGTTGTTGATTTGGTGAGAACGTGTCTGGTACTTGGGTTGCCACCTTCTGGGATGAAACGGCGGCGCGACCATGCCTATGATGGGGAAATCCCGGTGGTTTCGAAGGCGGAAGCAGATTCCGGTCTCGGAACTTTCTGCCCGGAAGCATTCAGCCCTGAGGCTTCGCCTCCAGCTTTTTCCCGGCAGGGCTTTCCCCCGCCTGAAAACGGTCGCACTGGGACTTCCTATCCTCCCGACTATCCTCCCGATTTTCCTTCTGATTCTTACACTTGCTGTGGGATGCTCTCGGCCCAGTGACTTGCCGGCCGATGAGCGTGTCAATCAGGCGGGTCAGCGCAAACTGCCTTTCGAGGACAACGCCGCGAAAGGGAACTCCGGGTCGAACTCGGACGACGGGAATTCCCGAGAAGCGAACCCACCCACAGCTTCGAACGTCGATCCGAGAGCGGCGGGCGGTCCTCCCTTCCAGACGCCATCCTCAGATCCGGACTTGCCACCGGGGACGCTGGTCACGGTGCGGGTCGAGAAGCAGATTTTCACTGACCGAACCGGCGAGGAAGGTACTTTTGCCGGCGTAGTAGATGAACCGGTCGTTATGGACGGAAAAATAGCTGTGCCCCGCGGCGCCACCGTCACCGGGAGAATCGAAGCTGCACCGGCCTCCGACGGGGGACGCGGCCGGGGCTATATTCGCCTGACGCTGGACACGATCACGATTGCGGGCAAGACACTGCCGCTGCGGACCTCCAGCCTCTTCGTCCGGGGGAGTGCGGGGGAAGTATCGAGCCCGAGCCAGGCCTCCCAGACACCAGCCCACCCGACCGTGACCCGCTTGCAGAAAGGTCGCCGCCTCACCTTCCGCCTGGCTACGACGGTCCCGCGGGATCGGCAAGAGACAGTATCCACCAGCCAGAATCATCCAGCCAATACGGAATAGCAGCAGAAACCTTCAAAAACAGGCCCTTCGCCGAGTTTTCCATAGACATATTTCTGTTTGGTGACGAGTGCCCTTACAGGCCCGGACCTTCTCTCCCTATAGTTAGTGAGCAAGGGGAATGAGACACGGGCGGGTGCAGCTGAATGCGGCAAACTGAGGGCCGAGACCGCAGCTTGTGGGGGGTGTAAGTCCGTGTGCATAAGCAAAAGAGTTTGAAGAGATCCACAGGTAGGATTCGTAGAATGCGGGTTAGGGCGATGGGGACGCGCAAGCATCCTGCTGGGTGCGGGCACCCCGCGGCCGTGGAATGACCTCGAGGGGACGACTTTTTCCTGTTACTTACTACTTACTCGTCGGGAAAATCGAAATCGGCTCGCAGGAAGCCGAATCTCAATATCTTGTACGAAATCGGTCATCGAATCACGAAGCTCGACTCGCAGCTTGGTTCGCGGCTGGTCGTGCCGAAAATTAGTCAATTCCACCCCGGGCTGCTAGACATCGTTGGCAGGTCAAACCTCGCCTCATGGCAGGTCGCCTCGCACTGTAAAATTCCTTTCGAATTGTCCTCCGATCCGCATTAGAATAGCCAAACGTTACGCGCGGGATGCCGCATCCGTTGCGGTATCCGCCAGCTTCTCCCCGGAGGTACTGTGCACATTCTGGTCACAGCCGATACTCTGTCGGGCGCGTGGACCTACACTCGCGAACTGGTTACCGGCCTGGTCACAACAGGATTGCGGGTTACGCTGGTCAGCTTCGGAGAGATTCCACTGCCCGAGCAGACGACGTGGATGGACAGCCTTCACGGACTCGCTTACCACCCTACGGCCTTCCGCCTGGAGTGGATGCAGGAGGCCGAAGAAGACTTGGCCGATTCGTCGAATTTTCTCGCCGCGTTGGTCCGCGAATTACGCCCTGACGTGCTGCACCTTAACCAGTTTTGCTACGGGAATCTGCCCGTGGACGTGCCGCGCGTAGTGATGGCGCATGGCGACCTCATCACATGGACTCAGGCGGTGCAAGGCCATTCGCCGCGGCCTACGCGCTGGTTGAAGTGGTATCGCGATACGGTTGCGCGCGGCATCGCCGGGGCGGATGTCCTGATCGCGCCCACGAACTGGATGCTCTCCACGTTGCGCGCCACCTACGCGCGGCCGCGGCGCGAGGCGGTAATCTATCCGGGCAGGAATCCTATCTTTTTTAATCCCTACGTCAACAAAGAAGATACGGTGCTTGCGGTCGGGCGCCTCATCGACGCGGGGAAGCAGGTTTGTTTGCTGACGCAACACACGCATCCGCTCTCGGTCTGCATTGTGGGCGCGGAGCAGGCGTTGCCGGCTCACCGCATTCCGATCCGCGCCGACGTTAAAGTTGCGAATGAGAAAACGTCGGTAGCCATTTGCGGCCCCCAGACCGAAGCGCAATTGCGCGCGCTTTACAGCCGCGCCTCGATCTACGCGGCGACCCCGCGCTATGAACCCCTGAGCATGCCGGTGCTGGAGGCAGCGTTCTCCCGCTGCGCTATCGTAGCCAATGACATTCCAGCCTTCCGCGAGATGTGGGGCGACGCCGCTCTTTACTTCCGCACCAACGACGGCGCCAGCCTGGCCGAGAGCATCCGCATGCTCAACGCCGATCGCGAGATGTGCCGGGCGTATGCCGGCTCGGCATACACGCGCGCTCGTGAGCGGTTCACCACGCGGCGCATGATCGAGGACTGCCTGCAGGTTTACCGGAGTTTGACTTCTGTCGGATCAGTGGCAGCTTGATGAAGCGACCCTGGTGCCCGTGATCCACCGCGACACACCGCCCCGCTTAATGGTATCTTCTTAGCCTTACTAGAAACCCGTAAGGTTGGAGGATCAATTCATGGCTCAAGTAAAGATCACGGTACGACCCAATGGACCATTCCGCGTGGAAGCTCCCGAAGGCTCGGTCGAATTGGTGGACGTCAACGGCAACAAATTTGACCTGACCGGCAAGCCCGCGTTCTCTCTCTGCCGCTGCGGCGGGTCAACCAACAAGCCCTTCTGCGACGGCACCCATAGCCGTATCGGATTTCAAGGCGCGGAATTGGCGGTGAAGCAAGCCGACTCCGGGTCGACACCACCGAAATAAGATCTTCCCCGCGGCACATTCCACCAACCTGGGGGATCGATTGAGCACGCAGCGAGGCCGCGCACTTGGCATGCGCCGCGACATTACGCGGCGCGATTTCCTGAACGGTGTCGCGATAACGGCGGGCGCGGCCGTCATGCCCCGGGATCTGTTCGCAATGGGCGGTCAGGCGGAGTCGGGAGAAGAGAAATCTCCGGACTACTATTCGCCGGCACTTACCGGACTTCGCGGCAGCCATCCCGGCTCGTTCGACGCGGCCCACAGTCTACGTGACGGAACATTCTGGGACACTGCCGGCAAGCCCGAAGATACGGGCGAACCTTACGACCCGATCGTGGTTGGAGGCGGCATCAGCGGCCTGGCGGCGGCTCATTTCTACCGCAAGGCGGCGGGAGAAAAAGCGCGCATTCTCGTCCTCGACCATCATGACGACTTTGGGGGACACGGCAAGCGCAACGAGTTCCGCGTCGGCAACACATTCCGGCTATGATTCGGCGGGACGTTCTCGATTGAAAGCCCAGCGGTGGGAGAGATCATTAAGGCTTGAGCCCCGAAGCCTCGCTGCGCTGGTGGACAGCCGAGGCGGCTGTCCCTACGCGAGATTTGAAGCCAGCCCGCAGGAATAGATTCAATGTCAGGCTTCAATCGGTGCCTTGGCTTTTTAGCTCTGCCGCCTTGCTCCGCGCTTCCTGGGCCTCTTGCGTCATCCCTTTCGCCTGATAGGCGTCCGCCAAGGCATCTTCCATGTCCGCGTCGTCGCCACTTTTCTCCCGCTCTTTCAGATAGGAAGCGATGGCCTCGTCGTAATGCTTGAGCTGGGCCTGGGAAATGCCAATCTTGTAATACACGTAATACTCGCCCTCTGCCTGTGGATCGAGCTGAAGTGCGGTTTCATATTCTCTGATCGCAGCTTCGGGATTCTGTTCGGCCGCGAGTGCCATGCCAAGCCACACGTGGGCTTCGGCGTTCTTCGGGTCTTGAGTGAGCAACTTCGCGAATTCGCTGTGCGCCTCTTTGGGCCGCTCCTGGGCCAGCAAGGCGGCGCCCAGGTCCCGCCGAGCCTTGGCATTCTGCGGTTGAAGCTCCAAGACGCGCTTCAACTCGGTTTCGCTTTGAGCAGGTTGGCGCTTGGCAAAGTAGGCTCTGGCCAGCGCGTAGTGTGAGGCGGCATCGTCCGGGCTCCGCTGGACCTTCTTTTGAAGAGTGGAGATCATCTCATCGGCGTTGTTCTCCGAGAGAAACTGGGCTCCCCCAAAGCGCATGGGGAATCCGCGCCAGCGTTGCACTCCTAGGGCGCTCCCAGCCACAACCAGTGCCATCAACAGGAGAATCCCGACCCGGCGGCCGAGAGCGTTAGGATCGGGAGCGAGGCGCGCGATCAGCGCTCCCAGGATGAGGCCGCTCACCAGCCCACCGATGTGGCAGGCATTGTCGATGCCGCCGACCACGCCTCCAAAGAAAAGGTTGAAGCCCGCAAATATCAAGAGACTTCTGAGCGTGCCTCCAATCGCGATCTTGGGCAGGGAGAATTCGCCGAGATAAAACGATGCGATCAACGCGCCAGCCAGTCCGAAGATCGCGCCCGACGCGCCGACGCTCAGCACGCTCGGGTTCCACGCGATGCTCGCCAGGCCTCCTCCAATGCCGGTGATGAGGTAAATTGCGCCGAACGTCCAGCGGCCATAAAGAGACTCGGCAAGCGCCCCCAAATGCCACAGGAACCACATGTTGAAGGCGATGTGCAGGAGGCCGCCGTGCAGGAACATGTAGGTCACCAGCCGCCACCACTGGCCCGAAAGCGTGACCGGTCCGAAGTTGGCGCCGAAGCGAATCATTACTTGTCCGCTGAAGTCCAACGAAGGACCACTCGCGAGGACCATCGCGATAAAGACCGCGACGCTGGCCCCGAAGAATATCTGGGTTAGGCCGATGCTCGATTCCCCGCGCCGGACCCAGGGCGCCGCCATCACCGGCTGCGGGGCATTCGAATCCTCGCCGCGCTGCACCGCCTCATGGTGAACGCACCACTGGCAGATCTTCTTAAACGACATCGGAGGAAGCTTGCGGCCACATCGAATGCAATTTGCCATGGGTCAATAAAAGAGTATCAGCAGTTGGATGGCTTTTGGAAAGGGCACGACTTCAGCCGTGCCGCTCAAGCATTGCTAAGGAGAATGGGGCTTTAGCCCGGAGGGATGGTGCCGCCCTGTTAGTGGATCGTTTTGGTTTTTCGCGACATGTAGTCCATCAGCAGGTACTGGCCCAGCGTGTAGGGCGTGGTGAAGTAGGCCTTGCCGCGGCACATCTCCGTGACTTTCTGCACGAACTGGACCAGCCCATAATCGGATGCGAGCATGAACGTGTTGATCAGCACGCCGGCGCGCTTGCACTTCGAGACTTCTTCGAGCGTCTGACTGACGACCAGCGGATCGAGGCCGAAGGCGTTCTTGTAGATGCGTCCGTCTTCGAGAGTGAGGGCGGAGGGCTTGCCGTCGGTGATCATCACGATCTGCTTCATGTCTTTTCTCTGCCGCTGCAGGATTCTTTGGGCCAGGCGCAGGCCTTCACGCGTGTTGGTGTAGTAAGGGCCGACCTTCACGCGGGCCAGTTGCGAAAGCGGGACTTCTTCGGCGGAGTCGTGGAAAAGCACCAGCGAAAGCGAATCACCGGGATATTGCGTGCGAATGAGATGCGACAGAGCCATGGCAACTTTTTTCGCCGGAGTGAAACGGTCTTCGCCGTACAGGATCATCGAGTGCGAGCAGTCGAGCATCAGCACCGTGGCACACGAGGATTGATACTCGCACTGGTGAACCTGCAGGTCGGAGTACTCGATGTTGAGCGGCAGCGTGAGGCCTTCACGCTGAATGGCGCTCGAGAGCGTCGCCGTGATATCGAGATTGAGCGTGTCGCCGAACTCGTAGGTCTTGGCCGATCCGCTGGTTTCGATTCCCGTGGCGAGGTCGCGCGTGTCGTGGCGTCCAAAACTCGACTTACCGAGCGAGCCGAGCAGGTTGCGTAGCGATTTGAATCCCAGGAAGTCGAGGCTCTTGTCGGTGATCTCAAATTTGGCCTGCTGCGCATTTTCGCCAACTTGTCCGCCGGCTCCGGATTGCCTTGAGGGATCGGGCGGCTCGTCGATGGAGATATAGTCTTCCTGTTGCATGCGCTCGATTAGCTTTTCGATGAGTTCGTCGAGTTGGCCATCCATCGCCATTTGCTGCAGGCGTTCCCGCATTTCTTCGTCGAATTGATCGCCTTCCATCAGCGCCTGTTCGAGCGCGCGCCGAAGTTCGTCGAGCGTGTGTTCGCCCTCCGGCATCTCATACCACATGTCGCTCTGGAAGCCGCTCTGCAGCAGGTAATCGGAGAGTGCGCCGAGCAGGTCCTCCATGCTCATTTCGCCGGCGGGGTCGGGCACGTATTTGGAGTAGCGAATGCGTTTCATGTTCGTAGAGACGTAGCTTGCTAGGTCTTCCTTGCCACCGCCGAGACGTAAGCAACGTCTCAACGCAAAGTCTCTAGCCGAAGCCCGACAGCCGAAGCCCGACAGCCAAAGCCCGACAGTCAAAGCCTAGTTAAACTGCCTTCTCTGCCGGAACGGCCGCTCTTCGGCTTCAAAAGACTTCTCTCGCGCGGGTTCAGGTTTCTTCTCTCCGGCTTTGAACACGCGTTCCTCGCTGCGGCCGATGCGCTTGTGTGCGTACAGACCCTCGAGGACGAATTCTGCGGCCGAGACTTGCTGTTCGGGACTTTCTTTCTGCGACACGCCCAGCGGGCCGAGCTTGTCGATCAGGCCTTGAATCCCCTTCAGATTCTCCAGCGCTTCAATCGCCGCGATCGAGTCCGATAACTGGATCTCGCCGCCCAGGTCGAACCACTGCACAATCTGCTGCACGTTGGCGCCGGTGAAATATTCGTCGTAAGTTTTCGCGATCGCGGCGCGAATCAGTTCGCGGCCCACGTAGTCAGCGCCCTTCATTTCGCCTTCATATTCGAGTTCGAGCTTGCCGGTAATCGCGGGCAGCGCGGCGTAGACATCGCTGATGCGGGGTACCACCATCTTCTCGTCATTGCGGATGGCACGGCGCTCCGCATTCGAAATCACATTTTCCATCGCGCTGATGGGCAGACGCTGGCTGACGCCCGAGCGCTTGTCGATCTTCTTGTCTTCGCGCGCGGCGAAGGCGATGCGCTCGATCACTTCCTGCACGTACTTCGGCAGATGCAGGCGCTCGTTCTGGCCTTGCAAGGGACGCCGCGTCCACGCTTCCTGCTCGGTGATGGCGATGCCTTCCTCCACGGTCGCGGGATAGTGCGTGCGAATCTCGGAGCCGATGCGGTCTTTGAGCGGCGTGATGATTTTTCCGCGGGCCGTATAGTCCTCCGGATTCGCGCTGAAGACCAGCGCCACATCGAGCGGCAGACGGATGGGATAGCCCTTAATCTGCACATCACCTTCCTGCATGATGTTGAACAAGCCCACCTGAATTTTCCCGGCGAGGTCCGGCAGTTCGTTGATGGCGAAAATGCCGCGGTTGGCGCGAGGCAGCAGCCCATAATGAACAGTCAGTTCGCTGCCCAGTGCATGCCCACCGCGAGCCGCCTTGATGGGGTCGATGTCGCCGATCAAGTCGGCAATGGTGACGTCGGGCGTAGCAAGCTTTTCTACGTAGCGATCGTCGGGAGAAAGGTAGGCAATCGGCGTGCCGTCGCCAAGGCGATCCACTTCATCGCGGCAGCGGCGGCAGATTGGAGCGTAGGGATCGTCATGAATCTCGCAACCGGCAAGATATGGCATGTGCGGATCCAGCAGCGTCGTGAGGGCCCGAAGAATACGGCTCTTGGCCTGACCCCGAAGCCCCAGCAAAATGAAATTGTGGCGCGAAAGAATGGCGTTGATGATCTGGGGGACGACCGTGTCATCGTACCCCACGATGCCTGGGAATACGGGTGCGTCGCCGTTCTCACGCAAACGCACCGAGAGGTTCTCGCGCAATTCGTCCTTGACGCGCCGCACGCGCAATCGTTCTTCGGAAAATGGACTGTGACGCAGTTCGGCGAGCGTGCGCGGAAGACTCATGAAAAGAACCCCCGAGGAAAATGCTTTCTAGAATTATACGCGCCCGGTTGGCGGTCAACGGACGTGCCCGTTGCCGCCGGCTTTCTCGCGGGCATGCGACGCGCGGCTTAGAGCTGGAACCAGCGTTTCGAAATATTCGGCCAGCATCGAAATGCGCTTGCTCTCGGATCTCTGCGCTAACAGCTTTTGTTTGAAGTCGAGATCGAGGGGCAGAGATCCGGCGAGATGAAAAGAAAGCAAGGCCATGTTTGCGCTGGAAAGATCCTGCACAGCTCCGGCCAGTTTCAAGATCTGAGAATGGAATCGTACCGCCCGGTCCGTCTCCCCCGGGGACGCAACACTGGGCTCGTCCTCGAGCAGCAGCACTTGGGCGCGCAGAAACGAGCGCTCCTGGTTGAGGTGCAGGACCTCGAACCGTTTGCGCCCTTCGCTGACGATGTCGATCCGTCCGTCCGGATGTTGCTTCGTGACAGCGACGATTTCCGCCGTGCATCCGATCTCGGCGATGCCCTGTTCCGCCGCCAGCACCACGCCAAACGGTCCATTCTGTTCGAGGCACTCTCCGATCATCTCTTTGTAACGCGGCTCGAAGATGTGCAGCGGCAGAGGCGTGCCCGGGAACAATACGACGTCGAGCGGGAACAAGGGAAGAAGGGAACTCACACATTCTCCGATTGCGGGCGCGCAGATCGAGCAGGTCCTGCGATTGTACGCCACACGATGCGTCCCGTCTTGACTTCGCAGCGCGAGGAGACTAGAACGCGGGCATGGACCTTACAGGGAAAACTGTTGTGGTGACAGGCGCTTCCATGGGCATCGGCGAAGCGATCGCGAAGATTTTTGCCGATCAGGGCGCCACCATAGTTCTGCTGTCGCGGGATGCGGCCAGAATTGAGGCGGCGCGCGGGCGCGTGGGTCATCCGGAGCGGACTCTAGCGATTTCTTGTGATGTGCGCCACCGCGAAGAGATTGACCGCGTGATCGCTTTGACCGTGCATCACTGCCAGCGCATCGACGTGTGGGTGAACAACGCCGGGCACGGATTGATGGACACGGTCGCGGAAATGTCAATGCCCGCCTGCCATGACATGTTCGAAACAAATTTCTTCGGGGCGGTGTCGGCCATGCAGGCTGTGATTCCCGTGATGCGGCAGCAGGGTGGGGGAACGATCATCAATGTTTCCAGCGTGGCCGGGCATATTCCGCTGCCATTTCATGCGGCCTACAGCGCCACCAAGTTCGCGCTCAACGCCATCGGCAAGGCGGCGGGGGTCGAACTGAAGAACGATGGAATCCGGGTGTTGACGGTTTGCCCCGGATATGTGCGAACCGATTTCGGTCGTAACGCGATACGCGGGAACGATGCGAAGACCGTGCGGCCAGGCGCAGTGCGGGGAATTACTGCGGAACGTGTGGCACGAGCCACTCTGCAGGGGTATTTGAAAGGGAAGAGAGAAGTGATCGTCCCCTGGAGCATGCATCTCCCGGTGAAGATGTTCCAGTTATTCCCAGGCGTGGTGACGTGGACCATGGGACGGATGGCGGATCGGGCGAAATAAGCTTCGCGACCGAATCAGCTTGCCGCGAGATCCGCCAACATAGCTTCCATTTCCGATTGCGCGTGCAGGTTGCCGGTGCGGCGCGCCGCAGCGATGCCGTCCTCGAGCATCTTCTTCGCGTCGGTGGCTCTCTCCGCGCGGGTCAAGGTTTGTGCGGCCATGAAGTAGCCGGCAGTGTAGTCGGGATTCTTCTCGAGCAGAATCGAGAACTCCGCCAGAGCCCGGTCGAGGTCGCCCTGTTTCGAATATTCCATGGCGAGGCCGTAGCGCGCGAAGGCGTCCGTGGGATGCTCCGTGAGGATCTCGTTGAGAGCGGCAATGCGGTCCATAAGCGGTGGCGAGTTGCCAATAGCCAGTAGTCGAGGTTACTACAAAATTTCATGTCGCGCCCAACGAACCGTCGGCTATCGAAAACCCGATTGTTTGGAAACGATTCGCGAGGAAGTGGCGGGCTCGCCAAGTGACTGGTTACAATGTCCAGTCTCTGCAATTAACTTTTCATGGCTGATTCGTGACCACCTGCTTTTATAGGAAAGGACTTATGAGTGACCGCCCGCTCTCTCCCCGCCCCGTGCGCGATTCTCAATCGGAGATGACCGAAATTGTTCTGCCCAACGATGCCAACCCGCTCGTTGCGCTGCTGGGCGGCCGCCTCATGCATTGGATCGATATGGCGGGCGCGATGGCCGCTCACCGGCACTCCCGCAATTACGTGGTCACGGCCGCGATCGATCACATGGATTTCCTCGTGCCCGTGCGGGTCGGCGATCTGGTGGTCCTGCGCTCTTCCGTGAACCGCGTGTTCAACACTTCCATGGAAGTCGGCGTGAAGGTTTTTGTCGAGAACTACATCTCCGATACCGCACAACATGTCAGCTCGGCCTATCTGACCTTTGTGGCGATCGATGAAGCCGGCCATCATTTGCGAGTGGCGCCGGTGATTCCAGAGACTCAGGAGCAGCAGCGCCGCTATGACGACGCTGGCCGGCGCCGTGACATCCGTCAGGCGGAGCTGCAACGTCGTCGCAAGGCCGCGCGCTAGATTCGGCCCGGTATTCGTGCGGCTGGAGGCGGAAGGAGATTGATCCCAGATAGAGCTGCTGCCAGCTCTTGTGCAATAGGTACGTTGTGAGACTGAAACTAGGTCAGACCGGCGTGGATGCCGAGGTTTTCCGCGACCCGGCGGAGTCGCCTATCTCTTGTCCACAGAAGCGTGGGCGCATCGACCAATACAGAAGCGATCAGATGTGCGTCGGTCAGACCGATCCCCAGGTTGTACAACCGGCGAGCCTCAATCATCAGCCGCAGCTCGTTCGGTCGCGCCACCCGTACCTGCGGTAAGGGGTCGAGCAGTGCAAGCGTCTTGGTGCGCTCCCGTAGCGATCCCAAGGCAAGTTCCGCGATGATGAATGGAATGACTGGCGGAGCCAGGCTCAATCCCGCCTGTATAATCGAAAGGGGTTCTTCCTCATCTTCGCAATTGCTATCTGGAGTGTGATTCTTTGAGCGCACATATGCCGCATCAACATGGTCCGGGCCCGGCGCAGCAGGGGCCGCAACCGCTGCCGGGGGTCGACGCCATCATCGCCGTCGGCTCCGGCAAGGGCGGCGTCGGCAAGACGACGCTGTCCGTGAATCTGGCCGTCGCGCTAGCCAAACTAGGGCACAAAGTCGGATTGCTCGATGCCGATGTTTACGGCCCAAACGTTCCGCTGATGCTCGGTGTCAACGCGCAGCCGCGCATGGTGGGCGAAAACCGCATTGAGCCGCTGGAGGCGTTCGGGGTCAAAGTGATCTCGGTAGGCTTCCTCAATCCCGGCGACAAGCCCATCATCTGGCGCGGTCCCATGCTGCATCAAATCGTCCGCCAGTTCCTGGGTTTGGTGGAGTGGGGACAGCTCGACTATCTGGTCGTCGACCTGCCGCCCGGGACGGGCGATATCGCGCTCTCGCTGGTGCAGACGGTGCCGCTCACCGGCGCGATTGTCGTGTCCACTCCTTCCGACGTTTCCCTACAAGACGCGCGCAAAGCCATCGAAATGTTCCGCCAGATGAAAGTGGACGTGGTCGGCGTCGTCGAGAATATGAGCTTTTTCGTGTGCCCGCACTGCCACACCGAAGTGGATATATTCTCCCGCGGCGGCGCCGAGAAAATGGCCGCGCAGTTTGCCGCGCCGTTCCTGGGCAGCATCGAACTCGATCCCGAAGTGCGCAAGTCCGGAGACGGCGGCAAACCCGTGGTGCTCGAGGGCGAGAATTCACCCCATGCCAAGTCGATTTTTGCCTTCGCGCGGAACGTTCTGGCCCGCGTGGAAGAAATCAAAGCCAACGCACCGGCCAGCGTGATTCAGATTCAGTAGAGACGTTGCTTGCAACGTCTCTCTGCCCACAATTGTGAAATGCCGCCGGCAGATACGTAGCCAGCTACGTCCCTACGAGTTGGCATGGAATCTGTCGAGGTGCCAAATCGCTTCCGCTTCGCGCACCTGCAGAATCAACTCCGCCATCATCTCCCCCACCGCCGGCCCGTGCTTGAATCCATGCCCCGACCCTCCGCCCAGCAGCCAAACATTTTCCATTCGCGGATGACGGTCGACGATGAAGTGTTCGTCCGGCGTTTGCTCGTACTGGCAAACGCGCGTCTCGATCAGGGGAGCGTCTTTCAGGGCAGGGAAGCGGAAGGCCAGATGCTCGCGCACCCCGCGCAGCGTGTCTGGACTCACCACTCGTTCCCCCGTCGTGGGATCGAAGGCCGACCCGCGCGTGTCGTCCGCCACTTTAAACCCGCGCCGGTCGCTGCCCGGGATGCCATAGAAGAAGTGTTCGCGGTGATCTCCCCACACCGGCAAATGCGTATCGTTAAATCGCGGGTCGCCGGCGGGCGTGCCGAAGAAGAAAATATCCTGCTTCGTGGCTCGCACCAGATCGCCGATGGTCTCCGGAAACAGTTTCCCCAGCCACGGTCCGCAGGCAAACACATAGTAGTCGGCCTTCAGCCGGGAACCGTCGGAGAGAGACAACCCGCGCGGGAGAGCATGCTCGAGACCCTCGGCCATCACCGCCAACTGCCGATACTTCCCGCCCGCCGCGACGAACGCCTCCACCACAGCTTGGCAACTGGCCCGAGCATCCAGGTATCCGCATTCCGGCTCGTAGATGCCCCAGTCGACCCCGTCGAAACAAACCTGTGGCCACCGCTTCTTCAGTTCCCGTGCCGAGAGTTCCTGAAACTTGATTCCCGCCTGGCGCAGCGGCTTCAGCGAGCCGCGCTCGAAGGCGTCGTCATTGCTGCTAGCCATCCATAGAACGCCAACTCGATGCAGAAACCGCCGTTTCCACCTGCGCTCATACTTCAGCCACAACTTGAGCGCGCGGCCCGCCAACTCCGTGTAAGGCTGATCCGGCCCATACGTGCCGCGTAGGATTCGCGTCTCCCCGCCCGACGAAGCCCGCGAATTCCCCGGACCCCAGGCGTCGAGCAGCGTGACCTTGACCCTACGCTCTAAAAGATGAAGCGCCGTCCACCCGCCGAACGCCCCGGCGCCGATCACAGCGATGTGAGGCTTCGATTTCATAGGTTTCTCTCGCGTTTCGTAACGTTCTTACCGGTTTACTGGAGGCGTTACCCGCCCCAGTTGCCCGCTTGACAGCCCTTCTCAGCGTTCCTAGAATCCAAGCTGGGCCGCAGTTTTGCGTCCGCAAGCTAAGTTTCTGCATCTAAAATAGTTAGCTGGATGTGTAGAATAAGCAATCTCTGCGCTGGCGAACGCAACTCCGGCCGGGTCCAGTTTAACTGATCAGTATTTCAATGCCTTCTGACCCCAACATCGGCAACCGCGAACGCGAGATTCTGACCGCGCTGGTCGAGACTTTTATCTCGACCGGTGAACCGGTGGGATCGCGCACGCTGGCGCGTTCCAACCGTGAGGGGCTTAGTGCGGCCAGCATTCGCAACGTGATGGCCGACCTGTCCGAAGCCGGGTTCCTGGAGCAGCCGCACACTTCCGCGGGACGCGTCCCGACCACCGAAGCGTACCGTTATTATGTCGAACAGATTACCGGCACCGCGAGTCTGGCCCCGCAGGAAGAAAGCATGATTTCGGACTCGCTGGCCGGCATCACCGACGTGCAGGAGTTTATGGAGCGTACCTCGCACGTTCTGTCGTTGATCTCGCGCAACGTGGGCGTGGCCGTGGCCACGAGCGGTCCGCGCAATGCCCTGGAGCACGTATATTTTTCGCGCCTGAGCGATCAGAAAGTGCTCGCAGTTTTGGTAACGCGTTCCGGCCTGGTGCGCGACCGGGTGTTGCGCCTGGACTTGCCGCAGGACGATCTCGACCTCGCCGCGCGCTACATCAATGAGAATTTTCGCGGCTGGACCATGGAAGCAACGCGTTCCGAACTGTCCCGGCGGATCGATCAGGAACGCAGCGAATACGACCGTCTCATGCACTCCATCGAGCAGCTTTACAAGCAAGGCGCTCTGGCGGGCGAGCAAGGGTCGCAGGTCGTCTTTGTGGAAGGCGCGGCCAACCTGGTAACCGGCGATCAAGACCGGGAGCGTCTGCAGGAGATGCTGAAGACGCTCGAAGAAAAAGAAAAAGTTGCGCAGCTCCTGGGTGCGTATCTGGATGTGAAGCAGGAAGCCGTGCGGGTCGTGATCGGGCTCGATCAGGCGCTGCCCTCGATGCAGAATTTCGTGCTGATTGGCGCTCCCGCGCGTGCCGGAAACGACATGATGGGCTCGCTGGCGGTGATTGGGCCCACGCGCATGGACTATCAACACACCATGACCGCGGTTTCTTATATCGCGCGGCTGTTCGACAAGATTTTGAATGAATCGGAGTGATCGATATCGGAGTGATCGATAAAAGTACTCCGTAAATTGGAGAATCGATAAGTGGTGAAAGTAAACAGAGCATCAGAAACGGAAGCCGCGGGATTTGATCTGGAGCACGAACTTCCCGCTGGCAATGGCCATGATGATGACCATGGCGCTTCGACTTCAACCGAGGTTGCGGGCAATCCGTCCGCAGTTTCCGAAAGTCTCGGAACCGAATTGCAGAAATTGCGAGCCGAGCGTGACTCGTTGCTCGACCGCCTGGCGCGGGCGCAGGCTGAATTTGAGAATGCGCGGCGTCGCGCCGCCAAAGAGCAGCAGGATTTTCGCGACTACGCGGCCGTGGATGTAATCAAGTCGCTACTGCCGGTCATCGACAGCTTTGAGCGCGCCCTGCGCGCGAAGTCGGATGCCGCGGATTTCCGCGGTGGCATCGAGCTGATCTACAAGCAGTTGCAGGATGCTCTGGCCAAGCTGGGAGTGCGCCCGGTTCCGGCTGTGGGCGAGCCTTTCGATCCGCATTACCATGAAGCCATTGAGATGGTTGAAACCACGGACGCCGCCGATCACGAGGTGCTTGAGGAATTGCAGCGCGGCTACAAATTCAAAGACCGTTTGCTGCGGCCCGCCATGGTAAAGGTGGCAAGGAATCCAGGAACGTAGATCGGTGTCTTAACCGGACAGCCAAAAAGCCTTGATGGTGCTCGCGGTGACGTGGAAGAGCGGCGCTTCAGTGCCGCGTAAGCGCCCCGAACCCGCGGGGGGCTTCCGCCCCTGAGGTTTTGCACTCCTCCGGGTAAATTCATAAGATCAGTTTCTCCAGGGAAAGGCCTATTCTGACCACGAACGCAAAACGCGATTACTACGAATTGCTCGGCGTTACCCGCACCTGCACCGAACAGGAGCTCAAGAGCGCGTACCGCAAGCTGGCCTTGCAATTCCATCCCGACCGCAATCCCAACAATCCCGACGCCGAGGAGAAATTCAAGGAAGTGAGCGAGGCCTACGCTATTCTCGCCGACTCGGAAAAGCGCGCCGTGTACGACCGCTACGGGCACTCGGGACTGGGTGGCGCAGCGCAGGGCGGCGGCTTCGACCCTTCGGGGTTCCAGGATATCAGCGAAATCTTCGGCGAGTTCTTCGGCTTCGGCGATGCATTTGGTGGCGGAAGCGGACGGCGCCGCAGCCGAGTGCAGCGTGGAGCCGATCTGCGCGAAGACTTGTCCCTGGAATTTGAAGAAGCATTTTTCGGCACCGAGACCAAGGTCAGCGTGCGCCGCCATGAAGCCTGTGAGGAATGTCGCGGTTCCGGCGCCGCGCCCGGCAAAGGTCCCACCACCTGCAAGTCGTGCGCGGGGCGCGGCCAGGTGCGCTATCAACAAGGCTTCTTCAGCATCGCCCGCGCCTGTCCGGCGTGCCAGGGGACAGGCAGCGTGATCGCGGATCCTTGTTCAAAGTGCAAAGGCGAGGGACGCGTGTTGCGGCAGCGCACCGTCGATGCCAAGGTTCCCGCCGGAGTGGAAGACGGTACGCGCATTCGTTTCTCGGGAGGGGGCGAGGTTGGACAGTTCGGTGGACCCGCCGGCGATCTCTACGTCGTGCTGCACGTCAAAGAGCATCCATTTTTCGAACGCGAGGGCAACGACCTGCACTGCGTAGTCCCAATTTCCGTCACGCAGGCCGCGATGGGAGCGGAAGTTCGCGTGCCCACCATGGAAGGGGAGCACGTGCTCAAAATTCCCGACGGCACCCAGCCCGGCACCGCTTTCCGCATCAAACACAAAGGCGTGCCGGTGCTGAATGGACACGGCCGCGGCGATTTATATGTGCAAGTCCGCGTGCAGATTCCCTCCAAGCTCAGCAAGCGCCAGCGCGAGCTGTTGCAGGAATTGGAAACCACCGCCAAGATCGATAACCAGCCCCTGCTCCGTTCCCTGCTGGGGAAGATGAAAGATATTCTGGGGGGCTAAACCGACGTTGAGGGCTGCCTGACCAGGCGCCCTCTGGCCCCTTTTGCACAACGTGAGGGCTCAGCCAGCGCTTCCAAACACGCCAAACCCAATCACCCCAAACCCAATCACCCCGGGCCCGAGCATTCCCTGAGAACCGAGAACTGGGAACCGAGAACTGCAATCAGAACTGCCACCAGAACCGCAATATGACTCGCCGCCGCTGGATCGCCGACCAGGTAACAGGCAATCGCGCGGCCCTCACCGGCGAGCACGCCAATCACCTGGTGCGAGTGCTTCGCGCCAGTGTGGGGCAGGAGTTCGATGTCTCGGCCAACGGTGTCGTGCGCCGCGCCCGCGTAGTTTCGATTGAGGGCTCGCGGGTCGAGTTCGAACTCGGCGACGAAGTTCCTTTGGCGCCTGCTCCCAAACTCACTTTGCTTCTCGCCGTCTTCAAGTTTGATCGCATGGAATGGGCGATCGAGAAGTGCACCGAGCTGGGCGTTGCCCGAATCGTCCCTGCCATCGCAAGGCGAACCGATGCACATCTGGCCGCCGCTGCGGCGAAGCGAGTGGAACGTTGGCGCCGCATCGCGCTGCAAGCAGCCGAACAATCGCGCCGTACGACCCCGCCGGAGATCGCCGCTCCGATGAAATTGTCAGATGCGGTGAGTTCACCCGGCAATTTACGAATCGTGCTGTCAGAGTCGGAACAGCCACGGCAGCTGCGCGATGCCATCGAATCACAATCGGCCGAAACGGAGGAAGACACGATTCTCGCGGTCGGCCCCGAAGGCGGATGGACCACCGATGAACTGCAAGGGTTCGAGCAAGCCGGATGGCTCTCGGCCTCACTCGGCCCCACAATTCTGCGCGCCGAAACAGCCGCCATCGCCGCGACCGCAATCATAATCTCAGCATTGCGTTAGCCGTTCGCGACGGCGCGAAATGTAGCCCGGAGAAACACCCCAGACCTGTCGAGCAAGACTGAAAACTGAGAACCGCTTGCGGTGATATCCTGACCCCGCAATGCCCGTCGCGAAGTCTAACTCCCGTTCCGCACATTTCGCTCCCGATGCCCGTCAACGGGATGCCATCGAGCATATCCATGGGCCGGTGCTGGTGGTAGCCGGTGCGGGTACGGGCAAGACTTCAGTTCTGGTGCAGCGCATCGCTCACCTGGTTGAAGCTGGATATGCCCGCCCCGACGAGATTCTCGCCCTGACCTACACCAGGAATGCGGCAAACGAAATGCGCGATCGGGTGCGCACCCTGATCGGCCAGGGAGTTCGTGCCGCCACATTTCATGATTGTTGTCTCGATCTGCTCAAACGAGCGAACCAGGATTTTGGCGTTCTCGATGACGTTGACCTATGGATCTACCTGCGCCGCCGCATCCGTGAGCTTCATCTGCAATATTTTGTTCGCGCCGCCAATGTCAGCCAGTTTCTGAGCGATCTGCTCGGCTTTCTCAGCCGCTGCCACGACGAGCTGGTTACCCCGGAAAAATATTCGCAGTATGTAACCAGGCTCGAGCGTGGAGAGTTACCCATCCCTCGCGTCGCGAAATCAAAAAACCAGTTGGAGGATTCCGAGGTGCTTGGTCGCTGCCGCGAAATCGCCCGCGTGTTTGAGACGGTAGAACGCTGGCTGACAGAAGATGGCCTGGGAACGTTCAGCCACATGATCACGCGCGCGCACTCCTTGCTGCAAAACGACGCCAGCCTGCTCGCCTCGGAACGAGCGAAGGCCCGGTTCATCCTGGTCGACGAATTCCAGGACGCTAACTTCGCGCAGGTAAAAATCCTCGCCGCGCTTGCGGGAATGGACGCGAATCTGTTCGCCGTCGGCGACCCCGATCAAGCCATCTATCGTTTTCGCGGAGCCTCCAGCGCGGCGTTTGAGCTGTTTCATCGTCACTTCCCGGCAGCCAAGCGAGTTGTCCTGCAGAAAAATCGGCGTTCCACCACTCCCATTCTTCGCTGTGCCTTCGCTTTGATCGATAAGAATCCGCCTGTCTTCGCCACCCAGAGCGATGCCGCGCCGTCCTACCGCCGCGAACCATTGCAGTCCGCGCGCGAGGAGGAAGCCGCTCTGCAAGGGAAAACTCTGCCGAGCCCTCCGGTCGCGTCCGTCACCTTTGCCGTCAAAGAAGCCGAGGGCCCGGACGTGGCCAGCGTCATTGCCGAGGTACAAAGGAAACTGCGTTGCAAATGGAAAGACTTCGCGGTTCTCTATCGCTCTCACGGGCACCGTGACGACGCGATTCGCGAGCTCGCCGAGGCGGAAATTCCCTTCGCCATCGAAAATCTCGACGTCTCTGACGCGCCCGAAGTGCGCGATCTGTTTGCCTGCCTGCGCGCGGTATCGTCCGTGGGAGACGACATCAGCCTGTTTCGTGCCGCTGCCCTGCCCCAATTCAATGTCGATCCCGTCCAGCTCCGCGCCGCCATGCGCGCTCTGGCGCGGGACCTTAGAGACGCAAAAAGTGCACAGGAGAGTGGGCAAGAAAGAAACCAGGAGCGCGATCGCCGTCCCACTTCTCTGGCCGCCGTGCTCGATCGCGTCCCTGGCGGTTCCGCGGTGCTGGAAGTGATTCGTGCGGCGCGGGACGAAATCAAGCGCGGTGCGCCGAACGGTGCCGAAGAGAAGTCGGGCGAAGCCAGCGGCCGCGATGCCTTGGCCATCATCGCGAAAAAGTTCCAGTTCAACACCAGTTCGCCGATTATTCGGGCGGTGTTCGATTTCGTCGCCGCCTGGCAGGCAAAGCCGATCCATCAGCCCGCCGACCTCAATCACTTCATCGAATACCTGGGATATTTTCGCGAGGCCGGCGGCGTGATCCCCCTCCCCACTGACGAATCAGCGGACGCCGTCCGCCTGATGACGGTGCATCTCGCCAAAGGGCTGGAGTTCCCGCACGTTTCCATCCTGCGAGCGAACTCGAACTCGTTTCCGGCTTCCTACCGCGAAACCTTGGTGGAATTTCCCAACCAGCTGCGCGACCCGGATTCCGTCGCTGAGGGTGACGACCGCACGCTCTACGGCCAGGAGGAACGGCGGCTTTTCTACGTGGCCATGACTCGCGCCCGCGATTCGCTGCATATTTATGCGAAGCAGGGCATCGGCAAAGACAAGACTCCCGCGGGGTATGTGCGCGAACTTCTGCAGGAACCCAGCCTGCGTCCCTGGCTGGTTTCGCGAGCGGCACGTCCTTCCCAATCCACCATCGAAATTCTCGCCACCGCCTCGCCCGCCTATCCCGCGCCTTCGCGCTCCACGGAATGGCTCGATCTCCCGGCCACTCCCGGGCTGCATGCGCGGCTCAGCGCGTCTGCCGTTGACACCTACGAACGCTGCCCCCTGCAATTCAAACTGGAACGCGACTGGCGAATGCCCCGCGACATTCCCGCCGCCATGCAATACGGCGCCGCCATGCATCGCGTCCTGCGCACCTATTACGACTCGGTGCGGGCTGGGCGTCCCAAGAGTGACGACGAACTCCTCGACCTGCTTCGCGAAGATCTCGCCAGCGCCGGAATGCAAGACCGCTACCAGCACGAGTTATATGAAAAGCAAGGCACCGAGCAATTGCGGGATTTTCTCGAAGCAGCTCGCGCCATTCCACTCGAAGTTCTGCACACGGAAGAATCATTCGAGATTCGCTTTGGCGAAACGGCCATAGTCGGGCGCATCGACCGCATCGACCGCACTCCCGACGGCGGCGTGGTGATCCTCGATTACAAGACCGGAAAAGCGCGCACGCAAGAAGATGCCGACGAGAGCCTGCAGCTCTCCATCTACGCTCTGGCCGCTCAGGAAAAATGGGGATACCGCGTGGGTTCCCTCGCTTTCCACAACCTGGAAGGAAATGTGACCGTCGCCACGCGCCGCAGCGTGCTCCAACTCGAGGACGCGAAAGAACGCGTGCAAGCCGCCGCTGAAAGCATTGCCGCCGGAGATTTTCGCGCAAAGGTGGATTTTCACTGCGCGTTCTGTCCGTATCGCAGTGTCTGTCCCGCCAAAGAAAAGCAGATGCCAAGAATGGTTGCGGACGACTCGCGATCAAAGTAAGGATGTCTCTAGTTCCTCACAAAATTCCTGACGCAATCCCTCGCCCCAAAAAACTTAGGGGACGCATTATGCGTCCCCCGGGTGACTTCGTACTGATCTTTCTTAGTGCTTTTTTTTCTTCTTAGCCTTTTTCTTCGTTGCCATTGGTTCTATTCTCCCTTCCATTCTTCATGGAAAATTTGCAACGGTGCACTGTTGCAACTAATTGATGTATAGAGTCAATGAAAAATGAAGTCAAGAAAAAAATGATGATGCGCGAGCATCGTAGCGCGGTACGAAAGTCACCCAACCGAAAATTTCGACTCCAAAATCAACGTCGACGCTCATCATTGACGATCGCAGAGGCGCTTTCACATCCCTCCAGCGTGCCCAACCGAGCACAGCCCGCGCCTCACGTTCGCATTCACAGCGCTCCGCGAAGCGGCTTGCGGCCGCGGGGATCTTCCGCGCGATGCAGCATTTCTCGGGCTCGCGCATCTATAATGAGGATTGCGAAATATTCGCTGGGAGCTTGATTCATGGCCTCTTTCGACGATGCTGTCATTATTTCCGGATGCCGCACGCCCGTGGGAAAATTTCAGGGCAGCCTTTCTGATTTCAGCGCTCCGCAACTTGGCGCTATCGTCGTCCGCGAGGCAGTCAAGCGCGCAGGTGTCGAGGTTACCGAGATCGACGAGTGCATCATGGGCAACGTCATCTCTGCTGGATTAGGTCAGAATCCCGCGCGGCAGGCCGCCATCTACGGCGGATTGTCTTCCGCAACAGGTGCCATGACAATCAACAAAGTTTGTGGCTCTGGACTCAAAGCGGTCGCCCTCGCAGCGCAAGCCGTGCAGACCGCAAACAGTTCCATCGTGGTCGCCGGTGGAATGGAATCGATGACCAACGCTCCTTATCTCTTGCCCCAAGCGCGCAAAGGATATCGCCTGGGCAACGCGCAAATTGTCGACTCCATGGTGCACGACGGCCTGTGGGATATTTACAACAACTATCACATGGGCATCACCGGCGAGAACGTTGCCGAGAAATATGCGATCAGCCGCGAAGAGCAGGACGAGTTCGCCGTCAACTCGCACCGCAAAGCCCTGGCCGCGATCAAGGAGTGCCGCTTCAAGTCGCAAATTGTTCCCGTGGAGATTCCGGCAAAGAAAAAAGGCGAGCCACCCACGTTCTTCGAAAAAGACGAGTCGCCTCGGGAAGACACGACCATCGAAGTTCTCCGCTCCCTCAAGCCCGCCTTCAAGAAAGACGGCACCGTAACCGCCGGCAACGCCCCCGGAGTCAACGATGGCGCCGCGGCGCTGGTGGTGACCAGCGCTCAGCGAGCCGCTGAACTCGGCGTCAAGCCCATGGTCCGAATCGTTGCGCAGGCCACCAGCGGCGTTGATCCGCAGTGGGTGATGATGGCCCCAGTCGGCGCAGTCCGCAAAATCTGGGAGAAAACCGGCTGGAAGAATGACGACGTGGACCTCTACGAACTCAACGAAGCCTTCTCCGTGCAGGCGCTGGGCGTGATGCGCGAGCTCGGCCTCGATCCCAACAAGGTAAACGTAAACGGCGGCGCCGTCGCCATCGGCCATCCCATCGGTGCCAGCGGCGCCCGCGTGCTGGTCACGCTGATCTATGAAATGATCCGCCGCGACCTGAAACGCGGCATCGCCGCGCTCTGTCTCGGCGGCGGAAATGCAGTAGCGATGGCAGTAGAACGCTAAGACAACCTGACGGAACTCGAAAGAACTCACGGAGAGACGGCTGCCTCGCCCATCCAAGCTGGAGCGAAGCTCCGCGCAAAGTCTTCCACACCGTCAAACAGCTCCTAACCCCAACCCCGCAGCTCCCAACCCCTAAACCACACCCCCACCGCTGACATTCATCGACTCCCCCGTAACCCACCGCGCCGCCGGTGAACACAAAAACAAAACCACATCCGCCACTTCCTCCGCATTGCCCAGCCGTCCATAGGGAGCGTAGGTCAGCGTTCTCTGCAACACCTCGGGATCCGAGAAGTGTTCCGCCGTCATGTCGGTCTCGACATACCCCGGAGCCACTGCGTTCACCCGAATCCTCCGCGGAGCCAGTTCCAATGCCCAGCTCTTGGTCAGCGAATCGACCGCCGCCTTGGTGGCTCCATACAACCCTTTCCCGTCAGGGATTCCGATTCTTCCCGCCACCGACGACATATTGACAATGCTTCCACCGTCGCGCATCAGGGGCAACGCTGCCTGCGTCACCAGGAAGAGTCCTCTCAGGTTGGTGTCGAGCAGCGCATCGATCTTCTCAAGAGAGGCCGAGCCCAAAGGCGTCGCCAGCCAGACCCCCGCATTGTTCACCACGATATCCAACCACGTCCCGGCCAGCCCGGCAAACATGGTTTCAATTCCCTGAGGCGAACTAAGGTCAGCCTGCAGCAGACGCGACCCGCCCGGAATTTCCCGAGCCACGGCCTCGGCCGCCCCTTGGTTCTTGTGATAGTGAATCAATATCTCAGCGCCCTCGGCAGCCAGCCGCAAGGCGATTGCCCGCCCGATCCCGCGCGAGCCGCCGGTGACCAATGCAGTTTGTCCTTTTAGGACTCCCATAACGATGCGCAGAAAACGAATTCTAGCTGTGAGTCGCAGTCGGCAGCGTCACGGTAAACACCGCTCCTCCGCCCGGAGCGTTGGCCGCTTCCACATTGCCGTTGTGTTCCTTCATCACGGACTTGCAGATACTCAGTCCCAGCCCGGTTCCACGCCCCGGCCGCTTCGTGGTGTAAAAAGGATCGAAGATCAGCGGCAGATTCTCCGGTGGAATCCCCGTTCCATCATCCTGAAAACTGGCCCACACGGAATTCGCGGACTTACCCAGGCGAATCCGGAGGGTCCCGCTGGCGCGCCCCTCGCGGATCGCCTGCTCGGCATTCACAATCAAATTCAGAAATACCTGCATCAACTGCTGGGGATCACCCTGCGCGTAAGGCAACCCCGGCTCGCGCAGGAAGTCCACTGTAATGTTGTTCTTGCGCAGCGAATAAGCATAGAGCGTCAGCGTGCGGTCCACCACTTCCGACAAGTTGATCCCGGATTTTCCCGGCGCCGGCGGACGGGAAAAATAGGTTAAATCCTTTACGATTTCAGCCGCTCGCCGCGCCTGCTGCTGCAGCATCCCCAGCTGTTTGAGCGAGGATTCGTCCGTCACTTTATCCTGCATTAACTCGCTAACTCCCAGAATGGCGGTCAAGGGATTATTCAGTTCATGGGCGACTCCGCCAATCATGGCTCCCATTGCTGCCAGCCGCTCACTCTGCACCACCTGTTGTTCGAGCTTTCTCTCCGTCGTGATGTCGCGCACCGAGATGATCACGCCAATCAGTTTCGCCTCGGCATCGAACAGCTGGCTGGCCGAGGCTCGCATGGTGCGCCAGCTTCCATCGCTGTGCCGCGCGCCGTATTCCGTCGAGGCGAACGCCTGCTGGCTGGAGGCCACATCGTGATACAGCGACGCCAACTCCGGCGAGTGATCTTCCAGCTCGGAAATTCTTTTGCCCAGCAAAGCCTCCGGTTGATAGCCCAGCAGGTCGCGCACCCGCGAGCTCACAAACGTGTAGCGCTCTTCGAGGTCCACCACCAGAATCAGATCAGGGAAGCTCTCCAGCAACCGGCGCCGGAACTCTTCCTGCTGCAGCAACTGCCGCTCCATCGCCCGCTTCTCGGTGACATCCACCAGCGTGCCCTGGTAGCGAATAATATTTCCCGCCGTGTCCCACACCGCCCGCGAAGAGTCCAGAAATGTGGCGGCCGTACCATCCTTGCGGCGCAGCTTCACCTCGCGCGTTCGCAGGCCTCCGCGATCGGAAACCATGCGCCCCAGAACCGGCTCCGTCGAGTCCGGGCTCAGCGCTCCCGGATCCACCGCGAGCAACTCGTCCTTCCTCGTATATCCCAGCATTCCCACCAGAGCCGGATTCGCATCGAGAAGATGGCCTTCGGGAGTGCTGAAATAAACTCCCTCTTGCAAGGTCTCGAACAACTCGGTGAACCGTAGCTCTTTTTCGCGCTGCTCGGTGACGTCGCGCCCGAGCACGCTCGCACCCACAATCTCGTCGCCCTTCACGATCGCGTTGACCACGCACTCGAAGTAAAGTGGGCGGCCGCTGCTCTTCAATCGAACGCGCACCGTCCCCGCCCAGCGCTTCTTGTCGAGAAATCTTCCGAGGCCTTGTTCCACGCTCTCGCGGCTTGGCTCTTCAATAAAATCGTAAATCTTCTGCCCCACCAGCCCCTGGTAAGATTGCCCCGCCAGCTCGCTGATCCTCCGGTTGACCGTGCGCAGCGTGCCATCCAGAGAAACCGCGCAGGCGGCATCGTCAAATGAGTCGATGAGCTCCTTGAAGCTGCGCTGCGAGCGCATGATCACCTGGCTCAGCTGATCCAGCTGCTCCTCCGAAGGAGCCGCGCCCACGTGTTCCTGCAAGCCGTGCAACAGCGTCTTTAGCTCGGTGACCTCCCGCCGCCGACCATAGGCATACACCGCCAGAAGCACCGACAACAGCAACACTCCCAGAGCCATCGGGCCCAGGTGGTAGGGCAGGGTTTCCAGCCGCTCCCAGGCGAGCGCGGCGAAGCCCGCCGCCAGCAGAACCATGAAAAGAAGAATCCATCGCCATAGCTGCGATTCTTCCCGGTCGAGTTTATCGGGCGGGCGATTGTCGGGAAGTCGCGTTTTCATAGAAGCATTACTACCTTACCCCAAACGATCCCTATTCTACCCGCAGACCCCTGCGAATCCTGGATTTCGGAACGGAACGGTTAGTAGCTCCGCTGGGGAGACGCCCAGGTGGGGACAGTTTGGGATGCACTCATGTGGAGACAGCCCCGGGGTGATGCTTCTGTGCGACAGCCGCCTCGGCTGTCCGGTCAAGCGAAGCGAGACCGACCTCGAAGGTGCCGACCTAATCGAGCCCAACCACATCGCCGAAGCCATCCAATACCGCAGCCTCGACCGTACCTACTGGGCATGAGAAGCCAACCCAACACGACGCCCCGAATCGCACGAAGGCCGAAGATCACGTCTGGGGCGGACTCGAACGGAAGGGTGCGACTTTTAGTTGTTTAGCTGGTAAGTCTTTTGTAATCAATGTTGTACGATATGCATGGAGTGCTTGAAACGTTTCCCCCTCTGCAACGCACTATCTCATGATGGCATCTAAGTTAGAGTCGCATGCGCACAACAGCGAGTCGCGGCCTGATTTTGGCAGGAGGCCAAAAGTGATTACTGATCCAACGCCGAAAAGAATCATTCTGTGCATCGACGACGACGAAGCCATCCTGCGCTACGAGAAAGCTCTGCTCGAACGCTCCGGATACGCCGTCCTCACCGCCGCTTCGGCTCAGCAGGGCCTCCGCCTTGCGACCATGTGCAAATGTGACGCGGTGCTCGTCGACTACGAGATGCCCGGAATGAACGGCGACGAGGTGGCTCTCGCGATAAAGCGCCTGCGGCCGGAACTGCTGGTTATCCTGCTCTCGGGCAGCGATGTCCCATCGCGCGCATTGGATTCCGTCGACGCTTTCGTACCCAAGCTGGAAGCCAGCCGCCAGCTACTCCCCATGATCGCCGAGTTCTGCGCCCAAACCACCTGACGTGTGGGGACGGGCACTCTTGCCCGTCCGGCGAACACAGCTCGCCTTCTTTGCCGCCAGATCCTCAGCGCTCGCAGAATACAGCCGCGCTCCGCTCGCCGCCTCGCGAATCTCAAAATTCAAAATAACAAATCCCTCCCATCCATACTTACGTACGGCCCCGACCCAGCAAGCCGTGATACCTTACCTCAATCTTAAAAAATATTCCGGGACCAAGATAAAGATACTCAGAGGAGAAACTCGATTGGACATATGCGAAATGGCCAGAGCAGAAACGATAAAACTCGCTAGCCATAACAGAAACCGGAAACCAGCCACGAAGAAAGCGACCACCACTCCATGCCCTTCACCCGACGCGATTTCATCGCCAAAATAGCCCACGCCGGCGGCTTCGGTGCAGCTTTCATGACGATGCACTCCCTCGGCCTTCTGGGTATGGTCGAAACTGAACAGCAGAAAGATTTCCCCCTGCCTCCTTCCACCGGCCGCGGGACCAAAGTCGTCATTCTCGGCGCCGGTATCGCCGGACTGGTCTCCGCCTACGAATTGCGCCGCGCCGGATTCGACTGCACTGTTCTTGAAGCGCGCGAGCGTCCCGGCGGCCGTAACTGGACTCTGCGCCGTGGATCGAAGCTCGTCTTCACTGACGGAACCACGCAAAACTGCGCCTTCGACGAAGGCAACTACTTCAACTGCGGTCCCGCGCGTCTGCCTTCCATCCACAAAACCATGCTGGGTTATTGCAGCGAGCTGGGAGTGGAACTCGAAGTCGAAGTAAATTCCTCCCGCCGCACCCTGCTGCAAAACGACAACGTCTTCGACGGCAAACCCATCCGCCAGGGTCAGGCCATCAACGACACCCGCGGCCATGTTTCCGAACTGCTGGCCAAATGTGTGCAAAAAGGCGCGCTCGATCAGGAGTTCACGCCAGACGACCACGCCGCGGTGCTGGATTTTCTCAGAATCTATGGCTTCCTACGGAAGGATTATCAATACCAGGGCTCCTCACGCTCCGGTGACCAGCAATTACCCGGCGCCGCCGATCAAGTCGAAGTTCCGCTCCCTCCGCTTCCATTTTCCGACCTGCTCAAATCGAAGTTCTACCGTCCCATCCTTTTTGAAGAGCTCCTCGACATGCAGCCCACCATGCTCCAGCCCGTCGGCGGTATGGACCGCATCCCCTACGCCTTCGCCCACTCCCTGGGCAAGCTCGTCCGCTATCACTCTCCGATCACCGAAATCAGAAAAACCACGAACGGCGTCCGCGTGCTCTACCGCAAAGGCGAATCCGGCCCTGTCAACTCCATCGAGGCGGCCTATTGTATTTGTACCCTCCCGCTCCCCATTCTCAGAACCATCCCGAACGATCTCTCCCCGCGCGTGAAATCTGCGATCGAGCCGGTGGTCTACGATTCTGCCTACAAAGTTGCCTGGGAGTCGCGCCGCTTCTGGGAGCAGGACGGCGACGAGATCTACGGCGGCATGTCGTTTTTCACGACCGGCCCGATCAGCGTGGTCTGGTATCCCAGCGCCAGGCTGATGTCCAGACGCGGAGTCGTCGTCTCCGGCTACGGCATGGAAAACTGGGACGACTTCGGCAAGCTGCCCACTCCTGAGGCCAAGATCGCCGCCTCCAGGGCCGCGGTCGAAAAGCTGCATCCCGGCAAGGGCAAAGAACTGGAAAAGCCGATGTACATGTCCTGGGGCAAAGTGCCTTATAACCTGGGTTCGTGGGTTACCCGCGGGCCCGACTATCCTCCGGCGAAGGAAGCCGAGTACTACGACGGACCCTACCGCGAACTCATCGTCCCCGATGATCGCATCTACTTCGCCGGAGACCACTGCAGCCACATCATCGGATGGCAGGAAGGCGCAGCTCTCGCGGCCCAGCGCACCGTCTCCATGATCGCCACCCGCATCAACCAGGCCTAACGCTTTCCCCGGGATCGATAGTGCATTTTGGATGCCTTTCCTTAAACGGGGAGCGTAACGAATTCATTTTCCAGCACCTGATTGCCCCACGGGCGCCCGAAAAATAGGGCTGAGAAACGCTCCTGGTAAATCCTTCAGCCCGTTTGGGCAGAAAACCCCGCCCCGTGAGGATGGTGACATGGATGACGGCTCCTCAGTTCGGCCCCTTCATCTTGTCCTTCACACTATGCGCCAGCCTCTCGATCTCTTCCGCTTTCTTCACCACGTCCATCGAAAGCAGGTTCTCGTTCGACTTTTCCACCGACGCTTTCAGCTCAACCGCCAGTTTCAGCAGCTTTTCCGTGTCGCTCTTGATGGCGGCCTGGCGTTCAATGTTAGCCTTCTTAGCCATGTCGTGGGCGAGCCGTGCGCTGGCATCGTCTTCGTCCGCTGGCGCGGTGCCCAAGCCGTTCCTGTCACCCGGAGGAGCGGGCGGCGTGGCGCTCTGCCGCTGCGCCCAAACCGGCAACACGATTGCGACCATCAATGCAGCCACCAGAGAGAATCTGCGGATAAAGTGAATGAACACGGGACTCCTCGACCCAGCCGAATTTTCGGTCGTCAAATCAGAAGACTTGATCGAGGGAAATTATACGTCGGGCCCTTGGCCGAGAAAAAGCGTTGCCAAGGACTGGAAGCCGTCTCATAAAGGTGTCCGGGAAGGGCACGGCTTCCGGAGGTTGCGGAAACCTCACGAATGCGTGTAATACCGTCGAGCGGTGTGCCGTGGAAGAGCGGCGCTTCAGCGCCGCGTTAAGCCTTTAGAATTGGCGCGGGCTTTCAGCCGCGGTGGTCGCATTTTGCATCTGCGATTCGTTTTTCCGCAGCCTCTTCCAGCCGTGCCGTACGGAGCCGATCGAGATGCGAGCTTTGGCCTCTGAGGTTTCGCTCCTGTCCGGTCGACGAAAGTTTATGAGATAGCCTCGAGAGCTCCGGTGAAAACCAAAAGCCAGAGCATAAGCTCTGGCCCTTGGTTTCTGTTGCCTGATCTTTTCTAGCCTGGTTTACAGCAGCCGCGTTACAGCGCGCTCATATTCGCCAGAAACTCGCTGTTCGCCTTCGTCTTGTTCAATCTTTCCACCAGCAGTTCCATCGCCTCCACCGGCGACAGCGGATTCAGCACCTTGCGCAGCACCCAGATGCGCTGCAAATCTTCCTTCGGAATCAGCAGCTCTTCCTTACGCGTGCCCGAACGTTGAATGTCGATGGCCGGGAAAACGCGCTTGTCGACCAGCTTGCGCTCCAGAATGATTTCCGAATTGCCCGTGCCCTTGAACTCTTCAAAGATCACATCATCCATTCGCGACCCGGTATCAATCAGCGCCGTCGCAATAATCGTCAGCGATCCACCTTCTTCAATGTTTCGCGCCGACCCAAAAAAGCGCTTCGGCCTCTGCAGCGCATTCGAATCCACGCCGCCCGAAAGCACTTTGCCGGAAGGCGGGACAATCGTGTTATAAGCGCGCGCCAGGCGCGTAATCGAATCCAGCAGAATCACCACATCGCGCTTGTGCTCAACTAATCTCTTAGCCTTCTCGATCACCATCTCGGCAACCTGCACGTGGCGCGCAGCGGGCTCATCAAATGTTGAAGAAATCACTTCGCCCTTCACCGACCGCTGCATGTCCGTAACTTCTTCCGGCCGCTCGTCGATGAGCAGCACCATCAACACGACTTCTGGATGATTCGCCGTAATCGAGTTCGCCACGTTCTGCAGCAGCATGGTCTTGCCGGCGCGCGGCGGAGAGACAATCAGCCCGCGTTGTCCCTTACCAAGCGGCGTAAGCAGGTCCATCACTCTGGCGCTGGCGTTCTCGCGCGTCGTCTCGAGCTTGATGCGCTCCTGCGGATAGAGCGGCGTAAGGTTATCAAACAGAATCTTGTTGCGCGCTTCGTCCGGCGATTCAAAGTTCACCGCCTCAATCTTCACCAGCGCAAAATACTTTTCCCCCTCATGCGGAGGCCGCACCTGCCCGCTGATGGTGTCGCCCGTCTTCAAATCAAACTTGCGGATCTGCGATGGCGAAACGTAAATATCGTCCGGGCCGGGCAGATAGTTGTAATCGGGAGAGCGCAAAAAGCCGTAGCCGTCGGGCAGGATTTCGAGCACGCCTTCGGCGAAAATGTGACCTTCTTTTTCGCTTTGCGCCTGCAGAATCTTGAAAATCAAATCTTGTTTGCGGAGCCCGCTGGCACCGGGCAAGTCCAAGGTCCTTGCGATCTTGGTCAGCTCGGTGATGTTCTTTTCTTTCAGTTCAGCAATGGTCATGATTCACCTAAACCCGTGCACTTGACGTATGCGTGAGTGTCCACGGGAGATTTTCGAAAGGAAGGGTATTCAGGGAAGACAAAAAACCACCAGGCAGGAAAGGCGGGGCTGAGTTACGCAGCCCGCCGTTGTGCCTCAGCAAAATTCTCTGGTTCCGACAGAACTTCCTGCCGTTGTGAGCCTGCAATCCGAGAGAACACGTCGTTCATGGTTTCCGGAATTCTGGTGCTTGGCCGGTGGAACTTCCGCGTGGCCTTGGAGGCAAGCTGACACAGCATATACCGGTTGCGAAGCGTCTGTAAAGCATCAAACACACGATCAGAGCGCATGTGCTTTATTTCTCCTTCTTATGAATTTGCGGGCTTTCGCCGTCTTTCCTTGGCCCCTTGAGTCGTGGCCGAACTCCCGGCAAACTACCTAAGCCACTGATAACAAATAGGTTGTGCAGGAATTAGTGCTAAAGCTCACATCAATAGATGCACCACGGGACATCAAAGATGCTCGATTTTCTGGGTTTGGCTCCCCACGGCGCAGAAACATCAAAAATCCCGGCCTAGGAGCTTCCGAATGTCCTTTTGGAACACACAAATGTAGTCGCAAACGGAACCCCGGTCAAGGAGATTATTCGGGAGATTATTTGGGAGCGCTCCTAAGCCCGGGGGTGGCCCCATCCTTTCGTGTTCTCTGCCGAACCTAAAAATCCCGGGGGGGCTCGCGGCCAAACCCTTCTGCGGTCGCAGAACAATGTCGCTAACAAGAATTCCCACAGTGTGGTCGGCATCACCCATGGTAGGCCGCGAAACGGCTGGCAGAAGCCGACGGCTTGCGCACCTAAGTCCTTTGTTCCTAATATTTTAGTATCTAAAGTTCTTTGAAATCCGGATTTTTGTGGGGAATTTCCCGCTAATGTGATGATTCCAAAGATTCGTAGGGATGGGTACCTCGACCTTCATCCTACGACCGAGCCCTCAACCCATGCCGCAAGCCCGTCCAGGGTTTATTTCGGGCCGAAATTAGTGGTGGGTCCCCAGCCGTGAAAGCGCGCAGGAACACGATGCTCGGCCAAAGCCTGAAAGCGGAAGCCCGCACTCCGAAGCCCGCAGTCAGCGATCAGTCTTCGGCGAGATGGTGATGGTGGCCGGAATTGTCTTCCGCGCTTTCTTTGGGCTCATCGAGCCACTTTTTCAGGGCGCGGTCGCTGAGGTTCATCTCCACTACGGTGGCTTCGTCGGGCTCGATGGTGACGATCATCATTTCCAGCCTGGCCTCGCCGAGGTTCACGTAGATGAGGGTATCGTCGGAGTCGTCCTGGGTGCGGGTGCGGACGAACAGGTGCCAGTCGGGGCCGAGCGAGTGCTCGACAACGTGTTGCAGGTCTTCACTTGCGCCCGCGTGCATGCTGGCCGGGGAGGGGTGGAAGTCCTCAAAGACCGCGAGCCTGATGCCACTGACCCCTGCGGGACGAGCGGCGAACGACATGGCGAAGCTAAGGAACGGGATGCGCATGCGGCGCACTCCGTAGTGGTCTTCGATAGCGTGGACGACGCCATTGAACTCGTGGCCATGAAAGCCGCTGGAAGGATCGGGATCGCCGGCAAACGCAACCGCGCAGGCACAGAACACGAACAGGAGCCCGGCGGGAAGAGCGCGCCGCGGAGCGCGGCGGCGATTGCTGAGAAGCCCGCGCAGGAGATTGCCGGGGAGATTGCTTGCGAGGTTGCGCAAAAAGATTTTCACTTTTGATCTCCTTTATTCGACTTCGGCAGGCTCCGGCGGTTCAGCTTCGGGATGCCGAACTCGCCTCCCAGGTCGGCTAGCTGGTCAACGTCGATGGGTCCAACGATGCTGACGAACGTCAGTTCCTTGGGCTCGGCGGAGATGATGACGATGCCCGCCATCTTGTCCTCCTCGAGCTTGAAGAAAACGTCCACGTTGTCGCCGTCGGTCTCGCTGCGCACCCCGACTACTTTGTTCCATCCCGGCGTGCGTACCTGGGCGCGAAGGGATTCCACGTCCGCAGCGGAGTACTCGCCTTCCTTGGAGAACTCGAAGCTGCGCACGTAGATGCCTTTCAGGTTAGCGACAAGCTTTGCCGCTTGCCTCTCCTCCGAGTCTTCGGCGTTGAGAAACTTGGCCGCCCAGCGGAGCATCGGGCCCTCCATGTTGACCTCGACGGTTTCCTTGGCCTTAGCCGAAAGTTTCTGGACATCGGCGGGAATTTTGATGTCCTGCGCCCACGACGGCAGCGCGAGCAACATCGCGGACAGCAGGGCAAGCGACGATATGGGATTTCGCTTGCTCAGCTTTGTATCGAGCTTTGCATTTATTACGGTTTTCATTCTCATGGGCTCTCTCATGCGCTTACTCCCTTTCTTGCTGGTTCGCCGTCGGATCGGAATTTGGATCGGGATGACGTTGATCTGAATTAACTTGCCCGGAATTGATCTGGTCGACTCTGGCCTTCGCCAGTTGCAGCTTGCTTCCGGCAATGCGCAGAGCCAGAAGCAGACGCGCTTTCGCGGCTTCTCCCTGCGCGCGTTCGCGCTGGACATGGACATTGCGATAGTGGACTCCGCCCACGACCAGCGCCGCCGCGACGGCGGCTACAGTCGCCCAGTGGAGCAGGTTCGCTGGAGCAAAGGGTTGAGCGAAGATATTCAGCCACGAATCAAGCCAGGTGCGCTTCGCCGGACGCGAGTCTTGCTCGGCTGCACGAGCCAGGACGCGGTCGGCAAAACCGTCCGGTGGTTTCTGACGACGCAGTGCGTCCTTAAGTTCATCCTCGAAATGGGTCATAGAGTTACTTCTCCCGTTGCAGCTTCGATCTCACTTCTCTCGCCTGACTTCTGATCTCACGTGTCCGTTCTCACTTCGCCCATCGTGCGCACCACTTTGTCGCGCAGCATGGCGAGCGCGCGTTGCAGATGGCTCTTGACAGTCGCTGCGGGCATATCCAGAATTCCGGCAATGTCTTCCGCCGACAAATCTTCCTGATAGCGCAGGATCACCATCAGCCGTGCCTTCGCGGGCAGCGACCTAACCAGTTGCTGCAGCCTGCGCGACAGAAACGGATCTGCAGGTTGCACGTCCCTAGAAAACTCAAGCCCCGCAGACTCCGGTAAATCGTCCAGGCTTACCTGCGGCACCCGGCTGTGACGCAGTCGATCGATGCAGCGATGGCTGGTCACCTTGCGCAGCCAGAAGACCACGTGTTCGGGCGACTTCAGCGTGTTCAGCTTGGCGTGCAGCTGCATAAAGACGTCCTGGGCCAATTCCTCGGCGGCGGGCGGGTCGGCCAGGAAACGCAGGGCCATGCTGAACACCATGGACTGGTGCTGGCGCACGATCTCTGCAAAGTCGCCCAGGGCGACATCCGCAGCTTCTTCCGCCGGAACGGGCTCTGCCATAGCCAAGCTCTCTGACCGCCTCACTTTACCTATACGGGGGGGAGTGGGGAAGGGAATGCAAAATGTTTGGGGGAACGTCGGTGGGCTCTAAGGTGGGAGAATCTCGCCGTCAAGCGTCCCACTTCTCGCAAAGGACGCGAGAAATGGGGCACCCGGCGCCTTTAATCTACTCCGCGCCGCCCGAGCGGATGCGCATTCCGTAGAACGAGCGGTAGACGAAGAAGAAAGAGACAAGAAAGAAGACGGCAGCCAGCACGTTGGTAATGGTGGCGCCGTTATCTCTCTGAGAAAGATTCACGGCGAGTTCCACGGCCAGCAATCCGAACAGCGTGGTGAATTTGATGACCGGATTCAGGGCCACGGAAGAAGTGTCCTTGAAAGGATCGCCGACGGTGTCGCCGATCACGGTGGCATCGTGCAGCGGTGTGCCTTTCTGCTTCATTTCGACTTCCACGATTTTCTTGGCGTTGTCCCAGGCCGCGCCGGCATCGGCCATGAAGATGGCCTGGTAGAGGCCGAAGATCGCAATCGAAATCAGATATCCGATGAAGAAGAACGGCTCGACAAACGCGAATGCCAGGGTGCCGAAGAAAACGGCGATGAAGATGTTCAGCATGCCCTTTTGCGCGTATTTGGTGCAGATCTCGACCACTTTCTTGCTGTCGGCGACCGAGGCTTTGGTCACCCCTTCGAGTTTGATATTGGCTTTGATGAACTCGACCGCGCGGTAAGCGCCCGTGGTCACGGCCTGCGTGGAGGCTCCGGTGAACCAGTAAATCATGGCGCCGCCGGTGATCAGGCCGAGAAAGAAGGGAGCGTGCAGCAGCGAAAGTTTGTCGACGTTAGCGGTGAGGCCGTGGGTGAGCGCCATGATGATGGAGAAAATCATGGTGGTCGCGCCGACGACGGCAGTGCCGATGAGGACGGGTTTCGCGGTTGCCTTGAAGGTGTTGCCTGCACCGTCGTTGGCCTCGAGCAGGTATTTCGCGCGCTCGAAATTGACGTTGAGATTGAAATCCTTCTTGATCTCCGCTTCGACGCTAGGCACCTGCTCAATCAGCGACAACTCATAGACGGACTGCGCATTGTCGGTGACCGGTCCGTAGGAATCGACTGCGATGGTGACCGGGCCCATGCCAAGGAATCCGAAGGCGACCAGACCGAACGCGAAGACGGCGGGCGCGAGCATGGTGGCGGCCGCTGCCAAGCCCATGGTGCTCATGGAATAGGCGACCGCCATCAGAATCATCATCGCGAGGCCCAGGTAGTAGCAGGAGAAGTTGCCGGCCACGAATCCGGACAGAATTCCGAGCGAGGCTCCACCTTCCTGCGCGGAGATGACAACTTCTCTCACGTGCCGCGATTCGGTGGAGGTGAAAACTTTTACCAGCTCCGGAATGACGGCTCCCGCCAGCGTTCCACAGGAGATGATGGTTGCCAGCTTCCACCACTGCGTGCCGTCGCCGCCGAGGTCGGGGATGATGAAACGCGAAACCAGATAGGTGAGCGCAATCGAGACCAGCGAGGTAATCCAAACCAGCGAGGTGAGCGGAGCTTCGAAGTTCATCTCGTTCGCGTTGCCATACTTTGCCTTGGCGATGGCGCTGTTCAGGAAGTAAGAGAGCGCGCTGGCCACCAGCATCATCACGCGCATCACGAAGATCCAGACCAGCAGTTGCACCTGTACGGTGGGCTGGCTCACTCCGAGGAGAATGAAGGTGATCAGGGCCACGCCGGTTACGCCGTAGGTTTCGAAGCCATCGGCGGAGGGTCCAACGGAATCGCCGGCATTGTCACCAGTGCAATCAGCGATCACGCCGGGGTTGCGCGCGTCGTCTTCTTTGATTTTGAAGACAATCTTCATCAGGTCGGAGCCGATGTCGGCGATCTTGGTGAAGATGCCTCCGGCAATGCGTAGAGCGGCCGCGCCCAGCGACTCGCCGATGGCGAAGCCGATGAAGCACGGTCCCGCATAATCGCCAGGAACGAATAACAGGATGAAGAGCATGATCAGCAATTCCACGCTGATCAGCATCATGCCGATGCTCATGCCCGCTTCGAGCGGAATCTGGTACACGGGATACGGCTTGCCGGGCAGAGAAGCGAAGGCGGTCCGCGAGTTGGCGAACGTGTTCACGCGAATACCGAACCAGGCCACGCCGTAGCTGCCTGCGATGCCGACCAGACTGAAGGCGAGAATGATGGCCACGCGCATGGCTTCCATATGTTGCAGAACGCCGAAATAAAGCAGAATGATGACCGCAATGAACGCCCACAGGAACAGGATGAATCTGCCCTGGGTCAGCAAATAGGTTTTGCAGGTCTCGTAGATCAGCTCGGAAATTTCCCGCATGGCGCGATGCACGGGAAGATTCTTCAGGCGCATGTAGATAACCATGCCGAAGCTTAGTCCAAAGAGGCAGAAGAGGATGCCGATCAGCAGCAGATTGTGGCCATTGATTGCGCCGTTCAGGAATGAGACCTGAGAAAGGTCAGGCAGTTTCAGGGAAGCCTCGCCGCCCGCCTCGGTTGAGGGCTGAGCCAGTGCAGCAACAGCGCTAATGCAAAGCAGAGCGGCAACCGCCGAAATCTTTTTTATGAGATCGGTGACCAGACCGCGTCCTTGGAACGCAAACGTGGCGAGCCAGGTGCGCATAAGAAAACCTCCGATGAGTCTTATAAGGAATCTATGAAACCGTTCAGGAACCACTTTCCGCTGCAATGCCAGCCAGAATTGTCAACGGAGTTCCGAGCACGCTTCCACCTCAAGACCTGAAGAAGGGTTGCAGCTTGGCCGCGTTCGGAGTTTGCGCCGGAATCTGACGGGAAAAGGGCATGCTGATACGGCGGAGATCTCCCCCGGCATCCCAGCGCAAAACGGATGTTTATAACACGTTGGGGATATTGGGTCAAACGTGATTTGTGCATGGTGTCGTTAGCACATCATATGTCCGGTTGAGTTAGCACACGATATGTCCGCTTTGCGGGCGGCGAGAGTAGGAGACCATGCGAAGCATGGAATCTTACT
>Ga0209006_10000195_pt1 | contig 63664 bp, 62 predicted proteins | sample JacPin_JW_Ref_O2_FD_188567 | JGI IMG/M metagenome (GOLD analysis project Ga0209006, IMG submission 188567) | Forest soil microbial communities from Algoma, Ontario, Canada - Jack Pine, Ontario site 1_JW_Ref_O2 (SPAdes) (version 2) | ecosystem: Environmental > Terrestrial > Soil > Boreal...
GTCAATCGCTTCCGCGATTCCGGCTTGCCGTTGGCCACGCCCGACGCGGCGATTGCGCCGCGAGGACAGGTGGGAATAAGCGAACGGTTCGAGGACTAGCTTTGATTGGGCGATCGCCAAAAGAGAAGGGCCGCCCAGGGGCGGCCCTTCCATTGTCGCGACCACGCAGAGATCGCTCAGGGTTTTCCGTCTGGGCGCCTGCTATGCGCGGTCTTTCTCCGCACGGACAATAACCCAGGCCCTGCAAATCACTCGTGGCGATAGACAATGAGACACTGGATCACCTCCTTTCAGTTCGTTGACGACGATTGAGAACATACGATGATTCGGGGCTTTGGGAAGCCCCTGGGCCTGCGGCAATTTGGACGATGCTTAAGGCTTTATTCAGCGGCGGGCGGCCACGCCGCCTTCGTCTTCGGCGACCGACATCGCATTGCCCCGCCAGACAAAATTATTGCTCGCCCATGCCTGCGCCCACAGCCAGGGCAAGGCGAGATCCCGCGCCATCCAGGCCGGGACGGAGCGCAGGCTCAGTCGCCATCCGGCCGCCCGGGCCAGAGCGGCTTCCGAGCCATACCAGGCCAATGCCGCGATCGGCACGGCGACTGCCGGATCAAGTCCGAATTCCGACGCCCCGAAGAAAGCGGCAATGAAGGCCAACAGGCCGGAGGTGAGAAGCTCGGGCGCGAAATGCAGGGGAAAAGTCGCACGCCGCAACCGCGCCCACCGCAGCTGGCGCGCCCAGACCTCGCCCCATTTGCGCGGCCCGAGCGGTTGGACGAAAGGCGCGTCGACCAGATGGGCTCTAAGACCCGCCTTGTGGATCAGCTTGGTCGCCGCGGCGTCTTCGGCGATCTCGGCGCCCAAGGCTTCGATGCCGCCGCCCGCCTCTAATACTGGCCGGCGCCACAGCATAGTCTTGCCTTGTGCAAAGCCGAAGCCGCAGGACTCGCCCGCATATTGCCAGCGCGCCTGATAGGTGTTGAGGAAGGCGCATTCGATTTCGGCGGCGAAAGAGCCCGGCGCGGAGCCGATCGGCGGCGCGCAGACGATCCCCGTATTGGCGCGCCAGCGCGCCATCAGCCGCTGGACGTAGTCGGCCGGCATCAGCACATTCGAATCGGCGATAATGATCCAGGAATGGGCCGCCGCTTTCCAGCCCTTGACCACATTATTGAGCTTGGGGTTGCTGCTCGGCCGGTCGTCGCCGATCAGCAGGCGCGCTTTGACATGCGGATGCGCTTCGACCAGGCGTCGCACAATCGGCGCGACAGGATCGTCGCCATCGGCGAGGCAGAACAGGATTTCGTAAGCCGGATAGTCCAGCGCAAAAGTCGAAGCGAGCGTTTCCCGGGCGAAAGGATCGATCCCGCACAAAGGCCGCACGATGCTCACCGCCGGCGCGCCGGCGCGGGGGGGCATCGGCGCCGTGCGTTTGGCGCATCGGGAAATGGCGATCAAGGCGCTCAGCATCTGAATCGAGACGGCGAGGAGGCAATAGGCGGCCGCCCATTGAGTTCCGGTCATCGCATCCTCTTGATCGGCGGCGCCCGATTCGCGCCCATCCATGTTGCAGGGCTCGCGCGACGCTTCTATGAAGGCGCATGCCCAAGGGTCCCATCGTCCGCTTTGCGCCGTCGCCCACCGGGCGCATCCATATCGGCAACGCCCGCACCGCTTTGCTCAACTGGCTCTTCGCGGCGCGCAAGGGCGGCCTTTTCATTCTGCGCTTCGACGATACCGATCGCGAGCGTTCGCGCGTCGAATATGCCGATTCGATCGAGACCGATCTCGCCTGGCTCGGCGTCGCGCCCGGCTTTCAGTGCCGTCAGTCAGAGCGCATGGCGCTTTATGACGCCGCGGCGGCGCGGCTGCGCGAGATGGGGCGTCTCTATCCGGCCTATGAAACGGCGGAGGAGCTCGACCGGCGGCGCAAGCGTCAGCAGGCTCTCGGGCGCCCGCCGATCTATGATCGCGCCGCGCTGCGCCTCAGCGCCGAAGAACGCGCCGCGCTGGAGGCGCAGGGCCGGCGCCCGCATTGGCGCTTCCGCCTTGAAGCCTCGACTGTCCATTGGGACGACATGGTGCGCGGCCCCAGCCACATCGATTGTTCGTCGCTGTCCGATCCTGTGCTGGTGCGCGAAGACGGCTCCTATCTCTATACGCTGCCCTCGGTCGTCGACGACATTGACCTCAAGGTGAGCCATGTCATTCGCGGCGAGGATCACGTCACCAATACTGCGGTTCAGATTCAGATTTTCGAAGCTTTGGCGGGTCGCGCGCCGGCGTTCGGCCACCATAATCTGTTGACCAATGCGAGCGGCGAAGGCCTTTCCAAGCGCACTGGCGCGCTGTCGATATCGTCATTGCGCGATAGCGGCGTCGAAGCTTTGGCGGTGGCGGCGCTGGCGGTGCTGGTCGGCTCCGCCGAGGCGGTGCGCCCCGTCGGCTCGATGAGCGAATTGGCGGAGGCGGTCGATCTTGCTCATCTCTCCCACGGCGCCGCGCGGTTTGACGAAGCGGAGCTGCGAGCCCTGTCGGCGCGGACTTTGCACGCCTTTCCCTATGAAGCCGTGCGCGAACGTCTCGCCGCGTTTGAAATCGTCGGCGCCGACGCCGAACCGTTCTGGAACACGGTGCGTGGCAATCTAGCCCAACTCACTGAAGCCCGGGACTGGTGGCGCGTCGTCCATGGCGAGATCGAGCCTGTCGTCGAGGAGCCGGAGTTTCTGGCTCAGGCCGCAGCGAGCCTGCCGCCCGCGCCATGGGACGAGGCGACCTGGGGCGCCTGGACGGCTGCTCTCAAGGCGTCGAGCGGGCGCAAGGGCAGGGCGCTGTTCCATCCCCTGCGCCTGGCGTTGACCGGCCGCGAATCCGGGCCGGAACTCGCCGCGCTGCTGCCGCTGATCGGCAGGATCAAAGCGTTGGATCGATTATCCGCACGCGCCGCTTGACGCCGTCGGCGCCGGTGACATCCTCGGTCTGCCCCTGGCCCTTGGGGACGAGCGGGCCGCTTGCTGCGTCGCCGCCGGCGATGCCGGAGGATTCGCGGCTGACGGTCGCGGCTTGCTGGCCGAGCAATGGGTCAATCGGCGCCTGATCCTGCGCCGCCGCCTTGGGATCGGGCGCGACGATTTTCGGCGGATCGGCAGGAGGCGGCGTCGCTTTGCCGGGCTTGGCTTTCGGATCGGGCTTCGGGCGCGACAATTCTGCTGATTTTTCCGGCGTCACCATAATGTCGGTCTTGCCCTGGCCGCCCAGCCTTTGCTCGGCGCCGGCGAGCGCATCGGCCCAACTCTGCCCGCGCCTTCGGCAGGAGCAGGTGGAATCGAGGGTCTTGCGGTATTTGAGCGCGTTCGGCGAATCCATATAGCGCGCGCCGCTGATCGAGACCGCGGTCTGGATATCCGCCGAGGGCGAATAGGTGTAGAGGCCGACATCGGCATTGGGGCAAAGGGCCCGGCACATGTCCTGGAGTTCGTCGAGCCGGCCTCCGCCGGCGGAATAGGACACCGGGAAAAAGCTGCCGTCGCAGGAGCGCACGCAAACGGCCTTGGACCCCGCATGCGCCTCCTTGTCGGCGTCGGCTGGCGACTGGTCGGGATTGGCGTTGGGGTCTGGATTGAGCGGGACGGTCTGCACGTCGGACTGCCTGTCGCTCGGATTGCCGAACAAGGCGTCGAAAATGCCGTGCTGCTGGCCGCCGCCGGGGTTTGCGCATTGGGCATTATAGCGGGCGACGAGATCGGCACGCCCGCCGTCCGCGCCGCCTGCGCGCTGCTCCAGGCTGGCGAGATTGGCCTGCATGCGAGAAATTTGTCCGTTGATCTGGTCGCATTGGGCTGGCGGTTCGCTGCCAAAGAACAGGAACTTTCTGTTTTCACAGCCGATCGATCGGGCATAGGCGACCGTCCGGTCGATCTCGCCGCGCTGCTTTTGGGCGGCCGCGCCATATTGCGCATTCTGACCGCCGCCGTGACCGGCGGCGGCGATCGCCTGTTGCAGCCGCTGACAGTCCGCGCTCTGCGCCTGCGCGGCGCCGACCGCCGCCGCGATGGCGAGAAACGCGCCCGCCAATCCAAAGATCAATCGCATCGAAGTCCCTGATGGGTGGAGACGTCCATTTTCCCGCAAATCCACGGCCTTTGGTCCACGTCGATCATCCGCGACATTCCAAGTCAAGCGCCTGACCGCCCCGCCATTTGAGTCGCACGCCGCTCGCCGGCAAACAGTTGGAGCGACATTCGGGCGTGAAGATGGCGACGGCGCAAAAGGGCCGCTCTCACCGCCCAAATCCGCCCGGCCTTTAAGCGAATTTATCAGGCAGAGCCATAGCGCGGGCGTAGGCAATCCGCGCTCTGGCCTGCGCCGCGCCAATCGGGCATAGAGACGGCATGGCCGAATCCCCAGCCCCCACCAATGCGCCGGAGCTTTCCGTCACCGAGCTTTCGAGCGCGCTGAAGCGCACCATCGAGGATCGATTCGGCTATGTCAGGGTGCGCGGCGAAGTCTCGAATTATCGCGGGCCGCATTCGTCCGGTCACGCCTATTTTTCGCTGAAAGACCAGGGCGCCCGGATTGACGCGGTGATCTGGAAAGGCGTGTTCGGGCGCCTGCGCGTGCGCCCCGAAGAGGGAATGGAAGTGATCGCCACTGGCAAGATCACCACTTTTCCCGGCAAATCGGCCTATCAGATCGTCATCGAGGCGTTGGAGCCGGCCGGCATCGGCGCCCTGATGGCGCTGCTGGAGGCGCGGCGCGTCAAACTCGCCGCCGAGGGCCTGTTCGATGCGGCGCGCAAGCAATTATTGCCTTATCTGCCCGGCGTGATCGGTGTCGTGACATCGCCGACCGGCTCGGTCATTCGCGACATTCTCCATCGCCTCGCCGATCGCTTTCCGGTTCACGTGCTGGTCTGGCCGGTGCGCGTGCAGGGCGAGACTTCCGCGGCTGAGGTCGCCGCCGCGATCAATGGCTTCAACGCGCTAGCGCCGGACGGCGCGATCCCGCGTCCCGATGTGCTGATCGTCGCCCGCGGCGGCGGTTCGCTGGAGGATCTGTGGAGCTTCAACGAGGAGATCGTCGCGCGTGCGGCGGCCGGCAGCCTCATCCCGCTCGTCTCGGCGATCGGCCATGAGACCGACTGGACGCTGATTGACCATGTCGCCGACATCCGCGCGCCGACCCCGACCGCCGCCGCCGAACTCAGCGTGCCGGTGCGCGCGAAACTTCTCGCCAATCTCGCCGATCTCGAAGGCCGCCGGCGCGGCGCCATTCTGCGCGTTGCCGAACGCGCTAGAGCGGCGTTGCGCGCCAGCGCGCGCGCGCTGCCTTCAGGCGAGGCGATTCTCGCCGTGCCGCGCCAGCGGCTCGATCGCGCCGGCGCGACGCTCGAGGCGAGCATGCATGCCGGTTTCGCCAAGCGTGCGATCGCGTTGGAGCGCCTCTCGCGCCGGCTCGCGGTGCGCTCGCCGCAGGCTCTGCTCGCCAGCGCCGTCGCGCGCCAGAGAGGCGCCGCGCGAAGCTTTGAACGCGCGGTCGCGCTCGACCGCGAAAGGCGACGCGAAAACCTCCGCCGGCTCGCCGCGCGCCTCACCGCGGCGCTCTCCGCGCGCAGCCGGCTCGATGCGCAGCAATTAGCGCGCTCGGCGCAAGCGCAAATCCGGCTGCGGCGCGCGCTACAGAGCGCGATCGCGCAGCGGCGCGCGCGCCTGACCGCCGCCGCGCAATTCCTCAATGCGGTGAGCTATCGCAACGTGCTCAAACGCGGCTTTGCGCTGGTGCGCGATCAGCAAGGCGCGCCGTTACGTAGCGCGGCGATGATCGGCGCCGAACAACCGATCCGCATCGAATTTTCCGACGGCCAGATCGCGGCCCTCGCACGGGGAGGGGCGGCGTCCGCTTGGGTCGATTCGCCCGAGAAGAGCGCGCCTGCGCCGCGCGTTGGCAAGCCCAGCAAACGGGCGCCGTCTGACAAACAGGGCTCGTTGTTCTAGAAGATCGCGTGAGCGCACGCGGCGGCGCGGTCATCCAGATCATGAGCCGCCCGGCCAAGGGAGGGTCATTGGGATGATCGTCGTCACAACCGAAAACGTCGCGGGATATCGCACGGCGCAGACCTTGGGCCAATGTTTCGGCATTGTGGTTCGCAGCCGCGGGCTCGGCGGCAATGTCATGGCGGGCCTGCGCTCGATCGTGGGCGGCGAAATTCACGAATATACGCAAATGCTCGAGGAGGCGCGCCGCCATGCATTGGACCGGCTGGTCACGAACGCCACCGCAATGGGCGCCAATGCGGTGCTGATGATGCGCTTCGACAGCGCCGAAATCGGCAATACGATGAGCGAGATCGTCGCCTATGGCACGGCGGCGGTGATCGAACCGGCAGTGCGATGATCGCGTTCCTCATCTGGTGCGTGATCGTCGGCGCGCCCGTGCTGATCTGGCTGTTCTTTCGAAGCGGCGGCTATAAGCGCCGGCCGCTTGAGGCGCCGCCGGGGCCGGAGTGGAGATTGACCGGCGAACGCTTCGTCGATCCGACGAGCGGAGAAATTCTGGAAGTCTGGCAAGGCCCGAAGGGCGGCGAGCGCGCCTATGTTCGCTCGCGTTCGTCGTCAGGCGTCTAGGAAACGTCGGAGAACAACTTGGCGCAGTCCTGTCACGCCACCGCGAGCAGAGGCTCGGCGGCATTCGCCGTCGCCGGCAGCTTGCCGGCGAGCCATGCCGGCAGGAACGCGCGCATCCATGCGGCCACGGCGGGGTCGTACTGATGCCAGCCTTCAAGATGCTCCTGGCGGGGCTGCGCGCCGGGTAGCTTCAGCTTCTCCGCGCCGCGCACCGTCCAGCGGCACATCATCTGATAGGTCACTTCGGGGTGGAACTGCAGCGCCAAAGCCTTGTCGCCATAGCGATAGGCCTGGGCGGGGAAATCGGCGCCGCCCGAGGCGATCAACTGCGCGCCGTCCGGCAGATCGAACCCGTCGCAATGCCATTGATAGACCTGTCGCGGAAAGGGCGTGGCGCAAAGCTCGTCCGCGCTGGGTTTAGGCGCCAGCGGAAAATAGCCGATCTCGCTGCGCCGGTCGGGAAAGCTGAAAACCCGTGCGCCGAGCGTTTTGGCGAGCATTTGCGCGCCAAGGCAAATGCCGAGCAGGGGCTTGTCCTCGCGTAACGGCGTCTCAAGCCAGGCGATCTCGCGCGCGATCCATTCGCAATCGTCATTGGCGCACATCGGGCCGCCGAAAACCACAACGCCGTCATGACCGTCGAGGGTCTCGGGCAGGGCTTCGCCGAGGCTGGGGCGGCGGATGTCGAGGCGGGCGCCGAGCGCGCTAAGATAGCAGCCGACGCGTCCAGGCGTCGAATGGGCCTGGTGCATCACGATCAAGACTTTTGGGCGCGAATCGCGCTCCATCATTGCGCTGCTCCGAACTATCGCGAAAGTGACACGATCCGGATTGTCGCGTCGAGAAAATTGTAAGCAAAGACTATGCCGGGACGGTTAACGCGACGATAAGCCGCGCCTAGTCCGCATGGACCGCGAACGGATTAACGAGGGGCAATTCCAGGCCCTCGAAATCGCCGGTATTGCGGGTGGCCAGAATCATCGAATTGGCCAGCGCGATCGCCGCGATCAGGGCGTCCATCGCGCCAATAGCTTTGCCGGCCCTGCGCCGTTTGGCGCGAAGCTTGCCAAAATGGTCGGCAGCCGTCCGATCGAAGACGAGAATGCGGCCAACGAACAGGTCCGTCGCAATGCGCTCATAAGCCTGTTCCAGCCGCGCGCGCCTCGCGCCAGGCTCCAGCAATTCGACCCCGAACCGCAGCTCGGCAAGAACCGGAGCGCTGATGTAGATCGAGCGCGTCGGCTGCGCATCGAGCCATCGGCGCGCATTCGTTTCGCCGTCCGACCGCATGATTTCCAAGATGACATTGGTGTCGAGGAGGATCACGAAAAATCCGGCGGCTCGCGGTCAGATATTTCCCTTTCAAGGATGAAATCGTGGGTCCAGTCTTCGGCGGGAACAAGAGAGGCCAGGCGCGTTCCCAAACCTCCGGGCGTTTCATCCTCGGCTTCAGGCGTTGCAAGCGCTTGCCGGATCAGAAGGGTGATTTCGCGCGACAGGCTGTGGCCGTGACGCGCGGCGCGCCCATCAATCCGTGATTTCAAGTCGTCTGGTATTCCCCGAACCAAAATATCCACCATTCGAACCTCCTTGATATCGATGATATCAGGTTCTGGCGGTCAATCTAGGGGGAAACGGAGCGCGACTCGTCCTTTAGGCTTTTTCGCTTTCGCGCTGCTTGGCCTGCTTGATGAATTTCTTCGTCACGCGGTCGCGCTTCAGCTTCGAAATATGGTCGATGAACAGCACGCCGTTAAGATGGTCGATTTCGTGCTGGAGCGCGGTCGACAGCAGCCCCTCGGCGAGGATTTCCCGCGGCGCGCCGTCGCGATCGAGGAAGCGCGCGCGCACGCTCGCCGGCCGCTCCACCTCTTCGTAATATTCGGGAATCGACAGGCAGCCCTCCTCGTAGACCGACCTCTCCTCCGAAGACCACACGATCTCCGGATTGACGAAATGCATCGGCTGCGGCGGCTCGTCCTTTTTGGCGAGGTCGATCACAACGACGCGCTGGAGCACGCCGATCTGGCTGGCGGCGAGGCCGATGCCGGGAGCGTCATGCATCGTCTCGACCATGTCGTCCATGAGCTGGCGCAGCGCATCGTCGACCTTAGGAATCGGCTCGCAGACGAGCCGCAACCGTGAATCGGGCAGGATGAGGATCGGACGAAGGGCCATTCGCGCTCTTTAAATCGGCGTGCGAGATGGGTCTGATAATCGGCTGTGCGCATCCGGTCAAACCGTTCTTCGTTCGTTCGCGCGCCTGCGAGGAATCGGTTATAGAAGGGACATGAATCAGACCTTTCTCATGCTCGGCTCCGCCCCCGTCTCGTTCGGCGAGGCGTTCGCGGCGGCCGCCGGCTTGATCGCCTTGTTGCTGCTGTGTCTCGTCGTCGGCCTGGCGCGGGCGCGCGGCCATCGTCTTCGCGAACGGGCGGCGGCGGAGGAGCGCCAGCACGAACTCGAACAGCGAATGGGCGAACTGGCGCGCTCCGGCGCCGAGCTCAACGGGCGCCTGCAAAGCATGGCCGAGGCATTTGGCTCGCGTCAGGCTGATCTGGTGCGCGTGATGGCCGACCGGCTCGACAATGTCAGCGCGCGGGTTGGCGCAGGCCTGGAATCGGCGGCGCAGACGACGGGCGCCAATCTCAACAAGCTCAACGAGCGCCTCGCGGTGATCGATGCGGCGCAGAAGCGCCTCGACGGCCTCAGCCAGGAAATGGTTTCGCTGAAAGACATTCTCGCCAACAAACAGGCGCGCGGCGCTTTCGGCCAGGGCCGGATGGAGGCGATCGTGCGCGACGGCCTGCCGTCGGGCGCCTATGATTTCCAGTACACGCTCTCCAACAAGTCGCGACCCGATTGCGTGATCCGCCTGCCGGGCGACCAGCGGCTGATGGCGGTCGACGCCAAGTTTCCGCTGGAGGCTTTCACTCTGTTCAAGGATGCGCGCAGCGAGGAAGCGCGCAAAGCCGCTTTCGCCCGCGTGCGCACGGACGTCGGCAAACATGTCAAGGACATTGCCGAACGCTATCTGCTGCCGGGCGAGACGCAGGATATCGCGGTGATGTTCGTGCCCTCGGAATCGGTCTATTCTGACCTCGTCGAACATTTCGACGATATCGTGCAGAAAGCGCATCGCGGCAAGGTGATCATCGTCTCGCCCTCGCTGTTGATGATGGCGATCCAGGTGATGCAGGCGATCGTGCGCGACGCGCGGATGCGCGACCAGGCTCATGTGATCCAGGCCGAAGTCGGCAAATTGCTCGAGGATGTGCGCCGCCTCGCAGAGCGCACGGCCAAGCTCGACAATCATTTCCGCCAGGCTCAGGAAGACGTCGGCCAGATCGTCGCCTCGTCGGACAAGATCGTGCGGCGCGGCGAGCGCATCGACACGATGGAGTTTTCGCAGAACGAAGCGCCGGCGCGGATCGAAGCGCTGCCACATCTGCGGCTGGCGCGCAGCGGCGACTAGGGGCACGGGCAGAGTTCTTCGCCTCGCCTGACGTCCCATTTGGCGTTTGCCGGATCTTCGTGCTTTGCTCGCATCGATCCAATTGAACATGGGGAGGCGAGCATGATGAAAGTAGCAAACTGGCTCCTGGCTCTCTTGCTGTTCGTCGCCGGCGGCGCGAGCGCGGCGCTTGCCGACGAGGGCGTTTCGGTCGGCGGCGTCAGTGCGGTTCTGATCAAACCCGCCAGGCCGCGCGCGAGCATCATCCTGCTCGCCGGCGGCAGCGGCCAATTGGGCATCACCAGCGCCGGGGTCATCACCCAATTGACGGGCAATCAACTGGTGCGCACGCGCGAGGCCTATGCGGCGCGCGGACTCGCCGTGCTGCTTCCCGACGCTGGCGTCGATCTCGCGCAGGCGATCGCTTTTATGGCGGCGATCAAACGGCCGGTGACGCTGGCGGGAACAAGCCGGGGCACCCAGCGGGCGGCGCAGGGATTGGCCAGCGGCGCGCGGCCGGACAAGCTCGTGCTGACGTCGGGGTTCCTGTCGGATCAGTCCGGCGATAGCGACAATGTCGAGAATATTCTTGGCTCGCCGGCGAATTTGCCGCCGACGCTGGTTGTCGAACACCGGCACGACGATTGCCCCAAGACATTGCCGGCCGGCGTCGATCCATTCGTCGCCTGGGCGCATGGCAGGGCGCATGCGGTGTGGCTGGACGGTGGAATATCCGAGGGCGACCCCTGCGAGGCGATGGCGCATCACGGCTTCAACGGCATCGACGGCAAGGTCGTATCTGTGGTGGCCGGATTCGCAGGTCGATGATTCCAGCGAATGGTCCTCGCGCGGGAGATTGAATAGAGCGTGTTATCGCATCGCCGTATTTTGTAATGAGCCGCGTCCTCGCTTCGCCCGCCACGCTCGGCTTCGCGCTTATCGCCTCGGCGACCGCGCTTGGCATTGCCGGAACCGATCTGGTGCTGCCCGCCGTACCGAGTCTGCCGGCAGCGCTTGGCGGGACGCCGGCCCGAGCCCAGCTTGTGCTTGCCGCCTATGTCGCGGGCACTGGACTGGGGCTGCTGCTGTTCGGCGAGCTTGGCGCGCGGATCGATCCGCGCAAGGCGCTCGTCGTCTCGCTCGCGCTCTATGCTTTGGCCTCGCTCGGCGCCGCCTTCGTCTCTTCGCTCGACGCCTTGATCGCGCTGAGGTTCGTTCAGGGCGCGGCGAGCGCGGCGCCGGCGGTGTTTGCGCCTGGCTTCATCCGCGCCTTATTTTCCGAAGGCCGCGCGCTGCGAATGATCGGCTTGCTCGGCAGCGTGGAATCGCTGGTGCCGGCGCTCGCGCCGATCGCCGGCGCGTGGCTGCTGGTGCGTTTCGGCTGGCAGGCCTCGTTCGTGGTGATCGGCGTCTTCGCGCTCGCGCTCGCCGCGCTGCTCGGCGCCATCGCTTCGCGTCTGCCGCGCCTTGCTTCGCCAGATGCCCGCGGCTCCTATGCCACGTTGCTCAGCGATCCCGTCTATCTGCGCTACGCCCTCAGCCAGGCGTTCGCGCTCGGCGGCCTGCTTGTCTTCGTTTTCAGCGCGCCTGCGGTCATCATCGGCCCGATGGGCGGCCAATTGTCGGATTTCATCCTGCTGCAGGTTTCCGGCATCGCCTTTTTCATCCTCGGCGCCAATGTGACGGGGCGGCTCGCGGAGCGTTTCGGGCGAGAGAGGTTGATAACAGGCGGCACGATTCTGGCGGCGATCGGCGCGCTCGCGATTCTGCTCTACGCGCTGGCGGGTGGAAACCGGCCCGCCATGTTGATCCCGTTCTCGATCGTCTGGAACCTCGGCTTTGGTCTTCGCGGGCCGCCGGGATTTCTACAGGCGGTGCTCGCCGCCGATGGCGACGATGCGCGCGGCGCGGCCCTTGTCATTCTGGCGATCCTGGCGAGCGCGGCCTGCGGCACGGCGCTCGCCGCGCCGTTCGTCGCCTCGGGCCTGCTAGGGCCGGCGTTCGTCGCGGCGGCCATTTCGACGGGCGCAGTCTTGTGTCTGGCGGTTCTGCCGGGCGCCAAGCCGCGCCGGCAAGCTTCGTTGTAAATCAGGGCGGCGGCGCAAGGCGCTACGCCTCGGCCCTTCTCCGCAGCCACGGCCGCGTTCCCGTGGGCACCTCGTGCGGCGCCACGCTCGGCTGGTAGAACAGAGAAGCCTCCGGCAGCGCGCCGCGCCTTAGCGCGCGCAAGGTCGGCTCGTTGACGACCTCGAAGGAATCGAAACCGCAGCGCAGCATCAGCGGGATTTCGTCGAGCAGCACGTCGCCGGCCGCGCGCAACTCGCCCGTGAAGCCGAAGCGTTCGCGCAGCAGTTCCGCATAGGAAAAGGCGCGCCCGTCGGCGAATTTGGCGAAGCTCAGCGCCACCAGCGGCCGGCTCGCCGCTTCGCGCAATTGATCGATCGCTTCCTTGCCCGCGGCGATCAAGACGCCGACCGGATCGGCGCGGCCGCGCAAAGCGTCGCGCTCAGCGGCCCAGCGCTCGGCCGATACGATGATCGCGCCGGCAGGCGGAACGGAATCGCCGCCGGCGATATGGGTCCAGACGTCTTCGGCGAAACCGCACTTGCGCCAGAGCGACATCAGATTCCCGCCCCCGCGGTCAGCGCGCCCAGATGGATGCCGCATTCGGTCTTGGCGCGCCCACGCCAACGCCCCGCCCGCGCGTCCTCGCCCGGCTTGACCGCGCTGGTGCAGGGCAGGCAGCCGATCGAGGGAAAGCCCTTGGCGACCAATGGATGCGGCGGCAATCCAGCTTCAGCGATGTAGGCGAGAATGTCGCTGGCGCTCCAGCCGACCAGCGGATTGATCTTCACGCGTTCGCCCTCGGCTTCGAACAACGGCACCGCCGCGCGGGTCGCGCTCTGAAAGCTCTTGCGCCCGGTGATCCAGGCCTCATAGCTGTCGAGAGCCTTGCCGAGGGGCATCACCTTGCGGATTTCGCAGCAGCGATCGGGGTCGCTGGCGAACAGGAATTTCTCAGGGTCCTCGGTTGCCAGAAGCGTCGCTTCGGGCTCGGCGACAACGATATTCTCAAGGCCCAGTCTTCCGACGAGTTCATCGCGATAGGCGAGCGTCTCGGGGAAAAGCTGTCCGGTATCGACGAACACGACCGGCGTCTTCTTGTCGACCTGCGCGACCATATGCAGCAGCACTGCCGAATCCGCGCCGAAGCTCGAGACCAGGGCTATGCGGCCGGGATAGAGATCCTCGATCGCCAGGCGCAGAAGCGAGCCCGCCTTCATCAGCGCGAACTTGCCCTCGAGGCGCGAGGCGGCGACCTGGTCGCCGAACATTTTCACATCATGCGCGCTCATTTCAAATGTCCGATCCGGCGCTGCGCTCGTAAAGCGCTTCCTTGAACGGCGCCATGCCGACGCGCCGATAGGTTGAAAGAAAATCCTCGGCGGCGTCGCGCCGCTGGCTCATATAGGTCGTAACCACAGTCTCAATCGCGTCGACAACGTTTTCCGAGGAAAAGCCCGGTCCGGTGATCTGGCCGATCGAGGCGGTTTCATCGCCCGAACCGCCGAGCGTGATCTGATAGGTTTCCTCGCCCGCGCGCTCGAGGCCGAGGATGCCGATATGGCCCACATGATGATGGCCGCAGGCGTTGATGCAGCCGGAGATTTTGATCTTCAACGGCCCGATGTCGCGAGCGCGCGGGCCGTCGCCGAAATGCTGGGCGAGGCGCTGGGCGATTGGGATCGAACGCGCGGTGGCGAGCGCGCAATAATCGAGGCCCGGGCAGGCGATGATGTCGGTGACGAGGCCGGCATTGGGCGTAGCGAGACCGACGGAAGCGAGACGATCGTAGACCGCCGGCAGATCGTCGAAGGCGACATGCGGCAGCACGAGATTCTGCTCGTGCGAAACACGTAATTCGTCGCTCGAATAATCCTCGGCGAGATCGGCGACCGCGTCCATTTGGTCGGCGCTGGCGTCGCCCGGCACGCCACCGATCGGCTTCAAGGAAATCGTGACGATCGCGTAGCCCTGAACCTTGTGCAGCGTGACGTTGGATTGCAGGAAGTTCGAAAACTTGGCGTCTTTCGAGCGGCGCCTTTCGGTGCGCTCGCTCAAGGCCTTCTTCGGCTCCAGCGCCGGCAGCGCGAAATAGGCGTTGATGCGAGAGATTTCCTCGGCCGGCAGCGTCAGGCCCTCGCGGTTATGTGCGGAAAATTCCGCCTCGACCGCTTCGCGCATCGCCGCCTCGCCCTTTTCATGGACGAGGATTTTGACGCGCGCCTTATATTTGTTGTCGCGCCGGCCTTCGAGATTATAGACGCGCAAAATCGCATCGATATAGGCGAGCAGGTCGGCCTCGGGCAGGAAGTCGCGGATTTTGTGGCCGATCATCGGCGTGCGTCCGAGGCCGCCGCCGACATAGACGGTGAAGCCGATTTCGCCGCGTTCGTTGCGCACGACCTGCAAGCCAATGTCATGGGCCTGGATCACGGCGCGGTCCTTCGGGCCGCCATTGACGGCGATCTTGAACTTGCGCGGCAGGAAGGTGAATTCGGGATGCAACGATGACCATTGCCGCATGATCTCGGCATAGGGGCGGGGATCGGCGATCTCGTCCGCCGCCGCGCCGGCGAAATGATCGGCGGTGACGTTGCGGATGCAATTGCCCGAGGTCTGGATTGCGTGCATTTCGACGCTGGCGAGTTCGGCCAGAATGTCCGGCACGTCCTTCAGCGCGGGCCAGTTGAACTGCAGATTCTGCCGCGTCGTGAAATGGCCGTAGCCGCGATCGTATTTGCGCGCGATTTCGGCGAGCTTGCGCATCTGGCGCGACGACAGCGTGCCATAGGGCACCGCGATGCGCAGCATATAGGCGTGCAACTGCAGATAGAGACCGTTCATCAGCCGATGCGGACGGAATTGTTCTTCCGTCAATTCGCCGGCGACGCGGCGTTGCACCTGATCGCGGAACTGGCTGACGCGGGCATCGACGAAAGCCGCGTCGAACTGGTCATAGCGATACATGCGGCTTCTCCACAAGAACGGGCGCCTGCCCATGCGCCTGCTTGCCCAGATCGGGATGGATCGTCGGACCCGAAGCGCGGATCAATTCGCGCAAAGCCTTGGGCACGTAATGGCCGTTGCGCGCTTCGACCACTACCGCATAAGGTTCGACGATGAGATCGCGCGCCTCGTCCTCCTTGGCGCGTTCGAGCGCCGCCTTCGACGCCTCGGCGTTGGGGTAGATAGCAGCGCGGGCGAAGTCCTCAACCCAGCCGCCTGCAGCGTCCTGGAACAGGACGATGCCATCGATCAGCCGGTTGGCGGTAATGATGTCGCTCATCGTCAACTTCGTTTCGGCGCTCATGCGCTCCGTCCCTTAGATGCTGCGCCGCAAGGGCAATTCAAGATCGAAGGCCGCGCAGCAGCAGCTATTTTACCGATAGAAAATGCAAGATTATGCTGATAGGAGAAGCAGATAGCACAAAATACGAATAATTTCTAGGATATATTTTTTATAACATAAAATAGACGCTTAATACCGTTCTCAGGCGCGATCTGCAGCCTTGTCGGAGACCGGCGTCCAGATCGCGCGCAGGAACAGAAGCCGCATGCCGATCCGCTCCATATTGCGATGGCTGGTCGACAGAAAATCCGCGCCGCTGCAGACAAAGTCGACGCCGGCGGCGCTGGCGTCGCGCCGGCGCCGGCGCAGCAGCGCCGTGTGAAGGCCGCGTCCGCGGAATGCCGGATCGGTCGCCGAATCGGCGAAATAGCCGACGCCGGCATGAATGAACAGGATGGCCGTGGCGACGGGCGTCGTCCCGACGCGGGCGATGTAAAGCGACCAGCCGGGTTGACCGAACCAGGGGCGGACATTCTTCTTGAATTGCTCGTGCGCCGCGCCTGGGATGTCCCAACCGGCGACGTAGGCGGCGAGGAAGTCCTCCATATCGACGGCGCTCGCAACCCGCTCCACGCGGACGCTTTCCGGCGCAGGCGTATCCAGATCGGGCTCGCCGATCAGCGCGGCATGAAAACCGGATTGGAAATATCCGAGCCGCGTGAGTTCGCGCCCGAGCGCCGGATCATCGTCGCCCGCCGCAATTTCGAACCGCCCGGCGATTCCGTGCGCGCGGCACCATTCGACCAGAGGGGCGATATGATGCGCCTGTCCGGCGCGAAGGCCCCTGACGCTGTTGAACGAGGCGGACGGCAAATGTCGCGCCGACAAGGCGGTCACATTATCGAACGCCTGATAGGCGATGCCGATTGGATTGCCGGGAATGCGCTCGAGGACTTGCATTCGCGCGACCGTGTACGCCGTCGCCGCCTCGGTCACGCGGCGGGCAAGGTCGACGGAGGGCGCTAGTCGTGGCGTGGGCGTCATTGCATCCCGGGCGGCGCCTTTGGCGCCGCGATACCAAGCGAGGCGCCATATCGCCAAATTGGACTCTGGAAATATCGAGAAATCCCTTGGGAGTCTCCAAATTCCGTCACTGGGTCTTCTTCAACCGATGCGCGCCCGAGGATGCGGCGCCGATCGAGAATTCGAGGACCATCCGCCCGTTGCGGCCGCGCGAGGCGCGCATCGATGGGCCGCCATAGCTACGGGCCGCCCAGCCGCCGCGCGGACCATCCGCGCCTTCGGGCGGCGGCGCGGTCGCTCTCGTCTCATGCGCCACCGGGCCATGCGCCGCCAGGCACTGGTTATAGGCGAGGGGATTGTCGAATTTGGCGCAGGCGGCGTAATCGTCGGCTCTCGCCGGCGTCGCCGCCAGAGCCGCAAAACCCGAGACGCCCGCAAAGGCGATCGTAAAAACTGCGAAATGTCCTGCTCGTGGCGCCATGCTTATCCTCGCAAGACGGCGCCGGTTTTCCTGGCGACCTCGGCGACGATCTTGGCCACCGCCGCCTCGATCTCCGCATCCGTCAACGTCCGCTCGCGCGGTTGTAATGTCACCGCGATGGCGACCGATTTATGGCCGCTCGGCACGCCCTGGCCCTCGTAGACGTCGAAGACTTGCACGCCGACGATCAGGCCGCGCTCGGCGCCGAGCGCGGCTTTGACAATGTCGGTAGCGCGGACCTTGAGGGGGACGACGAAAGCGAGATCGCGCTCGACCGGCATGAAATCGAGGCGTTCCAGCTTCGCCTTGGCGCGGCTCGTGCGCGCCTTTGGCGCCGGGATGCGATCGAGGATAATTTCGAACGCAGCGAGCGGGCCTTCGGCGTCGAGCGCCTCGACGGCGCTCGGATGCAATTCGCCAAACCAGCCGATCATATTCTGCGGCCCGAACTGCAGGCTCGCCGAACGGCCGGGATGCAGGAAGGCAGGGCCGCCGGGAACGATCTGAACGGCGCCTGGGGAAACTCCGAGGGTGGCGAGCAGCGCCAGCGCGTCGCTTTTGGCGTCGAAGACGTCGACGGCGCCGCCGCCGCCCGCCCAATGCCGGCCCGCGCCCTGCGCCTTGGCCGCGCCGCGTCGCAACGAGGCGGCGGCGATGCGCTGATCGTTCTCGCCATCGCCGAGGAAAATCTGCCCGACCTCGAACAAGCCGACATCGCGCTGGCCACGCCGCGCATTGCGATCGGCCGCTGCGACAAGGCCGGGAATCAGGCTCGGGCGCATGTCGGAGAGATCGGCGGCGATCGGATTGGCGAGCGCCAAAGCGGGTGCGCCGCCGCCGAACAATTCGGCTTTCGACTTGGAAATGAACGACCAGGTCACCGCCTCGCGCAAACCGAGCGCAGCGAGCGCGCGCTTGGCGAGCCGCGTGCGCTTTTGCAGCAGCGTCAGCACAGGCTTGGGCACGCCGGCCGACAGTCGCGGCAGCGGCCGCGTCTCGACGCGCTGCAGTCCGGCGATGCGCACGATTTGCTCGACGATATCGGCTTTGCCATCGATGTCGGGGCGCCAGGTTGGCGCGACCACCCTGCCGCCATCGACCACAAAGCCGAGCTTGCGCAGGATCGTCTCGCCCTCGCTCCGCGCAATATCGAGGCCCGTCAGCCGCGCGACTTCGCTGAACGGGAAGTCGATGATCTTGGCGGGCGTCGCCTGCGAGCCGACGACGATGAGATGCGACGCCTGCCCGCCGCAAAGGTCGAGCGTCATCCGCGTCGCAAGCTCCGCGCCGGGAACGCAGAAGGCGGGATCGACGCCGCGTTCGAAACGATAGCGCGCGTCGGTGACGATGCCGAGCTTGCGGCCGGTCTGGGCGATATTGAGCGGATCCCACAATGCGCTCTCGATTAGCACGTCTTTTGTGTTCTCGTCGCAGCCGGAATGCTCGCCGCCCATGATGCCGGCGATCGATTCGACGCCGTTGTCGTCGGCGATGACGACCATGCTTTCATCGAGGGCATGGGTCTTGCCGTCGAGCGCGAGCAGGCTCTCGCCCGCGCGCGCGCGCCGCACATGCAGCGCGCCGGCAACCTTGGCGGCGTCGAACACATGCAGCGGGCGGCCGCGATCAAAGGTGATGTAATTGGTGATGTCGACGAGCGCGTTGATCGGCCGCAGGCCGATCGCCCGCAGGCGCTTCTGCATCCATTCGGGCGAAGCGCGGTTGTTGACGCCGCGCACCAGACGGAAAGCGAAAGCGGGGCAGAGATGGGCGTCTTCAGCGCTGAAATCGAGCGTGGTCGCGACCGGGCAATCAAAGGCGCCGGGGATGCTCGCCGGCGCCTTTGTCTTGAGTTCGCCTATGCCGGTCGCCGCAAGATCGCGCGCAATGCCGGAAACGCCGGTCGCGTCGGGGCGGTTCGGGGTCAGGTTGATCTCGATGACTGGATCGTCCAGGCCAGCATAGGCGCTGTATGCCTCGCCGATCGGCGCATCGTCCGGCAGGTCGATGATGCCGTCATGGTTCTCCGACAATTCAAGTTCGGCTTCCGAGCACAGCATGCCGTTCGATTCGACGCCGCGGATGACGCCCTTCGCGAGGGTGATGTTCTTGCCCGGAATGAAGGTTCCGACCGGCGAGAAGACGCTGCGCATGCCGGTGCGCGCATTGGGTGCGCCGCACACGACCTGGACCGGCGCGCCTTCGCCGAAATCGACCATGCAGACGCGCAAGCGGTCGGCGTTCGGATGCTGTTTGGCTTCAATGACCCGCGCGACGACGAAACCGGCATATTTGGCGGCGGGATTTTCAACGCGCTCGACCTCAAGGCCGATGCGCGTCAGTGTCTCGACGATTTCGCCGAGCGAAGCTTGCGTGTCGAGATGGTCTTTGAGCCAGGAGAGGGTGAATTTCATGAAACGATCTTGTCTGGACAGATGAGTTTCGACGGCCTTATGCGCTCAGGCCGCCCGCCAGCGTCGGGATGTCGAGCGGGCGGAAGCCGTAATGGTCAAGCCAGCGCAGATCGCCTTCGAAGAAGTCGCGCAAATCCGGCAGGCCATATTTCAGCATGGCGATGCGATCGATCCCCATGCCCCAGGCGAAGCCCTGATATTCCTCGGGGTCGATGCCGCAATTGCGCAGGACATTGGCGTGGACCATGCCGCAGCCAAGAATCTCCAGCCAGTCCTCGCCCTCGCCGAAACGGATTTCGCCTCCCGAACGGCGGCACTGGATGTCGACTTCGATCGACGGCGAAGTGAACGGGAAGAAGCTCGGCCGGAAACGCATGCCGACCTCAGGCACTTCGAAGAACGCCTTGCAGAATTCCTCCAGGACCCATTTCAGATTGCCCATGTTCGCCGTCTTGTCGATGACCAGGCCCTCGACCTGGTGGAACATCGGCGTATGCGTCTGGTCGGCGTCGCAACGATAGGTGCGGCCGGGGCAGATGATGCGGATCGGCGGCTTCTGGGTCAGCATCGTGCGCACCTGCACCGGGCTGGTATGGGTGCGCAGCAGCTTGCGTTCGCCCTTGTCGTTGGGCGGGAAGAAGAACGTGTCGTGCATTTCGCGCGCCGGATGGCCGGGCGGAAAGTTCAGCTTGGTGAAATTGTAATCGTCGGTCTCGATGTCCGGCCCTTCGGCGATCGAAAAGCCCATATCGGCGAAAATCGCGATGAGCTCATCCATCACCTGGCTGATCGGATGGATGCGTCCGGTGTCAATGCCCGCCGGACGGACGGGGAGAGTCACATCAACGGCCTCGGCGGCGAGTTGCCGCTCCAGCGCCGCGGATTTGAGAATGACGCGGCGGGCGGCGAGCGCCTCGCCGACCTCATCCTTGAGGTTGTTGATCGCGGCGCCCTGAACTTTGCGCTCGTCGGGCGACATTTTGCCAAGCGTGGCGAGCAAGGCCGAGATCGCGCCTTTCTTGCCGAGCGCCGCCACGCGAACGGCTTCCAGCGTCGCCTCATCGGCGGCGCCGGCGATGGCGGCGAGGGTTTCGGTTTGCAGGGCGGAAAGATCGGTCATGGATAAATCATCGGGTTGGATCGAAGGCGGCTTTTTGTCATGCGGCGGCAGGCTTGTCGAGGCGCGCAAAACAAAGCGCCTCCACGCTGGCGGCGCGGAGGCGGGATTGGGTTATCGTCGAAACAGGTTGCTGCGCCGCGGCGCGGCGCAGGCGAGGTTCAGGCAGCCTTCGGCAGGTGGCCCTTGGCCTGTTCGACGATTGCCGCAAAAGCGGCGGGCTCGTTGATCGCCAGATCGGACAGGACCTTGCGGTCGACCTCGATCCCGGCCGTGATCAGGCCCGAAATGAAGCGGCTATAGGTCAGGCCATGTTCGCGCACCGCAGCGTTGATGCGCTGGATCCACAAAGCGCGGAACTCGCGCTTGCGGTTCTTGCGATCGCGATAGGCATATTGCATCGACTTTTCGACCGCCTGTTTGGCGATGCGAATGGTGTTCTTGCGGCGGCCGAAAAAGCCTTTGGCGGCGCGCAGCACCTTCTTGTGTTTGGCGTGGGACGTTACGCCGCGTTTGACACGGGACATGTTGATCTCCTGGAAAGCTCAGCAAAGGGTCGGACGAATGCTTCGCATTCGTCGGGCGGATGAGACGTTCAGCCGTTCGGCAAGAAATATTTCTTGATATTGTCGCCGTCGGTCTTGAACAGCACTTTGGTGCCGCGCAGGTTGCGGATCTGCTTGTTGGTCCGCTTGATCATCCCGTGGCGCTTGCCGCTCTGGGCGTAAACCACTTTGCCGGTTCCGGTGATCTTGAAGCGCTTTTTAGCGCCTGATTTGGTCTTCAACTTGGGCATTTGGCTCTCCGAGGGGCTTTAAGCCCCTTTTGGGATTAGCGGGCCTTGAAAGGTCCGTTCGCATCGAGATGAGCGAAAAGAACCGCCACGGCAGCCCTAACTGGCCGGGCGGTTCGAAGGGGGCGCTTTTAGGCGAAACCGACCGGGGATGCAAGGGGCGCCGCACTATGTTCGCCAAAGCCCGGCGTCAGGCCCTGTCGGGACTGATCTGCAACGCAACATTTTGCTTGCAGCCATGCAAGCGAATAGTGGGCTCTCGACAGCCCTCGGTAGGCGCGACGGGAGGCTCCCGCGCCAGGTGCGCAGTGAGCGCCGGAGCGGCGCCGCTTCAGTGTGCGCCGGCGCGGCGGGGAACCTTGATCGGCTCCAGCGGCGCGACGATTTCGGCGCGGCGCGGCTCGAACCATGGCGGCAGCAGCATCTTTTCGCCGAGATGTTCCGCAGGTTCGTCGATCGCAAAGCCGATGTCGCAGGTCGCGATTTCGCAGAGGATCCCCCCCGGCGAGCGGCAATAGATCGAATGGAAATAATTGCGGTCCTTGATCTCCGAGACGTCGGTATAGCCGAGACCTTCGAGATGCGCCTTGACGATTGTCTGCTCCTTTTCGGTCGGCACGGCGAAGGCGATGTGATGGACGAGGCCCTGCGCGAAGGTCCACGAGCCCTGCTTGCGCTCGGGTTCATGATGAAGGTCGATGGTCTTCTGAGCGCCGCCCTCGTTGATCGCAAAGCGGATGAATGGCCCTGAATGGCCCTGTTTGGTGAAGCCGAGTCCGTCGACGAAGAAGCGCTCCTGTTCCTCCGTATCGCGCACCGACATCACCACGCTATGGAAACCGCGCACGGCGACATCGGCGGAGATTTCGTCGGTCGTCCAGCCTTCGGTCTTGTCATGGGCGTCTTCGACGAGATCGAATTCGAGGCCGGCCGGGTGGGAAAAGCCCAATCTTTTCTGGCCGAAACGCTCATGAATTGCGCCGTGCTTGACCTTGTGCTTGGCGAAATGGCCGCTCCAGAATTTCAGCGAGCCGACCGGCACGGAATAGCCGGTCGTCTGGATCTGGCCGGTGCCCTTGCGCCCCGACAGTCCCGCCTGCCGGAACGGAAAGCAGGTCATCACCGAGCCGACCTGCGCATGTTTGTTGGCGTAATAAAGGTGGTAGATCGGCTTCTCGCCGTCGAACAGGACAGTCTGCTTGATCATCCTCTGTCCGACCACCTGGGTGAAGAAATCGATGTCTTCCTGGGCGCCGGCGACGCCGCTGGTGACATGATGGATTCCGTTGACGCGTGCGCTCATCGTTTCCTCCCACTCGAATTCGTTTCGGCCTTGCGCACCGCTTTTGCGATGCGGGCGAACCACGTCACGGATAGCTTTCCGCGCGGATCCTATCGACCTTGAAGGCACTATAGAGCCCTGCCGCCGCCCGCGCTCCCAAAATTGTTCGGGCGATCAGATGGCCGAGGTCGAGAAGCGCCCGGCGAAGGACGCAATGGCAAAACGCGGCTTGACAATTTCGTCGCTTTGATCTTGGCGACTGACAGGCTAGCCTGATAGCGTCGACGCGGGCAAGGTCCGCGTCGGCGAGGAATGGTTGCGCCGCCGAAGCAATGCGAAATGGGGAGGGTGGGGTGAAGGGCAAGAAGATTTTGATGCTGGCCGGCGAATACAGCGAGGAATACGAAATATTCGTTTTCGAACAGGCGATGACCGCGGTTGGCCATATCGTGCATGTCGTCTGCCCCGGCAGAAAGGCCGGCGAACAGATCCAGACCTCGCTGCATGATTTCGAGGGCGGCCTGACCTATACGGAAAAGCCGGGCCATTTGCAGACCCTGAACGCGACCTTCGCCAAGGTCGATCCGGCGAAATACGACGCCGTCTATGTCGCGGGCGGCCGTGGACCTGAATATATCCGCATCAACAAGGACGTGCAGAAGATCGTCAAGCACTTCCACGACGCCAAAAAACCAATCTTCACGATCTGTCATGGGGTGCAGGTGCTGATGGCGGTCAAGGGCGTCATCACCGGCAAGCATGTCGCCGCGCTCGAATATTGCGAGCCGGAGGTCACGGCGGTCGGCGGCATTTATGTCGACGTGCCGCCGACCGGCGCGCATGTCGACGGCAATCTCGTTTCCGCCAAAGGCTGGCCGGGATTGGCCGCATTCATGCGCGAATGCCTCGCCGTGCTCGGCACGAAAATAACCCATTCCTGACGCGGCGGCGGGCGAACCCGCCAAGCGGCGTTTGCAGAGGCTGCAGGAAGAATCGAATTGCCGCGCCGGCGCAAGCCGACGCGCGCGATTTTTCTTGCCATGTTTAGCAAAAGCAATTCTACTAAACATCCAGCGAAGGGTCTGTCGCCGGCTTGGTCCGGCGGCGCGACCAGCAAGCTGAAAAGAAGAGCGCCCGCCGGCGACGGTCGGGACGCCGCCAGCGGGAGGGAAACGCCATGAAGATTGGTTTCGACATGCTGTTGTGGACCGCGCATGTTCAATCGGAGCATTGGCCAATTCTCGAGGACATCAAGAAGACCGGTTACGACGGCGCCGAAATTCCGATTTTCGAGGGCGCTCCGGATCATTACGCCGCGCTTGGCCGGCGGCTCGAGCAGATCGGGCTGCAGCCGTCCGGCATCGCCGTCATCCCCAGCCTCGAGATGAATCCGATCGGCGCGGAACCCGCCCAACGCGCGGCGGCGTTGCAGCATATCGAATGGATTATCGAATGCGCCGCGGCGTTGGGCGCCAAACAGGTCGGCGGCCCGCTGCATTCGACAATCGGCCATTTTTCCGGCGGCGGACCGAGCGCAGAGGAGCGCGAGCGCGGCGTCGCGTTTCATCGCGCCGCCGGCGACATCGCCAGAAAACATGGCGTCACCATCATGCTCGAGGCGATCAACCGCTTCGAATGTTATTTCGTCAATACGATGAAGGATTTGTCGGCCTATCTCGACATGGTGGACCATCCCAATATTTCCGGCATGTACGATACTTTCCACGCCAATATCGAGGAGAAGGATCCGATCGCGGCGATCGCGGCGCTCGGGCGCCATCTCTCGTTCGTCCATATTTCGGAGAACGATCGCGGCACGCCGGGCCGCGGCCATATCGATTTCAAAGCGACGTTCAAGGCGCTGAAGGCGGCCGGCTTCGAGGGCTGGCTGACCATCGAAGCCTTCGGCCGCTCCCTGCCGCCATTGGCGGCGGCGACCCGCGTCTGGCGCGATTTCTTTCCCGCCCCGACGGAGGTCTATCGCGAGGGCTACAAGCTCATTCGCAACGGCTGGGACGCGGCCTGACGCTGATGATGGACGCAGGCCGCCAGAAGCATTTGATCCTTGCCGTCACGGACGCAATCATCGCCCATGCCGAGGAGTTGACGGCGCTCGACCAGGCGATCGGCGACGGCGATCACGGCGTCAATATGAAACGCGGCTTTGAAGCGGTGCGCGCCGACGCCGACAATCTCGCGATGAAGCCGTTGCCTGATATGCTGAAGGCGCTCGGCATGCATCTGGTGATGAAGGTCGGCGGCGCCTCGGGGCCGCTGTTCGGCACTTTGTTCATGTCGCTCGCCAGGGACATGCCTGCCGATCCGAGCCTTGCCGAAGCCGGCGCAGCGCTTGGCCATGCAATCGAAGCGGTCAAGGCGCGCGGCAAATCGAGCGTCGGGCAGAAGACCATGCTCGACGTTCTCGCGCCGTTGCAGGCCGAACTCGCCAATGTCGATAGCGACAATGTCGGCCCCCGCTTCAAGCGCGCCGCCGCCGAGGCCGCGCAGGCGACCGCGCCGATGAAGGCGATCCGCGGCCGCGCGTCCTATCTCGGCGACCGTTCGATCGGTCATATGGATCCCGGCGCGCGTTCGGTCTGGCTGATCGCCGACGCCATTTGCGATGCGCTGGCGACCCCGGTCCCCAATGAGGAGCGCCCGTGAAAAAAGGCAGCGCTGAGAATGTCGGCATCGTGATCGTTTCGCATTCGGCCAAAGTGGCGGAAGGCGCGGCCGATATGGTTCGGCAAATGGTCGGCCAATCCGTGCGGCTCGCCTGGACCGGCGGCAATGCGGACGGCGGGCTCGGCACGGATGTGGCGGGGATATTGGCGGCGATCGACGCGGCATGGTCGCCTGCCGGCGTCGCCATCCTCGTCGATCTCGGCGGCGCCGAGACCAACAGCGAAATGGCGGTGGAATTGCTGGACGAAACGCGCCGCCGGAAGGCCGTGGTTTGCAACGCGCCGATTGTCGAGGGCGCGGTGATCGCTGCGACCGAAGCGGCAGGCGGGTCGCCGCTCGAAATCGTCAAGCAAACGGCCGAAGAACTGTCGCCGCAATAGACGAGGCAAAGTCAGGGATTGTCTGTGAATTCACCGCCAGAATTTGGATTCGCACTGCTGACCAACGCGACAGGGCTGCATGCCAGGCCGTCAGTCAAGCTGACCCAGCTTGCTAAAAGTTTCGCCGCAAGCGTCGAGCTCGGACTTTCGGCGCAAGGTCCCTGGCTCGACGCCAAGCGTCCGGTGCAGGTCATGCGCGCCAAAGCGAACAAGGGCGAGACGCTCTATTTCCGCGCCTCGGGCGCCGACGCGCGCCAAGCGATCGCAGCGCTTGTCGCGCTTGTCGACGGGCGTTTTGGCGAAGCCGAGGAAACCGCGGCGCCGACGATTGCCGAGGGCGCAGAGAGCGATGATTGAGCGATTCCCGTCAGATGAGGCGTCCGCGGCATGAGCGCGCTCGATCCGGCCGCCGTCGCCAGCGACAAGCTGCGCGCAGTCTCCCCGAATGTCGCGGCCTACAAGCTCGTCCTCAAACGCGTGCTCGACAATCGGCCTTCGGGAATGCGCCACCGGCTCGCCAAAGCGCTCGGCAAAAATCGTTCGTTCATTTCCCAGATGGCCAATCCGGCCTATTCGACGCCGGCGCCGGCTCAGCATCTCGAGACCATCTTCGAACTTTGCTACTTCTCGAAGGCCGAGCGGACGGAGTTTCTCGCGGCCTATCTTCTGGCTCATCCGCGTCGATCGCATGTCGCGCGGCCGTCTCCGCGCATGCGCAAGATCACGCTGGTGGTTCCCGATTTGCATGATTCCGACCGCAACGCGATCGTCGACCGCATGGTCGCCGACCTGGTGCGGCATATCGAACTTTTAACTGAAAGCGGAGCGCCGTCGTTGCGGCGCCCCCGCGCGATAGAGGAGCGCGATCGATGAAGAAGCTGATCAACGCCGTCGACAATGTGCTCAGTGAAAGTCTTGACGGCTTCGCGGCCGCGCATGGCGACATCGTGGTGCTCGGCGATGAACGAAAGTTCGTGCGCCGACGGAATTTGACGTCAGGCAAGGTCGGCCTGATCTCGGGCGGCGGCTCCGGTCACGAGCCGCTGCACGCCGGTTTTGTCGGACAGGGCATGCTCGACGCGGCTTGCCCCGGCCAGGTGTTCACGGCGCCGACTCCCGATCAAATTCTCGGCGCCGCGCGAGCCGTCGACACCGGCGCCGGATGTCTTCTCATCGTCAAGAATTATGAGGGCGACATCATGAATTTCGAGATGGGGGCCGAAATGGCGAAGGAGACGGGCGTTGGCGAAATCGCCACGCTCATCACCGACGACGATGTCGCGGTCGAGAAATCGACCTATTCGACCGGGCGTCGCGGCGTCGCCGGCACGCTCATCGTCGAAAAGATCGTCGGCGCGGCGGCGGAAGAGCGCGGCGGCCTCGCCGACCTCAAGCGCCTCGGCGAACGCGTCAACAGCCAGACGCGCAGCATGGGCGTGGCGCTTTCCTCATGCACCGTCCCGGCGGCCGGAGCGCCGACATTCACGCTCGGCGACGACGAGATGGAAATGGGCGTCGGCATTCACGGCGAACCGGGGCGTCGACGGATCAAGCTCGCGAGCGCCCAGGCGGTCGCCGACGAGATGATCCAGGCAATTGTCTCCGATCTCGCGCCCAAGGCAGGCGCGCCGGTTCTGCTTTTCGTCAATGGCTTTGGCGCGACGCCGCTGCTGGAGCTTTATCTGATGGTCGAAGCCGCGCGGAAGGCGCTGACTGGCAAGGGCCTACAGATCGCGCGCTTCCTGACCGGCTCCTATGTGACATCGCTCGACATGGCGGGTTGTTCGATCACCGTCACAGCGCTGGACGATGAAACGACGCGGCTGTGGGACGCGCCGGTGCGCACCCCGGCGCTGCGATGGGGCGCTTGATTCATCGCGGCACCGTGCCGAATGTCGCGCCGCGCAGCAATTGCCCTTGCAGGAAAAACGCGATCAGCAGGACGGGCAGCAGATAGATCGTGCCGATCGCGGCGAAGACGCCCCAGTCGACGCCGACATCGGCGCCGACGACCCGCGTCATCGCCACCGGCACGGTGCGCGTATCGACGCTGGTCAGCAGAAGGCTGAACAGAAAATCGTTCCAGGTGAAGACGAAGGCGATGATCGCGGTGGCGGCGATGCCGGCGCGCATTTGCGGCAGGCAGATCCGCCAGAGGATTTTCAATTCCGAACTACCGTCGAGCCGAGCCGCCTCCTCGATCGGTCGGTGCAATTCGTCGATGAAGCTCTTCAGCATCCAGATCGCAAACGGCAGATTGAATGCGGTATAGACAAGTATGATGGCGACATAGCCGCCGCCAAGGCCGCTCACCCGGAACAGGAAATAGAGCGGCACAATCGCCGTGATCGGCGGGACCATCCGCAGCACGAGAACATAGAACATGAAAGTGTCGCGCCCCTTGAGGCGCAGGCGCGCAAAGCCATAGGCGGCCAACGCGCCAAGCGCGAGCGCGAAGGCGACGCTGACCAGCGAAATGAACAGGCTATTGAAGAAATTCCTGTCGAGACCGGTATCGAACACCTGGGCGCCGTCGGCCGACAGCCGGTGAAACGACGCCCAGAAATGCTCGAGCGTCGGCGTGAAAAACAATTTTGGCGGCGTCGCCAAGGCGTCCGCGCGCGTCTTGAACGCCGCCAGAATCATCCAGATCACCGGAAAGAAATAGATGAGGCCAATCAGCGTGGCGACAAACGTGCGCCCGAATCCGGCGGGCCGGCGCCTGCCGAGTTCTTCACCCTGCATGGCTAGGCCGCCTCCTTGCGCAATTGAATCGCCTGGAAATAAAGACGCGTCAGCACGATGACGACGAAGACGCTGATATTGCCCAAAGCCGAGGCTCGGCCCGTCTCGAACAACACGAAGGCGGTGTCATAAATTTCGGTCGAAATGCTCTCTGTCGACGTGCCTGGCCCGCCGTTGGTGATCGTGTAGATGAGGTCGAACATGTTGAAAGATTCGATGGTCCGAAACAGCAAGGCCAGCAGCAGAACGCCGCGGATGGCGGGGAAGACGACTGTCCAGAAGCGGCGCCAGGGCGAGGCGCGGTCGATCTGCGCGGCCTCGTGGAGAAAGAGCGGCACGCCTTCGAGGCCGGCGAGCAGCATCAGCATGACGAAGGGCGACCACATCCAGGCATCGGCGACAATCAGGCTCGTCACCGCTGAGGTCGGCGTGCCCAGTGGCGCGAAAGGCGCGCCGGTGAAAGGGCGCACGAACGCGCTGACGATGCCGAAAGTCGGATCGTAAAACAGGCTGAAAAAGGTTCCGACGACGACTGTCGACAGCAACATCGGCGCAAGGACGAGCATCAGCACCAGGCGGCGTCCGGGAAACGGACGGTGAAACAAAAAAGCCAGCAGGGCGCCGACGACGAGCTGCACCGAGACGCTGGAGGAGATCATCGTCACGGTGTTGATGAAATGCCCCCAGATATCCGGGTCGCTCATCAGATCGAGGTAATTGTCGACGCCAAGGAAACGGGGCGGCGTATGCAGGCGATCGGCGCGAAAGCGGAAGAACGATATGCCGATCGACCACAGCAGCGGCAGCACGTTCGCCAGGCAGAGAACGGCGAGCGCCGGCGCGACAAAAGGAGCCGCGCGCGCCTGCGCCGACGGCGCCCCGCTGCGTTCCGTTCCCCCCGATGCGTGCGGTCCCGTCATGTCGCCTGAAACAGCCATCGGCAACGGCCGACTATTGACACTACGTCTGCTAGCATGTCAGCATAACGCAGTTAAAACATTAAAGTCCAAGACAATCGGGACCTCCGGATCCTGGGCGGATGTTGCGCTGGATTCCGGGATCGCCGCCCGGGCGTCTTTGTGCGAAATATAGTCTTGCTATGTTTAGCAATTCGTAGCTTACTTAACAAAATGACGGCGCGCGGCGACGCGCGCCAGCGGGATCAGATGAGCGGCGGCGTCAAGCTCTCCGCGACATGGGCCGCGATCGGGAAGGAAGGCGCAAGGGGTCGGGCGCAATGCAATTGACGATCAGCGACGTTGGTAAGCGGTTCGGTTCTGTCGAAGCATTGCGCGGGGCCGATTTTGCGGCCGAGCCCGGCGAGTTCTTCGCCATTCTTGGACCGAGCGGCGCCGGCAAAACGACTCTGTTGCGCATCATCGCCGGAATCGAACGCGCCGATAGCGGCAGGGTTCTTCTCGATGGACGCGATGTGGGCGACATTCCCGTGCGCGCCCGCGACACGGCGATGGTGTTCCAAACCTTCGCGCTTTATCCGCATTTGAGCACTTTTGAAAATCTCGCCTATCCCTTGCGCGAATCGCGCGTGCCGGCCGATGAGATCAAGAAGCGGGTCGGCGAGGTCGCCGAGATGTTGCGCCTGACGCATACGCTGGCGCGCAAGCCCGGCACGCTCAGCGGCGGCGAACAGCAGCGCTGCGCGATCGGTCGCGCGCTCGTCCGCCGTCCCAAACTGCTGCTGCTCGACGAGCCCTTGACCAATCTCGACGCAAAATTGCGCCACGACACGCGCGCCGAATTCAAGCGGCTGCATCGCGAATTGGGCGACACCACGATCATTTACGCCACGCCCGATCAAATCGAAGCTCTCAGCATGGGGCAGCGGATCGGGGTGCTCAATCACGGCCGCATCGTCCAGATCGGCACGCCGCGGTCGCTATATGCGGAGCCGCGCGACGCGTTCGTCGCTTCGCTGGTCGGCGATCCGCCGATCAATCTCGTCGCGGCGACGCTGAAGGATGTCGCGGGCAGGCGCACGCTCGAATTGCCGTTCGTCGACATTGACGCGGCGCCATGGACCGCCTCTTTGTCCGAGTTTCCGGTCGGTTCGAAGCTGATGGTGGGCATGCGTCCTCAGGCGATAGCGCCGACGGCCAGCAACGGGGACAGCGCCGCGGGGCCGCATTTCGCCGCGCAGGTGTTTCTCACCGAACCGCTCGGCGACGTGACCATCCTCAACATTCTGGCAGGCGCCGACAATCGCCTGAAAATGGTCCTGCCGCAGGAGCGCGCCTTCGGCATCGCCAGCGATGCGGCGATTGATTGCGCGCTGAGAACCGACGAAATTTGTCTATTCGCCCAGGAAACCGGAACGGCCCTTCGTCGCAATGGGGCGAACGCGACGAACTGACGCGGCGAAGATCGCGCAGAAAAATCAAGACCATTTTGAAGCTTTAGACCTAAACAGGGAGGATGCAGGGATGGGAATGCTTAAAGCATCGATTGCGGCGCTGGCGGCCGCCGGCGCCTTGATGGGCGCGGCGCTCGCGCCGGCGCCCGCAAGCGCGAAGGATATCGTCATCAATATGGCGGCGCCCGACTGGCTGCCGACCCGCTTCATGCAGGAAGAGTTCGACAAGACCTACAAGGCCAAGTCCGGCAACAATGTGAAGCTGGTCATCGACTTCATCCCCTGGGGGAGCTTCTATCAGCGCGTCGCCGCCTCGCTCTCCTCGGGCGAGAAAAAGTACCAGATGATCGTCACCGACAGCCAATGGCTCGGCGACTTCGTCGAGGGCGGCCATTACCTCAAGCTCAACAAATATATCGACGCCGACCCGGAGTTGCAGGCTATCGTCGCCGACCTTCACCCCGTCCTGCTGTCGACTTCGTCGTCCTATCCCTACAAGTCGAACAATTATTACGGGTTCCCGCAATTCCCGGACAATCTGGTGACCGGCTTCCGCAAGGACCTGTTCTGCAACGAGACCGAACGGGCCAATTTCAAGAAGCAGTTCAACCAGACGCTGCCTTGCTATTACAACGAGTGGGAAGACGTCGACTGGCAGCGCTATGAGAACATCGGCAAGTTCTTCCAGCGCAAGAAGGGCGACAAGCTTGGCGACGGCGTCGCCGACGACGATTTCTACGGAATCGCCTATCAGGCGGGCAAGCCCTATGATTTCGCCTCCATGCAGGTCAACGGCTTCATCTGGCAGGCGGGCGGCGACATCTGGGACGAAACCGCGACCAAACCGGCGCTCGGCGTCGTCAACTCCGACAAGGCGGTGGCCGCGTTCGACCATTATCTGAGCCTGCTGAAATATATGCCGCCGGTCGCCAAGACCGGGCAGATGGACATATTCGTCGTCCAGGATCTCTACATGCAGGGCAAGGTCGCCGCGATCGTCGACTGGGTCGGCGTGATGGGGCCGGTCATCGACGCCAAACTGTCGAAAGTCGCCGACAAGACCGGTTTCGCCGAGCCGCCGGGCACGCGTCTGGCCGACAATTCGATCAGCCGCTGGTCGAACATCGGCGGTCAGCCTTTCGTGCTCACCACCTGGAATAGCGACGACGTGGTGAAGGAAGGGCTCGACATCGTCAAATGGTGGTTGTCGAAGCCGGTGCAGACGAAATTCGTCAAGAGCGGCGGCCAGTCCGGCATGCTGAGCGTGATGGATGATCCGGCCTATGCGACCTGGGCGCCCTATAACCGCGCCTATCTCGACAATTATCAATGGCAGAAGGACGTCTGGCATATTCCGGAATTCTTCCCGCTGTTGACCGAGCAACAGGAGCAGGTCGACAAGGCCGTCACCGGTCAGGTCACCGCCAAACAGGCTCTCGATACAGTCGCGGCGTTCCAGGACAAGCTCCTGCGCGAAGCAGGCCGCATCAAGTAAGCCAGGGCCTTTGAGGCCAGGAGCCGCCCGCGCAACGGGCGGCTCCCCTTTCATCCCGCAAGCGCATCCGCGAAGGTCTGCGCTACGGCTCGCAAGCCTCAAGGCATCCGGTTCAAGGTCAATGACATCAGCCGCATCTTCTGCGTCCGCGATCGAACGAAACAACAGGCCTTCCGGGCGCAAGGCCGTCGGATTCATCGGATGGATTCTGAGCCCCGAGCGCCGCGGCCCGCTGTTGATCGCGCCGGCGATCATCACGCTCGTCCTCGTCAATATCTTCCCGTTGTTGTGGTCGTTCGGTCTGAGCTTCTTCGAATATAAGGCCAATCGGCTCGCGCCGCCTGTCTTCAAGGGTCTGGGCAATTACAGCGATGTTCTCACCGACCCGGAGATCTGGGCGCGCTTTCAAAATACCGCGATCATCGTCGTCGGCAGCGTCGCGTTGCAACTGGTCGTCGGTTTCCTGCTGGCGCTGCTCTTCGCGCAGGAATTTCCGCTGCGCCGCTATCTCCTGATGCTCGTTTTGTCGCCGATGATGCTGTCGCTCAGCGCGGTCGGGGTGTTTTTCAAGCTGTTCTACGATCCGACGCTTGGCTTCATCAGCCGCTTCATTTCGATGTTCACCACTGACACCTATGTCATCCTGTCGACGCCGGCGCGGGCGATTGTCGCGATCGTTGTCGCCGACGCCTGGATGTGGTCGCCTTTCGTGATGCTGCTGGTGCTGGCCGGGCTCGTCAGCGTGCCCAAATATCTCTATGAGGCGGCCGAGATCGACAGGGCAGGGTGGTGGCGGCGCTTCACCACCATCACCTTCCCCTACATCCGCAGCCTTCTACTGCTGGCGCTGCTGTTTCGCACCATCGAGACGTTCAAGATTTTCGACATTGTCTATCTCCTGACCGAAGGCGGCCCCGGTTCGTCGACCGAGACGGTCTCGGTCTATGTCTATCGTCTCGCCTTTCAATTCTTCCGCACCAGCCAGGCCTCGGCGCTTGGCTATATCATGGTGTTCGCGGTGATCGTGCTGACGAGCATCTATCTCTATGCGATTCAATCGCGCCGGTCGGAGCCGTAAATGGAACGGGCACGCGAAATCAGAGCGATCGGATACGCCGGCTGGCGGCGTACCTTGGGCGCCGGCATTATCAGCCTGGCCTATTTCTTTCCGGTCTTCTACATCATCATGACGGCGTTCAAGACGCGGCCCGATGCGCTCGCGATGCCGATCAAATTTTTCTTCACGCCGACCTTCCAGAATTTCTATTCAGTTTTCCTGCGCGCCGACATCCAGGGCGGCGGCACCACCAATTCCGGCTTCGGCCTTTATTTTTTCAACAGCCTCTTTATCGGCGGAACGAGTGTCTTTCTCGCACTGATTATCGGCACTTCGGCGGCCTACGGCTTTTCGCGCTTTCCCTTGCGCGGCAACGAGACCTATCTGTTCATCATCCTGACGACGCGCATGCTGCCGCCGATCATCGCCATCATCCCGATCTTCGTGCTGTTTCGCATCTTCGGCCTCAGCGGTTCCTATACCGGCATCATCGCGCTTTATACCGCATTCAACCTGCCGTTCTCGATCTGGATGGCGAAGAGCTTTTTCGACGACCTCGATCGCGATATCGAAGACGCGGCGCGTATGGACGGCAGTTCCGAATGGAGCGTGTTTCGAAAAATCTGCCTGCCGCAGGTCTACGGCGGCCTCGCCGCGACTTTCGTCTTCGCGGTGATCCTGACCTGGAATGAATTCCTGTTCGCGCTGATGCTGACGGGCACCGAGACCCGCACCGTCCCGGTGGCGATCGCACGCACGATCGGCGGCCAGGTCGGCGTCGATTGGGGGCTGATGTCGGCGATCGAAACGCTTTTCATCATCCCGGTCGTCATCGTGACGTTCCTGCTGCAGAACCAATTGCTGCGCGGCGTGACGTTCGGCACGATCAGGAAGTGACGGTAAAAGCATGTTCGACATCAGGCTCGACAAAGTAACCAAGCAGTTCGGCAACGGGCTCGTCGCGGTCGACAAGGCGGACCTTAATGTCGGCCGCGGCGAGGTGATGTGCCTGCTCGGTCCATCGGGTTGCGGCAAGACGACGATGCTGCGGATGATCGCGGGCCTCGAATGGGCGACCTCGGGCGACATCACGATCGCTGGCAAGCGCGTCAATGACCTGCCGGCGCGCGAGCGCAATGTTGCGATGGCGTTCCAGTTTTACGCGCTTTATCCGAGCCTGTCGGTCGAGGATAATCTCGCCTATCCCTTGCACGCGGAAAACCTGAGCAAGGCGGAAATCGCCGCGCGTATCGCCAGGGTCAGCGAGGCGCTGGACCTCAAATCCATTCTGAAGCGCCGCCCGCACCAGCTCGGCGAAGGCGAGAAGCAGCGCGTCGCGGTCGGCCGCTCGATCGTGCGCGACCCCACCTGCTTTCTGTTCGACGAACCTTTGAGTCGCCTCGACATCCAACTGCGCCAGACGATGCGCACCCAGATCAAGGAAATTCTCAGCCGTCTCGACAAGCCGACCGTCATCGTCACCCACGACCAGATCGAAGCGTTGACCATGGCCGACCGCATCGCGGTGATGCAGCAGGGCAAGATCGAACAGGTCGCTTCCCCGCACGAACTCTTCTCCAAGCCGACCAATCTGTTCGTCGCCGGATTTATCGGCACGCCGCAGATGAACCTGCTCGAAGCGACCCTGACCGAGGTCGGGCAGCCAAATTCCGGCGGTGTGGTTGCTGCGCATTTCGCCCTGCTCGGCGAGAATATTTCGGCGACCGTCAATGGGGGCGTCGCCAAACTGGCGTCGGGCTCCAAGGTCACGCTCGGCATTCGGCCGCGCAGCTTCGAATTCGTCGATCCCGGCTCAACCGACGCGCTGCATGCGGGCGTCGATATCGTCGAGCCGATGGGCGCGGAAATTCTTGTCCATCTCATCGAAAAGGGCGCCGACATGCGCTGCGTCGTGCAGAACAATGTGATGCTCGCAGCGGGCGACCGCGTCGCCGTCCGATGCAAGGCCGGACAACTTCATGTCTTCGACGAAGCAGGCAATCTGGTGGGATGAACGAGATGGAACCGACACCGGCTGACCCCGCACCCTCCGGCATGAGCGTGAAACAGGCAAAGACCGTGGAACTGACGATCGTCGGCGTCAGCCTTTTGTCGCTTGTGTTGCTGTTCCAACCGTTCTCGCTGGGACTCTACTCGGTCGGCGCGGGCCTTGTGGTGCTGGCGGGACTGGCGTTCAACCTGGTGCCGCTTTGCACGCCGGGCCGATCCTTTGCATCGCTGTTGAAAGGCGCGCTGGTCATCGCGATTATTTTCGTGGTCGTGACGCTGATCGCGCTGGGTTCGGCGTTGCTCTACGCCGCTTATCTCAAGGCGGATTAGAGATCCGTCCGGGAACGAGCGCGCTATTGGGATCGCGGGCGTCCCGCCCGCTACGGTTGGGACGGCCGCGTTCCCGGATGTAGCGCAAGCCTTGATCGGATAATTTTTCGACGACGCCAGAATGCGCCGAGTTTCATTCCGTGCGCTTCAATCCCGTTATTTTCCCCGCCGGCGTCATGCGATAGTCCGGCAGGTCCTTCAGCGCGAGTTCGGCGCCGCCGGGATTATAGAGCGCGAGCAGCCGCAGCGGCGCCCAGCCGGTATTGATCGTCGAGTGGAAGATGGCGGTCGGAATATAAATTGTGTCGCCGGGGTGCACAGCGAAGGGCGGCTTATCGTCCACCATCTGCTCGCCGTTCCCCGACAACACGTAGAGGATTTCTTCGGCGGTTGGATGGTTGTGGCGCACGTGGCCCTGGCCGGGCAGCAGGATGACTTCTCCGAAGGTGAGCTTGGCGCCCGGGTTCTGGTCGGGGCTCACCAGCCATTTGATGACGCCCCAGTCGAAACTATGGGTGGCGACATTGGCGGGATTGATCGATGTCATGGTTTCCTCCTGGATGTGAATGTTTCTCAGACGCGACGTCACGCGTTGGCGATCTCGCGAAACGCCGCGACGAGAAGCGCGGCGAAGGCGGGATCATTGAGGGCGTAGGGCGCCTCGATCAGGCGCCGGCGCGCCGTCGGCTTGAAACCGCCGCGGATCGTATCGAACAAAGCCTTGTCGGCGGCCTGATCGTAGAATGGCATGCCGGGAACGTCGATGGCCGAGACGCCGCCGAGCGGCAGGAAAAATCGGGTCGGGCCCTCCATCCGATTGAGCTTGGCGGCGATCCAGGCGCCGATCGCGCGGTTTTCCTCCACGCTGGTGCGCATCAGCGTCACTTGCGGATTGTGGACATAGAGGTTGCGCGCGGCATAGCGCTCGGGAACGCTGTTTCTGGCGGCGAAATTGACCATGTCGAGCGCGCCGCAGGAGCCGACATAGGGCAAGCTCGAGCGGATGATAGCATCGAGGCGCCCTTCGCCGGCGCTGAGGATGCCGCCGGCAAGATGATCGGCGATTTCGGTCGTCGTCACGTCGATCACGCCGGCGAGGAGATGCGAGTCGACGAGCTTCTCCATCGATTGGCCGCCGGTTCCGGTGGCATGGAACACCAGGCAGTCAAAGTCCGCCTCCAGCGCGCGCGCGGCCGCCTGCACGCAAGGCGTGGTGACGCCGAACATGGTGAGGCCGATGGCGGGCCGCGCCGCGTGTTCCTCCTTGCGCCGCAGGCCGATCATGCCGGCCAGAGCATGCGCAGCATTGGCCAGCACGGTGCGTGAAATGCGATTGAGGCCGGAGACGTCGGTGACGGAATAGATCATGCAGATATCGGCCGGCCCGACATAGGCGCGCACGTCGCCCGAGGCGACCGTCGAGACCATCACTTTCGGCACGCCGACGGGCAAGCTTTGCATCGCCGGCGTCGCCAGCGCCGTCGCCCCTGATCCGCCGGCGGAGATGAGTCCGGCGAGATCGCCGCGCGTCTTCACGAACGCCGAGAATGCTTCCGCCATCGCTGTCACTGCCGAACCCCGATCGCCGGTAAAGACCGATGGGGCGCCATCGCGATGATGGCTGGCGACTTCGGCGGGCTGGATATCGGCGGCTGACGCCGACGCCCCAGATGTCGAGAGATCGACGGTGATCACATTCAGACCGGCCTCGGCGATCGCATCGCGAAGGAAAAGAAGCTCGCGCGCCTTGGTGTCGAAAGTCCCGGCGACATAGGCGGCCCGCCCCATGCTCGGCGCGAACGGGCGCGCGGCAAGGCTGTCCTCGCTTTGGGTCAAACGCTTCCTCCGTTTCAAGCACAAATCGACGCGATGACTATCTTACATGCTTGCATGCCTGCGCAATGCGAATAAATTGGAGTGACGAATTCGAAGAATTGCCGCGCGAGCGTCGGTGGCGGCGCAGCGACAACGAAGATCAGGGAGGAAGACGGCGATGGCGCAGAAGAACAATTGGCCGAAATTGCATAATGCGATGTGGCCCGGCGTGGTCGGGAAGGGGCCGGATTCTGAGCCGTTCATAGCGCTTGACGCGATGATCGATATGACCGCGGCGGCCGAGGCCGACGGCGCCAAATTCGATGGCGTCGATCTCTTTCTGTCCGATCCGCATACCAGCATCGATTCAAGCGACGATGATATCAAGAAGCTGGCCGACAAGCTCGGCGCAAAGAATCTCGCCGTAGGATCGTTGGTCGCCCCTGTCTGGCCGCCGGTCGGCGGCGGTTCGGCGATGGGGGATGCGGAAGAGCGCAAGCGGTTTCTCGCCGCGGTCGAAAAGGCCTGCGCCATCGGCCAGAAACTGCGCAAGATGGGCGCGCGGCCTTATGGCGTGGTGCGCATCGATTCGGCGACCGGCGTGCATGACTGGGCGGCCGATCCCACCGGCAACAGCAAGAAGATCGCGCAGACGTTTCGTGAAGCCTGCGACATCGCCGAACATCACGGCGAGCGGCTGGCGGCCGAAGGCGAGATCTGCTGGGGCGGCATGCAGGGCTGGAAGAGCATGGTCAACCTGCTGGAGACGGTTGGCCGGCCAAAAACCCTCGGGTTCCAGGCCGACATGGCGCATACGCTGCTCTATACGCTCGGCTATAACGCGCCGGACGAGCGCATTCTGCCCGCGGGCTTCAACTGGGATAAAAACGAAACCTTCCAGGCGGCGTTGAAGAAGCTGACCGACGCCCTGCGCCCGTGGACGATCGACTTTCATGTGGCGCAGAACGATGCGACGGTGAAAGGCGAGGGTTCGCATGACAAGACGGGGCGCCATTGCACGGTCGACGATCCCAACGGCAAGCTCGATATCGTCCATGACGCCGGCTATTGGCTACGCGACGACAGCGGCAAGCTGACCAAGGCCTTTGAGCATATCTGCTGGGACGGCTGCATGTTCCCGAATGCGACCATGACAAAGCAGCAGACGTGGAACGACATCCTCGGCGCGATGGTCAAAGTGCGTGAAGCGCACGGCTGGCGCCAGTGAATTCCCGACCCGGAGATCAGCGATGAGCGCCAAGAAAAAGCTTAACATCGGCATGGTCGGATGCGGCTTCATGGGCCGCACCCATTCCAACGCCTTCGCCAAGGTCAATCAATTCTTCGGGCTCGAATACCAGCCCGTGCTGAAAGCCATTTGCGCGCGCAGCGCCAAGGGCGTCGCTGAATTCGCCGACAATTGGGGCTATGAATCCGCCGAAACCGACTGGCGCAAACTGGTCGCACGCCAGGACATCGACCTCATCGACATCGCCAGCCCGAACGACACCCATGCCGAGATCGCCATCGCCGCCGCCGCCGCGGGCAAAATGGTGATGTGCGAAAAGCCGCTCGGCCGCAACGGCGCCGAGGCGGAGAAAATGGTCGCCGCGGTCGAATCGGCCAAGGTTGCGAATATGGTCTGGTACAACTATCGCCGCGTGCCGGCGGTGACCCTCGCCAAGCAATTGGTCGACGAGGGCAAGCTCGGGCGCATCTTCCATTATCGCGCCAAATTCCTGCAGGACTGGACCATCTCGGCCGATCTGCCGCAGGGCGGGACGGGGCTCTGGCGGCTGGATGCGAGCGTTGCCGGCAGCGGCGTCACTGGCGATCTGCTCGCCCATTGCATCGACACCGCAATGTGGCTGAACGGCGGCATCGATTCGGTCAGCGGCATGACGGAGACGTTCATCAAGGAGCGCAGCCACAACCTCACCGGTAGGATCGAGAAGGTGACGATCGACGACGCCAGCGCATTCCTCGCCCGCTTTCACAATGGTTCGCTCGCGACCTTCGAGGCGACCCGTTACGCGCGCGGCCACAAGGCGCTCTATACGTTCGAGATCAATGGCGAGAACGCGTCGATCCAATGGGATCTGCACGATCTTCACCGGTTGCAATATTTCGACCACAGCGATGAAGGTCGCGTGCGCGGCTGGCGCGCCCTGCATATTACCGACGGCGACCATCCCTATATGAAACATTGGTGGGTGCCGGGCCTGCAGATCGGCTATGAACATACGTTCGTTCACCAGGCCGCCGATTTCCTGACCGGCCTTGCTGAAGGCAAGCCGGCGAGCCCGACTTTCCGCGAGGCGCTGGCGACCGATTACGTCACCGACGCGGTGCTGCAATCGGCGCGATCAGGGCATTGGGAGAAGGTGCGCGGCGATTGACAGCTTGGCCGCGCGGGCGATCGGGCGGCGCGGCGCCGGATACGAACAACGAAGGGATTGCGGATGTATGCGATGCGGCGTTTTGAGGCGACCGGGGCGATCATCACCGGCGGGGCTTCCGGGATAGGTCTGCGGACGGCCGAGCGCATGCTGGCGGAAGGAGGACAAGTCTCGCTCTGGGACGTGGACCAGGCCAAGCTCGACGCCGCCAAGGCGCGCCTCGGCGCGCGCGCGCGCGTGTCGCGCCTGGACCTCACCGATCCTTCAGCCGTCGAGCGCGCAGCGGCAGAGGCCGAAAGCGCGATGGGCCGCATCGACGCCCTCGTGTGCAGCGCCGGGGTTGCCGGATTGAACGCTCCTGTCGTCGACTATCCGATCGATGAGTGGAAACGGATCTTCGACGTCAACGTCAACGGCCTGTTCTATTGCAATCGCTATGTTGCGCCTTTCATGAAGGCGCGGGGCTACGGACGAATCGTCAATGTCGCGTCCATCGCCGGCAAGGAAGGCAATCCGACCGCTTCTGCCTATAGCGCTTCGAAAGCCGCGGTGATCGGCCTCACCAAATCTCTCGGCAAGGAACTCGCCAAGGACGGCGTCGCGGTCAACGCGATCACTCCGGCCACGGTTGAGACGCCGATGCTCGCCCAGGTCGCGCCCGCCCATATCGCTTATATGCGCTCGAAAATCCCGATGGAGCGATTCGGCACGATGGATGAGATGGCGGCGATCATCTGTTGGCTGGCGAGCCAGGAATGCTCGTTCACGACCGGAGCGGTTTTCGACGTTTCCGGAGGCCGGGCGACCTATTGAGCGGCGTTTTCTGGGCCTTTTTCGGCTTTGAAGCGCGAAAAGTGATGCATCAAAAGCACACCGCCGCCGATTGTGGCGATTGGAGAGGCTTTGTAGAGCATAAAAGCAATTTTGGGATTGAACTTGGTGCGCCGCAGCATATGTTGGGCATACGATGATTCTTCATCGTATGCCCTCCTTGGGCGTTTCCTCCCTAGACTTAGGCCGCTTTCGGGTGGCCTTTTTTTTGCGCCGAGGCGGCGTCACTAAACCCGAGCAATTGCTCGAAGGCAAGCCCAGCGCGCAGGATTTTGGTTCCTTTGCATATTAAATTTAAGTCTGGATCGCTGACCTAACTATTGGCTCAAGTTTTGCCCGCCGCGACTCTCGCTGCTTCGTCCATTCATCGTATCTTCGGGCCGCCGTCGAACGACGTACATGGTGCGTCTTTCTAATAAGTTTGATACCAAACTAAATTAGCGCGGCATTGTTGACGGCCTCTGGCCAAAACGGATGGCCGCCGACGCAACGGGGAAACGGTGACCAGTCTGCGAGACAAGGTTTGCGTGATCACCGGCGGCGCAGGCAGCATCGGCCTGGCGACGGCGCAAGTCTTTCTCAACGAAGGCGCCAAGGTCGTGCTCGTCGATCGCGACGCGGACAGATTGGCCGAAGCCGCCGCCTCGCTGGCGCCCGCCGAGGTCGAATCGATTACGGCCGACGTCACGTGCGCCGTCGATATTCAGCGCCTTGTTCAATGCGCCATCGGACATCGGGGCCGGATTGACGTCCTGTTCAGCAATGCCGGAACCTTCGGCGGCGTGGCGTCGATCGAGCATTTCGCCGAAGACATATTCGATGCGGTCTATCGCGTGCATGTGAGGGGCGCTTTTCTTCTGGCGAAATACGCCGTCCCCCACATGCCCAGGGCAAGCAGCATCGTGATCCCGTCAAGCATCGTCGGCACGCGGGGCGATCCCGGCGCCTATGCTTATGTGACCGCCAAACATGCGCAGGTCGGCCTAATGCGCTGTCTCGCCAAGGATCTCGCGCCGCGCGGAATCCGCGTCAACACCATCCATCCCGGTCCGATCGACAACGACTTCCAACATCACGTCGAGGCTGGTCTGTCCAAGGCGATGGGGCGGGATGCGACAGCCTTCTTTAGCGACATTATTCCGCTTGGACGCCATGGGCGGGCGCTGGAAATTGCCGAAGCCGTTCTGTATCTTGCTTCGGACCGGAGCAGCTTCACCACCGGCAGTCTATTAATGGCCGATGGAGGTTTGAGCGCGTGAACAAGACCGCAACGGCGCAGAGGGGCACAGGTGGCTTGCGGTTGACGCCGGAGCCTGACGCGGCGGCCTCCGAAGTGAAGCTCGGTCCCCTTGATGGCTATATCGGCTTTCATCTGCGCATGGCGCAGGAAACGGCGCTACGAGCGTTTATCGCAAGGTCCAGGCAGCCAGGTTTCAAGCCCGGTCATTTCGCGACCCTGATGGTTGTCAGGCTGAACCCGGGCATCTCTCAGATCGAAGTCTGTCGAGCCATCGGACGCGACAAATCGACATTGAGCCCGCTGGTTCGAGAGCTGCAACGGGACGGTCTCATCCTGCGTGAGGATTCGGTCGCGGATCGGCGCAGCGTAACCCTCAGACTGACCCCAAAAGGCCAGGCGGCGCTGGATGCGCTGCTGAGACACGTCGAAGCCCATGATCGGCGGCTTGACGCCATCGTCGGCGATTCCAAGCCCGAACTCATCGCGGTGCTCAGGAAGATCGCGACGGCGCTGAGCTGAGTGAAGAAGAGGAAAGCCATGTACAGCGCCAGTACCGCCTTGCTCGAAGCTTTGGGCGATTCGGGCGTCACGCATATTTTCGCGAATTTCGGCAGCGATCATCCGGCGCTGGTCGAAGCGATCGCGGAAGCGCGCGCGCAGGGTCGCGCCCTTCCAGCGATCGTCACTTCGCCGAATGAAATGGTGGCGCTGAGTTGCGCGCATGGCGCAGCGCAGCTCACCGGACAGGCGCAGGCCGTCATCGTGCATGTCGAATGCGGGACGCAGGCTTTGGGCGGCGCCGTCCATAACGCCGCCAAGGGCCGCGTTCCCGTCTTCATCTTCGCGGGGCTTTCGCCCTTCACGCAGGAAGGCGAGACGCGCGGCAGTCGCAATGAGTTCATTCAATGGATTCAGGATGTCGCCGACCAGCGCGGCATCGTTCGCGGCTATATGAAATATTCCAACGAGTTCCGCACGGGCAAGAACATCCCGCAGCTTGTTCGTCGGGCGATGCAGCTTGCGCACAGCGATCCCAAGGGCCCCGTCTATCTCACCGGCGCGCGCGAGGTGATGGAGGAAGAGGTCAGACCCGTCGCCATCGATCCTGACCATTGGCGCCCCTTGCCGGCTGTTCCCTTGCCGGAGGCGGGCGCGGCCGAAATCGCGGCGGCGCTGGCCGGCGCCGAACGACCCCTTGTCGTGACGACCTATCTCGGCCGCAAGCCGGAAGCGGTGCGCGAGCTCGTGCGCCTCTGCGAGAAACTCGGCGTCGGCGTGCTGGAATCCGTGCCCACCATGATGAACTATCCCCATGATGCGGCGATGTATCAGGGCAATCACTGGAACCACCCGTTCCAAAACCCTCGCCTCGCCGAAGCCGATGTCGTGCTTGTCATCGATAGCGACGTGCCCTGGATTCCGACGATCAGCAAGCCGGCGAAAGACGCGCGCATCTTCCATATCGACCTCGATCCGCTCAAGGAGACGACCCCGCTCTGGTATATCAACGCGCATCGCTCCTTTCGCGCCGATGCGGCAACCGCATTGGCGCAGATCAACGCGTATCTCGCCCGCGAAGGATGGGACGAAACGGCGGCGGCCGCGCGCCTCCGTCATTATGGGAAGCTGCATGATGAACGCGCCATGCAATTGGAGGCGCGCGAAAGGCCGGACGGCGACTCGATCACGCCGGAATTTCTGACCGCCGCCGTTCGCAAGGCGATCGATGCGGATACCGTGATCCTCAATGAGGGGATCACCAATTATCCCGCCATTTGCGATCACATCGCGCGCACGAGACCCCTCACATTCTTTGCCAGCGGCGGCGGATCGCTAGGTTGGAACGGCGGCGCCGCGGTGGGCATGAAGCTGGCTGCGCCGGAGAAGACCTTTGTCGCTCTGAGCGGCGACGGCTGCTATATGTTTTCCATTCCCTCCACGGTGCATTGGATGGCGCGCCGCTATCGCGCGCCGTTCCTGCAGGTGGTTTACAACAACCGGGGCTGGAAGGCGCCGAAATATTCCGCCCTCGCCATTCATCCCGACGGCTACGCCAGCCGCGCTGATGACATTGACGTCAGCTTCGATCCGCCGCCCGATTATGCGGGGATCGCCGCCGCAGCGGGGGGCGCCTTCGTGCGCACGGTCAAATCGGCCGGCGAACTCGATGAGGCGATCCGCGAGGCGCTGAGGGCGGTGCGCGAGGAGGCCCGCGCGGCGGTGCTCGATGTCTGGCTGCCGGCCTTATGATTTGACGGGGCTGCCGGAAAACATCTTCCCGCCGCCACCTGGACCGGGATGATTTCAGGTTGATTTTTAGTGTCATTCCCGCGCGAGCGACGCTTCCGCGGGAATGACATTCTTGAGTTGATCCGGGCCATCATGCTCCAGGGGCGTTCACCGCATCAGGGCGTCAATCATTCCTGCGCCGAGACCGACCGCTTCATAATTGGCTTTGCACATCGCGCCTGGCCATCAGGATCTTCAGCTATCGGGCTCGATATCCGGCGTGCCATAGGTGTGAAACGTCGAAATCGTTTTCAGGCCCCAGGCCTGTCCCTTGGCGCGCTCGGCCTCGCTCCAGACGATCGGCTTCCAGTCGGGCGCCAGGATCAGACGCGCGCCGGCGTTGCAGACCTCGACCCGGTTGCCGCCGGGCTCAAACAGATAGAGAAAGAACGTCTGCTGGATGGCGTGTTTATGCGGCCCCGTTTCGATATGCACGCCATGTTCGAGACAGATGTCGGCTGCGCGCAGCACCAGTTCGCGCGAATCGACGGCATAGGTGAGATGGTGGAAGCGTCCCCTGGCGCCGGTATGGTCGCGGGTATAGGCGATATCGTAACTCTTGTTGGTCGCGGTCAGCCAGATTCCCTCTTCGCGGCCGCTGTCGAGCATGATCATCTCCGTCGTTCGAAGTCCGACGGAGCCTTCCAGAAAGACGCGCGTCGCCTTGATGTCGTTGGCGAGCAAATTCAGATGGTCGAGCCGGCGCACGCCGATTCCATTGGCGGAATAACGCGCCGCCTGGTTTTTAAGCGCGGGCTTTAGCGCCGCCGTCGGCTTGAACCATTCGGTCTCATAGTAGATTTCAATATTGTGGCCATCCGGATCGGTGCAGAGATAGGCCGGTCCGTGTCCCACATCGCCATCCGTCCAGCCGACGCCAAGGCCGGTCGCCTGCAGGGCCTGGGCCCGGCGCTGCAACGCCGCCGGGCTCGTCGCGCGAAAGGCGAAATGGCCGATGCCGGGTTTTTTGGACGCCGTCAGTTTCAGCGTGTGATGCTCGTAATCGTCCCAGCCGCGCAGATAGACCGAATCGCCGGTCCGAGCCGATTCCTGCATGCCCATCACATCGAGGAAGAAGCGCAGACTTTCGTCAGGCTTGGGCGTGAGTAATTCGACATGCGCGAGATGCGCGATGTCGTAGCAGGGTTCCGCGTCGTTCACCGCGCTCTCCTATTTCTCACACCAGTCCTCGCGGCGGCGACGAGGCCGGATGCCGAGTTTGCGAAAAGACCATTCGGCGATAGATGAAGCAAATTCGTTTTATTTAGGCATTCATGAATATTGTGCAGGGACCCGGGGTTCAGGCGATGCGCATTGATTTTCTGGGCCTGCAGGCCTTCGTCAGCATAGCCGAGCGCGGCAGCTTCCAGCGCGCCGCCGCGCACCTCAACCTGTCGCAAACCGCACTCAGCCACCGCATCCGCAAGCTTGAGGACGACCTTGGCGCGCAACTCTTCACGCGCACCACGCGGGAAGTGACCCTGACGCACACCGGCGCCGACCTTCTGCCGAAGGCGCGCCGGGCGATCAACGAGATCGCCGCCTCGCTCAGTGAGATTCGCGACGCCGGCCAGCCCGAACAGGAATTGTTGAGCCTCGGCTGTCTGCCGACGATCGCCACCAATCATCTGCCGGACCTGATCCGTCGTTTCCAGGACAGGCATCCCGACGTGCGCGTGCGCATCCACGATAATTCGGCGACCGAGATCGGCGAACTCGTCAGTTCGGGCGTGGCGGAATTCGGCTTGACGATCGTTGCCGCCAATTCATGGGACCTGCATACCCAGACGCTCCTCAGGGAGCCTTTTCTGCTGGTCTGCCGCAACGACCATCCGCTGGCCGCCGCGCGCGAGGTCGATTGGGACGGCATCGTCGACACGCCATTGATTCGCGTCAGTCCCCAAACCGGCAACCGCCAGCTTATCGACGACGCGTTGGGCGCGCGTCGCGAAATGCTGAAATGGCGCTACGAGGTGCAGCATATCGCGACGGCGGTGAGCCTGGTCGAAGCCGGGGTCGGGGCGACGATCATTCCCAAGCTAGCGCTGAATCTTCGGCTTTGTCCGACGCTTCGAGGCGTTACGCTGCGCAATCCCAGTCTCACGCGCAGCCTCGGCATCGTGTCGAAGCGCGACAAGCCGCTTTCGCCGCTGGCGACGCAATTTCGCAGCATGATCGTGAAGCATTTCGCCAAACAATCCAAAGCCGATGCGCGGCTTTCATAAGTTCTGCGAAAGAATGCATTTGTTGCATGGCCTGCGCGGGGCCAAAATCGGCGGGAAAAGAATTCGCCGGCGCCAATCGAGGCGCGAGTCCAGGACATGCGATCATGCAACAAGGCGTGCGATGCGCGCTGATGCGCGGCGGCACATCGAAGGGCGCTTATTTTCTCGCCGACGATCTGCCGCGCGATCCGGTCGCCAGGGACGCCATCATTCTGTCGGTGATGGGCTCGCCTGATGCGCGTCAGGTGGATGGCCTCGGCGGCGCCCATCCGCTGACCAGCAAAGTGGCGATCGTCTCCGTGTCCGACCAGCCGGGGATTGACGTGGATTTTCTGTTCGGCCAGGTCCTGCTCGATCGACCGGTGGTCGATATCACGCCCAATTGCGGCAATATTCTCGCCGGCGTCGCGCCCTTCGCCATCGAGCGAGGCCTGGTCAGGCCGACGGGCTCGCTGACCCGCGTCAAGGTGCGCACATTGAATACCGGCACGATCGCCGAACTTTCGGTGCAGACGCCGGGCGGGCGGGTGAATTATGCCGGCGCGGCGCGGATCGACGGCGCGCCGGGGACTGCGGCGCCGATCGTCGTCGATTTCCTCGACGCCGAAGGGTCCGTTTGCGGCGCTCTGTTGCCGACCGGCCGCACTGTCGACCAAATTGCGGGCGTCGAGGCCACGCTGATCGACAATGGCATGCCGGTGGTGGTCATCCTGGCCGGCGCCCTCGGGCGCACCGGCTATGAGCCGCGCGATCAATTGAACGCCGATCAGGACCTCAAGGCGCGGCTTGAAGTGATACGCCTGGCGGCGGGACCTTTGATGAATCTGGGCGACGTTCGCGACAAGGTCGTCCCCAAAATGTGCCTGGTGGCGGCGCCTGCCGAGGGTGGCGCGATCGCGACGCGCAGCTTCATTCCACATGAATGCCACGCCTCGATCGGCGTTTTCGCCGCCGTCTCGGTTGCGACCGCCTGCATTCTGCCAGGCTCGCCGGCCGCGCGGCTGGCCAGGCTGCCGGAGGGGCGCGAAAAGCTGCTGGCGATCGAACATCCGACGGGGGTTCTCGATGTTCGCATCGCATTGGGCGGCACGGCCGAACGGCCGATCGTCGAGCGCGCCGGCCTGTTGCGCACCGCCCGGCTGCTGTTCGATGGCGTCGCTTTTGCGCACGAGGCCGTCGAGGCGGAAGCCGTCGCCTGATTGTTTTTCCAGGAGCGCTCAATGAAAAACGCCCTCGTCGTCACCGCCCATCCCGGCGATTTCGTGTGGCGGGCGGGCGGCGCGATCGCCCTGCACGCCGCCAAAGGCTATCGCGTCAAAATCGCCTGCCTCTCCTTCGGCGAGCGCGGCGAGAGCCAGTTCGCCTGGAAGAAAGGCGGCGTCGGTCTCGAAGAGGTCAAGGCGCAACGCAAGGACGAGGCGGAGCGGGCGGCGGCGATCCTCGGCGCGGAAATCGAATTTTTCGACGCCGGCGATTATCCCTTGCGCGCCACCGATGCGATGCTCGAGCGCCTGATCGACATCAATCGCGAGACCAACCCCGCCTTCATCCTCACCCATTCTCTTGAGGACCCTTATAACGTCGATCATCCGGAAGCGGCGCGCCTCGCCCAGGAAGCGCGCATCGTCGCGCAGGCGATGGGCCACAAACCGCGCGCCGACTACAGCTACACGGCGCCGCCAGTCTTTCTGTTCGAGCCGCATCAGCCCGAAATGTGCAATTTCAAGCCGAACGTCATTTTGAACATCGACGAAGTCTGGGAGCGCAAGGTCGAGGCGTTTCACGTCCTCGCCGCGCAAAAGCATCTCTGGGACTATTATACCAGGGTGGCGCTGCAAAGGGGCATGCAGGGCGGGCGCAACAGCGGCCGGGCGATGACCTATGGCGAAGCCTATCAGCGCCTGTTCCCGATGGTCGTCGAGGAGCTGAAATGAAAACAATCGTCGTTCGCAATCCGCCGCGCGCCGAAGCCGAGGCCGTCGAACGGCTGGCGAAGCTCGGCGTGGCGACGGTGCATGAGGCGCAGGGCCGCAGCGGCCTGATGAAGCCGCATATGCGGCCGATCTATGCCGGCGCGCAGATCGCCGGCGCGGCCGTCACCGCTCTCGCCCAGCCCGGCGACAATTGGATGCTGCATGTGGCGGTTGAGCAATGCCAGCCCGGCGATATTCTGGTTGTCGGCCTGACGAGCGATAATTGCGACGGTTTCTTCGGCGATCTCCTGGCGACTTCATTGAAAGCGCGCGGCGTGCGCGGGCTCGTCATCGACGCCGGCGTGCGCGATGTGAGGAGCCTGACGGAGATGGGCTTTCCGGTCTGGTCGCGCGCCATCAACGCCAAGGGGACGGTGAAGGCGACGCTCGGCAGCGTCAATGTCCCCGTCGTTTGCGCCGGCGCCTTGGTCAAGCCGGGCGATGTTGTCGTGGCGGATGACGATGGAATCGTCATCGTGCCCCGTCGGGATGCGCGCGCCGTGGCGGAAGCCGGAGAAGCGCGCGAGGCCAATGAAGCTGACAAGCGCAAAATGCTGGCCGCTGGCGCGCTGGGGCTCGACCTTTACAAGATGCGTGAGCCGCTCGCCAAGGCAGGCCTCATCTACGTCGATTATTCCCCGGAACGCGAGTGATCCCATGGCGGCGGCGACACGTATCAGCATCGGCCTGCTCGGCTATGGCGAGGCGGGGAAGATTCTCGCCGGCGAGTTTGCGCGCCATTCGCACGCCGCCGTACGCGCCTACGACATTTTATTTCTCACGCCCGCTCTTTTCGCACGAGCCGCGGAGACGGCCGCCTCGGTCGGCGTGACTGCGGTCGCGGAACTCGGGGCCTTTATCGGCGATTGCGAAATCATCATTTCCGTCGTCACCGCCGATCAAGCCGTCGCGGCCGCCGAAGCAGCCGCCAAATATCTGAAGGCCGGCCAGCTCTTCCTCGATTTCAATTCAGTAGCGCCGGCGACAAAACGCGCGGCGGCTGCGTTCATCGAGGCGAGCGGCGCCGCCTATGTCGACTGCGCGGTCATGGCGACCGTTCCAGGGGTCGGGCTCGCGGTTCCCATCCTGGCGGGCGGCAAGGCCGCGCGCCGGGCGGCCGATCTGCTGAACGCGTTCGGAATGCGGATCGAGGTCGTCTCCGATGAGATCGGCCGGGCGTCGGCGACAAAACTCTGCCGCAGCATCGTCATCAAGGGCATGGAGGCTTTGATGGTCGACTTCTCCTTAGCCGCGCGGCAATCCGGCGTCTTCGAGGATGTCGTGCAAAGCCTCGACGCGACTTTCCCAACCCTCAATTTCACCGCGCTCGCCGCGGCGATGCGCGGACGCGTGGAGCGGCACGGCAAAAGACGCGCCGCCGAAATGCGCGAGGCGGCGAAAATGCTGGATGATCTGGGCGTCGACGGCGGTCTCGCTCGCGCGATCGCCGACGTTCACGACCATGTCGCACGCGACTTTTCGCTGGAGAAGGCGAAGTCGCCCCAGCGCGGCCGGTAGTTTCGCGCGTTGCGACCCGCCTGAGCATTCCTTGCGCCTTTCGGGCAAACCTGTTAGCACCCGCCCCTTCGCGCGTGGGAGAACGCCCGGTCGCCAGCCGGGATCGACGTTCGCACCACGCCCCTGCAACCGGCGTCGGCTCAAAAGGCCGCGCGCCTCTATTGGAGCAGCATCAATGGCCAAGAAGATAACTGGCTACGTCAAACTGCAAGTGCCGGCGGGGGCCGCCAATCCTTCCCCGCCGATCGGTCCCGCGCTCGGACAGCGCGGGCTCAACATCATGGAATTCTGCAAGGCCTTCAATGCGCGCACCGCGCAGATCGAGAAGGGCACGCCGATTCCGGTGGTCATCACCGCCTACCAGGACCGCTCGTTCACTTTCGAAATGCGCAACGCGCCGGTCACCTTCTTCCTGAAGAAGGCGGCGGGCCTGAAAATCGGCAAGAAGCCCGCTTCCGGCTCCAAAACGCCGGGCCGCGGCTTCGTCGGCAAAGTGACGAAGGCGCAGGTTCGCGAGATCGCGGAGAAGAAAATGCCCGATCTCAATTGTGCGACGGTCGAGGCCGCGATGGCCATGATCGAAGGCTCCGCCCGTTCGATGGGCCTCGAGGTGGTGGGGTAAATCATGGCACATTCAGGAAAACGAATCGTCAAGGCGCGCGAAACGATCGAGCGCATCAAGCTCTACAAGCTCGATGAAGCGGTGAAGCTGGTCAAAGAGCGCGCCACCGCCAAATTCGACGAGACGGTGGAACTCGCCCTCAATCTCGGCGTCGATCCCAAACACGCCGACCAGATGGTGCGCGGCGTCGTCAATCTGCCCAACGGCACCGGCCGCGTCCTGCGCGTCGCAGTGTTCGCGCGCGGCGCCAAGGCCGACGAGGCCAAGGCGGCGGGCGCCGATATCGTCGGCGCCGAGGATCTGGTGGCGACCGTCAACGGCGGCCAGATCGATTTCGATCGCTGCATCGCGACGCCGGATATGATGCCGCTGGTCGGGCGGCTCGGCAAGGTTTTGGGCCCGCGCGGCCTGATGCCCAATCCGAAGGTCGGCACGGTGACGATGGACGTCACGGCCGCGGTCAAGGCCTCCAAGGGCGGCGCTGTCGAGTTCCGCGTCGAGAAAGCCGGCATTATCCAGGGTTCGGTCGGCAAGGCCTCGTTCGGCGAAGACCAGCTCGCCCAGAACATCCGCGCCTTCGTCGACGCGGTCGCCAAGGCGAAGCCGGCGGGCTCGAAAGGCACCTATCTCAAGCGCGCCGCGATTTCCTCGACGATGGGGCCGGGCGTCAAGCTCGACCTGTCGACGATCACGACGGCGGGCGCTGTCGGCGCCTGATCGTCGCTTCGACGCCATAAAGTCCCGCGGTTTCCTGATGGGAGGCGCGGGGCTCTTCAGCAGTCGGGTTGCGCCTGGCGACGGTCAGTCATGACGATTGCGCATGGAAAAAATAAGCGGCGCCCCCCTTGGCAGAAAGGTTCGGGCAGGATAGACAGCCCGTTCGGGGTCGGCGGCGCGATGCGACCCTAATGATCATTTTTGGCTTCCGCCTCGTTCGGGTTCATTCCAAGCAATTGGGTTTACCCGGGAGGGAGCGGTGGATAGGCCGGAGGACCCGGGGCCATGCCCTGTGTCTCGTCCGGCCATGTCCTGTCCGAGACTGCCGGCGCGCACGACCCATTCGTGGGAAGTCGCTTAATTTCCTCCCGCCATCCGGCGGGACCAAAGGGAGCCTGCATAGACGGGGAAGACCGGGTTTTTGCCGAGCCGCTTTCGAGCGGTTTGGTGGTTTCGGTTCGAACCTTCTGTCCGGCGGCGGGCTTTACGCCCGGCTCCGGGGACAGGCGCAAGTCGCTGTGGCGCGTTCCATTTGAGCGCGGCGCGGCATGTGCAGTAGGCGGGGATGCCCCGCCAACCGGAGAAAGCACCGTGGATAGAGCGGAGAAAAAAGAGGCCGTTGCGACGCTTCACGAAGTCTTTTCAAAGGCTTCGGTCGTGGTCGTGGCGCACTACTCCGGCCTGACGGTCGCCCAGATGCAGAATTTGCGCAAGCAGATGAAGCAAGCGGGCGCGCGCGTTCAGGTCGCCAAAAACCGCCTCGCCAAGATTGCTCTCGAAGGCACGGACGTCGCTTCTGTCGGCCCTCTTCTCAAGGGACCGGCCCTGATCGCCTATTCGGACGATCCGGTGGCGGCGCCGAAGGTCGCCGTGGCTTTCGCCAAGGATTACGAGAAATTCGTTCTCCTGGGCGGCGCCATGGGCAAGACCGCTCTGAATGTCGATGGGATCAAGTCGCTTGCGACTTTGCCATCGCTCGACGAGTTGCGCGCCAAATTGCTGGGCCTGTTGCAGGCGCCGGCGACCAAGCTCGCCCAACTCTCCACCGCGCCGGCCGCCAAGCTCGCGCGCGTGTTCGGGGCCTATGCCTCAAAAGACGCAGCCTAATCAGAGGCTCTTCACAAACACTATGGTTCGAACCATATAGGGATCAAAGACATGGCCAATTTGGAAAAAATCGTCGACGAATTGTCGAGCCTGACCGTCCTTGAGGCGGCGGAGCTCGCCAAGCTTCTGGAAGCAAAATGGGGCGTTTCGGCCGCCGCGGCTGTCGCGGTCGCCGCCGGACCAGCCGCCGGGGCCGCCGCCGCGCCGGTTGAAGAGCAGACCGAATTCACGGTCGTTCTGACCGCCGCCGGCGACAAGAAAATCGAAGTCATCAAAGAAGTGCGGGCCATCACCGCGCTAGGTCTGAAAGAGGCCAAGGACCTGGTCGAGGGTGCTCCCAAGACCGTCAAGGAAGGCGTTGGCAAGGAAGAAGCCGCGAAGATCAAGGCCGCCCTCGAAAAGGCTGGCGCCAAGGTCGAGCTCAAGTGATGCGTTGCGGGCCCTTCCGGGTCCGCGCTTAAGGAATAACGGTCTCGGGCCATTGGCCCGGGGCCGTTCAGTCGTTCCGGCATGCCGAACAGGCGAACGGGGCGGCCGAGTTCAAGAATCGCGGCGGTGACGCGATGAGGTTTCTGGGGCGAGGCGCCCCGATCCGCTTGCCCTATCCCGAAGGGGCGCGGCGCCTGCAGGCCTTTGAGACATGGGTTTGATGGCTAGCAATATCGAGGAGCGACATGGCGCAGACATTCACAGGCCGCAAGCGTGTTCGCAAGGTCTTTGGCCATATCAAAGAAGTCGCGGAAATGCCGAATCTCATCGAGGTTCAGAAGGCGTCCTATGACCAATTTCTAATCGTCGATGCGCCTAAAGGCGGTCGCGCCGACGAGGGCTTGCAATCCGTTTTCAAGTCGGTGTTCCCGATTTCCGATTTTGCGCAAACCGCGCTGCTTGAGTTCGTCAAATACGAATATGAAGCGCCCAAATACGATGTGGACGAATGCCGCCAGCGCGGCATGACCTATGCGGCGCCGCTCAAGGTGACGCTGCGCCTGATCGTGTTCGACGTCGACCCGGAGACCGGCGCGAAATCGGTCAAGGACATCAAGGAGCAGGATGTCTATATGGGCGACATGCCGTTCATGACCTCGAACGGCACGTTCGTCGTCAACGGCACCGAACGCGTCATCGTATCGCAGATGCACCGCAGCCCCGGCGTGTTCTTCGACCATGACAAGGGCAAGAGCCATTCGTCGGGCAAATTGCTGTTCGCCGCGCGCATCATTCCCTATCGCGGCTCCTGGCTCGACATCGAGTTCGACGCCAAGGACATCGTGCATGCGCGCATCGATCGGCGCCGCAAGATTCCTGTGACCTCGCTTCTCTATGCGCTTGGCATGGATGGCGAAGAAATCCTGTCGACCTTCTACAAGAAGGTCGTCTACAGCCGCGACAAGGACGGCTGGCGCGTTCCTTTCGACGCCGAACGCATGAAAGGCGTCAAGGCGGCCGCCGATCTGATCGACGCCGACACCGGCGAAGTCGCGGTGGAAGCCGGCAAGAAGCTGACCGTTCGCACCGCCCGCCAGTTGGTGGAGAAGGGCGTTAAGGCTCTGCGCGCCCAGGATGTCGATCTCTACGGCCAATATATCGCGGACGATCTCTACGATCCGCAGACCGGCGAAATTTTCGCCGAAGCGGGCGACGAGATCACCGACAAGTCCTTGGCCGCGCTGATCGAGGCGGGCTTTGACGAATTGCCGATTCTCGACATCGACCACATCAACATCGGCCCCTATATCCGCAACACGCTGAAGGTGGACAAGAACAATTCGCGCGAAGACGCGCTGTTCGACATCTACCGCGTGATGCGCCCCGGCGAGCCGCCGACGATCGACAGCGCCGAGGCGATGTTCAATTCGCTGTTCTTCGATTCGGAGCGCTACGACCTCTCGGCGGTTGGCCGCGTGAAGATGAACATGCGTCTTGATCTTGACGCCGAAGACACGGTTCGCGTTTTGCGCAAGGCCGACATTCTGGCTGTCGTCAAGGCGCTGGTGGATCTGCGCGACGGTCGCGGCGAGATCGACGACATCGATCATCTCGGCAACCGGCGCGTGCGCTCCGTTGGCGAATTGATGGAGAATCAATATCGCGTGGGCCTGCTGCGCATGGAGCGCGCGATCAAGGAACGGATGTCCTCGGTCGAAATCGACACGGTGATGCCGCAGGATCTGATCAACGCCAAACCGGCGGCGGCGGCGGTGCGCGAGTTCTTTGGCTCCTCACAGCTCTCCCAGTTCATGGATCAGACCAATCCGCTGTCCGAGATCACCCACAAGCGCCGTCTGTCGGCGCTTGGTCCAGGCGGCCTGACGCGCGAGCGCGCCGGCTTTGAGGTGCGCGACGTGCATCCGACGCATTATGGCCGCATCTGCCCGATCGAGACGCCGGAAGGTCCGAATATCGGCCTGATCAATTCGCTGGCGACCTTCGCCCGCGTCAACAAATACGGCTTCATCGAAACGCCGTACCGCCGCGTCAAAGAGGGCAAGGTGACGATGGACGTCGTCTATCTCTCGGCGATGGAGGAGGGCAAATATAGCGTCGCCCAGGCTGATACGCCGCTCACGGACGACGGCACGCTGAACGGCGATCTGATCGTTTGCCGCCATGCCGGCGACGTCGTGTTCCTGACGCCCGATCGCGTCGACTTCATGGAAGTCTCGCCCAAGCAACTGGTGTCCGTCGCCGCCGCGCTGATTCCGTTCCTCGAGAACGATGACGCCAACCGCGCGCTGATGGGCTCGAACATGCAGCGCCAGGCCGTGCCGCTGGTGCGCTCCGACGCGCCGCTGGTCGGCACCGGCATGGAAGCGGTGGTGGCGCGCGATTCCGGCGCGGCGATCGGCGCCCGCCGCGCAGGCATTGTCGACCAGATCGATGCGACCCGTATCGTCGTGCGCGCGACGGGCGAGACCGACGCCGCCAAGCCGGGCGTCGACATCTATCGTCTGATGAAGTTCCAGCGCTCCAACCAGTCGACCTGCATCAACCAGAAACCGTTGGTGCGCGTCGGCGACATCGTGGCCAAGGGCGACATCATCGCCGACGGGCCCTCGACCGATCTCGGCGATCTCGCGCTCGGACGCAATGTGCTTGTCGCGTTCATGCCGTGGAATGGCTATAATTTCGAGGATTCGATCCTCCTCTCCGAGCGTATCGTCAAGGACGATGTCTTCACCTCGATCCATATCGAGGAATTCGAAGCGATGGCCCGCGACACCAAGCTCGGACCCGAGGAAATCACCCGCGACATCCCGAACGTTTCGGAAGAGGCGCTGAAAAACCTCGACGAAGCGGGCATCGTCTATATCGGCGCCGAAGTGGTGGCCGGCGATATACTCGTCGGCAAGATCACGCCGAAAGGCGAAAGCCCTATGACGCCGGAAGAGAAGCTGCTGCGCGCGATTTTCGGCGAGAAAGCTTCCGACGTGCGCGACACTTCGCTGCGCGTGCCGCCCGGCGTTCAGGGCACGATCGTCGAAGTGCGGGTGTTCAACCGGCACGGCGTCGACAAGGACGAACGCGCCCAGGCGATCGAACGCGAAGAGATCGAGCGGCTCGCCAAGGACCGCGACGACGAATTGGCGATCCTCGATCGCAACGTCTTTGCGCGCCTCGCCGAAGTGCTCATCGGCAAACGCGCTCTGTCGGGTCCGAAGGGATTCAAGAAGGATCAGGTGCTGACGCGCGCGCTGATCGACGAATTGCCGCGTTCGCAATGGTGGAATTTCGCTCTCGAGAGCGACCAGACCATGTCCGAACTCGAGGCGATGCGTAAGCAATATGACGAGTCGAAGAAGGGGCTGGAGAGCCGCTTCCTCGACAAGGTCGAGAAGTTGCAGCGCGGCGACGAATTGCCGCCGGGCGTGATGAAGATGGTCAAGGTCTTCATCGCGGTGAAGCGCAAGATTCAGCCCGGCGACAAAATGGCGGGCCGCCATGGCAACAAGGGCGTCGTCTCGCGCATCGTGCCGCAGGAGGACATGCCCTTCCTCGAGGACGGCACGCCGGTCGACATCGTGCTCAATCCGCTCGGCGTGCCGAGCCGCATGAATGTTGGGCAGATCCTGGAGACCCACCTCGGCTGGGCCTGCGCCGGTCTTGGCAAACAGGTCGGCGAGACGGTCAATCTATATTTGCGCAAGGGCGACGTGAAGCCGCTGCGCTCCAAGCTGAAGGAGATCTACGGCGCCAACGAAACGATACAATCGCTTGACGACAAAGATGTCGTCGAGCTTGGCGAGAATCTGCGTCGCGGCATTCCGATCGCTACGCCCGTCTTCGACGGCGCGCGCGAGAAGGACATTGTCGAAATGCTGAAGATGGCCAATTACGACTCATCGGGCCAGGTCGTTCTTTATGATGGGCGCACCGGCGAGACTTTCGATCGTAAGGTGACGGTCGGCTACATTTATATGCTGAAGCTTCACCATCTCGTCGACGACAAGATCCACGCGCGCTCGATCGGGCCTTACAGCCTCGTCACCCAGCAACCGCTCGGCGGCAAGGCGCAGTTCGGCGGCCAGCGTTTCGGCGAAATGGAAGTCTGGGCGCTGGAGGCCTATGGCGCCGCCTATACGCTGCAGGAGATGCTGACCGTCAAATCGGACGACGTCGCCGGCCGCACCAAGGTCTACGAATCGATCGTGCGCGGCGACGACACGTTCGAGTCGGGCATCCCCGAGAGCTTCAATGTTCTGGTGAAGGAAATGCGTTCGCTCGGCCTCAATGTCGAGTTGGCCTCGACCAAGAAGCAACTCGGCGAACTGCCGCCGGCCGAGGCGGCGGAGTAAGCGCGCGGATGCGTCAACAAGAACCTTACAGGCGGGGCTTTCGCGGGCCGCGCCTGTTTCCATCAACGCGGGCCATGGCGCGATCGGAGCGCTTGGCGACGCAGGAGATGAAAAAATGAATCAAGAAGTCACCAATCCCTTTGCCCCCGTCGTTCAACCGCAGGCGTTCGATCAGATTCAGATCGCGATCGCCAGTCCTGAGAAAATTCTCTCCTGGTCGTTCGGCGAGATCAAGAAGCCAGAGACGATCAATTACCGCACGTTCAAGCCGGAACGCGACGGGCTGTTCTGCGCCCGCATTTTCGGGCCGATCAAAGACTACGAATGCCTGTGCGGCAAATACAAGCGCATGAAATACAAGGGCGTCATCTGCGAGAAATGCGGCGTTGAGGTCACGCTGTCGCGCGTGCGGCGCGAGCGCATGGGCCATATTTCGCTCGCCGCCCCGGTCGCTCATATCTGGTTTTTGAAGTCGCTGCCCTCGCGCATCGGCCTGCTGCTCGACATGACGCTGAAGGATCTCGAGCGCATCCTCTATTTCGAATCCTACATCGTGCTCGATCCGGGCCTGACGCCGCTGAAGGATCGCCAGCTCCTCTCCGAGGACGATTATCTGCGCGCGCAGGATGAATATGGTCAGGACAATTTCAGCGCGATGATTGGCGCGGAGGCGATTCGCGAGATTCTCAAAGGCATGAATCTCGCCAAGATCGCCGAGGACCTGAAAGTCGAGATCGCCGAGTCGAAGAGCGAATTGAAGCCGAAGCGGCTCGCCAAGCGCCTCAAGATCATCGAAGCCTTCATGCATTCGGGCAACAAGCCGGAATGGATGATCCTCACCGAAGTGCCGGTGATCCCGCCCGACCTGCGCCCGCTGGTGCCGCTCGATGGCGGCCGCTTCGCCACGTCGGACCTCAACGATCTCTACCGCCGCGTCATCAACCGCAACAACCGTCTCAAGCGGCTGATGGAACTGCGCGCGCCCGACATCATCATCCGCAATGAAAAGCGCATGTTGCAGGAATCGGTCGACGCTCTGTTCGACAACGGCAGGCGCGGCCGCGTCATCACGGGCGCGAACAAGCGTCCGCTGAAGTCGCTCGCCGACATGCTGAAGGGCAAGCAGGGGCGCTTCCGCCAGAACCTGCTCGGCAAGCGCGTCGACTATTCCGGCCGCTCGGTGATCGTGGTGGGCCCGGAGCTCAAGCTGCATCAATGCGGCCTGCCCAAGAAAATGGCGCTCGAACTGTTCAAGCCGTTCATCTACTCGCGCCTGGACGCCAAGGGCCTGTCGGCCACCGTCAAGCAGGCCAAGAAACTGGTCGAGAAAGAGAAGCCGGAAGTCTGGGACATTCTCGACGAGGTGATCCGCGAACACCCGATCATGCTCAATCGCGCGCCGACCTTGCATCGCCTCGGCATTCAGGCGTTCGAGCCGGTGCTGATCGAGGGCAAGGCGATCCAGTTGCATCCGCTCGTCTGTTCGGCGTTCAACGCCGACTTCGACGGCGACCAGATGGCCGTGCACGTCCCGCTGTCGCTTGAAGCGCAGTTGGAAGCGCGCGTCCTGATGATGTCGACCAACAACATCCTGCATCCCGCCAACGGCATGCCGATCATCGTGCCGAGCCAGGACATCGTGCTCGGGCTCTATTATGTCTCGCTGATGCGCGACGGCGAGCCGGGGCAGGGCATGGCTTTCTCCGACATGGGCGAGATCGAGCATGCCTTGGCCGCCAAATCGGTGACGCTGCACGCCAAGATCAAAGGCCGCGCCTGGACGTTCGACGCCAAGGGCAACCGCGTTTCGAAAATCTTCGAGACGACGCCCGGCCGCATGATTCTCGGCCAGCTCGTGCCCGAACACACCAAGATTCCCTTCGATGTCGTCAACAAGCTGATGACGAAGAAGGAAATCTCCAACATGATCGACATCGTCTACCGCAATTGCGGGCAGAAGGAGACGGTCATCTTCTGCGACCGCATCATGTCGCTCGGTTTCCGGGAAGCGTTCAAGGCGGGCATTTCGTTCGGCAAAGACGACATGGTGGTGCCGGAGTCGAAGCCGCGCTTCATCGCCGAAACCTCGGCTTTGGCGAAGGAATACGAGCAGCAATATAACGACGGCCTGATCACCCAGGGCGAGAAATACAACAAGGTGGTCGACGCCTGGGCCAAATGCTCGGACAAGCTTGCCGAGGAGATGATGGCCGGCATATCGGCCGTCCGCAAGGACAAGGCCGGGCGCGATCTGCCGATCAACTCGATCTACATGATGTCGCATTCGGGCGCGCGCGGTTCGCCGACCCAGATGCGCCAGCTTGCCGCCATGCGCGGCCTGATGGCCAAGCCGTCGGGCGAGATCATCGAGAGCCCGATCATTTCGAACTTCAAGGAAGGCCTGTCGGTTCTCGAATATTTCAACTCGACCCACGGCGCCCGCAAGGGTCTCGCGGACACCGCGTTGAAGACCGCCAATTCCGGTTACCTGACGCGTCGTCTCGTCGACGTCGCGCAGGATTCGATCATCACCATTCCCGATTGCGGCTCGACCCGCGGCATCGGCATGCGGGCGATCGTCGACGCCGGCACGGTGGTGGCGACGCTGGCGATCCGCATCCTTGGCCGCACCGCGGCCGAGGATATCAAGGATGCCGACGGCAAGGTGATCGTGCCGGCCGGCCGGATGATCGTCGAGGAAGACATTCCCGCGATCACCGCCGCCAGCATCCAGGAGGTGAAGATCCGCTCGGTCTTGACCTGCGAGGCCGAGAACGGCGTCTGCGGCGCCTGCTATGGGCGTGATCTGGCGCGCGGCACGCCAGTCAATATGGGCGAGGCGGTGGGCGTCATCGCGGCCCAGTCGATCGGCGAGCCGGGCACCCAGTTGACGATGCGCACGTTCCATATCGGCGGCGCGGCGCAGCTTGCGGATCAGTCCTTCATCGAGTCGAGTTTTGACGGCGAGGTGAAGATCCGCAACCGGGCGGTGGCGCGCAACTCGGAAGGCGACGTGATGGTCATGGCGCGTAACGTGGCGGTGGTGATCCTTGATCGCGACGGCACGGAGCGCGCGGTTCACCGCGTGCAATACGGCGCCCGGCTGAAAGTCGATGACGGCGACCATATCAAGCGCGGCCAACGCATCGCCGAATGGGATCCCTACACCCGTCCGATCATGACGGAAGTGGCGGGCACCATCGGCTTTGAAGATCTGGTCGAGGGCGCATCGATGTCCGAGCAGATCGACGAGGCGACCGGCATCGCCAAGCGCCTCGTCATCGATTGGCGGATGTCGCCGCGCTCGGCGAGCCTGCGTCCCGCGCTGGTCATCAAGGGCAAGGACGGCAAAATCGCCAAAGTGGCGCGCGGCGGCGACGCGCGTTACATGCTGCCGGTCGAGTCGATCATCTCGTTCGAGCCGGGCGCGAAGGTCAATGCGGGCGATGTCATCACCCGTATCTCGATCAACAGCGCCAAGACGCGCGACATCACGGGCGGTCTGCCGCGCGTGGCGGAATTGTTCGAGGCGCGCCGTCCCAAGGATCACGCCATCATCGCGGAAATCTCGGGGACCATCCAGTTCGGGCGCGATTTCAAGAACAAACAGCGCGTCTCGATCGTGCCTTACGAGGAGGGCGCGGAGCCGGTCGAATATCTGATCCCCAAGAGCAAGCATATCCATCTCCAGGACGGCGACGTCGTGGAGAAGGGGGATTACATCGTCGACGGCAATCCGGCGCCGCACGACATTCTGGCGATCAAGGGCGTCGAGGAACTCGCCGCCTATCTGGTCAATGAAATCCAGGAGGTCTACCGGCTGCAGGGCGTCAGCATCAACGACAAGCACATTGAAGTGATTGTCCGTCAGATGCTGCAGAAGGTCGATATCGTCGATCCCGGCGACACCGACTTCCTGCCCGGCGAACAGATCGACGAGACCGAGCTCGAATCGGCCAACGAGATCATGAAGGCCGAAGGCAAGAAGCTGGCGACCGGAACCCCGGTTCTGCTGGGCATCACCAAGGCCAGCCTGCAGACGCGCTCGTTCATTTCGGCCGCGTCCTTCCAGGAGACGACCCGCGTCCTCACCGAGGCGGCCGTCAACGGCAAGGTCGACACGCTCGAAGGTCTGAAGGAGAACGTCATCGTCGGACGCCTCATTCCGGCCGGCACCGGCGCGGCGATGACCAAGCTGCGCAGCGTCGCGACGATGCGCGACACGTTGATTCTCGCCCAAAAGGCGGAAGCTTCCAACGCGCCGCAATTGCCGCCCGCCGCCGTCCCGAGCGAAATTGCAAGGGCGGCGGAAAAAACCCCGGCGGAGTGACGCTCGCCAGACGCAGGTCTTCCGGTTTTCAGGAAAGAGCCGCCTTCGGGCGGCTCTTTTCGTTTCATCGCCTCTTTGCGCGGGTCGAGAAAACCGCATCGCCGCCCCGCGTCGGTCTTTTTTTGGCCGGGAAGTCACGCTTCTTTACAATCCCGTAACCAAGTAACGGCGGCAGGCAAGAGTGAAGGGCTGGCACATGGAAGCGAATGCAACTTCGGCGGAGCGGGGCGCCTCGGGTCTGAACGAACATTTGAAGGAAGGCGCGGTTGCGCCGCTGCGGCCGCTGCTGGCGGGCGCGCGCGCCCGCGGGATGGCGGACGCTTTCGAATTGCTCGGCGTGGCGGCGGTGTTCATCGATGAGAGCGGATTCGCGCTCCACATCAATGATAGCGCGCGACGCCGGCTCGGTCCGCAGCTTTGGATCGACGACGGACGGTTGCGCGCGGCTGACCTCGACCTCGACGAGGCGCTGAGCGCGGCCATCGACGCGGCTCTGATTAATGGCGCGCGGGCGCACGCGGCCGCCGATCTTTCCTTTGCCTCCGAATCGCGGGGCGCAGTGTCCCTCAAGGTGCTGCCGGTGGTCGCCGAGGCGAACGACCCGTTCCAGCTCCTCAAGGCGGTTGTGATCATCGAAGAGCAGGGCGGGGCGGTCTCGTGGCTGGATCGCGCCCATCGGGCGGGCCTGAACTGAAGCGCGGCGGAAGCTGCCCGCGACGCCGTTCGGTTTTTGCGTTTTTCGTCCCTTTTTGTCGGATAAAAGGGTTGACGCCTGCGGGCGCCGAGAATATGGTCCGCGCACTTTCGACAGGCAGTAGAGACTTCGCTGTTCAGGGCGACTCGTCCAGAACCCACAGACTCTAAACGCTGACGATCTCATCGACGAGACGGTCATACTGACCTGGGGCAATCCGGGTTGGGCATGGGGCAAGATCGCGGCTTTGCCGTGGTCCTCTGCGAGTATCGCGCCTTAAGCCCTTGGGCTTAGCGGCGCGGTTTGTTTTGCGCGCGGCCTTGCCGCGGCGCGGGACGCGAACGGGATTTTTTAAGAACGCCGCCGCGAGGCGGAACATTTGTTCTGACGTGACAAAGGGCGAGAGATGCCGACGATCAGCCAGTTGATCCGCAAACCGCGGCAACCGAAGACCTACCGCGAAAAGGCGCGCCATCTGGAGGCGAGCCCGCAAAAGCGCGGCGTGTGCACGCGCGTCTATACGACGACGCCGAAGAAGCCGAATTCGGCGCTGCGCAAAGTGGCCAAGGTCCGCCTCACCAACGGCTTCGAAGTCATCGGCTATATCCCCGGCGAGGGGCACAATCTTCAGGAACATTCGGTGGTGATGATCCGCGGCGGCCGCGTCAAGGATTTGCCCGGCGTGCGTTACCACATCCTGCGCGGCGTCCTCGACACGCAGGGCGTCAAGGATCGTAAGCAGCGCCGTTCGAAATACGGCGCCAAGCGGCCGAAGTAAGCCGCGCTTTAAGAGAATCAGGAGCAGGCCATGTCGCGCCGTCACAGCGCTGAGAAACGCGAGATCATCCCGGACGCCAAGTTCGGCGATCTCGTTGTCGCGAAATTCATGAACACCATCATGTACGAGGGCAAGAAGTCGATCGCCGAAGCGATTGTCTATGGCGCCTTCGAAGGCATCGAAAACAAGGTCCGGACGGACCCGCTGACGGTCTTCCGCCAGGCGCTTGAGAATGTCGCTCCGGCGGTTGAAGTGCGCTCGCGCCGCGTCGGCGGCGCCACCTATCAGGTGCCGGTCGAAGTGCGCACGGATCGGCGCCAGGCGCTGGCGATTCGCTGGATCATTTCGGCGGCGCGCGATCGCAACGACAAGACGATGGTCGACCGGCTGTCGGCCGAATTGCTGGACGCCTCCAACAATCGCGGCGCCGCGGTCAAGAAACGCGAAGACACCCACCGGATGGCGGAAGCCAACCGCGCCTTCGCCCATTACCGCTGGTAAAGCGGTCGCTGAACGGGATTTGGGATAAAGATTATGGCGCGCAGCCACGCAATTGAGGACTATCGCAACTTCGGCATCATGGCCCACATCGATGCGGGCAAGACGACGACGACGGAGCGTATCCTTTATTATTCCGGCAAGTCGCATAAGATCGGCGAAGTGCACGACGGCGCTGCGACCATGGACTGGATGGAGCAGGAGCAGGAGCGCGGC
>Ga0209006_10000196_pt1 | contig 63509 bp, 60 predicted proteins | sample JacPin_JW_Ref_O2_FD_188567 | JGI IMG/M metagenome (GOLD analysis project Ga0209006, IMG submission 188567) | Forest soil microbial communities from Algoma, Ontario, Canada - Jack Pine, Ontario site 1_JW_Ref_O2 (SPAdes) (version 2) | ecosystem: Environmental > Terrestrial > Soil > Boreal...
GGGCGCGATCGTCAGGGCGAGGCCGAGCCCCAGCCCGTTTTGCTGACCTCCGACCAGCATCGTCACCATGAACAGCAGCGGCGCGACCGCCAGATCCTGGAACAGCAGAACCGCGAAACTGGCGCGGCCCGCCGCCAGATTGAGGCGTTTGCGCTCGGCCAGAACCGGAATGATGATCGCTGTCGACGACAGCGAGAGCGCCGCGCCAATGACCAAAGCGGCCGCCGGCGGTTGGCCAAGCCCGAAGGCGATCGCGCCGAGGAGCAGCGCCGACAGCACGACCTGGGCGCCGCCCAGTCCGAACACCAGGCGGCGCATGCGCGTCAGGCGCTCGAATGACAATTCGAGACCCATCATGAACAACAGGAACACGACGCCGAAAGCGGCGACGCGATCGATCGCCTCGACATTGGTCAGCGCCAGCGCGTCAAGCCATGGCGCGCGCGCCGCCAGGCGTCCGAGACCCGACGGCCCCAAGGCGATTCCGGCAAGCAGGAAGCCGAGCACCGGAGAGATGCGCAGGCGGAAAAACAGCGGCGCGACAATCCCCGCCGTGACCAGAAAGATCAGCGTCTCCTTGTAGACGGCAAGGTCGAGGGTCGCGTGCAAGCGAGCGTTCCGGCGGGGTGAAGGCGATCGGGACGTTCAACTTAGTTGATTCGCGACTCGACGCGACTCATTCCTCCGGTTCGGTTTTGCCTCCGGTTCGGTTTTGCCTCCGGTTCGGTTTTGCCTCCTGGCCCGCTTTGTGCTGGTCATCGGGCGAGAGCTTGGCCCCTCGGTCGCGCGTCGCGTCGCGCCATGATATGGCAGGGCCTGTTATCGAGGAGCCGTTCCCGTGAATCCCGCCAGCCATCAGACCGAAGTGCTTTCCATCATGCGGCTCGCGCCGGTCATTCCCGTGCTGACGGTGCGCGACGCGGAAGACGGCGTCGCTCAGGCGCGCGCTCTGGTCGCCGGCGGCCTGTTCGCGATCGAAGTGACTTTGCGCACCGCCGGCGCACTCGCCGCGATCAAGGCGATCCGCGATTCCGTTCCCGGCGCGATGGTCGGCGCGGGCACGATCCTGACGCCTGAACATATCGCCGAGGCCTGCGCCGCCGGCGCGCGCTTTCTCGTCAGCCCCGGCGCGTCGCCCCGCCTTGCGCAGGCCGCCGCCGCCGCGCCTGTCCCGTTCCTGCCGGGCGTGGCGACGGCGTCCGAGGCGATGACGCTGATGGAGCTTGGCTTTCACGCCCTGAAACTGTTCCCCGCCGAGGCGGTCGGCGGCGCGAAATTGCTCGCCTCGCTCGCCGGCCCGCTGCCCGATCTGCGCTTCTGCCCGACCGGCGGCATCGATCTCGCCAAGGCGCCGAGTTATCTCGGCCTGCCCAATGTGCTGTGCGTCGGCGGCTCCTGGATGCTGCCCAAGGCGGCGCTGGCGGCCGGCAATTATGCCGAAGTCGAGCGTCTGACGCGCGAAGCGGCGGCGCTGCGAAGCGCTTAGGGCGTCGCCCGGACGCCTGCCGGCTTGTCGTCGATCATGTCGAGAAACGCCTGCTCCGCTCTTCCGAAATAGCGCTCCTTATGCCGAACCGAGAAGAAGCGGCGCTCGGGCAGCGGGACATCGACGGCGACGAGGCTCCCCGCCCGCAAAGAGTTTGCGACGACCAGATTTGAGATGACGGCGACGCCGGCGCCGGCTTCGACGGCGGCCCGCACCGCCTCGTTCGAGGGCAGTTCGAGCACGACATTGAGGTCGCGCGGCGCGAGGCCCAAACCGGGCAGGGCGCCCTCGAAGATCGACCTCGTGCCCGAGCCGCGCTCGCGCATCACCCATGGCCCCGCCTTCAAAGCTTCCGGCGAAGGTCTTTCCTCGGCCCATGGATGGCCCGCCGCGGCGATCAGAACCATTTCATCTCTGGCGATCGGCGTGACCGTGAGCGCGCTATCGTCGATCTCGCCCTCGATGAAGCCGAGATCGGCGGCGCCTTCATGCACCAGCGCGGCGACGCCTTCAGTATTGTCGATCGTCATCGCTATCGCGATGCCGGCATGCGCCACGCGATAGCGGTGGATCGCGGCAGGCAGCCAATAATTGGCGATCGTCTGGCTGGCGGCCAAAGCGAGCGAACCGCGCCGCAGCTCGGCAAGGTCGGTTAGCGTCTTCTCGGCGGCCAAGGCGCGCACGAGAATGGCCTTGGCTTCGACCAGAAAGATCCGCCCCGCCTCAGTCAGCGCGATCCGGCGTCCGATCCGGTCGAACAATTTGGTCGCGTAACGCGCTTCGAGCGCGGCGATCGCCGCGCTCGTCGCCGATTGCGTGAGATTGATGTCGCGCGCGCCCTGGGTGACGTGTTCGCGTTCGGCGACGGCGACGAAGATGCGAAGCTGCTCGAGGGTCATGCGCTCATCTTAATCAGTCAGCTGCACCAGCATAAGGCTGAAGCCGGCGATGAAGACAAAGGCGGCAAAACCGAGAAGCAGCGGGCGCAGGCCCTTGGCGCGCAATTTGGCGATGTCGGTCTCGAGGCCCATGGCGGCGAGCGCCATCGAAAGCAGGAAGGTCGTCGTGGTCACGATTCCCGCCTTCGCCTCGGCCGGCACGGCGATCACGCTATTGACGCCGACCAGTGCGATGAAACCCAGCACGAACCACGGTATCGGCGCCTTGGCGTGCGTGGCCCCTTGGCCATTGCGGCGCGCGCGTCGGGCGGCCAACAGGCCGAGCGTCATCACGACCGGCGCCAGCAACGTCACGCGCGACAGTTTTGCGATGGTTGCGAATTCGCCGGCCGCGCGGCTGTCCTGATAGGCCGCGGCGACGACCTGCGCGATTTCGTGGATCGATGCCCCGGCCCACAGGCCATAGGCGCGCGGCCCGAGATGCAGCAAAGTCGGCGCCAGGGGATAGAGGAACATCGCGATCGAACCGAATATGGTGACGCAGGCCACCGCATAGGCGACGTCCTCGTCGTGCGCCTGCGTGACCGTATTGGTTGCGATGACCGCCGAAGCGCCGCAGATCGAAGTGCCGGCCGCGATGAGCTCGGCGAGCTTGCGCTCGACGCCAATCAGCCGGCCGAACTCGACTGTGAAAAGGAAAGTCGCGACCAGGGTCAGGGCGATGATCGCGACGCCGGTCGCCCCGACTTCGACGATCTGGGCGGCGGTAAGCTGAAGTCCAAGCAGAATGATCGCCAGGCGAAGGACCTTGCGCAGCGCGAATGCGACGCCCGCCTTGGCGCGCGCCGGCGTGCCCAGCAGATTATGGAACGCGATGCCGATCACGATCGCCAGGATCATCGGGCTGAATGTCGCGGCGCCGGGCGCCTGCCTGAGCGCGAAGGCCGCGCCGGCGATGCCCGCGGTCAGAGCCAAGCCCGGCCAGATTGCCGCGTGGCGATCGACGACCGCCTTTTTCTGATGCGGGTTGGCGGCGTCGGCGAACGTCGTTTGATCGGTTTGCGCAAGGCGTGCAAGCGAGGTCATGGCGGAAACTCCTGTCTGCCGGCAGGAATCGCATGGCTCGATCAATCGATCCAACGCATTATATCGGTATTATCGTTCGATAAAATCGAACGATTGGCGCAGACGACAGCGCTTCGCGGGTCCATGCCTGGCCTAAGGGCGCAACTGGCCGTCGCCGCGCACGCGATATTTGAACGTGCAGAGCTGCTCGACGCCGACCGGTCCGCGCGCATGCATCCGCCCGGTGGCGATGCCGATTTCGGCGCCGAAGCCGAATTCGCCGCCATCGGCGAATTGCGTCGAAGCGTTGTGCAGGACGATCGCCGAATCGACTTCCTTGAGGAAGCGCTCGGCCGCCACGCGATCCTCGGTCAGGATGCAATCGGTATGATGCGAGCCATAGGCCTCGATATGGGCGATCGCGCCATCGAGCCCGTCGACGAGCCGGCAGGACAGGATCGCGTCGAGATATTCGGTACGCCAGTCGGCTTCCGACGCCTCGCTGACGCGCGGATCGACCGACATCGTCGCGCTGTCGCCCCGCACGGCGCAGCCGGCCGCGAGCAGCGCCTTGACCAGCGGCGCGAGATGAGTCGCGGCGCAGGCCTTGTCGACCAGCAGGGTCTCGGCCGCGCCGCAGACGCCAGTGCGGCGCAGCTTGGAATTGACGACGATGCGGATCGCCTCGTCGAGGTCGGCGGCGCGATCGACATAGATATGCACCAGCCCTTCGAGATGGGCGAAGACCGGCACCCGCGCCTCGCGCTGGACCCGCTCGACGAGGCTCTTGCCGCCGCGCGGCACGATCACGTCCAGCGCGCCGCCGAGCCCGTCGAGCATTTCGCCGACCGCCTCGCGCGAGGCGAAGGGCGCGCGCGAAATCGCCGCCTCGGGCAGGCCGGCGGCGCGAAGGCCGGCGATCAGGCAGGCATGAATGGCGGCCGAAGAATGGAAACTGTCCGACCCGCCACGCAGCACCGCGGCATTGCCGCTTTTGAGACAGAGCGCGCCGGCGTCGGCGGTGACGTTGGGCCGGCTCTCATAGATAATGCCGACAACGCCGAGCGGCGTCGCGACGCGCTCGATCAGCAGGCCGTTCGGCCGCTCGAAATGGGCGAGGACGCGCCCGACCGGATCGGGCAAAGCGGCGACCTCTTCGAGACCCTTCGCCATCGCCTCGATGCGCGCGTCGTCAAGCAGCAGCCGATCGAGGAAGGCCGGGGCGACCCCCTTCGCCTTGGCGGCGGCGAGGTCGCGCGCATTGGCGGCCAGGATTTCAGCGCCGCTTCGGCGCAGCGCGCCGGCGGCGGCGATGAGAGCGCTGGTCTTGGCTTGCGCGGGAGCGTTGGCGAGCGCGCGCGCCGCCTCGCGCGCCTTCGCGCCGATGGCGCGCATCGCCGCCCGGACATCCGTTCCGGGCTCGACCAGGCTGATCGCAGGCTCCATCGGTTAAATCCGGTAAAAAGCAGGCGGCGCGGGATTGCGCCGGGCAGTCAGGCCGATATAGCCAGCACGGCCAGGTTTGGAAAGGTCGTTTGGCGCCCATGCATCGCGCGGGTTGAAATGTCACAGCGGCCGGAAAAAGGCGCATTGGGGCTAGCTCTTGGCGTTTCTTGCCGCTAGGTTTGCTTTCAATACCGGGGGCGTTTGGTGAATCGGGGCTGCGGGGCATGAGGACCGGACTTTCGTTTGTCTTAGCTTTGGCCGGCGCCTTCGCCGGTTCGGGTCTTCTTGCTGGTTGCTCGTCACTGTCCGAGCAGGCGGCGGCCAATTATCCCTCCAGCGCCTCTCCGGTCTCGGAAGTCCGCCTCGGCGGCCTCGTCCATGATCCGCTGAGCCCCGAGCGCGGCAGCGCCGACGTCAGCGGCGAGGTGCTGTTCGCCAAGCCCTTCACCTCGTCCGACCCGCTCTGGAACGCGCTGCTGCCCCGGCCCGATATCGGATTCTCCGCCAATACCGGCGGCAAGACCAGCGCCGGCTATGCCGGCGTCGCCTGGGATTACAACATCACTCAACGGATATTCGGCGAAGCCGGCTTCGGCGGGTCGATCAATAACGGCCATGGCGGCATGAATCCCCCGCCCGGCTATAGCGCGGTCGGCTGCAATGAATTGTTCCGCGAATCCGGCACGCTCGGCTATCGCCTGACGCAGAACTGGAGCGTGATGGCGACCGTCGAGCATATGTCCAATGCGGGCCTCTGTGACCGCAACCGCGGCATCACCAATGAAGGGGTGAAGGTCGGCTATTCCTTCTGACGCCAACAGCGCCGCCGCCTAGCGCTCCGCCAGCGCCATATCGTCGCGGTGGATCATCTCCGCCCGTCCCGGCGTTCCCAATAGATGGGCGATGTCGCGCGAATTGCGGCCCTTGATCCGCTCGGCGTGAACGGCGTCATAGGCGATCAGCCCGCGTCCGATTTCCGCGCCCTGCGCGTCGCGGATGGCGACGCAATCGCCGCGCGCGAAGGCGCCTTCGATTCGCGTCACGCCGGCCGGCAGCAAGCTTTTTCCCGAGCCCAGCGCCCTGGCGGCGCCGGCGTCGACATGGACGGCGCCTTTCAGCTCCAATGAGCCGCCGATCCAGATTTTCCGCGCCGCGATCGGGTTCGATTGCGTCAGGAACCACGTGCAGGGCGCGTTCGCGCCAATCGCCGCGATCGGATGCGCGATGCGTCCGTCGGCGATCACCATATGCGCGCCTCCCGATGTCGCGATGCGCGCCGCCTCAATCTTGGTGCGCATGCCGCCGCGCGAAAGCTCGGAAGCGGCCCCGCCGGCCATCGCTTCGACATCGTGGGTGATGCGCGCCACAATGGGCACCAGCTTAGCCCTAGGATTGTCGCCCGGCGGTGCATCGTAAAGCCCGGCGACATCGGAGAGCAGGATCAGGAGATCGGCGCTCGCCATGGTGGCGACGCGCGCGGCGAGGCGATCATTGTCGCCATAGCGGATTTCGCTGGTCGCCACCGTGTCGTTCTCATTGATGACAGGAATGGCGCGCATCGCGGCGAGGCGGGCCAGCGTCGCGCGCGCATTGAGATAGCGACGGCGCTCCTCGGTGTCCTGCAAGGTGAGCAGCACCTGGGCGGCCGTGATGTCATAGGCCGCGAACGCATGCGCCCAGGCGCGCGCCAGCGCGATCTGCCCGATCGCGGCCGCCGCCTGGCTGTCCTCCAGCTTCAGTGCGCCTTTGGCGAAGCCGCTCGCCGTCCGCCCCAGCGCGATCGCGCCCGACGAGACGACGAGGATGTCGGCGCCGCGGCGATGGAGCGCGGCGAGATCGACGACCAGGGCGTCGAGCCATTCCTGCTTAAGCGCGCCCTTCGTGCGGTCGACGAGGAGCGAGGAGCCGACTTTGACGACGATGCGATTGAAGCGGTCGAGGGAGGGTTGGGTGCTCAAGGGGGCCAAAGGGTGATGTCACGAGATTGTCGCGCCCTGCATAAGGGGGAATGGCGGCGCTGTCGCGGGGATTGTTGATGGCGGGACGGGCGTTCGGCGGGGGAGGGGGCGCCCGCTTGGGCTCGCAGCGTTACTGGCGATAGTCGCGTCTGACGCCGCATCTTTGTCTGTGCGGATTCGCGACATAAGAGCGACCGAGTGCGGATTTCCTCATTGTTTGCATGGCCGAGCGTGTGCGCGAGAGGCATTCGAAGTCAAGGACGTGACCGAGTTCATGACATATGAGACGATGACCGAGTGCGGATTTCCTCATTGTTTGCATGGCGGAGCGGGGCGTGAGAGGCATTCGAAGTCAAGGACGACGGCGAAGCCGTCGCCGCCGAAGGCGGTGGTCCGAAGGACCATCCTTGAGTTCGAATGCCTCTCGCGCATAATCGCCTCCATGCAATCAATGATCTGCTGTCGCCGTTAGCGGCGTCCCCTTGTCACAAGCTTGAGCCAAAAACCCCACCGCCGGATGTCCGTCCGGGTTAGATTCCACAGAAGGCGCCCCATGTATCTCGCAATCATTATCCTGCTGATGGGCGTCCTCCCGATCGCCTCGATCCTCACCGAATTCGGCCTCCTTCACAGCAACGGCGATCTTCTCTTCCTGATCGGCAAATGGTTCGTCTTCTGGGCGGTCGGCGTCCGGCTTCTGCTCGCCGGCCTGCGCCAGATCGTCAATCCCGAATTCACCGCGGCGACGATCTTCGGCGTGAAGGAGAAGGCGGCGCTGACTATCGTCCAGGAGCTCGGCTTCGCCAATGTTGCGATCGGCCTGCTCGGCGCGCTGACGCTGGTGAACCCGCAATGGATCGCGCCCGCGGGAATTGTCGGCGGCTTGTTTTATGCGCTGGCGGGAATCATGCACCTGACGAAAGGCGATCGCAACGCTACCGAGAATATCGCGATGGTGTCGGACCTGTTCATCGCCGTGGTGCTGGCGGCGTATTTGGCTTTGTCGTGGCGTGAACATACATGACGGGGAGAGGGAATCCGCTCTCAGTAGTTTCTCTCAGCGGCGAAGCCGCGCCCCCGCGCTCATCGATAGCTGACAAACCCCGTGCACGACCACGGCGCCGTGCGGTCGTCCTTGTTCTCCAGACATTCGCAATGCGACGCCGTCACAGCCGCGGCGGCGACGCCTTGCCGCGCTAGAGCGAGGGCGACTTTGCAGGCCGCCGGCTGGGTGGTGGATGAGCCGTCGGCGTGGCTGTCATGCGCCAACGCGCCGCCCGCCAATGCGAGGCCGGCCGCGCCGAGGCAGCCGGCGATCAGCGCATTGCCCGGGAAGCGCCTCATACGTTTTCTCCTTCGAGCCCGGCGATTTCAGTCGGTCTATTGCTGCTGGTCGTCCGGCGTCGCCGCGCCAGGCGCGGCCGCGATCCTGTCGGCGAGCGCCGCGATCGTCCGGCAATAGACTTCCGCCTTGTTCCATTCGAGGAGGGCGGCGAAATTCGGCTGGCCCGCGTCCCAGCCGGCGCCGCGCCGCCAGCCCTTGTCATGCAGGAAATTGGCGGTCGAGGCGAGCGCGTCGCCGGAAGAGTGGATGATGTCGCCGGCGCCGCCATTGAGGCCGACGCCATATTTCAGATAGGACGACGGCATGAACTGGGTCTGGCCGATCTCGCCGGCCCAGGCGCCGCGCGTTTGCGCGCCATCGAGGTCGCCGCGCTGGACGAGCCGGAGCGCGTCGAGAAGCTCGACGTGAAACTCCTCCGAGCGGCGGCAATCATAGGCCAGCGTCGCCAGCGCGCTGAAGGTCGGATAATCGCCCGAACCGGCGCCGAACTCGGTCTCCAGCCCCCAGATGGCGACCAGAACCGGCCCTGGCACGCCATAGCGCGCCTCGATCGTGCGGAACATGCCGGAATAGTGCTCAAGCAGGCTCCTGCCTTTCTTGATGCGGTAGGCCGACACCTTCTTGCGGGAGAATTGCTCGAAACTCTCGTGGAACGCCCTTTGGCCGCGATCATGCGAGATGACCGATTCGTCATATTCGACATCGGCCAGCGCCGATTGCACCACATCAGGCGAAATCCCCGCCTGCATCGCCTCCTGCCGGAAACCCGCCAGCCAGTTCTGGAAACCGGCTTCGTTATCGCCGCATGCGGCGGCGCGCGCCGCGCTCCCGCTGAAGAGGACGGCGGCGAGGGCGGCGAAGAAGATGATTCGGGGGAGGATGTGCGGTAGGCGAACGGAATGCATCAGCCATCTTCTCCTGCCTCGCGCGGACTTGCAAAGGGAGCATCCCTGGCGCGCGATCAATTCGGTGCGATGATAGAGGGCGATTGTGGCGGGGCTAGTGGGAATTGTCGCCCAAGAGCCTTCGCCGTGCGGCAAGACGCACGCGAGAAGGCCTACGAGCAGTGTCGCTGGCTCAGAAGCGCATCGCGCGACGCCTTGTCCGAGCTTCGATCGCGCGCAAATCTCGAACGCCAGATGCAAGAGAACGCCAGGATAAAGTAGAGTAGGGGCTGATTTGGTGATGGGCATCAATCAAGACAGATATTTTATCTCGATCTTATCTCGATCACAGAGTACAAATAGCGATCGAGATTAATATCGTCGATATAATAGTACTGCTATGGCGATTTGCGCTGGTTTATCTCTGACGGAGTCAATGAATAGGTCAATTATGTTTTCAATCACAGAGTATGTCCTTACCGATTGAAAACCTCTGTGCGCGATCCGAGAAAATATGCCCAGGTAAGATCAGTGTCCATGTATATCAACGAGTGTTTTCGCGGCAATATTGATGCATTTTTTCGGCGTTCGAGGAAGACGAAATTCTGATCAACAGATGTTCAGATTTGCACTTGACCGCTCGAATCGCCGATGAACCTTCGCTGGAAGCGCCGTGCAGTTTACAAATAAGGATCGTTCGCTCTGGCAGCGCTTTAGGCGCCCTTCTGGGCCACAAACCGTCTGTAGCGAACGGATATTCTCGGCGAGCTCGAATATTCTGATCGTTGTCGCTTCGCGATGCTCCGCCCTACCAAAATCCAGTCAGCGAATTCCTCTTTTCGACTATAAAAGACGCGTCTCGCACGATTTCCTTCCTGAGAACTTCTCGAACACGTCGAAAGCCAGCACAAGGCGATTTCTTTTGCGTGAGCATCCAAGGCCAGGCGACCACGCCGCGTAATCGCCACCGCCATACCGCCAGCCTCATGCAGAATCTCGATCCGTTCGCGCCGGCGAAGAGAGCCTGCGCCGGCAAAAACGGACAGTGCGAATCGGCTCTTGCCCGCATTGCGAGCGCTAATGCGCCAAGCGTGTCTTCGTCGTGCAGGCAAAGGGGGGCGCATCGTTCACGTGCAATCCTTCAACGGCGACATATACCGCTGATTCATAACGATTTTCATACCGGCTTGGCAATCGCGCAACCGGAACAGAAAAAGAACTTGCGCATGAGAACAAAACATGCACAAATGTCTCCACACAGCCGCTGTTGCGGTTTGGGCGCTGACCGTGCAGAAGGAAGAACAGTCGTGACGCAAGCCAATCTCCGTCTGGTTGAAGGAATCTCCGTGGACAAGACCAAGGCGCTGGACGCCGCTTTGTCGCAGATCGAGCGCGCCTTCGGCAAAGGTTCGATCATGCGGCTCGGCAAGAATCAGAAAGCGGTGGAGATCGAGACGATCCCGACGGGGTCGCTGGGACTTGATATCGCTCTTGGCGTCGGCGGCCTGCCGCGCGGGCGGGTGGTTGAAATCTACGGGCCGGAATCCTCAGGCAAAACGACCCTGACGCTGCATGTCATCGCCGAGGCGCAGAAGAAGGGCGGCGTTTGCGCCTTTGTCGACGCTGAACATGCGCTCGATCCGGTCTATGCGCGCAAACTCGGCGTCAATCTCGAAGATTTGCTGATTTCCCAGCCCGATACCGGCGAACAGGCGCTTGAAATCACCGATACGCTGGTGCGCTCGGGGGCGATCGACGTGCTGGTCGTCGATTCGGTGGCGGCGCTGACGCCGCGCGCCGAAATCGAGGGCGAGATGGGCGAATCGCAGCCCGGCCTGCAGGCCCGCCTGATGAGCCAGGCCCTGCGCAAGCTGACCGCCTCGATTTCACGCTCCAATACGATGGTCATTTTCATCAATCAGATCCGCATGAAAATCGGCGTCATGTATGGCTCGCCGGAAACGACGACAGGCGGCAACGCCTTGAAATTCTACGCCTCCGTGCGCCTCGACATCCGCCGCATCGGCGCCATCAAGGACCGCGAGGAAGTGGTCGGCAACCAGACCCGCGTCAAAGTGGTCAAGAACAAGGTCGCGCCGCCGTTCAAACAGGTCGAATTCGACATCATGTATGGCGAGGGCGTCTCCAAGGTCGGCGAATTGATCGATCTTGGCGTCAAGGCCGGCGTCGTCGAGAAATCGGGCGCCTGGTTCTCCTTCGACAGCCAGCGCCTCGGCCAGGGGCGCGAGAATTCCAAGGCCTATCTGAAAGCCAATGTCGAGATCGCCAATCGCATCGAAAAGGCGATCCGCGAGAATTCCGGCATTATCGCCGAGCGCATTCTCGACAATGCCGATCCCACCGAACAGGACGACGCCGCCGACGCCTGAGCGCCTTATGGGCGCTTGGTCCCCTCGGCGCCCATTCGCCAAAGGTTCTTTTCGTCGCGCGACCAGAGCGCGGCCGCTGCTTGAGGGCGCGGCCGCGCTCTCTCTATGTGTGCCGAGACCGGCGACCTGGGTGACGCCTGTTCGGAGACATAGATGGCGCGATTTGCCTGTTCGCAGGAGCGGGCGATGGCGCGGGGTTGTCCGGGGCGTGGCTGTTGACGCAGGATCGCGCGAGTCGCGGGACCCTCCATCTCGTGGTTCGCGCCGGCGAAATTGATGGGACGCCAGTCAATTTGGCCGGTACGGGCCACCAGCAACGTCGCGTTGCCATCGCCGCGCGAAGCTGTAAAGGCGACCTGCTGCGCGGGCGGCTTCGCCGGCCTTGACAGCATCGCGCGTCGACGGCCGTTTGCCTACCATGTTGCTTTCGGTGACTGGCGCGGCCCAAAAGGCCGCGCCAGTCACCAAAGCAACATGAAGGCCATTTTGCCGCGCCGATGGGTCGCAGTCATCCCGAAGGGACCGAAACGAAGTGGAGGACCGGCGCAGCCTGCGGACGAATGCTTCACATTCGCCTAGAGTTGACGGTGGCCCGGCGGTGTGGCCCCTTCCCGCTGGGTCACCCGAACACTTGGGCGCTTCGATCATCCGTCCCATCTCGCCCCGTTGCCCCCGGCTCCATTTGCGTTTCGCCGACGAAGCCTATAGGGCATGGCCCGCCAAAACCGGGGAGGGCCGACGCCTCGCCGCCGCAGATGGATGATCGCCGTGCAGGATTTCGAAGGGTTGAAGCGCGAGGCCGCCCGACACGCGCTTGAACTTGTCCAGCCGGGCATGAGGCTTGGCATCGGCACCGGTTCGACCGCCCGCCATTTCGTCGAATTGCTGGGGGAACGCGTGCGCGGCGGCTTGTCGATCATCGGCGTCCCGACGTCGGAGACCACCGCGACGCTGGCGCACGCCGCCGGCGTGACGCTCGCCACCCTCGAAGACTATCCCGAGCTCGATCTGACGATCGACGGCGCCGATGAGGTCGATGGCGCCTTGCGCCTCATCAAGGGTGGCGGCGGGGCGTTGCTGCGCGAAAAAATCGTGGCGGCGGCGTCGAAGCGCATGGTGGTGATCGCCGACGCTTCCAAACATGTCGCGCGCCTCGGCGCCTTTCCGCTGCCCATCGAAGTCGTGCCCTTCGGCCTGGGGGCGACGCGTCGTCATATCGAAAGCGCCGCCGCCAGCCTTGGTTGCCGAGGGCCGATCGCGCTCCGGCGCGCGCGCGACAGCGACGCCGTCTTCGTCACCGACGGCGGCCATTACATCCTCGATTGCGCCTTCGGCGCCATTACCGACCCGGAAGCGCTCGCCGCGGCGCTCAACGCCATACCGGGCGTCGTCGAACACGGCCTGTTCATTGGCATCGCCAGCGCGGCCATTCTGGCCGGTTCGGACGGCCTCGAATTTCTAGGCGATCTCGCCTGATCTTTTCATCCGCTCAACAGGAGACTTCCGACGTGCTTGCTCATTCGTCCCCGCTGAAAACCCTGTCTCTCGCGTTGCTTTTCACTATCGGCGGCGCCTTCTGCGCCTATGCCGACGATCCGACGCCGGCCGCAGTCGATTCGGCGCGCACCATCATTTCGGCCTGGGGAATGCCAAAATCCTTCGATCTGGTGGTTCCGCAAATGTTTGATCAGCTGGAACACGACGTCGTCAAGACGCGGCCGGAACTCAAGGACAACCTGCGCGCCACACTCATCGCTCTCAAGCCCGAATTCGACAAATCGGAGCAGGATTTCATCAATAGTGCGGCGCTGGCGCTCGCCAAAATGATGACGGAACAGGAATTGAAGGACACGGCGACCTTTTTCCAGACCCCCAGCGGCAAGAAATACATCGAGACCGAGCCGGCCGCGATCACCCAGATCGTGACCCTCGTTCAGTCCTGGCGACAGCAATTGTCAGTCGATGTCCTGAAACGCGCCCGCGAAGAAATGAAGAAGAAAGGCTCCGACTTCTGAACGTTTTCGCCTGAGGAGGCATCGTGAGCTTCGAGGTCGATCTGTTCGTCATCGGCGCCGGGTCGGGCGGCGTACGCGCCGCCAGGATCGCCGCCGGCCATGGCGCCCGCGTGATGGTCGCCGAGGAATTTCGCATCGGCGGCACCTGCGTCATCCGGGGCTGCGTGCCCAAGAAACTGCTGGTCTACGCGAGCCGCTTCGCCGACGATTTCGCCGATGCGGCGGGCTATGGCTGGCGCGTCGGAGAGGCCCGTTTCGATTGGCCGACCATGGTCGCCGCCAAGGAAAAGGAAATCACCCGGCTGTCGGCGATCTACCGCGCCAACCTCGAAAAAGCGGGCGTCGCGATGATCGAGGAACGCGCCGAGATCGCGGGGCCGCAAGTGGTGCGGCTCGCCGGCGGCCGGCAGGTCAGCGCCAGGCATATCCTGATCGCCACCGGCGCCGCGCCCGCCCTGGCGCCCGCCATTCCCGGTCTCGAACACGCCATCTCCTCGAATGAAATCTTCGACCTGAAATCATTCCCCAACCGCCTTCTGGTGGTCGGCGGCGGCTATATCGGCGTCGAATTCGCCTCGGTTTTCTCAAGGCTTGGCGCGTCGGTCACGCAGGTCACGCGGGCCGGCAATATCCTTCGCGGCTTTGACGAGGATATGCGCGTCGGCCTGCGCGAAGAGCTTTGCCACGCCGGCGTGCTGTTCGGGTTCGAGCGCCTGCCGACGCGCATCGAAAAGCGCGACGGCGCGCTGCATGTCGCTTTGTCCAACGGCGATAATATTGTCGTCGACCAGGTGCTGATCGCGACGGGCCGGCGGCCCAATACCGCCGGACTTGGCCTGGAGGCCGTCGGCGTCGCGCTCGATGACGCCGGCGCGGTGAAGGTCGACGCCTGGTCGGCGACCAATGTCCCCGGCGTTCACGCAGTCGGCGACGTCACCAATCGCATCAATCTGACGCCGGTGGCGATCCGCGAAGGCCATGCTTTCGCCGATCACCTGTTCGGCGGCAGGCCGGTCGCGGTCGACCATGAGAACGTGCCAAGCGCGGTGTTCGCCACGCCAGAAATCGGCGCGGTCGGCCTCACCGAGGCCGAGGCGCGCGCGCGCTACGACATTGTCGACATCTATCGCTCGCGCTTCCGCCCGATGAAGGCGACGCTGTCGGGACGGCGCGAACATACGATCATGAAACTCATCGTCGACGGCGCCTCGGACCGCGTACTCGGCGCGCATATTCTCGGGCACGAAGCGGGCGAAATGATCCAGCTCCTCGGCATCGCCATCAAGATGAAGGCGACCAAGGCCGATCTCGACGCCACCATGGCGGTTCATCCCACCGCCGCCGAGGAACTCGTCACCATGCGCACGCGCACCGAGCGCTTCGAGCGCAAGCCGGCCTGAAACGCAACGCGCTCAGCCGCCTTCGAGCACCTTGCGCAGCTTGATCAGTTCGCCGCCGACATAGTCGGTGAAAGCGCGCACCCGCGCCGAATGGCGCAGATCGGGATGGGTCAGGATCCACAGGCCGACGTCAAGTTCGGCGATCGGTTCGCTGATCCGCATCAGATCGGGGCGGCCATTGCCGATGAAACAGGGCAGCACGCCAGCGCCGGCGCCGGCGGCGATCGACTCGGCCATGCTCAACACCGAATTCACCCGGAAGACCTGGCGGCGCTGGCTGATGTTGCGCTCGGTCCAGCGCTTGCCGGTCGGCGAGCCGAGGTTGTCGCCAAAGCCGACCCAGGGCGCCTCTTCGGCGGTCTTGGCGCCAAATTCGCCGGCGACTTTCGGCGAGGAATAGATCGCCCAGCGGATCGCCCCGATGCGCCGGCCGACCAGCGTTTCGGACGGCTCGTTGGTGGCCCGTATCGCCACATCCGCGTCGCGTCGCGACAGATTGAGATGCTGCGAGGCGAGGATGATGTCGAGATGGACGCCCGGGTTCAATTGCCGAAAGCGCGCCAGGATCGGCGGCAGTAGATGAACCGCCATCGAATCGACGGTGGTGATGCGCAATTCGCCTGACGGCTTGACGTCGCGCCCGGCCACGCGGCGCTCGAAATCCACCACCGATTCCGACATGCCGGCGGCGAGCGCCACCATCTCCTCGCCGGCCGCCGTCGGCTGATAGCCGGAACGCGAGCGCTCGAACAGGCGGGCGCCGAGCGCCTTTTCAACGGCGCCGAGCCGGCGGAAGATGGTGGAATGGTTAAGACCCAACGCTTCGGCCGCGCCAACCAATGAGCGGGCGTCGGCGATCGCCTTGACGAGGCGAAACTCATCCCAGCTCAAAGGCGCATTCATTGCCGCTCTGATTATTCAAAAGGCGCAATTCATCGGGAAACTGCACTGCCGCTGGCGAATTTGCAAGCCGGCGCCAAGCTGTCTTTGCGTTTTCACGATTCGGCGGCGCGTGGCGCGGCGGCGCGGCGCAGCCGATCATTGATCGCCGCCCCCAATCCGGTCGCCGGAATTGGCGCGACCGCGATCATCGACACACCCGAAGCGTCGAGCAGGCGCAGATGGGCAAATAAATTGGCGGCCGCCTCGGCAAGGTCGGAGGCGGGCGACAGATCGAGCCGCGCCGCCGCCGCGCTCGCGCTGAGCGCGCCGCCAAAGTCCAGCGCCGCCTCGATCGGCGACGCATCGCCGGCTTCCAGCCGCAGGCCTGCGCGCGGCGCGTAATGCGAGGCGAGCAGCCCGGGCGCCAGCGGCGCCGCGCCCGGCGCGCGCGCATATCCTTCAAGCGCGCGGCCGAGCACCGCCTCGAGCGCTTCTTGCGGAACAGCGCCGTGCCGCAACAGCCGCGGCGTCCCGCCGAGGCAGGCGACGATCGTCGATTCGAGGCCGAGGCTGGTCGGCCCGGCGTCGAGAATGAGATCGATGCGCCCGTCGAGGTCGGCCGCAACATGGGCGGCGCGCGTCGGGCTGACGCGGCCGGAGCGGTTCGCCGAAGGCGCGACCAGCGGCACGCCCGCCGCCGCGATCAGCGCGCGCGCGACCGGATGGCTCGGCGCCCGCAAGGCGACGCTGTCGAGGCCGGCGCGCGCCAGCAGAGCGACGCGGCACTGTGGCGAAACCGGCGCGACGAGGGTCAATGGCCCCGGCCAGAACGTCTGTGCAAGCGCGCGGGCGTCGTCGTCAAAGGCCGCCTCGCGCATCGCCGCCGCGCCGTCGAGGACATGGGCGATCAAAGGATTGAAGACGGGCCGGCCCTTGGCGGCGTAAATCGCAGCGATCGCGCGCTCGGAAGTGGCGTCCCCGGCAAGGCCGTAGACCGTCTCAGTCGGCATGGCGACAAGGCCGCCGGCGCGCAGGATGGCGCCGGCGCGGGCGATCGCGGAATCGTCCGCGGCGAGCGTTTCGGTGCGGCCCTCTGCGCGGTCGGTCATGAAACGCATCCGGTGCGGCAGCGCAGGCCCGAACGCATTGCAGGCGCGCGCCACTCCTGGCGACAGCGCCTCATTGATTGCATGGAGGCAATTATGCGCGGGAGGCATTCGAACTCAAGGACGAGCGCAAAGCGCTCGCCGCCGGAGGCGGCGGGCCTTCGGCCCGTCCTTGACTTCGAATTCCTCTCGCGCTCCGCTCCGCCATGCAAACAATGGGGGAATCTGCTCTCGTCTCTTCGCGCCATCGTCCTCGAGCCGCTTGTGCGCCAATTGGTTTACATATAAACTTTATCGCGACTTGCCGCGCAGCTATCTCAGCCTAAGCTGGCGGGTCAAGCGGCCTCACCAAGAGGCCCCGCAACGCCGCGCCGAGGAATCGTCCCGTGACCTATCGCTCGCCCGTCGCCGACATCCTTTATTCACTCCATCATGTCGCCGGCTTCCATGAGGCGATCAGCGAAGGCCTCTTCGGCGAGTTCGACGCTGACACCGCCGCCTCGGTGATCGGCGAAGCCGGGCGGTTCGCCACCGACGTGATCGCGCCGCTCAATCGCATTGGCGATCTCAACGGCGCGCGGTACGAAAACGGCCATGTCGCGACGCCATCAGGCTTTCGCGAGGCGTATCGCGCCTGGGCGGCGGGCGGCTGGGCCGGCGTGACGGGCTCGCCCGAATATGGCGGCATGGGCCTGCCGCATACGATCAACGCCGCCTGCGCCGAAATCTGGAACGGCGCCTCGATGGGTTTCGCGCTCTGTCCGCTGCTGAGCGAAGGCGCCATCGGCGCGCTCAACGCCTATGCCAGCGAAGACTTGCGACGCATCTATCTCGGCAAGCTGATATCCGGCGAATGGACCGGCACGATGAACCTGACCGAGCCGCAGGCCGGCTCCGATCTCAACGCGGTCAAGACGCGCGCCGAGCGGGTGGCGGATGGAACCTACCGTGTTTTCGGCCAGAAAATCTTCATCACCTATGGCGAGCATGACATGGCCGACAATATCGTCCATCTCGTGCTTGCGCGCCTGCCCGGCGCGCCGGCCGGCACGCGCGGCCTATCGCTGTTCCTCGTGCCGAAATTCCTGGTCAAACCGGACGGGACGCTTGGCGCGCGTAACGACGTGCGCTGCGCCAGCATCGAGCACAAGCTCGGCATTCATGCCTCGCCGACCTGCGTGATGATCTATGGCGACGACAAAGGCGCCATCGGCTGGCTGGTCGGCGAGGAAAATCGCGGCCTCGCCGCCATGTTCGTGATGATGAACAGCGCGCGGCTCGCCGTCGGCATGCAGGGCGTCGGCGTCGCCGATCGCGCCCTGCAGCAGGCGCTCGCCTATGCGCGCGACCGGCGCCAGGGACGCGGGCCCAACGGCGACGCCGAGATGAGCGCGATTGTCGAACATGCCGATGTCCAGCGCATGTTGCTGACGATGAAAGCGCTCGTCCATGCCGCGCGCGGCATCTGCCATCTGACCGCGGTGGCGATCGATCGCTCGCTGCATGGCGAAGCGGGCGAGGCGCGGCGTCAGGCGGGCGAGCGCGCGGCGCTGCTGACGCCGGTCGCCAAGGCGTTTTCGAGCGATGTCGGCGACGAGGTCGCCAGCCTCGGCGTGCAGGTGCACGGCGGCATGGGCTATATCGAGGAGACCGGCGCCGCCCAGCATTTGCGCGACGCCCGCATCGCCGCGATTTACGAGGGCGCCAATGGCGTCCAGGCGATCGATCTGGTGCAGCGCAAGCTGCCGCTGTCGGGCGGGGCGACCGTGGCGCGCGAAATCGCCGGCATGCGCGCCATCGCCGCCGAAGTCGCGGCGAAGGGCGACGCAGATTTCGGCGCGACGGCGGCGCGTCTTGGCGAGGCGATCGATGCGCTGGAGCGCGCGACCCAGTTCCTCAGCGCGGCGCTTGGCGCCGATATGCAGGACGCCCTGGCGGGCGCAACGCCTTACCTCAAGTTGTTCGGCCTCGCGCTCGGCGGCGCCTGCCTCGCCAAAGCGGCGCTTGCCGCGCAAAATCTCGGCGCCGCGGGCGATGCCTCGCAATTGGGACGTGTCGCGCTCGCGCGCTTCTTTGCCGAAAAGATCGCAATCGGCGCCGGCGGCCTTGAAAACTCAATTCGATCGGGCGCCGGCGCGCTCCAGCAATTCGAGGCGGCTCTCGCGGAGGCGACATGACGGATCATGTGGAAATAAGTCGCGATGGACAGGTGCTGTGCGCGACCTTGACGCGAACGGAAAAGAAAAACGCCTTGACCGGCGCGATGTATCAGACGCTGACCGAAGCTCTTGCGCAGGCGGGGCGGGACGAAACGATCGGCGTGGCGTTGCTACGCGGCAAGGACGGCATCTTCACCGCCGGCAATGACATTGCCGATTTTATCGCGGCGGTCGGCAGCGCCGAGGCTTCTCCCGCCTCGCTGTTCATCAGGGCTTTGGCGGCGTTCGAAAAGCCGCTGGTCGCCGCCGTCGAGGGGCCGGCGATCGGCATCGGCACGACTTTGTGCTTCCATTGCGATCTCGTCTATGCCGCGCCGGGCGCGCGGTTCCAGATGCCTTTCGTCAATCTCGGCCTGGTGCCGGAAGCCGGGTCGTCGCTGCTGGCGCCGCAGCGTTTCGGCTATGCGAAAGCCGCCGAATTCATCCTGCTGGGCGAAGCCTTCGATGCCGACGTCGCCCATGAACTCGGGCTGGTCAATGCGATTCTCGACCCCGGCGAGCTTTACGCGCATGCGCTCGCCAAGGCGCAGGCGCTCGCCGGCAAACCGCGCGATGCGCTTCTCGCCACACGCCGTCTGCTGCGCGGCGATCCCGCGCCATTGAAAGCGCGGATGGATGAAGAAATGCGCTTGTTTGGCGAAGCGGTTCGTTCGCCGCAGGCGCGCGCCGCATTCATGGCCTTCATGCAGAAAGCGAAGGCGTAAAAGTTTCAAAACCTAAGGGAGGCGCGCATGTCGGCACAATCGCTCAAGGGCAAGACGCTGTTCATCACCGGCGCGTCGCGCGGCATCGGGCTGGCGATTGGCCTGCGCGCCGCGCGCGACGGCGCCAACATCGCCATCGCCGCCAAGACCAGCGAGGCGAACGCCAAATTGCCCGGCACGATCCATAGCGCGGCGGCCGAGATCGAAGCGGCGGGCGGCCGCGCGCTGCCGCTGGTCGTCGACGTGCGCGACGAAGCGGCGGTGCGCGGCGCGCTCGATTCGACGGCGGCGCATTTCGGCGGCATCGACATTGTCGTCAACAACGCCAGCGCGATCTCGCTGACCAACAGCCAGGCGACGGAGATGAAGCGCTTCGATCTGATGCATCAGATCAATGCGCGCGGCACGTTCATGGTCTCGAAATTCGCCGTGCCCTATCTCGCCAAATCGGCCAATCCGCATATCCTGATGTTGTCGCCGCCGCTCGACATGAAAGAGAAGTGGTTCGCCGGCCATACCGCTTATACGATGGCGAAATTCGGCATGAGCCTGGTCGTGCTTGGCCTCGCCGGCGAACTGCGCGCCAAGGGCGTTGCGGTGAACGCGCTCTGGCCGCGCACGACGATCGCTACCGCCGCCGTCAACAATTTGCTCGGCGGCGAAGCGTTGATGCGCGCCTCGCGTAAGCCGGAAATCCTTGCCGACGCGGCGCATCTCGTCTTCTGCAAGGATGCGAGGAGTTTCACCGGGAATTTCCTGATCGACGACACCTTTCTCGCAGAAAATGGCGTCACGGATTTCGATTCCTATCGCGTCGATCCGACCCAGCCGCTGGCCGTTGATTTCTTCGTGCCCGATGACAGCAAGCCGCCGGCGAGCCTGGCGGCGATGAAGGCCTGAAGTGACGCCCGACGGGAGATCTATGCCCCGGAGCCTGGCCAGCCGTAATGGCTGTGAAGTTGCTTCATAGCGTCCTGATCCATCAATTTGTTTGGATCCCACGGCGGACTCGTCTGAACCTGTTCGCGCGTCACATTCAGCTTCACATGGCGATCGGACCAGTCGATCTCCCGCACGGCGGCGGGGGAGATCAGAACATGCTGGCCGATCCACCAATTACTGGTGGCGACGATCAGGTAGCGAATGCCCCATGTCGTGCTGTCGATGAGCAGATTCTCGACGTGGCCGATATCGCCGTCGGCGGCGTGGATATGATAGCCGACGACTTCGTTGCTGCTTTGCAGCGCTAGGTCCTCAGCCGGCGGCGCCGGGTCGATATCGGCCGCCGCGGTGGCCGCGCCAATGCCCATATAGGGCTCGGAGACCAACGGCGTCGCCATCGCGCCGGCGGTTCCGCCGAGATAATCGCCGCCCCAGAGCGGGTCCCAGCCATAATAAGAGTAGAGCTGGCGTTCCATCTGGCGCGACACCGGCTCGTGTTCGGAAATATTGGGACTGCCCTCGACCTGCGCTTTGGTGAGATTGGTGCGGAGCTTCTGCCCCTCATAGTCAGTCTGCGCGATGGCGGAGGGTTGCAGCAGGATCATCCGCTCGCTCAACCATGTGCCGACATCGACGACCAGCCAGCGCACCTGCCATTTCTCGCCGTCGAAAAGGAAATCGCCGGCCGAACCGATCTTTCCGTCGCTCGCCTCGATCGCATAGCCCTTCAGCGCCGATATCACCTCCAGCATGACCTGCTCCTCCTCAGAGACGTCTCTTGGCGTTCGTCAGGCCTGGGAACAACCCGATCGGCCGGCTTTTCAGAGCGTCTGATGCGAAACTTATCTGCGTAAAGCGTGTCGGCGGTCAGAAAGTTCCACTTGCGTCTCAATGCAATTTTTACCTCTGGCGGGGCATTGTCGCTGAGATGTGTGCGGGTTCTCTCGGCGACGATCCCGCGCGAACATGTGGCGGCGATGAAATGACGCTCGAGACGGGTTTTCACCAAGCGCCGGCCGCTCGCCAGAGCGATGAGGCGGATCGGCCCGCGCCCTTCCGCTTTGCGCCGACGTTCAAGATCGATCTGGCTTTTTCGGTCGTTTATGCCGCGCTGTTCGTCTGGACCTGGGCGCATGGCGGCCACCGGCCATGGCATTGCGTGATCGCCGGACTGTTCGGCCTGCTCCTCGTCCTTTGCTATGCCGGCAAGGTCGCGATCATCGGTTTCCTTAACCAGCGTGGCGGCGACGCCCGCACCTATGTCATTTCCTCCGGCCTGGTGACGACGGGGCTTTACGCCTACTCACGCAATCCGACCTATTTGCTGACCCTTGTTCAATGCGTCGTCTGGTCGGCGTTGATTGTCTTCCTGCAGCTTGTCGGGCCATCCGAGCCGGTTGTCCTGGCGTTGGCGGCGCTGCTGCCGCTCGCCTTTTTCCTGCTGCACGATCTGGTGATCATCGCGCGCGAGGACGCCGCCTTGAGCGCCGCGCATCCTGAGGCTTTCGCCGCCTATTCGAAGAGCGTCGGACGCTGGTTCGGCCGCAAGCGCGGCGGCGGCGCTGGCTAACCCCCGTAGCGATTGGCGACATCCGTCGAAATCTTCGCGGCCTCGTCGAGGAAGCGGGCGATGATCTCACGGGCGGCGGGCGTGCAGACGCGATAGGAAAGTTCGTAGCCGCGAAAACCATTGTTATAGGCGCCGGCGAGGCTTTCCTTGCGCGTCTCGCTTTTGGCCTCCGCTTCGAGAAGATTGGCCATTTTGGCATGGAAAGCATCGGCGTCATGGGCGCCGCAGAGATCGCGCAGATAGCTGAGCGCGCCCATCAGTTCGGCAAGGCGCAGCAATTGCGGTTCGTAAGGCGGCGGCGGTTCGGCGGCCGGCGCCGGCGCCGGTTGCTCGGCGGACGCCGCCGGCTTGGCCGGCGCCTGCTGCGCAAAAGCCTGTCCCGAGGCGGCCAGGCAAAACGCCGCGACGAAGGCCAGACGGCACGGGCGCCGGCTCACGGGCGGCCCCCGATGAGATGGGCGGCTCTGGCGAGTATATTCTCCAGGCCGGGAGTGGTGGGCAAGTCGCCCAACGCTAAAGGATCGATCCAGAGAACGGAATCGGCTTCCTCGCTTGTTCTGGCTTCGCCGGCGATCCAGCGCCCGACGAAAGACGCGATCACATAGTGGGCGCGGACGCCGCCGTCGTCGTCGCGGACGATCGATTCGACATGGTCGTTGAAAGCGACGATCTCCGCCTTGAGGCCAACTTCCTCATCAAGCTCCCGCAGCGCCGCCTCGCCCAGAGTCTCGCCGATCTCGACGACGCCGCCGGGCAGGGAATAGAGGCCGCGCAGCGGCGCCCGCGCGCGACGCGCAATCAGCACGCGGCCATCGCGAAAGACGGCGAGCGACACGGCCAGGATCGGACGCGACGGGTAGAGACGATCGTTCAGGGCGGGACCTCGATATTGTTCCGGCTCAAACACAAAAGACTCGGCCGCCACTTGTGGCGACAGCGCTTCATTGATTGCGTGGAGGCGATTGTGCGCGAGAGTAATTCCAACTCAAGGATCGTCCTTCGGACGACCGCCGGAGGCGGCGGGCCTACGGCCCGTCCTTGACTTGGAATTACTCTCGCGCTCCGCTCCGCCATGCAAACAATGAGGAAATCCGCCCTCGGTCATCCGTTTTGTATGTCGTAAGGGAAGAGTATGCCCGCTCACACGTGCTGACCGCCATTGATGTGTATCTCGGCGCCATGCACATAGCTCGATTGCTCGGAGCAAAGAAAGTAGATCGCCTTGGCGACCTCCTCGGGCGAGCCGAGGCGGCGCATCGGGATCTGCGCGACGATCTTGTCGGTGCCGGGCGACAGGATCGCGGTGTCGATCTCGCCGGGCGAGATCGCATTGACGCGTATGCCGCGCGGACCGAGATCGGAAGCCATTTCGCGCGTCAGCGCCGCCAGGGCCGCCTTGGACGTCGCATAGGCCGCGCCGGCAAAGGGATGAACGCGCGCGCCGGCGATCGAAGTGACGTTGACGATCGAACCATGCGCCTTTTCGAGTTCGGCGATGAGGCCGCGCGCGAGCATCATCGGCGCGAAAAAATTCACCTGAAAGATCGTCTGCCAGTCCGCAAGCTCCGTTTCGAACGCGCCAAGCCGGGCGCCGCCAGGGCCCTTCGGCGAGATTGCCGCATTGTTGACCAGCGCATCGAGCCGCCCGCCGTCGAGCCGCTCGCGAATTTCCGCGATCGCCCGCTTGGTGTCGGCGGGGTCGGCAAGATCGATCTGCAGATGATCCTGCGGGCCGGCCATCCACGGGCATTCCTCGGGGAAGGCATGGCGCGAGCAGGTGATGACCCGCCATCCCGCCGACGAGAATCGCTTGACGGTCGCATGGCCGATGCCGCGCGAAGCGCCGGTCAGCAACATCGCTTTTGGCGGCGCTTGAGTCTGGGTCTCGGCCATCTTGTTCCGGCGTGCGAAATCGGCGTTGCCTAAGCCTAGCACATTCGTCACAGTCCATCACAAGGACTCACGGTGTTGTGTGCGGCGCAGCAATTGAAAGGGAACAGTCGTTTCCTATTTTTTCGTCAGCGGTTGCGAAAAGTGTGATCGGCCACATCGGAACGGCCGTCGCGTTTCGTAAGATCGCTGAAGAATAAAGATGAAAGAGACTAAGATGCGTAAGATGATTTTGCTTGGGGCGACGGCTATCGCCCTCACCTTCGGCGCCGAAAATGCCTCTGCGATGGGCGGCGGCGATTTGAGCCCCGAACAGTCGCCCTATGCCCTGCTCGCCCCTCAGACGCTTCAGTCCCCGCCGATGAGCGAAGGTCGTTCGGCTTACCCCGCTCGCGGCCCGCACTCTTGGTCCGGCTATGGCGTGCAGCCCAATTATTTCGTGACGCCGCAGGACCGCGAAGATTATCTCAACGGCCGCTGAGGCCCGCCGAGCGGGCGGTCCGGCTTCGCCGGCCGGGAAAGCGCGCCCACTCCGCTGATCCTCGCGAGAGCCGCCCCTCGGCGCCTCTCGTTGTTTTGGGTCCGGCCTGCAATCCTCAGGGATAAAGGCGCTCCCGTCGCCACGGCGTTCCGACTGCCTCGCGCGTGAACAGGACCCGGTCATGCAGGCGGAATGGGCGGTCCCGCCAGAATTCGATCGCCACTGGCGCCAACCGGAATCCGCGCCAATAGGGCGGGCGCGGCACCTCACCGACGCCGAATTTGGCGACATAGCCGGCAATGGCTTTTTCAAAGGCGAAGCGGCTTTCAAGCGGCCGCGATTGCTGACTGGCCCAGGCGCCGATGCGGCTGTCGCGCGGTCGGCTCTTGAAATAGGCGTCCGCCTCCTCGTCGCTGACCAAGGCGACTGGCCCACGCAGACGGATTTGCCGGCGCAGCGATTTCCAGTGGAATAACAGCGCCGCCTTGGGCGACGCCGCCATTTCACGACCCTTGGCGCTCTCCTCATTCGTATAGAAAACGAAGCCGCGGTCGTCGGCGCCCTTGAGCAGCACCATGCGCACATCAGGCAGGCCGTCGGCGTCCACCGTCGCCAGCGACATTGCGTTGGGATCGTTGGGTTCGCTCTTGCCGGCTTCGGCGAACCATTGCTCGAATAGCGCAAAAGGCTCGTCGACTTCGGTGAAGTCACCGGTCGTTAACTCATTCAAAGTTTAATCTCCGCATTGTCATGGCATTCAGGGAGCGTGTCGCTGCGATCGGAACCCAAAACGATCCTCTATCATATCTCAGATTTCAACGGTCCTGATCGCGCCTCCGCCCCTCATCGGACCAACGCACGCGGGCGGCTGTCGCTAGCGGCGCTCGGTCTTTTGGCGCTCGGTCTTCTGGCTCCCGGCCTTGCTGGCTGCTCCATGTCCATTCCGCTGAAATCCTTCATGAACAACGATACGACGAGTTCGATCAAGCCCGCTTCCTCGCCGCTGTCGACCGATCTCGACATGAAAGATTGGCGGATCGCCGAGCCGGTCCTTGCACAGGCGCTCCAATCGGGCGAACCGGAGACGGCGGCGCATTGGTCCAACCCCGATTCGGGGCGTAGCGGCGCTTTTCAGCCCGTCGCCGCCACATTCTCGCGCGAGGGCAGGCCCTGCCGGGCGTTCGTGGCGCGCATCGTCGTCGCCGACGGGCCGAAAATGCTGCAGGCGATCGGCTGTCAGGAGGCGGACGGAATGGTCGCACTCGACAGGGTCGAGCCCTGGAAGGGCCTCTGATCCGGCGATGTCGCTGGGAGAAGAGCGGCGCAAGGTGGCGCCTGCCACTTGCGTGCGCGCGCCGCATCGCCCACATAAACGCGAAGACAATGGCGTCCGCGCCCTCAGGGCGGGCGCGTAAAGTGGGCTTATATGCGCGATCCATATGAAATTCTCGGGCTCGCCAAGACGGCGAGCGCCGCCGAGATAAAGTCGGCCTATCGTCGGCTGGCCAAGAAATTCCATCCCGATCAGAGCAAGGAGCTCAAAGCGAAGGACAAATTCGCCGAGATCGGGGCCGCTTACGAAATCGTCGGCGACGAGAAAAAGCGCGAAGCTTTTGATCGGGGCGAGATCGACGCGGAGGGCAAGCCGCGCAATCAGGGATTCGAGGGCTTTGCCGGCGCCGGCCGCCGCGCCCGGTCGGGCCGCGGCGGCGGGCCTGGCTTTCAGCATTTCGACTTCGATTTCGGCGGCGGCGAGTCCAGTCGCGGCGCTGGAGCCGGGGCTGGCATCGATCCGGACATTCTGGCCGAACTCTTCGGCGCTCAGGCGGGAGGCCGTTCGCGGGGCCCTCAGCGCGGCGAGGACGTCGTCGCCACCGCGACGGTTCCGCTCGCCATGGCGGCCGCCGGTGGATCGGCGCGCGTGACCCTGCCAACCGGCAAGACGCTCGACGTCGCCATTCCTGTCGGCGTCGAGGAAGGCAAGCAGATCCGCCTGCGCGGCCAGGGCCAGCCGGGGTTTCGAAACGGCCCGGCCGGCGATGCTTTGGTGACCATCCGCTACGCGCCGCATCATTTGTTCAAGGTCGAGGGGCGCGATTTGCGGCTTGATCTGCCGATCACGCTTTATGAAGCCGCGCTCGGCGGCAAGGTTCGCGCGCCGACACTGGACGGCGAGGTCGAACTCGCCATTCCGCAAGGCGCGAGCAGCGGGCGCGTCTTGCGCCTGCGCGGCAAGGGACTGCCAGCCGCCGGCGAGGGTCGCCATGGCGATCTGCTGGCGACGCTGCGCATCGTGCTGCCGGCGGACGCCGATCCCGACCTCCTCAGCCTGATGCGACGCTGGCGGGACGAAAAGCCTTACGATCCGCGCGAGGCGATGTGATCGGCCAAACGCCTCAAAGCGGCGCGTCGATATGGAGGAGCGCATCGCGCAGCGGCTGGCTCGACGCAACCAGCCAGCCGGTCAGCGGCGTATCGAGTTCGAGGATCATGAACACCGCCGACGATATCGACAGCGCGCAGAGCGCGATCGTCACATAGACGACCCGATTGCGCGGCGAACTCAGGCCGAATACCGCAAAAATCATCACCAGCCACGACGTCATCAGCGTCAGCAGGGGCCAGGAGACGGTGGAGGTCGAGGTCTCGATCAATCGCCAGCGTTGCTCCAGAGTCTGGCCCATCCGAGCTTTGAGCAGATCGGCGAGCTGTTGGTGAGATCTGTCCGTCGGCTCGAGGCCGCGGAGCGCCCTGTCGACCTGGCCCAGCATGGCGCTCAATTCCTCGCCCTCGATGCTGCCGGGAACGAAGGTTTTGATATGGGTGGGATATGCGCCTGTCGGCCGGGGTTCGTCAGGCCAGGTGTCGGCGATCGCGGCGGCGACATAGGTGCGCAGCAGCGCGCGGGTCGCCTCGATGCCATCGCCATATTCGCGCATTCTTTGATCGAGCTCGATAATATCGATCCCGTAGGCTCGCAGACGGTTGCCGTAATCGTCGAAAGCAATTTTTGCCGAGGACGTCAGCAGACCGAGCAGCAGCGCGGTGAACGTCACCAGAATGGAAATGACCAGCCGGATCGCGTCGATCGTCTCGCGGCTTCGGTGGCGCTCGTGCAACTTTCCCTGCAGGAACAGGCCGAGGGCGCTGCTAAGGAGCAGCAGCAGGAAGAGCAGCGCGCCGATGATCGCTTCTTCGGGCATCCGCCATGTTTGCCTGTCCCGGCGCCCCTGACAAGATGCGCGCATTCGCCCGGACTGGGCATGGGGCGCCGAACGCCGATTGCGCTGGGCCAATTGCCATGACGCCCGGCGCCGGGGCACAATGGCCCCCATTCCTCCGGCCGGGCTTTGGCAATGACTTCGACTGTTCTGATCCTCAACGGGCCAAATTTGAACCTGCTCGGCAAACGCCAGCCGCATATTTACGGTCACGAGACCCTCGCGGATGTGGAGGCGCAGTGCCGGGCGCTTGCCGGCGAACTGGGTCTCACGCTGGCTTTCAAGCAAAGCAACGCCGAACATCAGCTCATCGATTGGATTCACGAGGCGCGGGAGGCCGTCGCTGGTATCATCATCAATCCGGCGGCGTTCACGCATACCTCGATCGCGATCATGGATGCGCTGAAGGCCTGCGAATTTCCAATTCTCGAAGTGCACATCTCCAACGTCCACCAGCGCGAAGCCTTCCGCCACCATTCCTATGTCTCGCTGGCGGCGACCGGCGTCATTGCCGGTTTTGGCGTCCACGGCTATCGGCTGGCGCTGCGACATATGGCCTATTTGCTGGCGCCCAAGGTTTAGCGGAGCCGCCGCGCCGCGAGGCGGGGCGCACATTCGACAGCCCCGCGCAAGCTTGTCGCCGCACTTTGGCGAAATGTCGCATCTGATCGAATCCGTCGCCGACCTGACCGCTCGAAGCGATCGGGACGAACTCGAGATCACCCTGGCGTCGGTGACGGCTACATTGCTTTGCGCGACCAGGCTGACATTCTGGCGCATCGTCAGCTATGCCGGCGAGCTTCGCCTGCGCGAGCGCGTGCGGCTCACCGAGGGTCGCCTCGCCGTTTGCGAGCAGCATCTCGACATCGGCGAACTGCCGACGCTTGAATCCCGCGCTGACCTGCGCACCTGCTACCAGAGCAAGACGCCTATCCAGCTACGCCGCGACATATCCGGCCAGCATGGCCATATTTTTCCCGTGACGAGCGCGCGCGGAATCGTCGGGTTTCTGGAAATCTATCACCCGACGCCAATGGGAGAAGACCAGCACCGGTTGGTTTCCGGTCTGCTCGCCATCTATCGCAATCACCTGCGCATCCTCGATTACAGCGAATATGACGAGCTGACGGGCCTGCTTAATCGCAAGACCTTTGACGGGTCGCTAGCCAATTTTCTTCGCGCCGACCCGCCAACCATGGGTTTCGCCGAATCCCTCGACCGCCTTGGCGCGCGCCGGCCCGCCAATCCTAATCAGCAGGCCTGGCTCGCCGTGCTCGACATCGATTTTTTCAAGCGCATCAACGACCGTTTCGGCCATCTCTATGGCGACGAGGTTCTGATCCTGCTGGCGCAATTGATGCGCAGTTCCTTTCGCGAAGCCGACCGGCTGTTCCGCTGCGGCGGCGAGGAATTCGTTGTCATCCTGGCGCCGACCGAAGCGGAATTCGCCGCAAGCGTTCTGGAGCGCTTCCGCAAAATCGTCGAAGGCGCCGACTTTCCTCAGGTTGGCCGCGTCACCGTCAGCATCGGCTATACCGCGGTGACGCCGAGGGATAACGGACTGACCGCTTTCGGGCGCGCCGACGAAGCGCTCTATGTCGCCAAGCGGCAGGGGCGCAACCAGGTGCAATGTCACGAACATCTGATCAGTGGCGGCGTCTTGCAGGACCGCACTTTGGTCAGCGCCGACGTCGAAATGTTCTGATCGCCGACAAAGCAGGCGCGCTGAAAATTCTACCCACGCACCGGGATGACGTCGACGGCGACGTCGAGTTTCTGCCGTCCTGACGAGAGAATGACGCCTTCGACCGGCGCGGCGTCGGAATAGTCGCGCCCGAGGGCGATGACGATGTGATCGTCGCCGACCGGAATCGCATTGGTCGGATCGAGGCCGAGCCAGCCGAATTCCTGCCCGCACCAGACCGAAACCCAGGCGTGCGAGGCGTCGGCGCCGGCGAGCCGCGTCTTGCCGGGCGGCGGAATCGTGCGGATATAGCCGCTGACATAGAGGGCAGGCACGCCGAGGCCGCGCAGGGCGGCGATCATCACATGGGCGAAGTCCTGACAGACGCCGCTGCGCTTGGCGAAGGCGTCGGCCGGCGAAGTGGTGACGCCGGTCGCTTTTGTGTCATAGGCAAAGTCGGCGTTGATGCGCGCGTTGAGTTCGATCGCCGCCTCATAGACCGGCCGCCGCGGCGAGAAGCTCTCGCGCGCGTATCGGGTCGCCGCCTCGAAAATCCCGACGAGCCGGCTGGCGTAGAGCGCAAAGGCCGGGGAATCGGCGGCCAGCGAAACCGACGCGGTCGCCAGCCCTGCCACCGTCTCCCAGCCGGGGGTCAGGCCTGGAGCGGGCGGAGCGGGCCGATGCACGTCGACCTCGGCGCGCGAAGTGATGACCAGTTCCCGATGCGGCGTGTCGATGCGCATGCGCGCGACCCGATTGCCGAAAATGTCCGCGCGCTCGTTCCATTCATGGGGGCGCGGCGCGACGTCGATCCGGCTCTCTGCGACGGCCTGGCCGTCGATCGAGCGCAACAACAATCGCAGCGTGCAAGTGTTGGCTGCGACCGGCGCCTCATAGCGGTAGCGCGTCAGATGGCGTACGTCATAGATCAAGCGAGGCCCGTGACTTTTTCGGCGCGTGCATGATGCGCCCCTTGCAGGAAGTAGCGGGCGGCGATCGCTTCGGCGAGTATCATCAATCTTTGCTCGAGGCCGAGCACGGCCTGATCCTCGATTCTGTCCGCATCCTGCGTCGCCAGATCGGCGCGCAATTGCGTCGACAGGCGCTTGGGCTCTTCGAGCATCCCGTCCTGGCGCAGGATCGGCAGCGTCGCGATATGATCGTCGATGGCGGCGACCTGGAAAGCGACGCTGCGCGGATTGAACGGATCGAGCAGCGCCATGTCGCGCACCGGCCCGAGCGCGACGCCGGTGAGGTAGCGCGAGCGATAGGTAATCTGCGAATCGATCAGGTCGAGCAGGACGTCGAGATTATGGGCGCTCGCCGCCTTGCCGGAAAATTGCCGCGTCAGGCGGCAAGTGTTGATGCCGCGCTCGATGCGCCTTCCCATATCATAGAAAATCCATCCCGCGCCGCGGTTGAAATTTTCGTCGAAGAGACCGGATAGGGCGGCGATCGTGGTGAGCGCTTCCTCCGTGCAGTCGATGATTTCGGGCTCCGAAAGCGCACGATCGGGCGCCTCCGCGATCACCGATTCGAGACGCCCGATCAATCGCCATGTTTCGGGCGTCAGGCGTTCGCGAATGACCGAGGCGGCGTGGCGCGCCGCCCGCGCGATCGACAGCGCCGAGCCGTTGCTGTCCTCGTCGCGCAGCGCAGCGTCGCTCGCCAGCGCCGAAGGCGCCTTGGTCATCCCATAGGGCGCGGCGCCCCATGCGACCAGCAGGGACTTCAGCTTCTCGAGCGACTGGCGCGCGCTATTGGCGGGTGTGTCGGGATCGACGGCGCGGGTGCAGATGCAGCGCACCAGCCGCAAAGTCGCTTCCTCGCGCTCGAGGTAACGGCCGAACCAGAACAGATTGTCGGCAGCGCGGCTCGGCAGATTGCCGAGCAGGCGCACGATGCGCACCTTTTCCGGCGAGGGCAGGAGGCTGGTCGTCTCGACCGGATTGTCGGCAAGCACCCAGACGTCGGCCGATTCGACGCCTTCGCCCATCGAGACGGCGCGCGCGTCCGCCTTATCGGATATGCGACAGAACCCGCCCGGCATCACGCGCCATCCTTCCGGCGTCGCGGCGGCATAGACGCGCAGCACGAACGGGCGCGGAACCAGCCGCCCATTCTCCCATCGCGGGGTCGTCGAAAGCCGAACGATGTCCTGGCCGACGAAATCGAGGCCGCGTTCGCCGATCTCTCGCGCAAGCCGCTCCCGATCGGCGGGGCCAAGTTGCGCGCCGATGATGCTGCGCTCGTCGCCAAAGCCGGGAACCCGGTCGCCGAACGCCGCGGCGATGGCGATCTCACCGAGCGAGGCGAGCACCCTTTCGCGCTCGGCCGCCTGACCGCACCACCAGGTGGCGATGCTCGGCATCATCAGTTCGGCGCCGACCAGGCGGCGGGCGAGACCGGGCAAGAACGCCAGCAAGGCGCGCGATTCGAGCAGGCCCGAACCCGGCATGTTTTCGACTGCGACGGCGCCGGCGCGGATCGCGTCGATGAGGCCCGGCACGCCGATGCGCGAGGACGGATTGAGTTCGACCGGATCGCACCAATCGGCGTCGACATGGCGCCACAGCACGTCCGCGCGCTTCAGCCCGGCGATCGTGCGCACGAAAATATGGCCGTCGCGCATGACGAGATCGCCGCCCTCGACGAGCAGAAAGCCGAGATAGCGGGCGAGATAGGCCTGTTCGAAATAGGTCTGGCTCCACGGGCCCGGCGTCAGGATGCAGATCCGCGGTCCGGTCCGCTGCGCGCTCGTGCGCAATCCGGCGCGGAACTCGCGGAAGAACGGCGCCAGCCGCTCGACATTCATCTCGCTATAGAGGCTTGGAAAAGCCTGTGAAACGACCAGCCGGTTCTCCAGCGCATAGCCCGAGCCCGACGGCGCCTGCGTGCGGTCGCCAAGCACCCACCAGCGCCCGTCGGGCCCGCGCCCGATATCGGCGGCGTAGAGGCGCAGCCAGCGGCCGCCGGGCGGCGCAACGCCGCGCATCGTCGCGAGGAAATCGGCCGAGCCGGTCACCGCGGCGGCGGGCAGCAGGCCCTCCCTCACCAGCGCGCCCGCGCCATAAACGTCGGCGAGAACCCGTTCGAACAATTCGGCGCGCTGTTCGACGCCGCGCGCGATCTCCCGCCATTCGGCCTCGGGGATCAGCAACGGCATGCGACTCAGCGGCCAGCTCCGCTCGGCGCTCTCGCCCTGGACGCGATAGGACATGCCCATATTGCGGATGCGCCGGTCGGCCGCCTCGAAGCGCTGTTCGAACGCATCCTGGTCAAGCGCGGCAAGCGCGTCCAACAGGCGGCGCCAGTGCGGCCGCGCGACGCCGTCGCGCCCGATGAATTCATCAGGCGTGCCCGGGAGAGGCGCATAGTCCTTCGTCCAGGCCGCAATGCGATCGATCGCCGCCTCGCGCTGCTGCGTCGCGGACCGGGGTTTAGCGGCCAAGAGCTCTCCGCAGATCCAATGTCATGGGAAATTCGCCGCTCGCCTCATCGGATGGAATCGCGACATGGCCGCCAGTGTGGCCGTGATCCTGGAACCGCGCCAGCCGGCGCGCCTCCGCTTCATAGGAATTGACCGGGAACGTATCATAGTTGCGCCCGCCCGGATGCGATACATGATAGACGCAGCCGCCGAGCGAGCGCCCGCTCCAGCTATCGAGAATATCGAAAGTCAGCGGCGAATGCACCGGGACGGTCGGGTGCAGGCCCGAGGCCGGCTTCCAGGCCTTGAAGCGGACGCCGGCGACCGCTTCGCCGGCGCCGGCGGTCGCCGTCATCGGCATTTTGCGGCCGTTGCAAGCGATCACGTGACGGCCGGGCGTCAGCCCTTTGGTCTTCACCTGAAGGCGCTCGACGGATGAATCGACATAGCGCACCGTGCCGCCGCCGCCGCTTTCCTCGCCCATCACATGCCAGGGCTCGAGCGCCTGGCGGATTTCCATTTCGACGCCGCCGTGATCGACGCGGCCATAGACCGGGAAACGGAACTCGCGCTGCGCCTCGAACCATTCCGGCTGGAATCGATAGCCCGCCTCGCCAAGGTCGGCGAGCACGCCAAGAAAATCCTCCCAGATGAATTGGGGCAGCATGAAGCGGTCGTGCAGCGACGTACCCCAGCGGATCGGCGCGCCGCGCTGGGGCTCTCGCCAGAACCAGGCGACCAGCGCGCGCAGCAGCAATTGCTGGGCAAGACTCATGCGCGCGTCGGGGGGCATCTCGAACGAACGGAATTCGACGAGGCCGAGACGCCCCGTCGGGCCATCCGGCGAATAGAGCTTGTCGATGCAGATTTCGGCGCGATGGGTATTGCCGGTGACGTCGGTGAGCAGGTTGCGGAACAGGCGGTCGACGAGCCAGAGCGGCGGCGTGGCGTCGCCGGGTTGCGGCAGGTTGGCGAGCGCGATTTCGAGTTCGTAAAGCTGATCGTCGCGCGCTTCGTCGAGCCGCGGCGCCTGGCTGGTCGGCCCGATGAACAATCCGGAAAACAGATAGGATAGCGAGGGATGGCGCTGCCAATAGAGGATCAGGCTGCCGAGCAGGTCGGGCCGCCGCAGGAACGGCGAATCTTCCGGCTTGGCGCCGCCAAGCACGACATGGTTGCCGCCGCCGGTGCCGGTATGGCGCCCATCGGTCATGAACTTGTCGACGCCGAGCCGCGTCTGGCGCGCGTCCTCATAGATCGCAGTGGTCGTCGCCACCGCCTGGCGCCATGTGCCGGCCGGATGAATATTGACCTCGATCACGCCGGGGTCGGGCGTTACTTTGATGAGATCCATGCGCGGATCATAGGGCGGCACATAGCCTTCGATGCGCACTGGCATGGCCTTGTCGCGCGCGGTCTCTTCGACGGCGGCGAGCAATTCGAGGTAATCGTCGAGTTTGGGGACCGGCGGCATGAAGACGCAGAGAACGCCGTCGCGCGGCTCGATCGACAAAGCGGTGCGCACCGCCCCGTCTTCCTCGACCTGATCGGAAATCTCCTGCTGTCCGCTGCCCGGCGCCTGAGGCACGCTGACGACTTGCTGGAAATGCTGCTGCTCGGGCAGCGGCCCGCGCGGCTCCATCGGGTCCTGCTGGTGGATGTAGGGATAGGCGGAGGGCGGCACGAAGGCGAGGGATTTCATCGGCAGGCGATAGCCCACAGGCGAATCGCCCGGCATCAGAAACAATTTGCCGCGGCGCAAGGGCCAGCGTTCGCTGATCCAACGCGAGCGCGTCGAGGCCGCCGCGTTCCAGCGCTGGATCGGCAGCACGAAGCCGGTCGGGCGCGACAGGCCGTGTTCAAAAGTGCGCACCATGCGGGCGCGCTCTTCGGGATCGTCGATCTTGGGATCGGAAGGGTCGACATTGACCGGAAGCGCGTTTTCCTTCAGCAGCCAATAGGCGGCGTCTTCATAAGCCGGAACGATGTAATCGGCCTCGATGCCAAGCCGCGCCGCCAGTTCGGTCGCGATGGCCTGCGCGTCCTGATCCGTCGCGGCGGCGGGGCCCGATACGCCCGCGATCAGGGCGGGATCGCTCCAGATCGGCTTGCCGTCTTTGCGCCAGTAAAGCGAAAAGGCCCAGCGCGGCAGGCTTTCGCCGGGATACCATTTGCCCTGGCCGAAATGCAGGAAGCCGCCGGGCGCGAAGCGCTGCTGGAGTCGGCGGATCAAAGCCTCGGCGCGCGCGCGTTTGGTCGGCCCGACGGCGGCGGTGTTCCATTCCGGCGCATCATAATCGTCGATCGATACGAAGGTCGGTTCGCCGCCGAGGGTCAGGCGCACGTCCTGGGCGACGAGATCGCGGTCGACAAGATCGCCGAGTGCGTCGAGCTTGCTCCAGGCCTCATCGGAAAAGGGCAGCGTCACGCGCGGCGCTTCGCGCAGCCGTTCGATCTTCATGCTGAAATCGAAGGTCGTTTGCGCGGGCTCGACGACGCCCGAAATCGGCGCCGCCGATCGATAATGCGGCGTCGCGCAAAGCGGCAGGTGCCCTTCGCCGCAAAGCAGGCCCGAGGTGACGTCGAAGCCGATCCAGCCGGCGCCGGGGATATAGACCTCCGCCCAGGCGTGCAGATCGGTGAAGTCGCGATCCGTGCCCATCGGCCCCTCGATCGGATCGACATCGGCCTTGAGCTGGATGAGATAGCCCGACACGAATCTGGCGGCGAGGCCGAGCCGGCGCAGGACCTGGACCAGCAGCCAGGCCGAATCGCGGCATGAGCCGGAGCCCAGCTTCAGCGTCTCGTCGGGCTCCTGAACGCCCGGTTCCATCCGGATGACATAGGCGGTCTTCTTCTGCAGTTGCGCGTTGAGGTCGACAAGGAACGGAATCGTGCGCGTTCGTTCAGTCGACAGGCCCGCGACGAATTGCTCCAGCAGCGGCCCCGCCGGTTCGGCGACGAGATTGGCGGCGAGCTCGGCCTGCAATTCGGCGGGATAGGCGAAGGGGAATTCTTCCGCATAGGGTTCGACGAAAAAATCAAAGGGATTGATGACCGCCAGTTCCGCCGTGAGGTCGACCTCGACGCTGAATTCCTCAGCCTTCTCGGGAAAGACGAATCGCGCGAGCCAATTGCCATGCGGGTCCTGCTGCCAATTCACGAAATGATTGGCCGGCTTCACTTTCAGCGAATAGCTCGGCACTTCCGTCCGGCAATGGGGCGCGGGCCGCAACCGGACAATCTGCGGCCCAAGTGAAACCGGGCGATCGTAGATATAGCGGGTGACATGTTGCAGTCCGACCAGAATCGCCAAGGCATTCTTTCCGCAAGTTGTTCGCTAGAGCTCATCGGGAGCGCCGTTCATGCGATTTGGCCTGCACGGCGCGCGGAATGTCAATGCGCCGCGGCGCCTGCCGGCGCGATTGCCTAAATTCTCGCCAGGACGCCCATGACTTCGGCGCGGCGCGGCGATTTCACATAAAGCTCTGCGGGTCGACGTCTATGGCGACGCGCACGCCGCCGCGCGGCGGCGGGGCGGCGGCGATGAGCGCGCGCAGGAAACCTTGCAGGTCGGCGTTGCGCGGCGCTTTGACCAGCAAGCGAAAGCGGGCGCGCCCGCGCAGCATCGCAATGGGAGCCTCGGCAGGGCCCAGCAACACGATTTCGCCTTCCTGCAATTCGCCGCCGATCGGCGCAAGACGCCAACGATCGGTGGGGCCAAGCGAAAACGCGGCGCGCGCCAATACTCTCGCATAGGCCTCGGCGCCGCCGCGATCGACGCCGGAAACCACGATCGCCGCCAGCCGCCCGAACGGCGGCAGACCGCCGCGGCGACGCTCGGCGATTTCCTGTTCGTAAAAGCGCTCGATATCGCCCGACAGCAAAGCGGCGATCACCGGATGCTCAGGTTGCCAGGTCTGGACGAGGCCGCGCCCCGATTTTTCGCCGCGCCCGGCCCGGCCCGTCGCCTGTTGCAGCAATTGGAAGGTGCGCTCGGCGGCGCGCGGATCGCCGTTGGCGAGGCCGACGTCGGCGTCGACAATGCCGACCAGAGTGAGAAGCGGGAAATTATGTCCCTTAGCGACAAGCTGTGTGCCGATGATGATGTCGTAAGCGCCGCGCGCCGCCTCTTCCAACTGATGGCGCAAATGTTCCAGGCCGCCGGGAAAATCGGAGGAGAGAACCAGCAGCCGCGCCTGCGGAAACAGCGCCTGCGCTTCCTCCGCGAGCCTTTCCACGCCGGGTCCGCAAGCCGTTAGGCTGTCGGCTTCCTGGCAGGTCGGGCAGATGTCGGGCCGCTTTTCGACATGGCCGCAATGATGGCAGATCAGCGCGCGGCGAAAGCGATGCTCGACAAGCCAGGCCGCGCAATTGGGGCATTGGAAGCGATGACCGCAGGTGCGGCATAAAGTCAGCGGCGCGTAGCCGCGCCGGTTAAGGAACAGCAACGATTGCTCGCCGCGCGCCAGCCCCTCCTCGACGCCCGCGACAAGGCGCGGCGACAGCCAGCGGCCGCGCGGCGGCCCCTCGCGGCGCAGGTCGATGGCGGCCAGATGCGGCAGCTTGCGCTCGCCGAACCGCTGGGCAAGCCTGAGCCAGCCGTAGCGGCCCTGTTCAGCGTTGACGCGGGTTTCGATCGACGGCGTCGCCGAGGCGAGAATGATCGGCGCGCCTTCCAGCCTCGCGCGCACCACCGCCATGTCGCGCGCATGATAGGCGACGCCCTCTTCCTGCTTATAGGCGCCCTCATGTTCCTCATCGACGATGATGAGGCCGAGCCTGGCGAACGGCAGGAACAGGGCCGAACGGGCGCCGGCGACGACGCGGGCTTCGCCGCTGGCGACGGCGCCCCACAAACGCTCGCGCCGCCGCGCTGGAACGCCCGAATGCCATTCGGCGGGACGAACCCCAAAGCGCGCGGCGAAGCGATCGAGAAATTGCGCGGTGAGCGCGATTTCAGGAAGCAGGATCAGCGCCTGTCGTCCGGCGCGCAACGCGCTCGCCACCGCCTCGAAATAAACTTCGGTCTTGCCGGAACCCGTGACGCCTTCCAGCAGAAGCGCGCTGAACGCGCCTTTCTCGACCGCCGCCGTCAAAGCCTGCGCCGCTTCCGCCTGACCAGGTTCGAGCGTGGCCGGCGCGAAATCCGGGTCCGGGATTGGCGCGATCGGCTCTGGCGCCAGAGCGACGACCTCGAGGGCGCCGTCATCGACGAGCCCGTCGATGACGCCCGCGCCGCATTCAGCCAATTCCGCGAGCGCCGGTTTGGCGAGCGATGTTTCGTCGCCAAGGGCGGCCAGAACGCGCTGGCGCGCCGGCGTCAGCCGCGCGGGCGTCTTGCCAGTCTTGCGCACGCCGAAACGCGGCGCGGGCGCGCCGGCCGCCTCCGGCGCGCGCGTCGCCATGCGCAACACCATGCCGCGCGGCGCCAGCGTCCAGCGTGAAACCCAGTCAATCAGGTCAAGCAGAGGCTTTCGCAGGGGCGCCCAGTCGCGGAGCTTTGCGATGGATTTGAAATTGTCGCCGCCTGCGCTCTCGCGCAGCGCCCAGATGACGCCGGTGGTGTAGCTGCGGCCGAGCGGAATCTCGACGAATTGCCCTAGCCGCGGATGCAGGCCGGCGGGAACGCGATAGCTGTAGGCGATGTCCACCGCGACCGGCGCGAGAACGTCGGCGACGTCGTTTGGCGTCGCCGCCTCTTGATTGGATTCGCCAGTCATGACGCGGGGTTTAGCATTTTGCGATTGGCGATGCGGGCAAATCTCGGCGAGAGATATTTGGTTTCAATGGCATCGCGCCAACATCCCGTAAATTCTGTGAATGATGTAATACAATTTAAAGCGCGATAGCGGATCGCAGAACCGCGCGCCCCCAAATTTGCTAGGGAGACATGCGGGCGGCGAAAGGCTTTTCGCGAGGAATTGCCATGATGAAACCCAGCATTTTTATCGTCCTGAACAATCGCGTCGATGGCGCGCGCGGCATGTCGATCAACGCTCATGCGGCGGCGCCCGCTCTGTCGTTCGCCCGCCGCCAGGGGCGGAGCGTGAATCTGTAAGTCTTGTATCTGGGCGGATCGAATCGGGGGGTGGAGATCACGAAAGCGAAGTCAGCTTCGTCGTTTGTCATCTGTTCCCGGCGATGTCGATCCTAATCTCGCCTTGACGGAATTTTGCAGCCGCCAGCCCTGATCAACGGCTGGCCTGACGATTGAATGAAGGCCGACCTGAAATGCGCGGTTCCCAGAAAGTCGACTGGATATTTCTGCTGCTCGTCCTCATCATGATCGAATTCGCGGCGGCGACGATCTATCTCCCGATCCAGCACATGCGCGTCGCCGCCGGGATCGAACAGGCGTCCCGGTTCGAACTCGCCTTTGTCGCGCAGGAGGCAAGGGTCGATCTTGCGACTTTGAACCAGGATGTCGCCCGCTATCTGCAAGAGCCGAATGCGGATCGCGCGAGAAGCATCGGCGCCGATTATGCCGCCCTGGTCGAACGCGGAAGGGACTTTCGGCGCGGCGATTTTGGCGCTTTTGTCGAAGCCGCCGCAGACGCGCGGACGGCGGCCGATTTCTTCGATTCGACGCTGGCGCGGCTCGGGCCGCTCGTCGCCGATCTTGATCGTGGCGATAACGCGGCCAAGGCGGCTGAGATCTCCGGCGGGCTGAACGCGAGCGTCCAGACGCTGGCCGCGCGCGCGCTCGTGGCCAATCGCGAAATCGCCGCCGACCGCCAAAGGCAGCTGCGCGATCAACAGTTTGAAATGATAGCTCTCCACATCGGGCTCTTGCTGACGAGTTGCGGTCTCATCGCCATTCTCGGGCGTCAGAACCGCTTCATGCGTCAGATGCATAAAAAACAGATCGAGGCGACCAAGCGGTATGAATTTCTGGCCAACCATGACGTATTGACGGGCCTGCCCAACCGCGCCCATTTCAGGCAGATGCTGGCCACCGCGCTCTCGAGGCTGAACGAGCCGGGCCGCGAGGTCGCATTGCTCTCCATCGATCTCGATCGCTTCAAAATGATCAACGACACGTTGGGCCATGCCGCCGGCGACGCGCTCCTCGTCTCTGTCGCGCAACGTTTGGCGGCGGTGACGAAAGACGAGCCGAAAGCTGTCGCCGGGCGTCTTGGGGGCGACGAATTTCTGATGTTCGTCGAGGGCGAAACGACAAGCGCGCGCGCGCTCGGTCTGGCCGAGGACGTGCTCAGCGCCTTAGCGCGGCCCTATTTGCTCGACGGACGCTCGGTCGTGGTCGGCGGCAGCATCGGCATCGCCATGGCGCCGCGCGATGAGCGAAACGCCGATGAAATCGTCCGTCGCAGCGACGTAGCGCTCAATTGCGCCAAAAGCAGCGGGCGCGGCGTGGCGCGCCTGTTCGATGAAGAAATGGATCGCGAAAATAGCGAACGGCTGGCGCTCGAAATCGACCTTGCCGAATCGATCGGACGCGATGAGTTCGAGCCCCATTATCAACCGATCGTCGAGTTCGCCACTGGCGAGGTTATCGGCGTGGAAGCGCTCGCCCGCTGGCGCCACAGCCGGCGCGGTCTCACGCCTCCAGGCGTTTTCATGGCGGTTGCCGAAGAGACCGGCCTCATCGCAGCGATCGGCCGCAGAGTGCTTGAATTGGCGTGCCGGGACGCCTTCTCGATGCCCGCGCATATTCACATTGCCGTCAATCTGTCTCCGGTTCAGTTCTTGCGTGGCGACATCGTGGAAACGGTGGAGCGCGCGCTCGCGCGCTCAGGGCTCGCGCCGTCGCGCCTGGAACTGGAGATCGCCGAATGCGTGATGCTCGCCGACGAAAGCAAGACTTTCGAGGTGATCGGCCGCCTGCGCGCGCTCGGCGTGCGTATCGCTCTTGATGATTTTGGCACCGGCTACGCCAGCCTGTCGCATCTGCGACGCTATGGCTTTGACAAGCTGAAGATCGATCCAAGCTTCATTCGCGAAATCGATCGCGCGCCGCAGGGCTTCGAAATCATACAATCCATCGTCGCGCTCGGCCGCGCGCTTGGCATGAGCGTCATCGCCGAGGGAATTGAAACGGCCGAGCAATCGCGGATGGCCTGGCTCGCAGGCTGCAGCTATGGACAAGGCTTTCTGTTCGGCCGGGCGATGCCGCCCAACGATCTCACCGAGCATTGCGGCTGGAACAATAGCCGTCCCGCCCGCGAAATCGCCTGAGCCGGCGGGCGCGGCCAAAATGCGATCGGCCCTGCTCATGACGAGCAAGGCCGATGTTTAAGCCAATATCTGGTAATCTCGAAGGCGCGCCTTGTGAGGCGACGCCGGGCGTCAGTCGCTCTTCTTGGCGCCCTGGTTGTCGACGCGTTCGGCGATGCGGGCCGACTTGCCGCGGCGATCGCGCAGGTAATAGAGCTTGGCGCGACGGACCTTGCCGCGGCGCACCACTTTGATCGAATCGATCATCGGCGAATATATTGGGAAGACACGCTCGACGCCTTCGCCATAGGATATCTTGCGGACGGTGAAGCTCTCCTGCAGGCCGCCGCCGGTGCGCGCGATGCAGACGCCTTCATAGGCCTGAACGCGGGTGCGCTCGCCTTCCTTGACCTTGACGTTGACGATGACGGTGTCGCCGGGCTGGAATTCCGGGATTTTGGCGCTGGCGCCAAGTTTCGCGGCCTGTTCGGCCTCGATCGTCTGGATGATATTCATACTGGTCTCCATGCCGTGACGCCAAACAAGCGGGATGTTCTGGCGAAGCGCTTCGGCGCGCTGTTTTCAGTTAGGGGGCGGCTGTTACACCAAAGCGGGGCGGCTGTCGAGGCAGGCGGCGCTCATTTCTGGCGATGACTTGTCGCGCCAGTCATGTGAGTCCGGCAGGCTGGATATCGGTGTGCACAAAATCATCGCCTTTGAAAAGCAGAGGCGCCGAAGCATGGCTTGCGACGGCATAGGCCATGCAATCGCCGAAATTCAGCTTCGCGCGATGGCCGCGTCCCTTCCCAAATTTCTCGAATGCCTGATGGGCGATTTCGACATGGGCCGCCGAGAAGTCGACAATAGCGACATTCTTCCACGATAGGAGCCGGACGAGGTCGCGGTACAGATCGTCGCTGGTGAGGCGATGGGCGACCATCATCGCCTCAAATTGCGTTGGCGCGCCGATCAAGCAGTCGTTCTGCGCAAGGAGAGTGGCAAAATGCTCGGCTTCCTGTTCGCCGGCGATGATGGCGATCAGGGCCGACGTGTCGACGGCGATCACTTCGGCAAGCCGAAATCGTCGTATAAATCGTCATGGTTGGACGAAAGTTTTGCCGTGCGCTTTGCCGCGTTGCGACGCACTGATTCCATCAAGGCGGACAAATTGGCGTCGGCCTCCTCGGGGGTCACCAACTTGCTGGGAATGCGGCGCTTAGCTCTGAACTCGCGCAGGGCGGACACCACAATCTCGGTTGTCGTCGTGCCCAATTCCGCAGCGAGGCGATGCGCCGTTGTAAATGCCTCGTCGCTGCGAATGTTGAGTTGTTTGCGTGTGCTAGCAGGCATACAAGAATTGCTAGCACGAAGCGCCCCGGTTGTCGACATGAAAGCGCTGGCGAAAGGGTTGGGTCGGGACGCAAACTAGGACTCTACCGGGAGCTCCCGCTCCTCGCGCGGCGCCTCGACGGCCTCTTCCGCCCGGCTGGCGTCGATCACTCCCGCCACCGCGCGGAGCACTTCCGTCACACCAATCCCCGCGACCGCGGAAAGCTCAAGCGGGCTCGCCCGCTTCGCGCCTTGCGGCAGCGCCGGCCCATATTCGCGCATGACGCGCTTCAGCCGCTCCTTCTGCTTCTTGAGCGTTTCCGCATCAACCGCGTCGACCTTCGACAAAGCGATGATCTCCGCCTTGTCGGCGAGGCCGCCGCCATAAGCGGCGAGTTCGCGGCGGATGGTGCGATAGTCGGCGCCGGCGTTTTCGCCTGTGGCGTCGACGAGATGCAGCAGGACGCGGCAGCGCTCGACATGGCCGAGGAAGCGGTCGCCAAGGCCGAGCCCCTCATGGGCGCCCTCGATCAGGCCGGGAATGTCGGCAAGCACGAAATCGCGCCCGTCGATGCGCACGACGCCGAGGCCGGGATGCAGGGTGGTGAAGGGATAGTCGGCGATCTTTGGCTTGGCCGCCGAAACGCTCGCCAGCATCGTCGACTTGCCGGCATTGGGCAGGCCGACGAGGCCGGCGTCGGCGATCAGCTTGAGGCGCAGGATGATCGTGCGTTCCTGCCCCACTTCGCCTGGATTTGCTCGGCGCGGCGCGCGATTGGTCGAAGTAGTGAAATGGGCGTTGCCGAAGCCGCCATTGCCGCCCCTGATGAGGCAGATGCGCTCGCCTTCGCTTTTGAGATCGGCGAGCAGCGTTTCGCCGTCCTCGTCAAACACCTGCGTGCCGGCAGGGACTTTCAGAACGGCGTCGGCGCCGCGGCCGCCCGCCCGGTTCTTGCCCATGCCATGCACACCGACCTTGGCCTTGAAATGCTGCTGATAGCGAAAATCGATCAGCGTATTGAGGCCCTTGGCGCATTCGACGATGACGTCGCCGCCGCGTCCGCCGTCGCCGCCGTCCGGCCCGCCGAACTCAATGAACTTTTCGCGCCGGAACGAGACACAGCCGGCGCCGCCGTCGCCCGAACGGACATAGACTTTCGCCTGGTCGAGAAATTTCATGGCGTCGCCCTTTGTTCCGGGGATGGCGGCGCATCCACGATCGCCGGCGCGCGACGGCTTATCCATGCCGTGCGCTCGAGGCGGAAGCGATCGCAGGGGACCATGCCGCCGCGCGCCGGAGCGCCTTCGAGGCCGCTTCCGCTATGGATGAAGCCGCATTTTTCGAGCACGCGGCGCGAAGCCGGATTTTCGATATGGGCGGTGGCGAGCATTTCCACGGCGCTGGTCAGCGAGAATCCCGCATCGATCGCCGCCAGCGCCGCTTCGGTCGCCAGGCCCTTGCCCCAGACTTCAGGAGCAAGCGCATAGCCCAATGTCAGGCGGCCCTGCAGGCGGCTTTCCAGGCTGATCATGCCGATCGGCTCACGCTTGCCGCGGATGGGCGCGATCACCAGAATAAGGTCACGGCCCACAGCATTGGCCTCGCGGGCGGTGAAAATGAAGCGCTCGGCTTCGCCAGGCGGATAGGGGTGGGGAATCCGCGCCGTCATTTTGGCGACTTCCAGGCGGCTCGAATAACGCTCGATCGCCTTGGCGTCGGCGACGCGCGGCCAACGCAGCCACAGCCGCTTCGTCTCCAGCCGAAAGACGTCGTCGCGGGCTATATCGGGAAACATGACAGCTCCGGTCCAAAGGGGCCGGCGCGAACCGCGCCCCGCAACGACGAAGGGGAAGTGGCGCCCCACTTCCCCTTGCAAGCCCTTGCGGGCTTACCGGACTTTTCGAGGGCGGTTTTGTCGCCGTCGATGTCTCAAGGGCTTTTGCTCGAGACCGTCCGCGGGGCTGGCGCCAAGCGGGGGTCTCGTCTTCACCCCCGCTTTATTCGGCTGCTTGAAGCGGCACGACCGCTACATAGGCGCGGCCGTTGGCTTTGGTTTCAAACTCGACCTTGCCGGCTTGCATGGCGAACAAAGTATGGTCGACGCCAATGCCGACATTGCGGCCGGGATGGAACTTGGTGCCGCGTTGACGAACAAGAATCATGCCGCTGACGACATTCTCGCCGCCGAATTTCTTGACGCCAAGACGGCGCCCGGCCGAATCGCGACCGTTTCGCGAAGAACCGCCTGCCTTTTTATGGGCCATAATCTAAGCTCCGGATCGGGCGCCCGCCGCCATGCGGCGAAGTTGCGCCTCTATAACTGAATTCGAGAAAATACGAAACCGTTCAGGCGTGCTGCTCGGGCGCGGCGGCTTCCGTCGGGGCGTTGGCCGCCGGCTTGGCGCCTCCCGTCAGGAACTCGGTGATCCGCACGATCGTCAGATCCTGCTTGTGGCCGCGCTTGCGGCGCGAATTCTTGCGGCGGCGCTTCTTGAAGGCGATGACCTTCGGCCCGCGTCCATGCGAGACGATCGTGCCCGCCACGCTGGCGCCGGCGACAAGCGGCGCGCCGATCTGGCTGGTCTCGCCGTCGAACAAAGCGAGCACGTCGAAAGCGACGACATCGCCGGGCTCGCCCGCCAACGTCATAACGGTAATTTCGTCCTCGGCGGCGACCTTATATTGCTTGCCGCCGGTCTTGATGACTGCGAACATCGTTTTCTCCGTGTTCAATCCGGCTCTGCGCCTTGAGCGGCGCGGCCGGCTTCTTTGCAGTATTGACCTGCTGGTGAACGCCCCGTCTCGCCTTCGGCTGAAGCCTCGGACAAAACCAAAAGCGCGGCCGAAAGCCGCGCTGGAGCAAGCGGTCCTATAAGGAAAGAGGGGGCCGGTGTCAATGAAGATCCCACGATTGTTCGCCGAACGCTTCAGTTTCGACAGACCGCCAATAGCATCTCGCGCAACCAGCGATGGGCCGGGTCGGCGTCCAGACGAGGGTGCCATATCTGCGACACCGTGATCGGCTCCGTGCGCACGGGCAGCTCGAAGGCGCGCGTGTGCAGACAGTCCATGCCTTGCCCAGCTTCTTTCGTCCCCTGGTGAAATGAAGCGGTGACGAGAGCGACGAGGTCGGATGCTCTGGCGATCGCCAGCGCTGCCGAGAAGCTCGCAACGATAGCGAGCACGTTGCGCTTCAGGCCGAGCGCGGCGAGAGCCTCATCGACCGGTCCCTCCGCCGCGCCCCGCCGTGAGACCACGACATGGCCGTGGGCGGCGTAACGCTCGGGCGTGATCTCTCCGCCCGACAGGAGCGGATGGCCGTCTCGCGCCGCGCCGACGAACCGATCGCGGAACAGCGCTTGAACGCGCACCTCGGGTCCTGACTCGCCGAGAACGCCTATCTCAAGGTCGACAAGGCCTTCCCGCAACACCCGCACGTCCTTGTCGGGTTTGGGCGCGAAACGCACGCGCACGCCCGGCGCCGCGTCCGCTATCGCGGCGAGCAGGCGAGCGCCAACGGCCTCGACGAAGCCGTCATTGGCCCGAATGGCGAAGGTTCGCTCCAGGCGGGAGAGGTCCGGCGCGACGATCGCCGGACGCAGCAAAGCCGACGCCTCCTCGGCGACTTCTCGGACGCGGCCGCGCAGCTCGATGGCGCGCGGCGTTGGCACGAGGCCGCGGCCGGCGCGAACAAGGAGCGGATCGCCGGTGGCCGCGCGCAGGCGCGCGAGCGTGCGGCTCATCGCCGATGCGCTGAGGCCAAGTCGGCGCGCCGCCCCCGCCACGCTGCCCTCGGCGAGCAGGGCGTCCAACGCCGGCAGGAGATTCAGGTCCACGGCGGTCATACCGGAAAGTTAGCACGACAGGCCGCAATCTTTCGCCTGGAATGCATCATATGCAGCAATAGACTGCGTTCGCTGCGCCTTCCGCCTTAAGCCGAAGCTGCTATCTCGCTGTTCGCGGCCAGAGCCGCGTCTGCGAAGGAGTGAATGCGATGCCAGCCTCGACACCCGAAAAGCGTCTTCTCCTGTTTGGCGCCTCCCGCGGACTCGGGCTGGCGATCGCGCAGGAATATCTGAAGCGCGGCTGGCAGGTGGTCGCCACCGCGCGCAAAGCGTCGGGAACGGCGCTGCACGATCTCGTCGACAAGGTTGGCGGCCAGCTCGCCATCGAGATCGTCGACATTGCCGATCCCGCCCAGGTTGCCGCGCAGCGCCGACGTCTTGGCTCAGAGCGTTTTGACCTGCTGTTCGTCAACGCCGGGGTCACCAACGACGATCGGGAAACCATCGCCGACGTCTCGACCGAGGAATTCGTTCGGGTAATGGTGACCAATGCCCTGAGCCCGATGCGGGTGGTCGAGACGTTCCAGCACGCCGTGCCGCCGACCGGCGCCATCGCGATCATGTCCTCGGGGCAGGGCAGCGTCGGCAACAACGAAAACGGCGGCCATGAGGTCTATCGCGCCAGCAAGGCCGCCCTCAACATGCTGATGCGCAGTTTCGCCGCCCGCCACCGCGACGACCCGCGCACATTGCTGCTGCTCGCGCCTGGTTGGGTGCGCACCGAAATGAGCGGCCCCGCTGCGCGATTGAGCATTGAGGAGAGCATACCGAACCTCGTCAAAGTCATCGAGGCGCAGCACGGCAAAAGCGGCCTGCACTATCTCGAGTATCTCGGCCGAACGGTTCCATGGTGAACTGGCGGCCGCTGGGCGCGAAGTCCATCGATCAGGATATCGATCAGCCTATGCGCGCTATCCTGCCAACCTGGGCCGTTATTGACATTAGCGACGCCCATTATCGCTCGTAAGAGATCGAGCGGCTCGATATCCCGACCGATGTCGCCATGGGCGACGGCGCGATCGATCAATTGCGAAATCGCCGTCCTGATGGTCGGCCCTGACGAAGCGTAGAGACTGGCCGTGCCGCCGACCATGGCGCCAAGCGCCGGCGCCATCACCTGCTTGGTGGCGATATAGTCGACGAACAGCCGCATCCATTCGCGCAGCGCATCGACAGGCGCGAGGGTCTTCGATAGGCGCGCGGCGGCCTCGGCGAGTTGCTCGACCGCGTGACCGTAGACGTCCGTCAGCAGCGCGTCCCTGGTCGGGAAATGCCGGTAAAGCGTGCCGATGCCGACGCCGGCGCGGCGCGCGATTTCTTCCAGCGCGACCTCCGCGCCGAGTTCGGTGAAGGTCGCTTTGGCGACTTCCATCAGGCGCACGCGGTTGCGCGCCGCATCGGCGCGCGGTCTGCGAACTAAGCCGGGACCGGCTTCCCGATCATTCAATTCGATTGGCCCTCTTGATAAGCGGAGGTATCCTCCGTATTTATATGGAGACGGCCTCCGGTTTAGTCGAGTCCCTTCTGATCGGCAAATCGGACGCAGCGCATCGCTGTCGAGCGATTCTCTAGATTCGAAACTTACCAAAGGACCCTGGTTATGACGAAAGCATTTGGCGCGACATCCACCACCGACGACGTTCTGGCGGGCGTCGACCTCAGCGGAAAACGAATTTTGGTCACCGGCGTCTCCGCCGGCCTTGGCGTCGAGACGGCGCGCGCTCTGGTCGCGCATGGCGCCCATGTCGTCGGCGCCGCGCGCGATCTTGCCAAAGCCGAGCGGGCGACCGGGCAGGTCCGCGCCGCCGCGACGAAAACCGGCGCTTTCGAGCTTGTCGCGCTCGACCTTGCCTCGCTGGCGAGCGTGCGCGCCTGCGCCGATGCGCTGCTGGCCAGGGCCGAGCCGTTTGATCTCGTGATCGCCAACGCCGGAATCATGGCCTGCCCGTTCGGGCATACCGCCGATGGCTTCGAGACCCAGTTCGGAACCAACCACCTCGGCCATTTCGTGTTGGCGAACCGGATCGCCTCACTGATGCGGCCGGGCGCCCGGCTGGTGAACCTGTCGTCCTCCGGCCATCGCTTTTCTGACGTCAATCTGGACGATCCCAACTTCGAGACGACGGCCTATGAGCCGTTCATCGGCTATGGCCGCTCCAAGACGGCCAATATCCTGTTCGCCGTCGAGTTCGACCGGCGCCACAAAGCCGCAGGCATCCGCGCGACGGCGGTGCATCCCGGCGGCATCGCCACTGAACTTGGCCGCTACGCCTATGCCGAGCCTGGCGCGCTGCAGAAGCGGGTCGATCAGATCAACGCCGAACATGCCGCTCTGGGCAAGCCCGCGTTCAGCCTCAAAAGCGTGGCGCAGGGCGCGGCGACCTCGGTCTGGGCCGGCGTGGTCGCACCCGCCGACATGGTCGGCGGGCTTTATTGCGAGAATTGCCATGTCGCGGAACGTCTCGAAGGCGATGTGTCGAGCGCCGTCGCCGAGGGCGTTCGTCCTTATGCCCTTGATGCCCAGCGCGCCAAGGCGCTGTGGGCTAGAAGCGAGGAGATGGTGGGCGAGGCCTTCTGACCGACCAGCGCACGGATAATTTCCTCTGAAGGACCTCTGACATAGACGTCGCCCGGGCATCGGAACGGGCGACGGCCGCTCCGGCGCCGGCAGCGATGGCGCTTCTTGCTTGACCTCGTTAACGAAGACTGATAAATTTCGTATATCTTCAGTCGTCAGTCTTCACGAGTCGCATGAGCATCGTCCGCCGAACCTCGGAAGAAACCCGCCAATGCATCCTTGTGGCGGCCTGGGACCTGTTTCGCCAGATCGGCTTTCGTAAGACGACCATCGCCGACATTGCCGGCGCGCTCGGCATGTCGAGCGCCAATATCTATCGTTTCTTCGCCTCGAAGGACGCGCTCACCGAAGCGATCTGCCGCAACATGCTGGGAAGCCTGCTGGAGACGGTTCGCGCCGCCGCGGCGGCGCCGGGCACGGCGTCCGAGCGCATCGGCTCGGTGCTGATGATCCTTCATCGCAACCATCGCGACCAGATGACCCACGAGAAGCGCGTCCACGAAGTGGTCGCGGTCGCCATGGAGGAGAACTGGGGCGCCATCCAGGAATTCATCGACACCTGCGACGCGCTCGTCGGCGGGCTGGTGGCGGAGGGGCAGGCGGCCGGCGAGTTCGGCCCCGGCGATCCGGTGCTGCTGGGTAAAAGAACGATGGAGGCCTGCGCGGGCGTCCTCCACCCCATCCTCATCGCCAAATGCGCCGGCGACGGCGTCGATGTCGACGCGCTCGCCAGGGACATCGTCGCCTTCGCGCTGCGCGCGCTCGCCAACAAGAATCCGCCACTGGCCCCGCTGAGTTTGGAGTAGGCGTCATGCAAGCCCGTTCGCTGACCTTCGCTTTGCTTGCCTCCCTTCTCCTCGCCGCGTGCAATGCGCCGACGCAGGCGAGGAAAGAGACGCCGCAGCGCCCGGTTCTGGTGGCGCAGGTTCATTATGCGCCGCGCGTACAGCAACGCGTCCTGCCGGGCATCGTCAAAGCGCGTATCGAAAGCGATCTCGCTTTTCGCGTTCCCGGCAAGATCGCCGAGCGCTTCGTCGATTCCGGCGCCATCGTGAAGAAGGGCGATGCTCTGGCGCGGCTCGACGACACGGATTTTCGTCTGCAGGTCGATCAGGCGGAAGCCGATTATTCCTCGGCCAAGGGCGCGCTCGCCCAAACGCAGGCTGAGGAAGAGCGGATCGGCACGTTGAAAAAGCAGGGCTGGTCCGCCGCCGCCGATGTCGACAAGGCCAGGTCCGCCGCCGATCAGGCGCGCGGCGCCTTTGCGAGGGCCGAACGTGCGGTGACGTTGGCGCGCAATGCGGTGACCTATACAACCTTGACCGCTGACGCGGACGGCATCGTCAGCGCCGTTCTTGCCGAGCCCGGTCAGGTGCTCGCCGCCGGCGCCGCGGCGATGCGGCTGTCCCACACCGGCGAGCGCGAGGCGGCGGTCGCCATTCCCGAAACGCTGGTCGATCGCGTTCGCTCGGCGCCCGCCCATGTCGGATTCTGGGCTTTGCCCGGCGTCCAGATGGCGGCGACCTTGCGCGAATTGTCACCCAACGCCGATCCGATGACGCGCACCTATCTCGCGCGCTACAGCCTCGCCGACGCGCCGCCCGAGGTTCATCTCGGCATGAGCCTGACCGTGACGCTCACCGACAGGGTCGACAATGTCGCGCGCCTGCCGCTCGGCGCTTTGTTCGACGAGGGCGGCGGCCCGACCCTGTGGGTCGTCGATCGCGCGAGCGGCGCGCTGACGCAAAAGCCAGTGCACATCGCCGGATATGAGAATGAATCGGTGCTGGTCGTCGACGGCGTCGACGAGGGCGCCGAAGTCGTGGCGCTTGGCGCGCACAAGCTCGACGCCGGGCAGAAAGTGCGAATCGTCCAGAACCTTGCGGGGTCGTGATGGGCAGGATCAATCTCTCGCAATGGGCGATCCGCCATCCGGCGCTGATCTCCTTTCTGATATTGGCGATCGGCATCGGCGGCGCCCTCGCTTATTTCCAGCTCGGCCGCGCCGAAGACCCGTCCTTCACCATCAAGAACGTCAATGTCAGCGCGACCTGGCCCGGCGCGACGACGCAGGAAATGCAGGATCAGGTCACCGACCGCATCGAGAAAAAGCTGCGCGAGCTCGCCTATTTCGACAAAACGACCACTTATACCAAGCCGGGCTTCACTTCGATCGGCATCGATTTCAAGGATTCGACGCCCGCCCGCCTCGTGCCGATGCTGTTCATCGATCTGCGCAAGAAGCTCGGCGACATGCGCGGCGACCTGCCGGCCGATCTCATCGGTCCGATCGTCAATGACGAGTTTGGCGACGTCGATGCGGTCCTCTACACAATCAAGGGCGAGGGCGCCTCCTATGCGCAATTGAAGGAAGTCGCCGAAGCGCTGCGCCTGCGCATCCAGCGCGTGCCCGACGTCACCAAAGTCGATCTTTTCGGCGATCAGAACCAGCGCATCTTCGTCGAATTCAGCCATTCCAAACTGGCGACGCTCGGCGTGCCGACCCAGGCCCTGTTCGATTCGCTCGCCAAGCAGAATGCGGTCAATCCGGCCGGCGAATTCCAGACCAACGGCCAGCGGGTGCCGGTGCGGGTGACGGGCGCCCTGGAAGGCGTCGACGCCGTCGCCGAAACGCCGGTTTACGCCAATGGCGGCACCTTCCGCCTCGGCGACATCGCCGATGTTACGCACGGTTATGAGGATCCCGCCTCCTATCTCATCCGCTCCCAGGGCCAGCCGGCGCTGGAGATCGGCGTCGTCATGCAGAAGGGCGCCAATATCCTGACCTTCGGCAAGAACCTCGACGACGCGCTCGCCGATTTCGAATCCAACCTGCCGCAGGGGATTTCGATTCAGCGCATCGCCGATCAGCCCAAAGTGGTCGACGCCGCAGTGTTCGAATTCACCCGCTCGTTTGTCGAGGCGCTGGGAATAGTGCTCGCCGTCAGCTTCGTCTCGCTGGGCTGGCGTTCGGGCATTGTGGTGGCGTTTTCAGTGCCGCTGGTGCTCGCCATCGTGTTCATCGTGATGGCCTTCCTCGGCCTCGATCTGCAGCGCATCACGCTCGGAGCGCTGATCATCGCCCTTGGCCTGCTGGTCGACGACGCGATCATCGCGGTGGAGATGATGGTCGTGAAAATGGAGCAGGGCTGGGATCGCGAGCGCGCCGGCGCCTTCGCCTGGACCTCGACCGCCTTTCCGATGCTGACCGGCACGCTGGTCACCGCGATCGGCTTCGTGCCGATCGGCCTCGCCAATTCGGCGGTCGGCGAATATGCCGGCGGCATTTTCTGGGTGGTCGGCATCGCGCTGGTCGCCTCATGGTTCGTCGCGGTGATCTTCACGCCTTATCTTGGCGTGCGGCTGCTGCCCAATATCGCCCGCAAAGCCCATCATGCCGATCCGAACGCCGTCTATAACGGTCGCTTCTATCGCGCGTTTCGCCGCGTGCTCGAATTCTGCGTGCGCCGCCCGCTCGTCGTCATCGCGGTCACCGTGACGTTTCTCGGTCTCGGCCTCAGCGGTTTCAGCCATGTCCAGCAGCAATTCTTTCCGTTGTCGGAACGGCCCGAATTGTTTCTCGAAATGCGGATGGCCGAGGGCGCCTCGATCGATGCGACGTCGAAGGTTGCGCGCGAGGGCGAGCAATTGCTCGCCGGCGATTCCGATGCGGCGTCCTATACGACTTATATCGGCAAGGGCTCGCCGCGCTTCTGGCTCGGCCTGTTGCCGGTCCAGCCCAATGAGGCTTTCGCGCAGATCGTGATCGTCGCCAAAGGCGTCGAGGCGCGCGAGCGGATCAAGGCGCGTCTTGAGGCGGCGATCGCCAATGGCGCCTTGAGCGCGGCGCGGGTGCGCATCGATCGCTTCAATTTCGGGCCGCCGGTCGGCTTCCCCGTGCAATTTCGCATCATCGGTCCCGATCCCGCCAAGGTGCGCGACATCGCCTATCGGGTGCGCGATATCATGCGCACCGACGATCGCGTGATCGACGCCAATCTCGACTGGAACGAGAAAATGCCCTCGGTCACGCTCGAAGTCGATCAGGCGCGCGCCCGCGCGCTCGGGCTGACCCCGCAAGACCTCGCGCAGACTTTGCAGACCTTGATCGGCGGCGTCACGGTGACGACGATCCGCGCCGGCGAAGAGAAGGTCGATGTCGTCGCCAGGGCGGTTCCCGAAGAGCGCGCTGCGCTCGACCAGATCGGCAGCCTGACCGTTCTGTCGCATGACGGCGCCGCGGTTCCCGTTTCGCAAGTGGCGCATGTGCGCTACGGGACAGAAGAGCCGATCATGTGGCGGCGCAATCGCGATATGGCGATCACCGCGCGCGCCGATGTCGTCGACGGCGTGCAGCCGCCCGATGTCTCGACCGCTTTATGGCCGAAGCTGCAAGGAATTCGCGACAGCCTGTCGCCGGCCTATCGCATTGAAATGGGCGGCGCGATCGAGGAATCGCAGAAGGGCAACGCCTCGATCTTCATCCTGTTTCCAATCATGCTTCTCGGCATGCTGACGCTGTTGATGATCCAGTTGCAAAGCTTCTCGCGGCTGGCGATCGTCTTCTGCACGGCGCCGCTCGGCATCGTCGGCGCCTCGATCGCGCTCAATCTCGCCCATCGCCCGTTCGGCTTCGTCGCGCTGCTCGGTCTGATCGCGCTGGCGGGGATGGACATGCGCAACACCGTGATCCTGGTCGACCAGATCGAGACCGACGTGCGCGAACTGGGGCTGACGCGAGGCCAGGCGATCGTCTCGGCGACGGTGCGCCGCGCCCGGCCGGTGGTGCTCACCGCCTGCGCGGCGATCCTGGCGATGATCCCGCTGTCGGAGAGCGCCTTCTGGGGACCGATGGCCTATACGATCATGGGCGGCCTGTCGGTCGCCACCTTCCTGACGCTGCTGTTCCTGCCGGCGATCTATGCGCTGGCGTTCCGCAAATCTTTGGGCCGGGAAAGCCCGGCGGCCGCGCTGACGCGCGACATCGGCTTTGGCCCCGCGCTGCCTTCCCCAGCGGAATAATCGACGCCGGGAGTTGAAAGCCATGTTCACCGATTGGGCGCTCGCCAGCCTGCATCACCTCGCCATTTTCACGCTGGCGGCGACGATCGCCGCCGAACTCGCGATCCTGATGGGAATTATGGACGCCAAGGCGATCGTCCGGCTCACCGCGATCGACGCCGGTTACGGCGCCGCCGCCGTCGCTGTGGTGATTTTCGGCGTTTGCCGCGTTATCTGGGGCGCGAAAGGCTATGAGTATTATCTCGCCAACCACATTTTCTGGACCAAGATGGCGCTGTTCCTGATCGTCGGCCTGCTGTCGATCCGCCCGACCTTCCGCTATCTCGCCTGGCGCCGGCAATTGCGGGTCGATGCGGCGTTTGCGCCCGCCGCGTCCGAAGTCGCACGCATGCGCGCCTATCTCTGGGCGGAAGCCGCGTTCTTCCTGGCGATTCCGGTCGCCGCGGCGGCAATGGCGCGGGGTTATGGGATGTGAGGCCTGATCCCCGCTGGCCTGTCAGGGGCTCTTAACGATTATCCGCTAGATCAGCGGCATGTCCCTCGCCGCGCCGATGCATCCGACCGCCCGGGCCGCCGCCGGCGCGTCTTCGCATTGGGCGGTCTGGACGCCGCCGCTCGCCGCGCTCGCCGTCTTCGCGCTGACATTGTTCGCGCCGCAGGTGCTGAACGACGGCGACACCTGGTCGCATCTGGCGACCGGCGACTGGATCCTCGCGCATGGCGCCGTGCCGAGCGTCGATCCGTTTTCCTTCACCATGGCCGGAGCGCCGTGGAGCGCGCATGAATGGCTGGCCGAGCTTCTGCTGGCGCTGGCTTTCCGCGCCGCCGGCTGGAGCGGCGTCGTTCTGCTGACCGCGGCTGCGGCCGCGGCGGCCGTGCTGATCTTGACGCGGCGCGTTGCGCGCAACCTCGAAGGGCCGGCGCTTCTGGCGACGACGCTGCTCGGCGTCAGCCTGCTGAGCCCGAGCCTCCTGGCGCGCCCGCATGTTCTCGCGTTGCCGATCCTCGCCGCATGGGCGAGCGGACTTATGGCCGCGCGGGAAGCCGATCGCGCGCCGTCGCTGTTCCTGCTGCCGCTGATGGTTCTGTGGGCGAATCTGCACGGCGGATTCGCTTTCGGCCTCGCGCTGATCGCGCCGTTCGCGATCGAGGCGACGCTTGCCGCGCCGCAGAGCGGCCGCCTCGCCGTCATCCGGGACTGGAGCCTGTTCGCTCTTCCCGCGGTCGGGGCGGCGCTGCTCAATCCGCGCGGCCTCGAAGGGCTCCTTTTCCCGGTGCGCCTCCTCGGCATGGCGGGCTTAAGCAATATCGGCGAATGGCAGCCCGCCAGCTTCTCGCATCTCGAGCCTCTGGAGGTCGGGCTGCTGGGGTTGCTCGGCCTCGCGCTGGTAAAGCCCGTGCGGGTTCCGCTAGTGCGGCTCGCGCTGCTAATCGGTCTCGCGCATCTGTCGCTGCAGCATGGCCGGCATCAGATGCTGCTCGGAATGATCGCGCCGATGCTGCTCGCCGCGCCGATCGCCCGTGCGATCGGGCAAGAGGCGGCGCCGGCAGGCGAGACCAATCGCTACCGGCAGGCGATTCTGACCACAGCGGCGCTGGCGGTTGCGCTGGCGGCGGTCCGAATCGCGTGGCCTATCGTGCGCGTCGACGGTCCGACGGCGCCAATCGCCGCGCTCGAGGCTGTGCCCGCCGCCATGCGCGAGCGGCCCGTCCTCAACAGCTATGCCTTCGGCGGCTATCTCATTTGGGCGCATCTGCGACCCTTCATCGACGGTCGCGCCGATATGTTCGGCGATGAATTCCTGGCGCTTTATGGCCGGCTCACGGCGCCCGATCCCGCCGCGCTCGACGATGTTCTGGCGCATTACGCGATCGCCTGGACGATCTTTCCGAGAGGCGCAGGCGTCGCCGCGATCATGGATCGCGAGCCCGGCTGGCGGCGGCTCTATGCGGATTCCTTCGCCGTGGTCCATGTGCGCGACGACGCGCCGGCCCAGCCGGCCGCCGGCGATCACGCAGGGGAGTGACCCTGAATCGGCAGGTCTTCGAACGGCGCGGGCCTGATCCGTGCTCGCGTTCAAGTCCAAGCCCGCTTCGCGGGTCGCTCGCTCACGCTCGCGAGACTTGAGCGCCCTGCGCGGATCAGACCGCGGTCGCCCATGCGCGGCCTCTCTACATACCGCAAGCATCCGTTCGGGTTTCTATGAACCTCCACCGATCGGCGCGCCTCAGCCGAGATCGGGCCGCCGTTCGCGGGTGATCCGCAACGCCTCTTCGCGCCGCCATTCAGCAATGCGCGCGTGATCGCCCGACAGCAGAATATCGGGAATGACGCGCCCCTCCCATTCGCGCGGGCGCGTGTAATGGGGATATTCGAGCAGGCCGGATTCGAAGCTTTCCTGCACGCCCGATTCCGTCTTGCCCATCACGCCGGGAATGAGCCTGACACAGGCGTCGAGCAGCGCGAGCGCGGCGATTTCGCCGCCTGACAGAATGTAATCGCCGATCGAGACTTCCGTCAGATTGCGCGCTTCGATGATTCGTTCGTCGACCCCTTCGAAACGCGCGCAGACGATGACGAGGCCGGGTCCATTAGCCCATTCGCGCACCTGACTTTGCGTCAGCGGTTTGCCGCGCGGGCTCATCAGCAGGCGCGGACGCGAATCCATTGTCGACGTCTCAGCGTCGAGGCAGGCGGCCAGCACATTGGCGCGCATCACCATGCCGGGGCCGCCGCCCGCCGGCGTATCGTCGACGCCGCGATGGCGCCCCATTCCATGGGCGCGAATGTCCAATGTCCGATACGACCAGAGATTGCGCGAAAGCCCGTCGCCCGCCAGCGAGAGGCCGAGCGGGCCCGGAAACATTTCGGGAAACAGGGTCAGGATCGTCGCGGCGAACATCAGCTTGTCCCCTCGCTCTCTTCGCCGTCGATTTCCTGGGGCGGAACGATGACAATACGACCGCGCTCGAAGTCCATTTCGACGGCGACCGCTTTGGTGAACGGGAAGAGCAGCGTTTCGCTTGGCCCCGGCGGCGCGATTTCGAGAATGTCCCCGGCGCCGAAATTACGCAAGGCGACGACGCGGCCGAGCGCTTCGCCCTCGCGCGTTACGGCGTCGAGGCCGACGAGATCGTCATGGTAGAATTCATCGTCCGAGGGCGGCGGCAATTGCCTACGCCGCGCGAATAGCGCGACGCCGTTGAGCTTCTCCGCTTCTTCGCGGCTGCCGACGCCTGCGAGGCGGACGACCAGCATGTCGTCCTTGACGAGACGCAAAGCGGAAAGCCGGAATGTTTTTACGCCGGCCTTATCCGTCAGATCGCCATAGGCGCCGATCGCCTTCGGGTCCTGCGTATAGGATTTGACGCGCAATTCTCCGCGCACGCCATGCGGTGCGCCGAACACGCCGAGGGGAATGAGGCGATCGGGAGCTGCCAAGAAATGCGTCCTCGGCGTCTGCTCCCTCCTCCCGCGAAGCGGGAGAAGGGATACAAGGTCGGCTTACGCCGCCGGCGCAGCAGCCGCGGCGGCCTTCTCGGCGGCGGCGGCCGCAGCCGCGCTGCGCTCCTGCGCCTTCTTCTTGGGGAGCGCCTTTTGCGGATTGTTCTGCGCCTCGCGCTTGGCGATGCCGAGCCCGTCGAGCAGGCGCAGCACGCGGTCGGTCGGCTGGGCGCCCTTGGCGAGCCAGGCCTTGGCCTTCTCGACGTCGAGCACGAGGCGCAGCGCGTCGTCCTTGGCCTTGACCGGATCGAACGTGCCGATCTTTTCAACGAAGCGGCCGTCGCGCGGCATGCGCGCGTCGGCGACGACGATGCGGTAGAACGGGCGCTTCTTGGCGCCCCCGCGCGAGAGACGAATTTTCAGAGACATGAGACTTCCTTTCCTGGGTTCAAGATTTTCTATGCGTGACGATCATTTCTTCTTGCCCCCGAACGGATTGAAGCCGCCGGGCAGCCCGCCGCCGAGGCCGGGCAGGCGCGGCGCGCCAAGACCCGGCAGGCGGGGAAGCGAAGGAGAGGGATTGAAAGCGCCGGGCGGCGGCGCGTCGGGAATGCCGCCGCCGCTGGGGCCGGGCAGGGCGCCGCCCATCTGCTTTTGAAAGGCTTCCAATTGTTCGGGCGTCGGCTGCGGCATGCCGCCGCCCATACCGAACATCTGGCCAAGGCGCGCCATCGGTCCGCGCTTTCCGGCGGCGCCGCCCATCGACTTCATCATATCCGCCATTTGGCGGTGCTGTTTCAGCAGACGGTTGACGTCCTCGACCCTGGCGCCGGAACCGGCGGCGATGCGCTTCTTGCGCGAGGCCTTCAACAGATCGGGATTGCGCCGCTCCCTGGGCGTCATCGAGGAGATGATCGCGCGCTGGCGCCCGATCACCTTATTGTCGAGATGGGCGGCGGCGACCTGTTCCTTGATCTTGGCCATGCCCGGCAACATGCTCAGCACGCCGCCCATGCCGCCGATGTTTTCGATCTGCGCGAGCTGTTCGGAAAGATCGTTGAGGTCGAACACGCCCTTGCGCATCCGCTCGGCCATTTTGGCGGCCTGCGCCATGTCGATATTCTGCGCCGCCTTTTCGACCAGGCTGACGATGTCGCCCATGCCGAGGATGCGGTCGGCGAGGCGCTGGGGATGGAAATCCTCCAGCGCGTCCATCTTTTCGCCGATGCCGAGCAGCTTGATTGGCTTGCCGGTGACGGCGCGCATCGACAAAGCCGCGCCGCCGCGCCCGTCGCCGTCCATGCGGGTCAGCACGATGCCGGTGACGCCGACCCGCTCGTTGAAATTCTTGGCGAGATTGACCGCGTCCTGGCCGGTCAGGGCGTCGGCGACGAGCAGGATTTCATGGGGGCGCGTCGCGTCCCTGATCTCGGCCATTTCGGCCATCAACGGCTCGTCGATATGGGTGCGCCCCGCCGTGTCGAGCAGCACGACATCATAGCCTTGCAGCCGCGCCACGGTCTCAGCGCGCCGGGCGATTTCGACCGGGCCCTGCCCGATGACGATCGGCAAAGTGTCGACGCCGACCTGGCGGCCGAGCACCGCGAGTTGCTCCTGCGCGGCCGGGCGCTTCACGTCGAGCGAGGCCATCAGCACCTTGCGCTTCATACGATCGCTGAGGCGCTTGGCGATTTTCGCGGTCGTCGTCGTCTTGCCGGCGCCCTGCAGGCCGACCATCATGATCGCCACGGGTGGGGCGGCGTTGAGGTCGATCGCCTGCGATTCGCCCCCGAGCGTTTCGACCAGGGCGTCGTGGACGATCTTGACGACCATCTGGCCTGGCGTCACCGATTTCAGCACCGCCGCGCCGACCGCCTTGGTGCGCGCCCGGTCGATGAACGACCGCACGACTTCGAGCGCGACATCCGCCTCGAGCAGCGCGCGGCGCACTTCGCGCATCGCGGCGTTAACGTCCTCCTCCGAGAGGGCGCCGCGGCCGGTGAGCTTGTCGAATATGCCGGAGAGCTTTTCCGAAAGGCTCTCGAACATGGATCGCTCCTGAAACAGGTCCAACGACGATCGCGCCCGGGGGCGCCATGCGCTGCCGGACGGTGACCGCCAGCCTCAAGGGCTGGTCGGCTGATCGACGAGGACGAACCTGACGATGATTGGAGGCGGTGTTTAGGGGGATGGGGACGGGAAGTCAAATGAGCAGCGCGCGTCGCCCCTTAGAGAACGACGTCGCTTGAGGCTCATGGCGCCGGATATAGGCGCTATCACACCCGCAGCCCACCCTCCGCCGGCGCCGGCCTTGCGCGCTGGTTGTAGAGGAGCTTGCGGCGGCGCTCCTGCTCTTCGGCCGACAGGCTGTCGGGGTCCTCGGGCGGACCGGCCGTCACGGCGAGGCCGCGTTGCACCGCGGGGCGCGCGCTAAGCTCCTCGAACCAGCGCTTGAAATATTTGAATTCGTCGATGTTCTGTCCCTGGCCCTTCCAGTTCACCGTCCAGGGATAGGCGATCATATCGGCGATCGTATAGTCGTCGCCAGCGAGATAGCGGTGGTCGTAGAGCCGGTTGTTGAGCACGCCATAGAGCCTGTTCGCTTCGTCGGTGAAGCGGCGCACCGCATAGGACTGGTCGCCCTGTTTGTCGCCGAGCCGCAGGAAGTGTCCACATTCGCCGAGCTTCGGACCCTGATTGGCCATCTGCCAGATCAGCCATTGGTTCACTTCATAGCGGCGTCGCAGCTCCTGGGGATAGAAGCGGCCCGCCTTCTCGGCGAGATACATCAGAATCGCGCCGGATTCGAAAATGTTGACCGGCGCCCCGCCATCGGCGGGCGCATGATCGACGATGGCCGGCATGCGGTTGTTGGGGCTGATCTTGAGGAACTCGTCCTTGAACTGATCGCCCTTGCCGATGTGGCAGGGAACGACCGTGTAGGCAGTTCCCAATTCCTCCAGCAGGATCGTGACTTTCTTGCCGTTCGGCGTCGGCCAGTAATGCAGATCGATCATGGGCATCCTCGATGGTTCGTCGTGCGGTCCGGAATGGATTCCGGCTAAGCCGCTAGTTAAGCATCCATCGCGGATGGCGCCATCACCCCTTCATCTGCGCCAACGCGCCGGCGATATCGCCCATGCCCCAATGTTCGACGATCAGCCCGTCCTTCACCGCGAAAATATCGCATGAGGTGAAGCGCAGTTTACGCCCCGTCGGCGGCACGCCGAGATAGACGCCTTGATGCGTGCCGGAATAGACGAAGCTTGCCGCGACCTTGTCGTCGCTCGCCACCATCGCTTCGATCGCCACTTCCAGGTCGGGAAGGCCCTTAAACCGGCCGGCGAAGAAGGCGACCGTCGCCTGTTTCGGAATCGTTCCGGCCGCCGGCGGCGGCGCGGCCGCGCTCGTCTGATGGTTGACGTAGGAATCGGAAAACAGGGCGGCGAAAGCTTCGATGTCATGACGGCTCAGCGTCGCAGCGAATTGCTCGGCGAGCTTGCGCGCGGGCTGGTCGCTACTTTGTGCGGCGGCGTTCGTGTCCGCAGCCCCGGCGACGAGCAGGCCGGTCATCATGGTTCGTCGGTCCATGCCTCAACTCCCCATTCGCCAATCAACGAAACAGCGCGAAAAAGACCACATAGATCCAGCCGAGAATGCCGTCGATGATCGCCCATAAAACCGAATGATTGTTGGCATAGGAGATCGCAATCGCCAAAGCGGAGCCGAAGCCCACGCCATATTTGGCCCCTTCGACGCGAACGCCGTAATAGCGGCTGCCGTTCATGCTGTTCTCCCTGGCTATGTGGCGTGACGTTGCGGCGATTGCATCATCATCGGCGAGGAGAGTCCATCTGCTGGTTCGTCACATATAGCGGTAATGAATGAGCGCAGAGTCCCTCATTGTTTGCATGGCGGAGCGGAGCGCGAGAGGAATTCGAAGTCAAGGACGACGGCAAAGCCGTCGCCGCCCATAGCAGTCAGTTTGCTGACTGCGTAAACTTGTCAGCAAAGGCGGTGGTGCGAAGGACGATCCTTGAGTTCGAATTCCACTCGCGCAAAATCGCCTCCATGCAATCAATGACGTGCTGTCGCCGTGGGCGGCGCCAATCTCGCATACCTTCGATCTCGCACCCTCGTCGCTTGCCTGCGCGTAGCCCCTCGCGCCTCCACCTGATACACTGCGCGCTACAGTGGACCGCACGAACGCGAGGGGCGATGGCGACGGATCAGACGAAACCCGATGCGGTCGCCCAGGCGTTGACGCATGCGGCGCTGGGATCGCGCTACGATCAGACTTTTCCGGTATTGACGGCGGCGGAGATCGACCGCATGCGCCGCTTCGGAACGCTGCACAATTATGCCGACGGCGAGAAACTGTTCGAGACCGGCCAGCCCGCGCCGGGCATGTTCGTTGTCCTCGCCGGCAATGTCGCGATCATGCAGCATGACGGCATGGGCCATATCACGCCGGTGGTCGAACAGGGCGCCGGCCAGTTCCTCGCCGAGGTCGGCCAGCTTTCCAACCGCGCCACGCTGGTCGATGGAATCGCGCAAGGCGCCGTCGAGACTTTGCTGATCCCGCCGCACGGCGTTCGCTCGCTCCTGGTCGCCGAGGCCGATCTTGGCGAGCGCATCATGCGCGCGCTGATCCTGCGCCGGGTCAATCTGATCCAGTCGGGGGTCGGCGGTCCGGCGCTGGTCGGCGCTTCGAATATGGCCGATATCGTCCGGCTGCAGGGCTTTCTCAGCCGCAATGGCTGGCCGCATCATCTCCTGGACCCGGCGACCGATCATGAGGCGAGCGATCTTGTCGCCCATTACGCCTCGGAAGCCGGCGGGCTGCCGCTCGTCGTCTGTCCGAACGGCATCGTCCTGCATAATCCGACGGAGGCGGTTCTGGCGCGGCAATTGGGCATGATCGGTATCGCCAGGAAAGACTATGTCTATGACGTCGCGGTGGTCGGCGCCGGTCCCGCCGGTCTGGCGACGGCGGTCTATGCGGCTTCCGAAGGCCTTTCCGTTGTCGTACTGGATTCGCGCGCTTTCGGCGGCCAGGCAGGCGCCAGCGCGCGAATCGAAAATTATTTTGGATTCCCGACCGGCATTTCCGGGCAGCATCTCACCGCCCGCGCCTCCGTCCAGGCGCAGAAATTCGGCGCGGAAATGATGATCCCCTCGCTCGTCAAGACGCTGGATTGCGCGCGCGTCCATGGCGCCCTCGCGCTGGAGCTCGAAGGCGAGGAGCGCGTCGAGGCGCGAACCGTAGTGGTCGCAAGCGGCGCCCGCTATCGCCGTCCTGGCCTCGCCGACCTCGCCCGTTTCGAGGGGCGCGGCATATGGTATTGGGCTTCGCAGATCGAGGCGCGGCTTTGCGCGGGCGAGGAGATCATCCTGGTCGGCGGCGGCAATTCGGCTGGCCAGGCCGCTGTCTTTCTCTCCGCCCATGCCGCCAAAGTGCGCATGATGGTGCGGGCCAAGGGCCTTTCCGAAAGCATGTCGCGCTATCTCATCGACCGGATCGAAGCGGCCCCGAACATCGAGCTGATGGTCGAAACGGAGATCGTCGGCTTGCACGGCGCGCCGGGCGCCGCGCTGGAGCGCGTGCGCTGGCGCAATCGGGCGACGGGCGCGGAAACCGAGGCGCCGATCCGTAACGTCTTCCTGTTCGTCGGCGCCGAACCAGCGACCGGCTGGCTCGACGGCTGCGGCGTGCTGGTCGACAAGGCCGGCTTCATCATCACTGGCGCGGATCGGACCATCTCGTCCGCGCTTGAATCCTCGGTGCCCGGCGTGTTCGCGGTCGGCGACGTGCGCTCCGGCTCTGTCAAACGCGTCGGCGCCGCCATCGGCGAGGGCGCGCAGGTCGTGCAGGCGCTGCACGGCTTTCTCGCCGATTCCAAAAGCCCCGGTCTCTAGCTGTGGACTTTCAGGAGGTTGTCCATTCCTCCGGGCCAGTTCTCAGGAAGAATGCGCGGGCCGCGCCAGCGCGAGGCCAACACCAACTGAAACGGTCGAGTGTGATCCATCGTTTCGCATGGCGGAGCGTGTTTCACCGCTGAGACCTTTGTCAATGATGGCCTTTCAGGCCACC
>Ga0209006_10000197_pt1 | contig 63056 bp, 42 predicted proteins | sample JacPin_JW_Ref_O2_FD_188567 | JGI IMG/M metagenome (GOLD analysis project Ga0209006, IMG submission 188567) | Forest soil microbial communities from Algoma, Ontario, Canada - Jack Pine, Ontario site 1_JW_Ref_O2 (SPAdes) (version 2) | ecosystem: Environmental > Terrestrial > Soil > Boreal...
TTTCTGGAAAAATTCAGCCTCCAACCGATCTGCCGGCGTGATGAACAGGGCGTCGGCTCCTTCGGCTGCGGAAAGCAGATCCTGCCTGCTGACAAGAGACTGATTCGGGTTTCGCCGGGCGTTGTAATCGCGGTCGATCCGGTCTTCAACTTCCTTCGGATAACGGCTGGTTACCACCAGTATGGGTTTGGTCATGTCCGATATATCCTTTCCACGAGCTCAGACGATGCCAACGTTTCGTTCGATCTCTTTTATTACCGTATCCAGCCTGCCGTTCAAAACCTGCCTGGCGAAACTGAGAGTGAATCCCTTGACCGTGTGAAGTGGTGAGTGGGACGGCATGGCTAGCGCAAACGGATCGACCACTGCGTCGACAAGGACAGGGCCATCCTTATACGCAAGAGCTTCGGCCAGACCTTCTCGAACGTCGGCCGGGTCCTCGATACGAATTCCTTTCGCGCCCATGGCCTCAGCAACCTTGGCGAAATTGGGATTCTTGAAGTTGACGCCAAACGGAATGAAGCCGGCCTCCTGTTGCTCGATGTGAACGAAATCGAACTTCTCATTGTTGAGAATGACTTGAACCACGGGAGTTCGTCGTTCGACCTGCGTCAGCAAATCGCCCAGTCCCATCATCGTGAAGCCTCCGTCGCCGCATAACGCGATGCACTGTCTGCCGGGATATGCCAGGGCACATCCGAACGCATTGGGCGCGGCATTGGCCATCGATGCCCAGGAGAATGAGCCAAAGAGCCTGCGATTTTTTCCGCCGTAGATATGTCTTGCAAGCCAGATACAGGCCGTGCCCGTGTCTGCAAAAAACATTGCGTCATCTGACGCGAGCTCGCTGAGCGTGGCGGCGAGGAATTCAGGGCGGATCGGTTTTATTCCCGGTCCTTTCTGTACATAGTGCTGCAGCAGTTTGTGGAAAGATTCCGTGTGCGCAAGCTGCTTCGCCAGGAAGTCTCCATTCGTCTTTTCTTGCACAACGGGCAGCAATGCTCTGACCGTCGACTTGATATCGCCGACAAGTCCGAGATCCAGGGCGGTACGGCGACCGATGTGTTTTGGGTTCTTGTCGATCTGAACCTTTTTTACCTTGGCGCCGGGAAGAAACTCTGAAAATGGAAAATCCGTGCCCAGCATAAGCAGTAGGTCGGCTTCATTGATCGCGTTGTACGCCCCTCCATAGCCCAACAGCCCGGTCATGCCAACGGCGTTCGGATTGTCATGTTCCAGCCATTGCTTCCCGCGGAAGGCATAACCGACGGGAGCCTTCAGCTTACGCGCCAGTTCCACCACTTCATCGCGGCCTTCCCGGCAACCGTCCCCGCCAAATATCGCTACCGTTTTTGCTTCATCGATCATCTTCGCCAATTTGTCGAGATCGGCGTCCGACGGTCTGAGGATCGCTGGGGCCGCAATGGTGAAGTTGGTGGGCTCGTCCGCTGCATTGGCGGCCGCGATATCGCCAGGTATGGCAATAACGGTCGGCCCCTTTTCCAGAACAGCCGTAACGATGGCGGTGCTGATGACCGCGCGCGCCTGCTCTGGATTCACCAGCCGTGCGGTGTACAAGGAAGCCGTCTCAAAAAACTTATACGGGTTCAGTTCCTCGAGCGCCGATGTGTCAAGAATGCTCGACTCTACATCCCCGGCGATGGCGATGATCGGGGCTCCTTCTTTCCGCGCGTCCATCAATCCATTGAACAAATGGACGACTCCAGGCCCCGCTGTTCCGCACACCACCACCGGGTTGCCCGTGAAATAAGCCTCCGCGACCGCGGCAAACACTCCATATTCCTCGTGACGAACGGCAACAAACTCGATGGTCCCGTTCCGGCGCAGTGCGTCCACAATAGGGTTCAGGGCGTCGCCGACGATTCCATAGCAGCGCTTGACCCCAGCCTTCGCCAGCATTTCCCACAAAACGTCTGCAACTTTTTTCGCCATAAGAACCTTTCTGGATGCTTGTTGATCTCGTATCGGCAGCGCTCAATATCACCAAGCCCGTGCAATTCCCCTGCCATGAAAGGGTCGTCATGAACTACGCATCGTTTCCACCGGGCCGAGCCTGGTATCCAGATTGTGTGACGACATAGATGACACTTGACGCAAGAGGCACAGGAGTGACACTGACTGGTTCGCGACGCGTTAGCCGCATTAGTTGATGTTCGGGATTTCGTAACGGTTGGTCTTCATCGCGACCGGATACGGTAAATGGCACGCTGCCTCTTTCTTTGGTAGCATGCGTGCTCTCCATTCAATCGAATTCCTGGCTGTGAGAATCATGGCGAGAGCTTTGCATAAGTTAAGTAATGAGAAGAAAGTGCGAACCCAGCCGGTAGCACGAGCATCTGAAAAATAAAGAACGGAAGAAGAGAGATGTCGATGCCGCAAATGAGATCTTCGACGTTGCCGTTCCTTGCGCGGACGATACTTCTTCTCTTTTTGCCTGCTGTCACCGGGTGGGCAAGCGAATCAGGCTCATATTCTCCCGGCACAAACATTTTCGCTCCCGCTTCGACCCCCGCCAAGTCAATCGTCGACTTGTCTATCTTTGTGCTTGTCATCACCGGGATCATCTTCCTCGTGGTCGTTTCACTGCTGCTTTACTCCATCGTTAAGTTCCGTGGGCGAGGAATGGACGGTGGCCGGGAACCTGCTCAGGTATATGGAAGCATGCAAATCGAGTTGGCATGGACCATCATTCCGATTCTGATCGTGGTTGTTCTGTTTCTGGCCACTGCGCGAGTGATCCACGCGACTCAGGATGCTCCGGAGCCGGCCGGCGCTCTGGATGTGATTGCCATTGGACATCAATACTGGTGGGAATTTCGTTACCCAAAGCTGGGGATCGTCACGGCGAATGAACTGCATATTCCGGTGAGTGATCCCGGACATCCGACACCGACCTTCCTGCAATTGCTCTCCGCTGATACAGACCACAGCTTTTGGGTGCCGGAGCTCGCCGGGAAGACGGACCTTATTCCAAATCATCCCAACCGAATGTGGATGGACCCGCAGCGCACGGGAATTTTCCTTGGCCAGTGTGCCCAGTATTGCGGAACACAGCATGCCAAGATGCTGCTCCGTGTTTCTGTAGATGGCCCCGACGATTTCGCCAGCTGGGTAAGCGTCCAAAAGAAGGCCGCCGTCGAAGACGCTGGTGCAATCGCGGGCAGGCGAGTGTTTGAACAGAATGCCTGCATGAACTGTCATCGGGTCGACGGAACGTCGGCCGATGGACGCTTTGGCCCTGACCTGACCCATCTGATGAGCCGCTCCACCATCGCCGCGGGCGCTGCCGAAAACACCCACGACAACCTGCGTCTCTGGGTTCAGGATCCCAGCGCAATTAAACCTGGCTCGCTGATGCCCGCCATGAAGCTGAGCGACGCCGATCTGGACGCCGTCGTCAGTTACATGGAAACCCTGCACTAGAACGTTTGGGAAACCGATTATGTCATCGAATGTGATCACCGTTCCCGTCGGCCAAGCCGAAGCCAGACCTTGGGTTGACGAGCTTCATCAGTGGGTCACTACGGTCGATCACAAACGGCTGGGAATTCTCTACATCGCCTCGGCACTGTTGTTTCTCGTGATCGGTGGAGTCGAGGCCCTCATCATTCGCATTCAGTTGATGCATTCGCACAACAACTTCGTCTCGCCAGAAGTCTTCAACCGCATGTTTACCATGCATGGCACGACCATGATTTTCTTCGTGGCTATGCCCGTTCTGTTTGGATTTGCGAACTACCTGGTCCCCTTGATGATTGGCGCGCGCGATATGGCCTTCCCGCGCTTGAATGCCTTCAGTTTCTGGCTATCGTTTCTCGGAGCGCTTCTTCTTTATTTCAGCCTTGTTGGAGGAAGCGGCTTATACGGCGCGGGAAACGCGCCGGACGTCGGTTGGTGGTCGTACGCGCCGTTAGGCGCGCGAGCATTCTCGCCAGGTCATAGTTCCGACTATTGGACCCTCTCGCTGCTCGTTTCTGGCTTCGGCAGCATCGGAACCGCAATCAACATCATTGCGACCATTCTCTGTCTGCGCTGCCCGGGGATGAAGCTCAATCGCATGCCGCTTCTGGTGTGGATGAACCTCGTCATGGCAGGAATGGTCTTGCTTGCGATTACCCCCTTGTCCGCCGCGCAAATCATGTTGCTGATCGATCGCTACCTGGGCGGCCATTTTTTCGATACACAGGCGGGCGGATCGGCGGTCCTCTGGATGCATTTCTTCTGGATCTTTGGACACCCCGAAGTCTACGTTCTGATCATTCCTTGTTTTGCTTTCATGTCGGAAATCATTCCCGTTTTTTCCCGCAAACCGATCTTCGGATATCCGGTGATGGTCGCCGCAACTGTGTGTATTGCATTCGTCAGCATGAGCGTTTGGGCGCACCACATGTTCACGATCGGAATGAACTCCTACGCCAATAGCTTTTTTACCCTCACTACCATGGCGGTAGGCGTTCCCACCGGAATTAAGATTTTCAACTGGATCGGCACGATGTGGGGCGGCAGGATTCAGTTCAAGACGCCGATGCTGTTCAGCATCGCATTTCTATTCCAATTTCTCATCGCTGGCCTGACCGGCATCATGATGGCCGCATCGCCGTTCGATTGGCAGCTGAGCCTCTCCTATTTTGTGGTGGCGCATTTTCACTACGTGATCGTAGGCGGAATTCTGTTCGCCCTCTTCGGCGCGTTCTATTACTGGTATCCGAAAATGACGGGCCGGATGCTGAGCGAGCGTCTCGGGAAGTGGCACTTCTGGCTGTTCTTGATTGGCTTTCATCTTACGTTCGACGTGATGCACATTCCGGGCATTCTCGGGATGCCCCGCCGGATTTACACCTACGAGCCTGGCCGCGGTTGGGACACGTTGAATCTCATTGTTAGTATTGGCGCGTTTATTCAGGCCATCGCGATTCTCGTGTTCGTTGCGAATCTGATTATTTCTTATTTCAAGGGAGCCGATGCCGGTAACGATCCTTGGGACGCATGGACCCTGGAGTGGTCCATCAGTTCTCCGCCGCCGGCGTATAACTTTGCGACCGTTCCGACCGTGGCGAGCCGTCGCCCGCTCTGGGATGAGAAGCATCCAGAAGATCCCGATAGCCGCTATGAATAAAGGTGAAAGCAGATGAGCGCAACTACAGCCCCATTGCCAAACGCGGCGGAGAATTGGATTCTTCCGTCCCGCGGCAAGGTCGCGATGGCTGGTCTCATCATCGCTGAGTCGGCGATCTTCACGATCTTCGTCGTTGCCTATCTCTTTTACCTGGGAAAGAGCACCACGGGACCGACGCCACGAGAGGTGCTCGAGACGCCGATCTTCTACACGATCTGCTTGCTGTCGAGCAGCCTGACCATTCATCTGGCGGCGAAGTCGTTGGAGCGGGACTACATACGATTATTTCTCGGCTTGTGGCTATTGACCATTGCGCTAGGCGGGTTATTTCTTTACGGCACAGCGCAGGAATGGCACCGTCTGATTTACGAACACGGACTGACGATCTCGACCAACCTCTTCGGAACGACCTACTACTCGCTCGTGGGCCTGCACGGATTTCACGTTACTGCAGGTCTGATCATGCTTTTGATTGTTGCGGTGTTCGCACTGAGTGGTCGAGTAGGAGTGAAGCAGTCGGGCCGCATCGAAGTGCTATCGATGTATTGGCATTTCGTCGACGCCGTATGGGTAGTGGTTTTCACCGTAGTTTACGTTCTGGGACGCTGAGGAATATATGGCGATAGTGTCGGCGACAGAGAGATTGAACGAGAGTGCACGTGTTCCGCGCGAGATTGAAGTCCCCGCGCCGACTGCGTGGCCGTTCATTTTGGCTGTAGGCGTGGCGCTCCTGTTCGGCGGCCTCGTGACGAGCACCTCGGTCAGCGTTCTCGGCGCCGTTCTCGCGCTCGCCGGTTGCGTTGGGTGGTTTCGTGAAGTCTTGCCGCACGAGCATGAAGAAGTTGTTCCGGTCGTAGTCGTCGCGTCCGAAGACATTCGTGTAACGACTCCGCGGCGAGTTGTGGAGCGGCTGCCGATTCTGCCTGAGCAATTACGCGTATGGCTGCCCGTCCGCACCTATCCGATCTCGGCAGGCATCAAAGGCGGATTGGCAGGCAGCATTGCCATGGCAATATTGGCATGCGCCTACGGCGTGCTGAAAGTCGGCAGCATCTGGTATCCCATCAACCTGCTGGCAGCAGTTGCTTATCGTGAATCCCTAAGACTCGTACCCGCGCAGCTGAATTCGTTTCACGCCGATGCTTTCGCAATCGCGTTTTTTTTGCACGGGCTAGTCTCGATCTTTGTTGGAATGCTTTACGGCGCGATGCTGCCTATGTTCCCGCGCCGTCCGATTTTGCTCGGAGGATTCATCGCCCCGGCGCTGTGGTCAGGGGTGCTGTACACAATGCTCGGCCTGCTCAATCCATTGCTCGCGAGTCACATTGATTGGCCGTGGTTCATCGCTTCGCAAGCAGCTTTCGGAATCGTTGCTGGACTTGTGGTTGTACGCCAGCCGAGCTTTCCAACTCGCGAAAATGTTTCGTTTGCCATTCGGGCAGGAATCGAAGCACCCGGTATCATGCGACCGCGAGAGAGCGGAGAAAACCGCTGATCATGATGAAGACGAAGCCGATCAGAGCTCTCTCTGCGCTCACAGTCGTCAGCTTGGTGATGCTGGCTGGCTGCAGCTTCTTAAATCGTGAGCCGCGAACCGACCCGGAACCAGTTGCCCCAAATCGGATTTCAGACTTCGACACTCTCTACGCGCAGAACTGCGCCGGTTGCCACGGCGCGCAAGGCCGTGGAGGCGCGGCGATCGCCCTGGCTAATCCCGTGTATCTGGCCATCGCCGATCAAACCACGATGCGCAACGTCGTCGCCGACGGCGTACACGGAACTTCGATGCCAGCGTTCGCACAGCGCGCCGGCGGAATGCTTACGGATCAGCAGGTCGATTTGATTACGGCGGGGATCTTTTCCCACTGGGGGCAGAAGCAAATTCTGGATGGAGCCAATCCACCCTCATACGCGGCAAAAGTCGCTGGGAATGTGGATCACGGCCAAGTCGTCTTTGGAACCTATTGCGCATCGTGTCACGGTTCAGAAGGCGCGGGGACGCCCAAGGGAAGCGCCATTACGAACGATTCGTTTCTGGCGCTGGTCAGCGATCAGGGACTGCGCACCATCGTGATCACGGGCAGGCCGGAATTGGGCGCACCCGACTGGCGCAGCAATGTTTCCGGCCATCCGATGACCGATCAGGAAATTACAGATGTAGTTGCGTGGCTGGCATCCCGGCGTGCGCAGAATCCCGGGCAGCCTTATTCCGATAAGAACGATGCCCAAGGTTCGAAAGCGCAACACTCGGAGAAATCGGAGAAATCAGATGTCAACGGTCACTGAGACACCCGCGCCGGTAGAAGCATCCCTTTCGCGGCGCGGATTCTTCATGAAGCTGGGAATCTTGTTCAACGGATTCGCTGCACTCGTATTGGCTGTGCCGCTCGCGCGTTTTCTTTTTTCTTCCATCACTCGTGGCCGCGGGAATGGCTATCTTTCATGGGTGCGTCTCGGCGACGTCAGCAACTTTCCTGAGGGAGAGACGCGGATGGCGACGTTTCGGAATCCCCTCGTTATGCCGACTGACGGAAAGACTGTAGATACGGCATGCTGGGTGCGCCGCGTCGCGGGCGACAAATTTCAAGTATTTGCTATCAACTGCGCCCATCTCGGCTGCCCCGTCCGCTGGTTTCCGCAGTCTGGTCTTTTCATGTGTCCATGCCACGGCGGCGCGTACTATCGCGACGGTTCGCGCGCATCCGGACCACCCGAGCGCGGGCTCTTCGAATATCCATACAAGATCGAAAACGGAGTGCTTACGATTGAAGCCGGACAGCTGCCAACCCCCGGCGACCCGGTAGCAAGTCTGACTGCGGAGAAGCCGCCATGCGCGTGATCAGTATGGGGTCGATTAAGAAGATCGGCGAATGGTTCGATCATCGCCTTCAACTGGCTGCTCCGATTCGCGAAGCGGCCAGCCATCCTGTGCCGCGCAACACGGCGAGCTGGTTCTATGTTTTTGGCAGCGCGGCGCTCACGGTATTTGTTCTGCAATTGGTCACGGGAATTTTATTGGCGCTCATTTATGTACCGTCCGCCGGCGAAGCCTGGACCAGCCTGCAAGCATTGAATCATCAGGTCGCACTTGGCTGGTTCATCCGCGCGATGCACGGGTGGGGCTCCAACTTCATGGTCGCCGTTGTCCTGATTCACATGGTGCAGGTGTTTCTGTTCGGGGCGCACAAATTTCCCCGCGAACTCACCTGGGTCATCGGCGTATTTCTTCTGTTGATGACGCTGGGCATGGCCTTTACCGGTCAAGTCATGCGCTTCGATCAGGATGCCTATTGGGGACTCGGGATCGGAGCGTCGATTGCCAGCCGCGTTCCCATCCTCGGTCCTTTTGTCGTGAAGCTGATGCTGGGCGGCCCGATCATCGCAGGCGCAACTCTTTCCCGCTTTTTTGCCCTGCACGTCTTCGTGATTCCTGGATTGCTGATCGGGTTCGTTGCACTCCACGTCCTGATGGTTTTGAGGCTGGGCATCAATGAATGGCCGATGCCGGGACGCATCGTAAGACGGGCGACCTATGAGGCCGAGTATCACGCGCTGACGAAAAAAGATGGCGAGCCGTTTGTTCCGTACGCGGTATGGAAAGACATGTTCTTCGCGGCATTCATCATTCTTGCGGTCGCCGCGTGCGCCTTCTACTTTGGCCCGTTTGGGCCCACAGGACAGCCCGATCCAACCATCATCCAGACTGCGCCCAAGCCCGACTACTTTTTCCTGTGGCTCTATGCTCTCCTTTCACTTCTTCCGCCATCGCTGGAGACGCCGTTCCTACTGATCGTTCCGCCTCTGGCAATTCTTGGCTTGATTCTGCTCCCGTTTCTTTCGGGAGAAGGGGAAAAAAGCTGGAAGCGGCGTCCCATTGCGGTGGTTACGGTGATGATGATCGCGATCACGCTCGGCACCTTTACCCGCATGGCACAGTTCACGCCCTGGAGTCCGCACATGAACGCATGGAGCGGCGATCCAGTGCCGGATCGCAACATTCGCGGCACGACTGCACTCGAGCGGCAAGGCGCGCTCGTATTTCAGGTCAAGCAATGCAGAAATTGCCATTCGCTTGGCGATACCGGCGGGCAGAGAGGACCAACTCTGGATAGTGTTGCAGTCCGCCTTACGCAAGATCAGCTCATCCGTCAGGTGATCCAAGGCGGCGGCAACATGCCTGCTTATGGGAATAACTTAAGTCCGGCGGAGACTACGGCGCTCGTAGCTTTCCTTGAAACTTTGCACCCCACGGGACAAGGCCCGGCTCGCGATGCCGCACGCGACACCGTTCTTGGCTACAGTAAACCGAGGACGGATCCTCAGCCGTGAGGTCCAGATAGTAAAGTAAACATCGCTAGGTACAGATTGATGTCACACGCTCATCATTCGACGGTCGGGGCATTATGGATCACCGTTGTTCTGTCTCTCCTCGCGGCTGGCTACTTATATCGATGGCTGCGCGTTGCCAGGCTTGAGGCGGATGGCGTTAAGGGATGGCGCGCCTGTAGTTGTTTTGTTGGACTGTTGCTGCTCTGGATTGGACTAGCTTCACCGTTAGCTCTCCTCGATCACGATCTGCTCACGGCGCACATGGCTCAACATCTGCTGCTCATGACGCTGGCGCCTCCTTTGATATTGCTTGGCGCGCCGTTCAAATTGCTGCCGCAATCGATCGCTCGACCGCTCCCTTGGGGACCTCTGTGGCAATTGGGGCGCAAGCTGTTGCACCCGGCAGTTGGCTGGATGGGAGCGGCAAGCGCATTAATTGTCTGGCACATTCCTTCGGTTTTTATGCTGGGCATGCAATCCCAAATGTGGCATGGAATCGAACAGGCATCGTTTCTCGTGACCGGACTTCTTTTCTGGTTGCCGGTAGTCCGGCCTTTACGAGACAGCTCGAAATGGCCTGAGTCATCCATCCTTTTGTACCTGTTTCTGGCAACCTTGCCGTGCGATATTCTCTCCGGATTTCTGGTCTTCTGCGATCGGGTGGTTTATCCGGTGTTTTTTTCTTCCCCTCACTCGTTTGGCCTATCTGCTCTGGAAGACCAGGAATGCGCCGGCGCGTTGATGTGGGCTTGCGTAACTCTCGTCTACTTAATCGCCGGCGCAGTCTTCACCCTGCGTTTACTCTCGCCCCATCGATCAGAAAGCCTCGCGATTCCGTAACTTGAGAGTGGACAGATCAGCTAACATATTCGAGGTGAAGAATCCTCACGCAGTTGTTTTCAGATGAACCCAACCGGCCCGTTGATCGCTCCTCCATCCTCATCAAATCCCTCAGAGGCCTCGAAGCGGCTTCTACCATGGCTGGTTGCGGTTGCCTTTTTTATGGAGTCGCTGGATACAACGATTCTTAACACGGCCGTTCCCACCATTTCCGCCGCCCTCGGCGTCGCTCCCCTCAGCATGAAGGCTGTGCTGGCGAGCTATACGCTCAGCCTGGCGGTCTTCATCCCAATCAGTGGCTGGATGGCCGACCGCTTCGGAACGCGCCGCGTGTTCGCATCTGCGATTGGCTTATTCACGCTCGGGTCTTTCCTGTGCGGAATATCCAGCAACATCCATCTGCTGGTCGCTTGCCGCATCCTGCAGGGTTGCGGCGGCGCGATGATGGTGCCAGTCGGACGGCTCACCCTGGTGCGAACATTTGCCAAGTCAGATTTGCTGCGCACCATGAGCTTTGTTTCTATACCAGCCTTGGTGGCCCCAATGCTCGGACCCATCGCCGGAGGCCTCATCGTGGGGTATCTGCACTGGCGCGTCATCTTTTTCCTTAATATTCCAATCGGGCTCGTTGGTTTGATTCTGGTCTACCTTCATCTGCCCGACTATCGCGAAAAGAAAACTCCTCCGCTCGATGTTGTCGGACTCATCTTGTTCGGTTCCGGAGTCGCTCTGTTGTCTTATGTGCTGGAAATATTCGGCGAGCACACGATGGGCGCGGGCGCGATGTCGGGATTGCTGGTGCTGTCCGTCGCTCTTCTTGCCGGATATGGAATTCACGGAAGCAGTCTTCCATTCCCATTGCTGAAACTGAAATTGTTCGGCATCCGCACCTTTCGCGCTGCCGTGAGCGGCAGCTTCTTCACTCGTCTGGGAATCGGCGGCGTGCCATTTCTGCTCCCGCTTCTCTATCAGGTAGGCTTGGGATTCACCCCAATTGAATCCGGCTTGCTCGTTATGCCCCAGGCGATCGCATCGATGAGCATGAAAGCCCTGATGCCGCAAATTCTGCGTCGCGTCGGCTATCGTGGCGTTCTCATTTCTAATACGGTGATTCTGGGTAGCCTGTTGATGGCTTTTGCGACGATCGGTTTGCGAACTCCGGTTTGGATGATCGTGTTTCTCGCTCTGCTTTATGGAGCTTTCACGTCGCTGCAATACACGAGTATGAGCACGCTTGTATTCGCTGACATCGCTGAAGAGGATGCCAGCGGTGCCAGTTCCATCGCCAGCACCGCGCAGCAGATGTCCATCAGCTTCGGAGTAGCGGTAGCCGGTTTAGCAACGGCGTTTTTCATTCCCAGCAGTCGCTCCAACCCCGTCGAAATGATTCATGGAATCCATAAGGCGCTGATTGCTCTAGGCATATTGACCGTCCTATCGACGATTGTTTTCTATGGTTTGAAGAGCGGGGATGGGGATGATGTGAGCCTGCATAAAGTGGTTCATATCCATCCCGGAGGATGACTCGCGTATGGACCATTTCCAAGCCAGGTTCGATCAATATTGATCCGTGCTAGCATCAGTACAGTGTTGGATTTTCGCATCCTGCTGAAGCTACCGCCTCAGATCCAACCAAAGCCTGCTTTCTCCATGCAGGATCGCCTCGAACAAGGAGTTCTGCGTGGCTATGGCCGACCTTAGAAAAACAATCCGTGTGGGAAACCGCGTCGAGAATGAAGAAGGTTACTCCGCGGACAGCGAGACCGATACCCCTGTGCCACCCGGCGGACCTTCGACGCAAGACATGGATGATTTGCTCTCCTCCATTCGGACGCGTGGTCTTGATGTGGTTGAAGAGGAGCCTCAGCTGCCGTCCGCTCTGGAACGAAGGCTGGTCAGCGATTCCGACGAAATTGATATGAGCCCGGCGCCGTCCGCTCCGGACGCGGCCAATGATCCTGTACGGGTTTACTTGCGCGAGATGGGCGCATCGCCACTACTCACCCGAGAAGGCGAAGTGGAGATCGCGAAACGTATCGAACGCGGACAGCTTTTCGTCATGAAAGCGCTTTCTCGCTCGCCCATCGTGATTCGCCAGGTCCTTGCGATGGGTGAGGACTTGAAACGGGGCTCACGTTCGATCTCGGAAACGGTGGTCTTTGATACCGATGAAGAGGAAATCACCGAGAAGATTCTGCAGGATCGCGTCAAGGACATTACCAGCCGCATCGACCGGATGCAGAAGCATTACAAGACAGCCGGGCGTTTAGCGGAACAACTGGTGATCCTCGCCGCGGATAAGAAGGCTCGCAAGTACAACCGTTGCCGGCGCCAGCTGAGCCGCGAGATTATTCAGATTTCGCTTATCATCCGCGATCTTAGCTTTACTCCTTCGGAGCGTAAGCGTCTGACGGAACGATTGAATAACGCCACGAATGTCATGCGTTCCCTGGAGCGCCAACTGAGTGCCTTGGAAAAAAAGATTGCGAGCACCCGCGGAGAGGAACTCAAGAAGAACTACCGCGCGACGCAGCGACAGCATCGCGCTGAGATGAAAAGGCTGGAACTTGATGCCGGCATGACGTTCGCGGAATTGCAACGCGCCCAGCGTCAACTCATCCAGGGCGAGATGGACGCGGAACAGGCAAAGCATGAACTGATTGAAGCCAACCTGCGCCTCGTGGTTTCCATCGCGAAGAAGTACAGCAACCGTGGGCTTCAGTTCCTCGATCTGATTCAGGAGGGGAACGTTGGCCTGATGAAAGCGGTCGACAAGTTTGAGTATCGCCGCGGATACAAGTTCTCGACTTATGCCACGTGGTGGATCCGTCAGGCCATCAGCCGGGCAATTGCCGATCAGGCGCGCACCATCCGGCTGCCGGTGCACATGATTGAGGTCGTGAACAAACTGGTGCGTGTCTCGAGGCAACTGGTCCAAACGTTGGGCCGCGAACCTACTTCGGCGGAGATTGCACAGCAGATGGATATTCCCGAGGCCAAGGTACGCAAGGTTCGCAAGATCATGCGAGTGCCGGTCTCGCTGGAGACACCGATTGGCGAGGAAGGAGATTCACACCTTGGCGATCTCATCGAAGACCGCACCCAGGTTTCACCCGCCGAGGCTGTGATCAACGCGAACCTTCAGGAGCGGACTGCGCACGTGTTGCGAACACTCAGCCCGCGCGAGGAAAAAATTCTCCGTATGCGTTTCGGCATCGAAGACGGCTCAGAGCGGACATTGGAAGAAGTTGGCCGCTCGTTCGATGTTACCCGTGAGCGCATTCGCCAGATCGAAGCTAAGGCTCTGCGAAAGCTGCGCCATCCCAAGCGATCAAGCAAACTCAAGCCCCTCTTCGATGGCGTGCGCGAATAGGCAACTTAGAGAAAAACAGATTGGCTCTGGAAAACGGGAGGAGGGAAGCGGTCGTCTTATCGCTGACGATGTGGGGAGGGAGAATTCGGAGTTTCCCGCATCGCGGTCAACTCTCGTGCTTCCAATTCTTCCTGGCGATGTTGGGTCGCTTCGGCAGGATCGGTTCCGGCCTTGAGGTCGGTCTTGTCGAGCAAATAGCGCCAGCCTTCGTGCCGGTCGGAGGAGTCCTGCGATTCCTCAACCTTTTTCAATTCCAGTTCGGCGCGTTGCTTTCCTCCAACTACGGCAATTACGCCGTCGGAGCGGTAGGTGCGGATGTTATGCCGGATGATGACGTAAGATCCCATAAGGTCGTCGCTTATCAATAAAGAATCCATTTCGTAGCTTGCTCCGGGAAGCGGAATTTCAAAAAAGGCGATTTCCGTAGAAATCGCCTTTCGCCAATTCATCAGGCCGGTACATCAGGCTTAGAGCGCCTGGACGTTTTCCGCCTGCAAGCCCTTCGGACCCTTGGTGACGTCAAACTGGACCGTCTGGCCCTCCTGCAGGCTCTTGAAGCCGCCCGCCTGGATCGCCGAGAAATGCACAAAAACGTCTTCGCCGCTCTGCCGGCTGATAAAGCCATAGCCTTTAGCGTCGTTGAACCACTTCACTGTTCCTTGTTCTGCCATGTTGATACTGTTCCTTGTCAAATTGATTTTACGCTGGAGAGATTCGGAGGTACTAAGGGCAGGTTACTGGCTGTTGAGGCAAGAACTGCTCACGACCGATTCGGTCTAACGCACAGATTCATGGTACGCGACGCGAGCCCAATTAGCAAGGCGATTCGGATCGTGGCGATCTGGCGATAAGGTCACGTGGTTGGACTCGATGTACATATTCATCACAACAGCGGTGACGAGCTTCGGCATAATTATCGCGAACAGCGTATACTGAAAAGACTTAACCTCGAAGACCCGCCGCATAAAGCATTCCGCGCCTTCGCGATTGAGAGATCGAGAGGCGCATGTTCGCGCGAGTGCTTACCCCTGTACCGGATATTCCACTTCAAGACCGGCAACGACCGCAGTCGAAAGCGGGCATCTTGACACGGATCGTAGCGTCGATCGCGACGTGGACCCTGGCGGTGGCCGTGCTCTTTCGCTCCCCATCCGATTTCAGGATGAGTGTGTGTATCATCGTGTCGTTGGCGGCGACAGCGCTTGCGGTTCGCAGCCTTTTCACCGGCAAGTTTCTGTGGGCAATGCTTTTCCTGGGAGTTCTGGGCGTATTTACGCCGTTCCACCGGACGCAGTTTTCCCACTTCGTCATCTCCATGCTCGATATGGCGACTCTGGCGCTCATGGCGGCTTCGCCGATCATCCTTGGAAAATTTACGAATCCGTTTGTGTTGAAGCCCGCGAATGCACATGTTGTAATTCCCCGGCGCTAGCCGCCGAAAAGATTGGAGTTCACGATGTCCGCAAGAAATGGAGACAGGTCCAGATTTCATCGCGAGCGCAAGCAGAAAATCGCCCGCCGAAAGCGCAGCCAAGAGCTACTGGAGCGCGCAGCCAAGACGCGCAAGCCAGAGGACGCCTCGGCCCGCGTGCAGCCCCGGTCGGTAACGGCATAAACCCGCCGTCGAACCAAGCATAAGCGCGTGCCGAGGGAGTGAGCGCGCTCCACCACGAGACGCTGAGTGACGTGGATCGAAACGAATCCCGACCAGCTTTTATGATTTACTGAGAGAGGAACTGCGATGAAGAACCTGTACGTTGGAAATCTGCCCCACAGCACAACCGAATCCGAGCTGCGAAATATCTTCGAGCCACACGGTGCGGTCGAAAAAATCACCCTCGTCACCGACCGAGATACGGGCCAGTCCCGTGGGTTTGGGTTTGTAGAAATGGCTAATGCTGGTGAAGCCGACAAGGCCATCGCAGCGCTCAACGGAACCGATCTGGGGGGACGCACCTTGACCATCAACGAGGCCAAGCCAAAGACGGATCGCCCGCGAGGCGGCGGTGGTGGTGGAGGGCAGCGTTTTGGCGGCGGAGGCGGCGGCCGTGGGCGCGATGACTACCGTGGACATCCACGGCAGCCACGCGAACCGCGCTGGTAGCTTCAAATACTCGATGTACGTCCGGTCCAGGCTGTAAAATGTTTGTCTGGGACGAATAATTAGGACGAATAAAAAAGATTTAGGGGATGCCTATGCCAAGAGGCCGATCGACATTCACAAAGCGACAGAAAGAACACACACGACAACAGAAACAACGAGACAAGGCGGAGCGCAGAAACGAGCGAAAGCAGCAGAAGCCGGCGGAGGGCAGCGTCGATGAGATGGCTGAACTGCGTGAACATGCAGCGGCGCAGGCGGCGCTGTTCAACATTGGAGCGGACGACACGGAGACTGCCGAAGAGTCCACGCCCCATGGCCGCGGCGAGTAATGTGTGAGTGGCAATCTGCCGGAGTCTGGCAGAGAAATCATTTCGTAATAATCTAGTTTGGGAGGAAGAGAGAGTGGCAGAAATTCGATTGCAAGAGGGCGAGTCCCTGGAGAATGCGCTTCGTCGATTCAAGCGCAAGGTTCAGTCGGAAGACATCATCAAAGAAGTGAAGCGTCATTCGTACTACCTGAAGCCGGGCGAAAAACGCCGCGTGAAACAGGCCTTGGCACGAAAGCGCGCGCGGAAAAAAGTTCGCAGAGAAGGTTCGTCCACGACGGACTCGCGCCGCGAGAAATAAATCAGTCTGTAGCGCGGGCTGGGTGCGGCTAAGTGTGGGCCTCGCGGCCTATGCTTGCAAGTTTCATTTATGGGACACCGATCCGGTGTCCCATTATTTTTTGTGCGAGCTTCGCTGGATGTAGGACGTAGCGGAAGCCAGTGCCCAGAGTGGTCCTTGCTGGGAGCCACTATCCGACTGAAGTTCGTGCATAATGTATCGCGTTCGTTTCTTGCTGAAACAGAATGCAGGTTGACCCCAGGGGAGGTTCATGATGCTGCAACGTGAAGCAGAATGCCATAATTTGAATCGGTGCTTATTCGCGGTTCCACTCGCATTTATAGCCACGTTTTTATTTCTTGCCGCCGTATCCCAACCGGCGCGATCCCAGACCTACAGCGTGATTTACAACTTCACCGGCAAAGGCAGCGATGGATCCAGTCCTTACTCAGGGCCGGTCCTCGATTCCTCGGGAAATCTTTACGGCACAACCTACGCCGGAGGAACTTACGGCAGCGGAAACGTCTACCGGCTTTCACCCAGCGGATCCTCGTGGACGTACAGTTCGCTGTACAACTTTAAGGCTGGTACGGACGGGGTTGGGCCTGCTTTCGGTTCGCTCGCCATCGGCGCGGACCGCGCCCTGTTCGGCACGACCGAGGGCGGCGGATACTTCGGCACCGACTTTGCCATCTGCGAATGTCCCGGCCGCGAAGTTCAGCTTCACAGTTTTGGTATGGGAACGGACGGCGCTCAACCGATAGGCGGAGTGGTCCTTGATTCGGCCGGTAATCTCTACGGAACCACCAGCGAGGGAGGCGCCTATGGCAACGGCACAGTCTTCGAACAGAAGCGATCCGGGCGCACATGGACTGAGATGACGCTCTACAGCTTCACTGGCGGAGACGACGGCGCAAATCCCCCGGCGGGCGTGAGCCTCGATGCTCACGGCAATCTCTACGGCACAAGTTCTTTCGGTGGCGCCAACGGCGTCGGCGTGGTCTACGAACTCTCTCCTTCCGACTCCGGATGGACGCAAACCATCCTCTACACCTTCCAAGGAACAACAGACGGCCAAAATCCGGTCGGCGGCGTAGTGCTAGACAATGACGGCAATCTCTACGGCGGAACTTTCGATGGCGGCGTTAACGGCGGCGGCACAGTCTACGAATTATCACCTTCCGCAAGCGGCTGGACGTTTACGGTGCTCTACAGTTTCACTGGCGGCTACGGAGGACCATACAACAAGCTCACGCTCGCCAAGGGAAGCATCTACGGCTCTACCAACTCTGACGGCGCAAATGGCTTCGGCTCCATCTTCAAGCTGACCCCGTCGAACGGGAGCTGGAAGTTTACCGACCTCCACGATTTCGCCGGCGGCAGCGACGGCGCATTACTCTTCGGCAGTGTCGCCGTCGACAGCGCTGGAAATGTTTTTGGTACCACTAATGAAGGCGGCAGCCAGAACCAGGGACTGGTGTTCGAGATTACGCCATAACGGTCGAAGCATCGGCACTATGATCGCAGCAGGCGAAAAACAGGCGGCGCAAGTTTGCGCCGCCTGTTTCGTTTCCAATCGCGACCTTTATACAAATACTTCGCCGGGCATCGCCGTCAGGGTACGCGAGGCCAGCGTATTCTGAATCGTGCGCTTTGGGGGCGCGTCGGTTGCCGTTCCAATCTGCTTGCGTTCGATTTTTAATTTGAGGGTACGCTCGATCTGGCGCAGTTCTACTACCTCGGCTCCTGCCGCCAACGTCGAGGCGCATCCCTGGAGGCCTGCTCTGCCGGTGCGGCCAACGCGGTGGATAAAGTCTTCCGCCATTTTGGGCACATCGTAATTAATGACGTGGGCGACGTCATCGATGTGCAGACCGCGGGATGCGACATCGGTCGCGACCAGAACCTGGAAGCGGCCTTCCTGAAATCCGCTTAGAGCGCCGTTGCGTTGCGATTGCGAGCGACCGCCATGAATCATGGCCGCCGCGAATCCGTCGCGCACAAGATCCTTTGACAACCTCTCAGCGCCGCGCTTGGTACGCGTGAAGATCAGAGTCTGGCCTTTTTCCGCATAGAGCAGTTGACGGAGGACATCGAGTTTCTCTCCGGGCCGTACTTCATAAGCCGTGAGTTGCACGCTCTCCGCGGGCTTGAGCACCGAGCCCAGAGCAACCCGGACTGGTTCGCGCATGTACTCATTCACCAGGCCGGCGACGGATTGCTCCATCGTGGCCGAGAAACACAACGTCTGCCGTTTCTGCGGCAGCACTGACAGAATGCGCCGGATCGCGGGCAAGAATCCCATGTCGAGCATGCGATCGGCTTCGTCGAGCACGAGCATTTTTACGTTCTGCAAGTTGGCGAGCTTGCGATTCATGAAATCCTGCAAGCGTCCGGGAGTGGCGATTACCAGCTTCGATCCGGCGCGCAGACTTTGAATCTGGGCTTTTTCCGAAACGCCACCGATGACGAGCGCGGCTCCAGACATTTTCTTGGTGCGCAATTGCTCGTACTGCTCGTGAACCTGCATGGCGAGTTCCCGCGTTGGCAGCAACACCAGAGCGACTGTAGCGTTACCGGGTTCCCGGTCAAGGGTTTCGATGAGCGGGAGTAGAAATGCCAGCGTCTTGCCGGTGCCCGTCTGGGCTGTGCCGATGACATCCCGGCCTTCAAGAGCGGCAGGGATTGTACGTTCCTGGATGGGGGTGAGAGTGGTGAATTGAGCTGCCGCCAGCCTCTTCTGCAACGCAGGAGAGAGGGGTAGTTCTGAAAATGTGGTCATTCGAATTTGTTCTTTCTTGGAGGGGGCAAGTTGTCACGCACACTCCGACACACGTCGAGAGTTGCACTGCCGCTCACATTGAATCTGAATTCACTCAAATCAACGGTGGGCAGGATAGGCGGAGATGAATCTAGTCTGAGAAGATGACTACCGCGTGGCGAGCAAACCGTAATTAGTAGCGTGACAACAGTATACCACAAGAGCCAACGGGCACTAGTTACCGAGGTCACTCTGGGCAAGACAGACTAGTGGTTCCGACCAGTTTGCCGTGTTCCCGGTATGGAACAGCAGTGCGAGAAATTGCAGTTCCTACAGCAAAGTCCGTAATTCGACTTCGCCAAAGATCTGCTAGCTTGGGACTGTCTACTACAACCTTCCGCCGTGCTCCGCATCGGGCGACGGTCTCTTGTCTATAGGCGATTCGATCGAGGAGACGCCCATGACTCACTCCGTTTTGCTCGTCGATGACAATCGCAAGATTCGTCAACTTTTGCGGCGAATGTTCGAAGCCATGGGATGCGTTTGCTCCGAGTCGGAAAACGGTCAGGATGCGGTAGAGGAAGCCGGGCAACGAAAGCCCGACCTCATCGTCCTTGATTACTCGATGCCAGTCATGAATGGACTGGAAGCCGCCCCTTTACTGAAGAAGATGCTTCCCCAGACGCCGATCATCATGTTCACGATGTTCGCGAATGAAAGATTCGCCAAGGAAGCTCTCGCTGCGGGCGTCACGGCAGTGTTCTCGAAAGATCAAGCCGGAACCCATCTTATGCCCAAGGCAGCATCGCTACTTCGATCCGCCAGTATTTGAGAAGAACGTTATCAATTGCAATGATTGGAAGGACTCTAGCGGAGATCGTTGGACGCAGTAGTTGGCCATGCGATTCGCATGGCGATCAGCAATAGCACAGTAGAGGCGGCAAAGAATTCCAACAGCTTCAGGTTCTTCGGTGTGTCCGGCCCCCCCAACGGCATGTCAGTACTTACCAGAACTGCCTTCTTGAGATTCGCGGGATCGTAATGCACCACAATCGGTGTTCCCTCAGGATGCCCATCCACCCACTCTTGGAGTTTTTCGAACTGCTGTGCGGGTTCCTGCGAGACCACTCGGCGCGGGGCGGGCGTGGTGTGCGAGTGAATGTGGGATACGATCTCCTCGCCGCGGACGACGTAGCTTATGCTGCAATCGATCCAGTAAGCTTCCGGTTTGTGGGTGTAGATATCTACACCGCATTTCTGTACAAGCGCGCGCACTTCCGGCCACTGCGCCTGGGCGTGTTCCACCCAAGCGTTTCCGGCGGTCACGGCCAGCGCAAAGACGGTGCATAATCCTGCAGTCACTCCGAGGACGGCGAGCACCAACGTGGCAAGACCGCGCCCCTTCGATTGCTTCCGCAGCCCACCCACTGGTGTCATCTCTGGCCTCTTAACTTCTAATCAAGAATGCTATTCAGGACTGCGTATGTCTCCTCGCCACCAAAGAAATTGCAACTCAATTCAAAACTACGGCAAGGGACGGTTCGATAACGGCGATTGTCGTTCGTTGACATTGTCACAAACATTTAATATGGAATGGAACCAAGACTTCAGTTTGTGCTTGACAAGGAAAAATAACATATTTATGTTAGTCCACCAATAACAGCTGCACGAATGACAGCTGAAAGAATGTAAGTCTTCGCAGTTACGGGCTCTCGCATCACAAACTGGACGAACTTGGGGCGCGCCAGTTTATGTGCTAGTACACGGCCAGTATTGGCTGTATTTACTCCCCGAAAGACAACGCAGTTGTTTCCTGCGTTCCTCGCATACAACTTGTGGGTGATTGTGGATTGAGCGAACGACTGTTCCCAGCAATATCGCTCAAGTCATCGTCGGCCATTCCGTAATTGGGGCAATTCAAAAATCGTTTTGATTTTGTGGGTAGCAAGGTTATGCCGCCGCTTCGATACCTACAATTTGAGGGCCTCGTGCGCTCTGTGCGAGGAGTCGCACCGATATTTTTGTTATCGGTGATGGTGGGGCATCTCTTTGCGGCATCGCCTCGCGGCCAGAGCGCCGACGACACGAAACCTTCTTCGCCAGTTGTTGCTGCTCAGGTTGAACCCCAACTTACAGTCGTGGAATTCACCGACTTTAAGTGTCCTTACTGCTCCAAGATGGTCCCGGTCATAGATGAACTGCTGAAGGCTTATCCCGGGAAAATTCGACTTATCGTTAAAGACTTTCCACTGGATTTTCATCCAGGGTCCGAACTTGCGCACGAGGCGTGCCTTGCCGCGAAGGCGCAAGGCAAATATTGGGAGATGTATCACCTGCTTTTTGCCAACCGGCAACATTTGGAGAGATCTGATCTTTCAGAGTATGCGACACAGCTGCATCTCGACATGGCGAAGTTCGAGAAAGCGCTCGATGCTCACGAGTACAGGCAAGAGATCAGAGAAAGTGTCGCCGAAGGCAAAGCGCTGGGTATAACCGCGACTCCCACTTTCTTCGTCCGTGGACAAAAACTGGAAGGCGCTCAGTCGCTCGACTCCATGCAGGAGCGGGTGCAAGCGGCTCTTGAGCCAGGCCGGCCTCACGACGAAAGAGCCGGGCAGGAATTAAAGCCAGCTGAAGAGTTAATGGCAAATTCTCCGGTCAGGGGTTCGCCGGATGCGGCCGTGACCATCATTGAATATGCCGACTTTCAGTGCCCCTATTGCGCGAGCGCCAGAAACTCCCTCGATCAAGCCTTCCGCGAATATCCCGGTCGAATCAATCTCACCTTCAAGAGTTTCCCGCTCGATTTCCATGCCGATTCCATGCTGGCGCATCAGGCTGCGTTCGCTGCCGGCAAGCAAGGAAAATTCTGGGAGATGCACGATCTCATCTTCACGCGACAGCGCGCGATGAAGCATGACGATCTGTTTGCCATGGCCAAGAGTCTCGATCTCGATATGGATCGCTTCGCCAAGGACATCGAAAGCCCGCAGATACGAGCACAGATCGATGCCGAACGAGCTGAAGGGAAGCGAAAGGGCGTGTTGGGAACGCCGACTTTTTTCATTGATGGCGCCCAGATGGAAGGTGCCAGCCTCGCGCAGTTTGAAGCCAGGATCGATCAATCTCTTCGCGCCAAAGGAATTGAAGTTGCCAAGGTGCCGATGAATGCCGATGGCGGTCCGTCCCGCGGTCCCGAGCACGCCCCCGTTACCGTGCTCTGGTACTCCGACGTAACCAGCCCGTTGGCGGTTTCGGCAGATCGGCTAATGCAGCAGTTGCTCGATGCATATCCGGGCGAAGTCCGGGTGGTTTTCAAAAATCGCCCGCTCGAATTTCATCACGATGCAGTTCTCGCCCATCAGGCCTTGATGGCAGCCGCCGCCCAGGGAAAGTTTTGGGCGATGCACAGCATCTTGCTGGCCCACCAAAGCGCGCTATCTGCAACCGACCTGGGAGATTATGCCGGCCAGATCGGGCTAGATTCGCGCAAGTTTATCGCTGATCTTTCCGGCCAGACGCTTCGTGATCAGGTTCTGCGCGATGTTGCGCAGGCGCGTGACGCGGGCGTGAACGGCGTCCCGGTTTTCTTTGTCAACGGGACGAGGGTTGATGGCGTACAAACTTTCCAAAATTTAAAGACGGTTGTGGATGAGCAGATTCAGAAAACCCGGGTGGCGATGCTTCATGAATAGCAGTGGTGGGGGCACACAGGCATGAGTTCGATGCGAGCAACAGTCCTCTCGATTGTGGGCGCGGTATTGCTGTGCATGCCGGTTTTGGCGCAAGCCAGCGTGACGCTGAAAGCTGCGACCAGTCCAACCTCGGGGCAGGCGGGACTGACCAGTGTCTCCGTTACGGGCTCGGGATTCCCCAGCGGCACGATTTCGCCAGCCAGCGTCACCGTGACGCTTACGCCCAAGAGCGGCGGAACTCCGGTCACGACCACGGCAACCAGCGTGACTCCGGGGACGGGTACAACCGACACAGTCGCCTTCTTGATACCCGCCTCGATTTCCGTCACCGCAGCCACGGTGTATGAAGTTTCAATCGCAGGTCAGACCACGGGCGGCACAACATTTCAGAGTTCGAATTCTTCCGCGCTGACGATTGATCCACCGTCATCGATCGCATCGCTTGTGCCTGCCACGGGATTGCAGGGGCAAACCCTTACGGTAACGATCAACGGCAAGTACACGAATTTCGTGACCGGCGTGACCCAAGCCAACTTCGGTCCCAACATTTCCGTGGGAGGATCGGCGCCCGGCGCTAACGGTCAGGTAGGAGTGGTCAGCGCGACCAAAGCGACGGCGAACATCGTCATCAACAATACGGCGACAGTGGGTAAACAGGATGTGACCGTCGTGACCGGCGCTCAAACGGCCACGCTGGCCAATGGTTTCACGGTCAACGAGGCCAGCGTCAAGCTAAATAGCGCGACTGTTCCTGCGTCAGCGCAAGCCGGCGTTACCACCGCCTCGGTAACTGGCTCCGGCTTCCCGAGCGGAACAATCTGGGCTGCAAATGTGACTGTGACGCTGACGCCGAAGGCTGGCGGAAGCGCCCTGACGACTGCGGCCTCGAGTGTGACGCCAGGGACGGGCACGACGAGCACCGTCGCCTTCCTGGTGCCCGCGTCAATTTCCGTCGCGACCCCCACTCTCTATGAAGTTTCGATCTCAGGCGCAACCACCACTGGCACACCGTTCCAGAGTTCCAATGCTTCTGCGCTGACCGTTGATCCGATGTCAGTAATCACATCGGTTTCACCCAACAATGCGCTGCAAGGAGCAAGCCTCACCGTCACCATCAACGGCAGGTACACGAATTTCGTGAACGGGGTTTCGGTAGCGAGTTTCGGCCCAGACGTTTCGGTGGGCGGAGCGCCGCCGGGCACGCCCGGTCCGATAACCGTGACCACCGCGACTAAAGCGACCGCGAGCATTTTGATCAACGACACCGCGGCGCTGGGAGCTGACAACGTAGTCGTAACGACGAATAACGAAACGGATTCCCTGGCCAACGGATTTACGGTGAAGGAAGCGGCCGTGAAGCTGGGCGTGGCCAATCCAACCTCAGCGGAACCGGGCATCACCACAGTGTCGGTTAGCGGTTCGGGATTTCCGCCGGGAACAATCTTTCCCGCCAACGTAACTGTAACGCTCACACCGAAGAGCGGTGGAACTGCGGTGACGGCCACGCCCACCACCGTGACCGCGGGAGCGGGTTCGAGCAATACGATCGCCTTTGTGGTGCCTCCCGCAATTGTTGTATCTGCGCCCACGGCCTATCTGGTAACGATTTCGGGCACTGATCCGGCGGGTGAAGTATTCCAGAGTTCAAACTCCGCGACGCTGACGATTGATCCGCTGTCGTCGATCTCCACGCTTGCGCCCGCCAAGGGACTGCAAGGTCAAACTCTTACCGTAACCATCAACGGCAAGTACTCCACTTTTATCAACGGCGTATCGCACGCGACTTTCGGCGCAGGTATTTCGGTGGGTGGAGCGCCTGCGGGTGGGCCCGGTCCAGTGACCGTGGTCAGCGCGATCAAAGCGACAGCCAGCGTCTTCATCAGCAACACAGCACCGGTAGGCGCTAACACGGTCACGATGGTGACGGGCTCGGAAACGGACACGATCACCAACGGGTTTGCGGTGACCGTCGACAGCACGCCTCCAGTTGCCGTACCCGGCGGTCCATATTCCGCGAAGTTGCCTCCAGGGTCGGTGCAGTTCAACGGCAGTGGTTCCTACGATCCCAAAAGCAAGACTGCGGTGCTTACCTTTAGTTGGAGCTTTGGCGACGGAAGCGCGAACGGCACCGGCGCTACGCCGACTCATACGTATTCAGCGCCGGGGACATACAACGGCGCTCTGACGGTGACGAACTCAACCGGTGTATCGAGTTTGCCCGCTCCGTTTGTCGTAACGATTACCGCCACGAATCCAACCGCCGTTCCCGGTGGTCCGTATTCGGTGCAGTTGCCGGCGGCCGTGCAATTCAACGGCAGTGGTTCATCTGATCCTAACTCCGGCACTACGCTCAGCTTCAATTGGAACTTTGGCGATGGAACCGCGAACGGAGTCGGCGCGACTCCCAGTCACACCTACGCGACCGCCGGCACATATAACGGCACGCTGATTGTCACGGACAATCTGGGGCTTTCGAGTACTGCGGCTCCATTCACCGTGACCGTAACCGCTGCTCCTCCTCTACCGCAAGTCGCGATCACCAGTCCGCAACCGTTGAGTATTTTCAATGCCGCCGCCAACCCGATCACGGTAAAAGGCACGATCGATAACTCGAACGACACCGTGACCGTGAATGGCATCGCGGCAACAGTTTCGGGTGGTTCGTTTACCGCGCCCAACGTACTTCTTCGGGAAGGTTCGAACGTGATCACCGTGACGGCGACGGATACTCACGGCGATGTAGGCGCGGCCTCGGAAACGGTGACTCTGAACACCACGCCGCCGCAACTCGGCATCCTGGCGCCCGTCAACGGATCGACGGTTACATCGTCCACGATCACAGTTGCCGGAAACGTGAATGAACAAGTTCCGGGTACGATTAACTCCAAGCAAATCACAGTATCGGCGAACGGAATCGCTGCGACAGTGAGCAACCGAACCTTCTCGGCTGCGAACGTCCCGCTGGTGCAAGGCATGAACACGGTTACGGTGATTGCCACTGATCCGGCGGGCAATACCAGCCAGGCTCAGGTCACCGTCAATTACATGGGCACGATTCCGGTGCAGAAGGTCCTCAAGGTTTCAGGCGAGGGTCAGACAGCCGCGATCAGCACAACCCTGCCGCAGCCGCTCGTGATTCAGGTGGTGAACAACAACGGCGCACCCGTTCCCAATCAGGCAGTGACATTCTCCGTCGTCAAGAGCGATGGAATGTTGACCTCGAGCAACCAGCAGGGTCAGACGATCAACGCCGTTACCGATCAAAACGGGCAGGCGAGTGTCCAATTTCAACTCGGATCGCGTGTTGGCGTAGGCAACAACCAAGTCTCGGTAACGGCCGCCGGCTATACCGGTCAGGCGCTGTTCTGCGAAACCTCTACCGTTGGGCCTCCGACACAGATTGTGGTTGAAATGGGAGATGCGCAGACTGGTGTCATCGGCCAGCCGCTGCCTGCGCCTTTGGATTTGGAAGTGCTAGACGCCGGCGGCAATCCGGTGGCGTATGTGCCCGTCACATTCACGGTGCAATCGGGCGGAGGGACGTTCAACGGCAACGCCACGCTTCAGGTGAGCACCGACATCAATGGGATGGCCAGCGCCCTGCTGAGCTTAGGCCAGCAAGAGGGCATCAGCAACAATGTTGTCAGCGCGAACTTCGCCAGCAATCCAGGGCCGGCGGCAAGTTTTGTTGCATCCGGGCAGGCTGCCGGTCCGCCCACGATTACCAGCATCAGCGGGCTGGTCGAGGATGACTCCAACACGCCGATTCCGGGCGCGACGATCAATCTGGAAGGAACTGCCTACACCGCCAAGTCCGACGTAAACGGAAACTTCACCATCTCACCCGCGCCCATCGGAACCTTCCTCTTGCAGGTGGTGGGTCAGACGAGCACACGTACCGACGCTACGTTCCCGACGCTGGTCTACAACATCACGACCGTTGCCGGACTCAATAACACTCTCGGCATGCCGATCTGTCTGCCGCCTCTCGATCCAACCGGAGTGCAGACCTACAGCCCGAGTTCAACCCAGCCGCTCACGCTGCAAATGACCGGTGTCCCCGGTTACCTGTTCACGGTAGCGCCGGGATCGGTGACCAATGCGGATGGAACTCCGTACAGTGGGCCGTTGTCGCTTTCGCAGGTACATGCCGACCGCGTTCCAATGGCTCCGCCGCATGGTTCTTTGCCGTTGATGGCGGGCACACTGCAACCGCCGGGACTGCATTTCAATCCGCCGGTCCAAGCCCAATTTCCCAACACGAGCGGGCTGGCTCCCGGCACCGTACTCGATCTTTACTCCTACGATCACGACCAGATGGCGTGGGTTTCGCAAGGACCGGTGCGGGTGAGCGTGGACGGTTCTGTTGTGGTATCGGATCCCGGCTTCGGAATCAGCAAATCCGGCTGGCATTTCCCGCCACCGCCACCCCCGCCGCCTAAGTGCGCCAGCGCCTGCACGACCACTAACCCGTGCCAGACGAGTCAATGCGTGAATGGGGCCTGCGTTGCGAGCAACGCAAATGAAGGTGGAAGCTGCGGCGACGGCACAGACGATGAGCAGTGCGGCAGTGGCGGAGTGTGCAAGTCCGGCACCTGCACCTTCGATTCTACGGCGTCCAACGGACAGTCTTGCACGCCCGAGAACAAGTGCACCGTGAATGCGACCTGTCAGAACGGGCAATGCACAGGCACTCCGTACGACACGAATAGCACCGTTGCTTCGCAGCAGTCTTTCAGCTTGCCCGGTGAGTTGACGGCAGCAGCTTCGGAATTCGTTGAGAAATTTAGCTCCGGAATTGCGGACCTGGAGCCCATCAATCTCCAGTATCAGACCCAGGCCCAGAACTGCTGTACCGAGGAGTCTGGTCCGATTGATCTGGGAAAGGTTTCCTCGCAGGGTACCTTGCAATTGGCCGCAAACGTCGCCGGGCTTCCCGTGTGGCCAGGGTCGTTCAACATCGAGTTGACGGTCACCATTCCACTGCTTGGAGAGGTCGATCTCAAGGTCCAGGAAGGTGTCTTTTTCGGGGGCGAAATCAGCCTGAATGGCACCGTGGGGTACGTGGCGAACGCGTGCGAAGAGAAAAACAATTGTGCGTATGGCCAGATCAACCTGGCGCTGGAGCCCCAACTCTATGCGATTACCCAGCAGTCAGCCTGCATAGAAATCTACGGCTTGGGCAAGACCTGCCAGTCCGCGGGGCTAAAAGGCGGGGTAAAGATCGCGCTCAACGGCGGGATTCGCGAGAACTCAACTGACTCGTGCGACAACCAGGTGCAGGGATTTGGTTCGATCGAGAGGCCAACCGTCTTCCTGACCGGATCGATTGACAGTTACTCCGTAAGCTTCCAATGGCAGCCGCCGATTTCATTTATTCCGGGATGGACGTGCACCTGGCCACCCGGCCAATGCTCTGCGAATGCATTTTGATGGCCTGAGTTGGAGTGGACTGGTGGAGGGGGTAAAGAAGACGGATGAGTGTAGTTGAGATGGCGAAGCGGGGACGGGGGGCGCTCTGGGCGGCACTGGGGATGGCAGTGGTTTTTGTCAGCGGAGGATCGCTCCCCCTCGCTGGTCAGGAACTAAAAAGTATGAGCATCCCGCTCCCAGTTGTCATTGAAGGAAAGCCTATGCCGTCGAAGATGTATTTGAAGGTGGAGATGAAGAGTATCAACCAGTCTTTCGACCAGTTTGCCGCGGGTAAGACGGACAAGGCGGAAGCCATGTTCGTGAAGGCCGTGCAAGCGGTCCGGAAGAAAGACGTGGCGGCTTTTGGCAGCGTGTGGTCTGCTCCCGACCAAATGAAAAGCACCGGCCAAACCAAGGTCGTGAAAATGGCGGACAACGGGCCGGACGGTTGGATGAAGGTGATACAAAGCGTGTTCGATTTCAACAAGCTGACGGTAGTCGCGGAGCTCCTTGCCGGACCGGACACCATGTTCATTTGGGACTCCGAGACCAAGAGCGGAGTCTTGCGACGCGCTTTGTATGTTGGGCCGGACAAAAGCGGCAGCGTACGGCTGAGCGCACCGGGCGGTAACAATCCGATCGACGATATGTTGCAAAGCGCTTTTGTCGCGGCGCAGGCAGACCCGAATTCCTACAAGCCGGTACCTGGTTTGAACTTGCATTACCAGGCTGCAGTTCCACTCGGCGGAGAAAAGAGTGCGGGCGCGCATCCCGTGGTTTTTGAGTTTGACGGAATGCCCGTGGATTTGCCCCTTAACGATGAGAAGGTAAAAGCGCCCTCCCCGGTGCTCGATTTCTTCCGAAAAGCAGACGTGGCGATCCACGACGAAAGATATGACGCGTACGTCAGCGATTTCACTCCGAAGAGTCAAGAGAAAGTAAAGCAATGGACGGACGCTCAAGAAAAGACCAAGCAGGAAAAACTTAAACAGGAAAAACTTCAGGAAGAAAAAAAGCTCGAAGAACAAAAACTCAAACCTGAACAAACGACAGCTACGAAGCCGGCCGTCCCACCGGATGCCAAAGCGAAAGCGGCTGCGCCTCCTCCGTTATTCGCGCATGCCAAATTCGTTCTAAACGCCGATCCAATCTTTCTTGTATTTCAAGCTCCTGGTGGAGGCAGCGGATGGGCGCCGGCCAAGTTGACCTACACGTACGTCTTGCACCAGGGCGACGATTACAAGATCACAAACTTCGAATACGCGAATACGCTCGATGAGTTTCTGCAAAACCCCGCGTTGTTCGACAAAAACGTTTTGAAACCCCCGCCGGTGAAAGCTGCAGCTCCGAACGCGAAAAGCGTTACCGAGCCGGCGAAGCCGACAACAGTCAACAAGAAGTGATTGAGAGCTGTCATTGAGAGCAGTCGCAAAAGTCGAAGCGAATCGTTTCCGGTCGGAGGTCGCTGTGTTCACATCCGGTATCGGTGGCAAAGGGAAGCGTCACGGATTGAATCGCGTATTAGCGGCCGTTTTCTTTCTTGCGGCTTGGACGGGGGTGGTTTCAATCGCCTCTGCTCAACAACTCGGATCGAACTGCACGGCAAGCCTGCTGAATCGCACGGTGCAAGTGAACGCCGACGGCAGCTTCGCGATCGGAAATGTTCCGTCAAATCCGCAGAGCCTCTACCGCGTGCGTGTGCGCTGCATCGCCCCGAATGGAAGCATCGTGCAGGGCATGTCGCCTTTTCTTAACTTGAGCGCCAGCGGAAGTTCGATCAACATCGGCGCCATCAGCTTTGACGGTTTCACATACCCTCCAGTTTCCCTAAGCCTCAGCGTTGGTGAAGGACAAACGACCCTCAGCACGGTTGGACAAAGCCTGCATCTTTACGCCACCGCGACTTATCCGGATGGAACGCAGCAGCCCGTGATCTACGCCGATTCCGGAACTACTTATGTGTCCAGCAATCCGGCGGTCGCAACGGTCGATAACACCGGTCTAGTGACGGCACTTACCGCGGGCAATGTAACCATGACCGCCCTCAATGAGGGCGTGGTGGCCACGCAGCAGATTCAGGTCCTGATTGCGCTGGATAGCGACGGCGACGGTATGCCGGACGACTACGAAATCGCCAATGGATTCAATCCCTTCGATCCCAGCGATGCCGGCCAGGACGCCGACGGCGACGGCCTGACCAATCTCCAGGAATATCAATTAGGAACCAACCCGCGGAACCCCGACACGGACGGTGACGGTGTTCCCGACGGCGTGGAAGTGAAGAACGGGACCAATCCCCTCAACCCAGACACCGACGGCGACGGTCTTACCGATGGTCAGGAGTTGGCGCTAGGCACGAATCCGCTCAATCCGGATACGGACGGTGACGGCATTCCGGATGGCATCGAAGTACGCCTGGGATTGAACCCTCTAGTGCCGGATCCGACCACAACCGTGCAAGGGCGCGTCGTGGATGGCAGCGGGAACCCGGTGACGGGCGCGTCAACCGTGGTCTTCACTTACTTCACGGGTTTTACCGATTCGACCGGCTCTTTCAACATTCCGTTTGTTCCTTCCGCGCTCGGCAATATTTTGGTGGCCGCGCAAATCACGAACAACGGACAAATTCTTGACGGAACTTCCGGATCAAAAACAGCGGTCACTGCCGGTATCACGGACGTGGGCACCATTCAGATTGGAGTCGACGCCGGAGGTGTCTCTGGCGTGGTCACAAATCTGAAGGGCGCGCCGGTGGCGAACGCTCAAGTCACGGTTTCGGAAGGCACCAACGTGCGCAGCACGACCACCGACCCAACCGGTCACTACCTCGTCAACAACATGGTCGCAGGCACGATTGTTGCAGTTGCGACCGATCCCAGCACTGGTTTACAGGGGCAGGGAACCGGAGTTTTGGTGACCGGGCAGTCCGTGAACATAAACATTTCACTGGGCGCGAGCGGCACGATCAACGGCGTGGTGATGAAAGCGGATGGCGTCACGCCAGTGGGTGGAGGCGTGACCGTGACGCTCTCCGGTTCGACCTACGCCACGACGGCCACGGATCCGGTGGGAAGATTCTCGTTTACATTTGTTCCCCTAGGCGCATTCACCATTGACGCTACTGACAGCAATGGGAATCACGGACGCACTTCCGGGAATCTCTACGCGACAGGACAGACTGTGGGCGCGAATGTGGCTTACCTCGGGCGCGGCACGGTTGCAGGAGCGGTAACAGATTCGAGCAACAATCCTGCGCCCGGCGCTTCTGTCACTCTTACCAGCACTTCGATTTTCAGTGGCACCTATAAGGCGACTGCGGACGGCTCCGGGAAATTTAGTTTCCCGGGGATTTTTGTCGGTCCCTATACCGTCACCGCGCAGGATACGGTCGGACGCCGCGGCGGACAGGCGCAAGGCAAGGTAAGCTCCGACGGACAGAACGTTACGACGAATGTCTCGCTAGGTGCGGCCGGAACGATCTCTGGCACTGTGTTTCAGGCTGACGGAGTTACGATCGTCGCGGGAGCCCAGGTAACAGTCAAGCCATTCGGCGTCACTACGACGACAGATTCCAATGGCAACTACGAATTCGATGTCTTGCCGATAGGCACATATCAGATTTCGGTCGCTAATCCTGCAACGGGAGATCAAGGGAGCGCAAGCGGCACGATCAGTTCACAGGATCAGGTGACGACTGTGAACGTATCCCTGAACGGCCTTGGTCAGGTCGTTGTAACGGTGCTTGACGGCGGCGGCAATATCGTTGCCGGCGCTCAAGTCACTTTGGGCAGCCAGACCTCTTTCGGTGGCACGCAAAACGGAGTCAGCCAATCGGACGGCACGGTTACGTTTAACCAGGTTTTGGCGGGCAATTTCACCGTTATCGCATCCCAAGCGTCAACGCAACTGTCAGGGAACACCACGGGCAGCGTTTCAGTAAATTCCAGCACCCCGATCACGGTTCAGCTCCAACCTGCCGGCACGGTACAGGGGACCGTTTACCAGCCTGATGGCGTTACTCCAGTTGCCGGGGTTCAGGTTCAACTGCAAGGCCCGGTTGCCCGTAGTGTCACAACAGGAGCAGATGGCAGTTATCAGTTCGTTACGATTCCAACCAGCACCTACACGGTGACGGCCTACGACAGTTACGGCAATGTCCGGGCTACGGTTGGGAATGTCATCCTCACAACGCAAGGCCAGACCGTGACCGCAAACTTGACGTTCATCGGCACGGGAATAGTAAGCGGGCAAATCACCAATCCCGATGGCACGGCAGCGACCGCAGTTGGAATTAGTCTGACCAGTCTCGCGCCGGGATATGGCCGCGCCTTTAATACGCAGAGCGACGTAAACGGCAATTACTCCTTCCCTGACGTGCCGATAGGAGGATTCAATGTCGCGGCCGCACAAGAGTCGCCGACCCTATTGCTGGCTGGAAGCGCAAGCGGGCAGATGCCTTCCAACGGCGGTCAGGTGACGGTGAATATACAGCTGGCCGCTACGGCATTTCCCGTCAACCTGAATCAGCCGTCTTATTTGTATGACGGCAACAACTTCCCGTTCGATGTCACTGCGAACGGCACCATCGCCGATGGTTTCGAGTACACCTTTGATGGTGATTTCAGCGCGAACATTGGCGCGATGAATCTTGATGTGATCGTGGGCAACAGCACCAATGCATTTACCGGCGCCAGCACCGGAACCCAGGCACAGAGCGGGCAGGAAATCGATATTCAGCAGCAGAATCTTGCTGGCTTGAATGTGACCCGCAAGGTCTACGTTCCCAATACCGGATACTTCAGCCGGTACCTCGACATCTTAAACAACCCGACTTCGAGTCCTATTACCGTTGGAGTCCGTTTCACCTCCAACATTCGGCCCACCAACACCGCATTTCCTGAGGTGATCAATACCTCCACCGGTAATTCTTCGCCTAGCAATCAGGACGACTGGGTCACGGTGGGCGACAACGTAGATCAGGACGCGACTCAGACCTTCAGCCGCGCCAACTTCGTGATCCCGGAACTGATGTTCGTCTATCAGGGCGCCAATGCCCCGATGCAAGCGACAACCGCCAGCTTTAATCTGGTGCCGGTCACAATCGTTACGCAAATTTTTGCCGGCGGCAGCAGCGAGATCGGGCAAGTTCAGTCCGAGTTCGACAACATCACGATTCCGGCTGGTGGGTCGGTCGCATTCCTGAATTTCCTGGGACAGCAGACCAGCCGCGCCAGCGCTCTGGCATCAGCACAAAGACTGGTACAGCTGCCCACCGAGGCTCTTATCGGCATTAGTCCCACGGAGTTGTCTGAGATACAGAATTTTGCCGCCAACGCGACGAGCAGCGCCGCCGCTCTGCCTCCGCTGAACGCCAATGTCGCCGGACAAGTACTCGCTTCCGACAGCGTCACTCCCGTGCCGGGAGCCACGGTTACCCTGCAAAGTTCGCTGCCATACTTCCAACGTCTCTACAGCACCACTTCAGACGGCGGCGGAAATTACTCTTTCACTTCGATCACCGGCACAAACGGAAACAATCTTATTATTCCGTCCGCGCCGTTCACGGTGCAGGCGACACTCGCCTCGACTCTGGCACAGTCTCCCGCAACCAACGGTACGTTCGACCCAGTGAACTCGCCGCTGTTCGATGTCCAAAACATTATTTACAGCGATACCGGAATCATCACAGGAATAGTGAGCCGGCAGGAGGGCGAAGTTGTAAGCCAGGGACAAGTCGCCTTGACTGGTACCGGCTTCAACGGTACGCAGACCACAGCCATCGCATCCGACGGCAGCTATAACTTCTACGCGGTTCCGCCGGGACAATACACCGTTATCGCGACCATTTCGAATCCTCTTGGAACGGGACTGACTGGAAACAGTTCCGCCAGTGTTTTCGATGGCGGGACCAGCCATGCGAATATCGTGATTTCTGCAACGGGCGCGGTTGCAGGAACGGTCACGCGCAGTGACGGATCGGCTGCAGTCAACGTCACGATGTCACTGCAAGCAGGAACCTTCTCGCGTTCCACGACCACCGATACCGGCGGACGATTCAGCTTCACCGACGTTCCCACATCCACATTTACGTTGGCTACTTATGATCCATTGAGCAACACTGCGGCCAGCGCGCAGGTCACGATCGTGGCGGATCAGACGATCACGCAGAATCTGGTGCTCACGCTGGGCGGCACGGTGACCGGCACGGTTACAGAAAACGGCGTGGCTATTTCCGGGGCTCAGATTACGGTTACCGCGAATAACGGGACCTTCAGCACAACCACCAATTCGCAAGGCATCTACAGCGTCACTCAAATCGCTCCCGGCAACCTGACCGTACAGGGCGTGGATCCGGCAAATAAAGAATCCGGTCAGTCCACTGGCACACTCGGTCTCTCCGGGCAGTCGGTGCAGATCAATGTCCAACTGTTGCCGTCGGGAACGGTATCTGGAACTGTTTTCCTGTCGGATGGCGTGACCCCGGCTCCAGGCGCGCAGGTATTGCTCTGCCAGGTTCTTTCGGGTGTTAGCTGCTCGGGATATTCCTCTACCACAGCGGCGAATGCGAACGGCGTCTACTCCTTCACCGGAGTTCCGCTCGTCGGCTTCACGGTTGACGTTACGAACACCAACGGGGACCGCGGCCGCAGCACCGGTCAACTTTCCAACAACGGTCAGACCGTCACATTGAACGTTCGGCTCACAGGCTTCGGGACCGTGAACGTTACGGTCAAGGACGCCAACGGAAACTTGATTCCCAACGCGCAGCTTACGCTTACGGGAGAAACCCAGTTCGGTGGAACTCTGAAGACGTCCACGCAGAGCAATGGCACGGCGCAATTTACCAACGTCCTCGCCGGTCCGTTCTTCGTCGCTGCGACTGATCCAGTGACCTTGCTCGGAGGCAGCGCCAGCGGAAGTGTCGCAGTGAACAATTCGACCAGCGTCACGGTCAACCTGCAGCCCGCGGGAAATATTCTGGGCACGGTTTACGCTTCCGATGGCAAAACACCGCTATCGAACATGATTGTGCAGTTGAGCGGACCGGCCAGCCGGCAAACTACGTCTGCCAGCGATGGCAGCTATAACTTCTCAGCCATTCCGCTGGGCACATACACGCTACAGCTCTACGACACATCGAACCGGCTTCGCGCGCAAATTAACGCCGTTACGCTGAGCAGCAATGGCCAAGTTCTGCCTGTGAACCTCACCGAATCGGCTCTGGTCACTTCTGTGAGCCCGTCGTCGGCTCAACAGGGTCAGACCCTGAGCCTTACGGTTCTGGGCGACGCAACCGCATTCAACTCCACTACGAAGTTCAGCTTCGGAAGTGGCGTCACGGTGAATTCCGCGACGGTGACCTCGGCAACCTCCGCAACACTCAACGTGACGATCTCACCGATCGCTACACTTGGAGGGCTCACTCTAACCGCGACGACGGGAACGCAGGTCGCGACCGGCGTGAATGCTTTGACGATCACGGCTGGTTCGGCCACGATCCTCTCGGTAACTCCAAACACTGCCCAGGCCAATACGCTTGGTACCTCGGTGAGCATCGTCGGCAGCGGCACTCACTTCACTCAGGCGACTCCGGTCGTGAACCTCGGTTCCGGAGTCAGCGCGACTCAGGTGCAGGTCCTCTCCGATACTTCGCTGGCCGCAACCATCAACGTCTCGCCGGTGGCTCCAGTGCAGGCCAACACGGTGACAATCACCACGGGCGGAGAGCAGGCCTCGCTGGCTAACGGCTTTACCGTAACCGCCGCGAGCCCGTTCATCACGTCCGTCTCGCCCATTAATGCGAACCAGGGTGCGACTCTCAGCGTCACGGTGAATGGCCAGAGCACCAGCTTTGCGGCAGGTGTAACCAGTGCCAGCTTCGGCTCCGGAATCACGGTGAACTCTGTGGTCGTGAACAGCGCGACCTCAGCCACCGCCAACATCACAATCGATCCGGCGGCCGTCGTTGGAGTTCGCACGGTCACCATGACCACCAATAGCCAGGTTGCAGTCGGCAACGGTTTATTCACGGTGCAGGCTGGAGTTCCGCAAGTGCTGTCAGTGACGCCGAATACGATCAACGTCGGCGCTACGGAAACCGTCACCATCACGGGATCGTTTACCAACTTCCAGTCGGGTGTTTCTCAGGTCAGTTTCAGCGGCAATGGCATATCCACAGGTACGGTGACCGTGAACAGCACGACCAGCCTGCAGGTGCCAGTTATCGTGACGGCAGGTGCTACTGCGGGAGCGCGCACAGTCACCGTGACCACCAATGCGGAAGTTGCGACCCTCTCCGGCGCGCTGACGATTACATCCGGATTGCCGTCAATTACTGTGATCAATCCGAACGTGGGTGTGCCGAACTCCACGGTTACGGTCAATATTACCGGGACATCTACAGGCTTCACTGCCAACAACACGCAGGCCAGTTTTGGCGCCGGTATTTCAGTCGGTGGAGCGGCGGAAGGCGCCTTTGGTCCTGTGACCGTGACGAGTCCGACTTCTGCGACGGCGACGCTGACCATCGATCCGGCCGCTGTCCTGGCATCCCGCAACGTGATCGTGCAGACTACGCTGTCGGCAAATAACGTTCAGATGCTTACCGTCAACGCTGGCTTCACGGTGCAGACGGTCACAACCACGCCGCCTTCGCTGGTCAGCCTGAGTCCGGCCTCGAACGCGCAAAATGTTCCTCTGAATGCCAAGGTCACGATGGTTTTCAGCGAACCGTTACTCCGCACCACCGTCAACAGCAACAACATCTATCTGGCTTCGGGCAGTGACGGCTGTTACTACGCGGATTACGGCGGCACGCCAACCGTTCCCACCACACAGACCGTGGATGCCTCCGGGCGCATCGTAACGCTGGTTCCGTCTTCGCTGCTGGCCGTGGGCGAAACCTACACCGTCTGCATAAACACCTATATCTTGGGTGGTGGCACGACGTTCACCGATCCATCGGGCAATGTATTCCCAGGCACCTCTCAACAGTTCACAACCGGTTTCGCAGCCAACAACAACGGTCCGGCGTTTGTCGCTGCCAACATCCAGAATGGCGATGCGACTGTACCGACCAATGCCAATGTCGCGCTCAGCTTCAGCGAGCCGATTGATCCTTCCACCGCCGCGGGCGCGATTCAGATAACCAGCGCCGGCTCGCCTGTGACCGGAACCCTGGGATATTCGCCGGATTACTCGCAGGTCACATTCATGCCGACGGGCGGGTTCACGCCGAGCACCAGCTACACGGTTAACTACACAGCGGGATTGAATGATTCCGAGGGCAATCCGCTCTCAAACCCAGGGAGCTTCAGCTTTACAACCGCCGCCGGTGCGGATTATTCCTACGCTCAGATCCTGAGCTGGAACCCTGCCGGCTACGAAGCGACGGGTGAGAATCCGACCTTTACAGTTGTCTTCAACCAGCCGATGAGTCCGCTGCTGTTGCAAGAGAAGAACTACTACGGCAGCTACTACAGCGGTTACTACTACGTAACGAACAGCGATACCGACCTGCAGGTGCCGGGCACGACCATCAGCCTTTCGCCGGATGGAACAATCTTTACTGTGACCATCCCCGGTCCGCTTGAGCCCAGCACGCAATACTGCTGGAACATCGAAGCCGCGAACCGCGTCGGCAACTGGTCCTACAATTCAGATTGCTTCGTAACTGGCACCAGCGTGGATACGACTGCTCCCACCGTGTCTGAAGTTTCACCGGCGTCAGGCACGATCAATGTGGCTCCGAATCCCGACATCCAGGTCGTAATGAACGAGCCGATTGATCAGACCTCGATCGCGAATGCGATTGTGCCGAAGGCGGGAAGCACTGCCATCGCCGGTACAACCAGCTTGGCGGGCGACCACGTCACCCTCACGTTCACTCCGGCGAACGGCATGCTCCTGGCTCCGAGCACGACTTACACCGTCAACGTCGCTGGTGCGAAAGACGTCGATGGCAACGTAATGTCGCCTTATTCGTGGAACTTCACCACTTCCAACTCCAGTGTGGGAGATAACACGCAAGGCACGATCAACTCGATTGCTCCGGCAAATGGAGCGACCAACGTCGCGGTCAACACTCCGGTTGTCGTCACCTTCAGCAAACCGGTGGACCCGTTGAGCCTCAACTCGCAGAGCTTGTACGTGGTTGACAATACGGTGGGGGCGTCGTGGGGTGGTGCGATTACCGTGAGTAGCGACGGGATGAGCGCTACATTCACACCCAACTTCCCATACGCCGGAAATCACCAGATCTGCGCCTACGTCTCGTATAACTCATCGATTGTCGATCTTTCCGGAAATCCGTTTATAGCGCCTGCGACGAATCCCTGTTTCACCACTGCCGCGACCACGGATAACGTTCCTCCAACCGTGGTATCAATCATGCCCCCGAACGCGGGCGCCGGAATCGGCCCGAATAGTCCAGTTACGGTGACATTCTCGAAGCCCATGAACCCGGCCACTCTTTCCCAGAACATGGCCTTGTTCATCGGAAGCGCTCTCTACACTAGCGGCGCGAGTGTGTCCTCCGACAGCACGATGGCGACTTTCAATACCGGAAACCTGACCTACGGCACCACTTTCACGGTTGTCGTGAGTCCGAACGTGACCGATGCTTCGGGTAATCCGCTCGGTTCCGAGTTCACTTCCACTTTCACTACCATCCCCAGCGATAACACGATTCACCCCTCGGTCACGGCGTTCCGTCCGGGACAGGGCGCGAGCAATGTGGATCCGAGTACGCCTCTGATCTTCTTCATCAATTCACCCATCAACCCGGCGACGGTCAACGGTGCGCTCAACGTCGCGGTGAATGGCTCTGTGATCACCGGCAGTGTGTCGGTGGACGCGACGAATCAGATTGTGACCTTCACGCCCTCGGCTCCATTGGCGGGCGGAAGCAATGTTCAGGTCTGGTTCTCGAGCACCGCGACCGATTCCTTCGGCAACACCCTGTACAACTACTACACCAACTTTACGGTTGCTCCCGATCTCAGCACGACAGCGCCGTCGGTGGGCAACTCCTATCCGAGTTGCTGCACCAATCCGGCGCCACTGAACACGGTGGTTGATATCCAGTTCAACAAGCCGATTAACTACAGCACCGTGAATGGCAACAATTTCTATCTCTCCGACTGCAGCGGAGACTGCGGCTGGTACACGCCAGTTCCGATTAACGCTACGATTTCTCAGGTCTCACCGAGCGTAATCCGTCTGACGCCCTCCTCGCCGTTGACCGCGGGGGATTCGTACGAGGTCATCCTGGGTACGGGCATTCTGGATACCAACGGATTGGCTTACGCCGGCAATACTGGATGGGATTTCACAGCTTCGACTACCACCGATCAATTGCAGCCGTCGGTGATCGGGTTCGCTCCCACTCAGAGCGCGACCGCGATTGGCGACAACGGAATTATCCGCGTCACCTTTAACAAGAACATCGATTCCCTCACCATCACTCCGCAGGATCTGACGTTGACTTCCGGTGGGAACGCGATTCCCTACACCTACAGCTATGACAACGTCAGCCGGCTAACCATCACGCCGGAGACTGCGTTGCCGGATTCCGCGCAGGTTACGGTCGCTGTCACGAATGGCATTACGGATGGAGTGGGCAATGCGATCACGCCGGCTTCGGCTACATTCCAGACGGCGGCCGGACCGAACTTCAGTGCCCCTCACGTGGTATCGAGCACGATTACGTCGGGCGACGCCAATGTGCCCCTGACCAGCGTGTTCACGTTAACCTTCGATCGCGCCATGGATACGCGCACTTTTGTGATCAACAACACGATCACTCTGGAGGATGAGTACCTCGGGCAGAGCGTGCCCGTTAACATCTCATTCACTCCGGATGGAACCCAAATGACGGTTGCGCCGGTGACACCGCTGGCGATCGGGCGCAATTACTATCTGCAAACCTGCAACGCGCTTGATCTGACGGGCAATGTGGAGAACTGCTACTACTCTTATTTCACGACGTCGGTCGTGACGCTGAGCGGCGGCCCGCAGATCCTGCAAACGGTTCCGCGTAACGGCGCGACCGGGCTTCCGATCAACTTCACTCCTGAGGTGCAGTTCGATCGGCCAATCTCCGAACCGTCGGCAGCTAACGTAATTCTGGTGGGCAACGGTGTTCCTGTGCCGCTGACGCCGGCCTTCCTCAATGGCGATACCGTGGTGCGCTTCCAGCCCGCCACGGTGTTGCAAGCCAGTACCACCTATGTTCTGACGGTCAGCGGAATTACGGATCCGGCCGGCAATGCGGGAGCCACGGTAACCGTCACCTTTACGACCGGCACGAGTATTAATGTGTCCTACCCGCAGGTGGTAAGCGAGAACCCGCTCAGCGGTTCGACCACTGGCACGAAGCCGGTCATTCAACTCAATTTCAGCGAAGCGATCGATCCCATCCGTTCGTCGGGATGGTATTTCTATAACCAGTCCGCCAACACGAACGTGGCGGGAGCGGTGCTGAACTTTGCTTCAGACTTGATGAGTGCAACCATCACCTATCCGGGCACTCTCGATCCCAACACCAACTACTACTTCGGTATGGGATCGCTGTACGATCTGAATGGAAACTCGGGATACGCCTGCTGCTGGTACTTCACTACCGGCTCCGGAGCTGATACCAGCCCCGAGACGGTAACGTCGGTTGTACCCGCCAACGATCCGGGAGGTGCAAACCCGGCTCCGATCAATACAACCATCAGCGTGACGCTGGCCAAGCCCATCGATCCGGCTACGTTCACGCAGAATTCCCTGACCCTAACTCCATCAGTGCCGGGAAGCGTGTCGTATTCCTCGGACGGCTTGACTCTGTATTACTACCTTGCGAATAGTCTGGCGCCGGCCACGCAGTACACCATCAACGTTTCCGGTTTCACCGATGTTGATGGCAATGCGGTTCAGGCCTTCACCAGCAGCTTCTTGACGAGTTCCACCAGCTACATCTGCTGCGGCACGGTCGTCTCTCTGGTGCCGGCGAACGGCGCGCAGGGAGTAGATCCATCCATGCCGATTGTGGCGCAGGTCGATCGCTCGGTCTACCCGCCGAGCGCAAATTCCAATTCCATTCAGTTGTATGACCTTAGCCACAACAGCGATGTCATCGGCGGCAATATCGCACTATCTACCGACGGGATCACGCTTACCTTTACACCCGCAGCTCCGTTGCCTCCCAACTCGACTGTTCAGGTGCAGGTGAGCTGTAACTACTCATTGCTCGATCTGGCCGGGAATTATTTCTCCTGCACCACGTCGCAATTCACCACCGGCGCAGGCGCTACGACAAATCCTCAGGTCATCTCGGTCGCGCCTGCCAACAATGCGACCGGAGTTGGGCCGGGAGCAGTGGTTACGCTGTCATTCAACGAGTCCATCGATCCGAACACTATTTCTCCTGCGAACTTCCAGCTCTTCAACGGAGATACGAACCTCCAGGCCTATCTCAACTGGTCTTCCGATAACCGCACGGTCATGCTCAATACGCAGCTGCCGTACAGCTCTACGGTGACGGTGGTCGTCAACAATGGAGTCGTCGACCTCAGCGGTAATCCGATTACCGCCCCGTTCCGCAGTTCGTTCTCCACGATCCCGACACCTACGACGCAGTTCACGCCCAATGTGACCGCCATGCGGCCGGGCAGTGGCAGCAGCGGTGTACCGCCGACCACGGCAATCACGCTTTACGCCAGCTCGCCGGTCGATCCTTCCACGGTGCAAGGTCAGGTAGTGGTTTCGCAGAATGGTGCCGCGATTACCGGAAGCATCGTTGTGGAACCGGGCGGAGGTGCGATCGACTTTACTCCCGATACGCCGCTGGCTTTCAACGCCACCGTACAGGTTTTTGTTCAGCCGGCCGTTCGGGATATCAATGGCAATCCGTTCGCTGCTTATTCGGGCCAGTTCGTGACGGTTCCCGATTATGCGAATACTCCTCCAACGGTTCTTTCTGTGGACCCTGGAAGCAGCGGTGCGGCTCCGACGAATTCCATCGTCGATGTCCAATTCAGCAAGCCCATAGACCCGGGTACTGTTACCACTGCAAATTTCGGGTTGTACAACTGCAATGGCTGGTGCGGATGGTCGAACAGCCTGGTGACGACAAATATCAGCTTCCCGTCGCCCAGCGTTATCCGGCTGACGCCGACGACGCCGTTGCCCGCGAGCGGCTCGTTCCAGATTTCTATCGGGACAGGCATCGCCGACCTAACCGGAAATGCCTATGCTGGAGGAACCTGGAGCTTTAACACGGGCACTACCTTCGACGCGCTGCAGCCGGTAGTCGCTGCCGTTGCTCCGGCGAATAACGCCACCAAGGTCGGTGACAACGCTACAATTCGCTTCTCGTTCAACAAGTTGATGGATACGACCAGCATCAATTCATCGACAGTCGCGCTCTCGAACGGTCCAACCCAGCTGGCGTACTCCGAGGCCTTCAGCACTCCGGACAACGTCACTTATGTGACTTTGACGCCGCTGTCTCCGTTGCCTGACAACGCCAGCTTCACGCTTTCGTTGGGAAGCGGCATTACCGATCTGGTTGGCCAGAGCCTTACCGCGCAAACCACGAAGTTCAACACCGGCAACGGCCCCGACCTTACGTTGCCGCAACTCGTGAGCCAGAACGTCACCAACAATCAAACCAACGTGCCGGTCAATACGGCTCTCACATTGACCTTCAACAAACCGCTGGACCCGAGCGCCTATCTGTTCGTAACTCTGTACAGCTATGCTCTTGGGCAAAACGTAACCACGACTGGATCGGTTAGTACGGACGGGATGACGATCACGTTGATCCCAAGCTCGCCCTTGCTGCCCGCCACGCAGTATCAACTCTGCTACAACGGCGTTGCGGACGTGGATGGCAACATGTCGGGGAACGCGTGTATTAACTTCAATACCGCCAGCGCTGCGATTACCACCCCTCCGCAAGTGCTGTATACCGTTCCGCCTGTCAGCGCGACCGGAGTGTTTGAGAATTCAATCATCGAGGTCGTGTTCGACAGGCCTCTGGATCCAACGAGCCTGGCGCAGGTAACCCTCACTGCCGGCGGCACTACGGTGCCATCCACGGTTTCTCTCGCCTGGGGAAATGCCGCAGTGCGTATCACGCCATCCGCTCTGCTAGCGGCGAATGCCAGCTACACGGCAACCGTGGCGGGAGTGAAAGATTTGTCTGGCAATGTTATTGCCAGCCCCTACGCGTTCACCTTTTCCACCGGCGGGACCACCGGATCGAACTCCACGCAACTGCTTTCCACGAACGTGCTCGTCAACGGCGTGTCAACAGCGCTTAATTACAACGGTCTGACGAATGTGGATGTGGGCACAACCATACAGATTATTTTCTCGCAGGCGGTCGATCCTGCCTCGTTCACATACGGCAGTGGCATTCAGCTCTATAACACCAGCATCGGCGACTCCAATGAGCAGGTCGTACCGTTCTCTCTGACAGCAGTTTCATCCGATCAAACGACGTTCACATTGACGCCGAATACCGAGTTGGCTCCCAGTTCGCAATTCCAGTTGCGCGTCGGCTACAGTGGCGCAATCTATGACACGCTCGGAAATACCATTAACTACGGGACGTATTATTCGTTCACTACCGGTACTGCAAATACCACCACCGGTGCGCCGTTGCCGCTCTACAGCACAGGCCTCGGGACGGGCGGCACCGGTCAGCTCGCGGGTGGATCATCCGATCCAAATTGGTCGGTAAATAATCCCAACGCGTGCTGCGTTTATAGCGGTCCGGCCGCGGTCCTCAGCTCCGGAAACCTTAATTCTTCGTGGCCCGTGGATACCGCGAATTCCCAGTGGATTAGCTGGTCCGATACCAGCAGCGTTGGGTCTCCGGGCTACACATTCACGCAGACGTTCGACCTCACCGGATTCGATCCCACGACGGCGGCAATTCGCGGAATCATCTGGGTGGATGCTGGTGCCAGCCTCTACTTAAACAACCAGCCCGTAGTCTATGCGGATAACTCGAGCTGGGAGTATTCCGGGCAGCCTGGTGTGCCTTTCTCGATCGGACCGAGCAGTTCACTCTTCCTGCCGGGGGTAAACACGCTGAGCGTGATTGTAACGAACATTGATGCAACCTACGGAGGCATTAACGTTCTGATCAGCAGCGCAACCGCAGTCCAAAAGACGGGCCAGGTCATCCAGTCGCAGAGAGCGGTCTACGCCTCTGCTGACCGTCGCGGCTCATCCGATCCAGTCCCGCAGATTCGGTCGTTTCACCAGGGCCCCGTGCTTGAATCTTCTGTGCTTAAATCGAAGGACGACGCGCCTTCGCTCGAAGAATTTTTATTCTTCCCAATCCTCGGCTCGCCGCAGGAGCTTGCATCCCCGATCTCGCTCAATTTTGGTCCGCGAGACATTCATCCACGAGAAGCGATTTCGCAAGATGGCGAACTGCCGCTCTACCGTGGTACGAACGTCGGCGAAATTCTTGTCGCCAAGAGGAACGAGTCCATGTCCGAGCATCCGAGATAAAGATGTTGTTGGGTTCGTACAAGAGGCGTGCAGTTGCGCTACTTTTGGGGTTGTTTTCGATTTTCTGCAGTGTCGCCACCTGGGGCCAGAGCCCTTTTCCGCCCCGGATGCCAACGCCGAAGCCGGTGAACCCAGCCCAGCTTCGCTTTACCGATGTAACGCAAAAGCTAGGCATCAACTTCCGTCACCAACCGGGGATGACCTCCCAGAAATTCATACTTGAGAGTTTCGGCGGCGGTGTCGCGGTGTTTGATTTCGACAACGACGGACGGCCTGACCTTTTTTTCGCCAATGGCGCAGCCATCAGAGATCCGGCGGGCCCGGCCGATCGCCCGGAAAAAACGGATCCCTCCTTTTGGAACCGCCTCTATCACCAGGAAAAAGATGGAACCTTTACTGATGTGACTGCGAAAGCTGGATTGTCAGGGCAAGGTTATTCCTTCGCCGTTGCCGTCGGAGATTACAACAATGACGGTTTCGAAGATCTCTACGTCACTGGCTTCGATCATAACCACCTGTACCGCAATAATGGCGATGGCGCCTTTACCGACGTGACGGAGTCGGCCGGAGTTGGGGGCAGCGGCCTTTCCAGTGCCGCGGCCTGGATCGACTACGACAATGATGGTCTGCTGGATTTAATTGTTCTGCGATACGTGCAGTGGGACTTCAGCATGGTCATTCGCTGTGGTGCACCTGAGCGCCCCGAATTTTGCGGCCCGGAAAAGTTCCCGCCATCCACGCTAACCCTCTATCACAACGATGGCGGCGGCCATTTCACCGACGTCACTGCCAAAGCCGGTCTCGCCGATTTGAAGATCAAGGGCCTCGGCGTTGATATCGGCGACTATGATCATGACGGCTGGACGGATATCTTTATTGCCAACGACAACTGGCCGCAGATGCTGCTGCATAACAATGGCAACGGGACCTTTGAGGAAGTCGGTGCTCTCGCCGGAATTTCGCTGGATGAACACGGCCACACTTATTCTGGAATGGGAGTGGACGCAGCCGACTACGACAACGACGGCTGGTTCGACCTGCTGATCGACGATTTGAGCTTCCAGCGCTACTCCTTATATCGAAATAATCGAGATGGAACATTTACCTATTCCAGTTCCAGCACCGGGCTGGCGCAGATCACCGCGAAAATGGGCGGCTGGGGGCTGCGCGTAGCCGACTTCGACAATGATGGCCGCAAGGATATATTTGTTGCACAGGGGCATGTGAACGACCGCATCGATGCCGCGATCCCCAGCATTCACTATCGCCAGTCGCCTCTGATTGCTCTTAACACCGGCACCGGATTTCAGGATGTATCTTCGCGAGCGGGTGAAGTGTTCCAGCAACAATGGGACGCCCGTGGCCTTGCTGTCGGCGATCTGCATAATACGGGAAGGCTCGATGTGGTCATCTCCTCCAATGATGGGCCCGCATACGTACTGCGCAGCGATCTCTCGCTCCCACGCCACTGGCTGTCGCTGAAGTTGGAGGGCACGAAGTCAAACCGCGACGCGATTGGCGCCACCGTCACAGTGGTCACCGCCGATGGCAATCATCAGTTTACGACGGTAAAAACCTCCGCCAGTTATTTCTCCTCCAGCGACGCGCGACTGCACTTCGGACTGAACGATCAGGCGACAGTCTCCAAGATCGAAGTACATTGGCCCAGCAAGATCATTCAGACATTCGTAAACATCGAGGCGGATCGAGTGCTGGTGATCTGTGAAACTTCCGACCGTTCATTTCAACCGGTCGAGCGCAAACTCGATGTGCGGCAATCCCCGTGTGTCGCTTCACGCGAGGCCCGTCATTAAAATCTTTTGTCGGAGCGGAATGAATGACAGATAGAGCGAGAGTTATTTTTATCCATTTCAATCGAGGTTTATCGGATGCGTTTTGATTCCTCGCGGCGAGGATTTCTTGAGTCGTTGCTGGCTGCTGGCGTGGGTATGGCGGTCTCGCCGTCGGCACGGATGTGGGCAAGTGCGGGCGGTTCTTCGATTCGTTACACGGATGTCACAAAGCAAGCCGGAATCAATTTCATTCACTACACCGGTGCTTTCGGCAAAAAGCTTATGCCCGAGACCATGGGTTCAGGATGTGCGTTCATCGATTACGACAATGATGGTAATCCCGACATCCTGCTCATCAATTGCATGGACCTGCCCGGGCACAAGCAACGCCGTGCGACCATGAAGCTTTACCGCAATAACGGAGACGGTTCCTTCGCTGACGTAACTGTGCAAGCTGGCTTAGACATTGAAATGTACGGCATGGGCGTCGCCGTCGGCGATTACAACAATGATGGTTGGGACGATATCTACATCACCGGCTTGGGCGACTCCCGCCTCCTACGCAACGATCATGGCCGCTTCCACGACGTTACTGATGAAGCGGGCGTTCGCAATACAGGTTTCGGCACGAGCTGCGCCTGGGTCGATTATGACCGCGACGGCAAGCTCGATCTGCTCGTTGCCAATTATGTGGACTGGACGGAAAAGGGAGATCTTTATTGTTCGCTCGACGGCTATACCAAGTCCTACTGTACGCCGGAATCGTATAAAGGATCTTCGTGCCGGCTATTTCATAATCTTGGAGACGGCCATTTCGAGGACGTAACGAAGCACTCCGGTCTTTACGATCCAACTTCGAAATCTTTAGGGGTGGCCATTCTCGATTTTGACCAGGACGAATGGCCCGACATCGCTGTTTCCAATGACACTCAGCCCAATAAGCTCTACCGCAACAACCACGACGGCACGTTTACCGAGCAAGGGATGCAATCTGGCATTGCTCTCGATGAGCGCGGCATTGCCCGCGGCGCCATGGGCATCGATTCATCCGATTATGACCGGTCGGGATATCCCAGTCTGGCCATTGGAAATTTCTCCAACCAGATGATGGCGCTCTATCACAACGTAAAGAATCGACTCTTTATCGATGTGGCCCCTGGGCTGGGCATGGGGCGCGATACGCTACTATCGCTCTCCTTCGGGCTTTTCTTTTTTGATTACGATCTCGATGGCTTCGACGATTTGTTCCTTGCCAACGGTCATGTGGAAACCGATATAGCCCGCATGCAACCCAGGGTCAGTTATCCCCAGGTGCCGTTGATGTTTCATAATGATGGAACTGATTTGAAGGGAAGTACGCGTTTTACGAACGTCGGTGCCAGCCTTGGATTCACCGATCGATATGTTGGCCGCGGCGCCGCCTACGCAGACATCAACAATGATGGCGCACTCGACATTCTGATGACGACCAATGGCGGCCCTGCGTATTTATTTCAGAATTCCGGCGTTACAAACAACGGCTTGCGAATCAAGACCGTTGGCCGGCGCTCGAACCGCAACGGCATTGGGGCCCTTGTGCGAGTCCATACACCTGCAGGCGTGTTGTCGAAGGTTGTGCACTCCGGCTCCAGTTACTGTTCGCAGTCGGAGCTTACATTGACGTTTGGCATGGGAATTCAGACCGCAGCCGAACAGATCGAAATCAAATGGCCCAGTGGAGAGCACGACACTCTGAAAAACTTGGCCGTGAATTCAACCTACACGGTAGAAGAAGGCGGAAAGATCTTGAACGCCCGCCCCTACAAAGCCAGATCTTGATTTCCCCGAGCCCATTATTGCCAACCGCCGCCAAGAGCCTGATAGAGCTGGACTAAAGCGACGAGTTCGTTGCCTTGCGCCTGCGCCAGTCCCAGCTCGGCGTTCAGAGAGTTGGTCTCGTTCGTCAATACTTCCAGGTAATCGGCGGTCCCGGCTTTGAATCGCACTTCTGACAATCGAGCCGCGTCCTGCGCCGATTCGAAAAGGTGCTGCTGCTGGGTTCTGAATTCTTGATCCTTGCGATAAGCAACCAGCGCATTCGAGACATCGCGGAAAGCGCCCTGGATCGTCTGCTGGTAGGTCAACACCATCTGGTCGCGCTGCGCTTCGGTAAGGCGAACATTGGATTTGAGTCTGCCTCCCTCGAAAATCGGTTGCGTCAAAGAGGCCGCCAGATTCCAGACACCGGCCGGGCCGGTGAACAGATTTGTGAGAGCCGGACTTTCAAAGCCCGCACTTCCGGTGAGAGAGATTTGGGGAAAGTATGCGGCCCGTGCCACTCCGATCTGCGCGTTGGCGGCAATTAGATTTGCCTCCGACTCGCGAACATCCGGCCGCCGCTCCAGCAAAGACGAGGGAATTCCGACTGGCACCTCGGGAGCATGCGCCTGCTCGGTCAGCTTCAACCCTCGAGGAACATCGCCGGGATTGTTTCCGAGAAGTATGCTGATGGCATTTTCCTCTAGAGCGATCTGGCGCTCAAAGTCCGGGATTTCGGTTGCCGCGGTGTATACGAGTTGCTCGGATTGGCGTACATCCAACATCGAGTTGATTCCGTGTTGCTCCAAAGTCTGCGTCAGCTTCAGAGAGTTGTTGCGCGAATTCAATGTGCGCCGGGAAATTTCCAGTTCGAGGTCAAGCTGGCGAAGCTGAAAGTAAGATGTCGCGAGGTTGGCGACCAGAGTTGCCATGACTTCTTTTTTCGCCCACTGGTTGGCCAGCACGTTCGCCCGCGCCGCTTCCGTTGCGCGGCGATATTTACCCCAGAAGTCCAAATTCCACGCCGCGGACGCGGCAGCTTCTCCTTGCGTCAGTTCGTAGGCAGGAATAGGCCCAAGTCTGGGGCTCTGCACGCTTGTGACATTGCCGCCCGCACTCAGGGACGGAAGCTGGTCGGCACGCGTGATTCCGAGTTGCGCCTGCGCCTGAAGAACGCGCGTCGCCGCAATGCGTACATCGTAGTTGTTCTTGAGAGCCGCACGAATCAGCACCTGCAGTTCGGGATCCTGAAAAACGTCCCACCATTTTTCGTCGCCCAAAGATTGGAGAGACGAAGATTGGGGCTTCGTCTCTTTGGGCTGCTCGTGGTCAGGCTGAGCATTCGGAGCAGCCGACGAATCCGTCGCGTCACGATATGTGACTGGAACATCGACCGTCGGACGCTTGTACTTTGGCCCGACCGCGCAACCGATCATCCCGCTAATGGCGAGCAGGATACCCAGAGAAAAATGAGTGTTCTTAGGAATAAGCTTCATGAGATTAATCTCCACTTCCTTCCTGCATTGCGAATTCTGGAATCGCGGGCTGTCCGGGCTTCCGCGTCGAGCGCAGGAATGGAACGCGATCCAGCACTCTTTCCTGGAATTCTTCGAGGTACAGATAGATGGCGGGCGTCACGAATAGCGTGATGAACTGCGAAACAATCAAGCCGCCAACTACAACGAGACCCAGTGGCCGGCGTGACGAACCATCGGCGCCGTAACCGAGCGCGATGGGAAGTGCGCCCAGCAACGCCGCCGCTGTGGTCATCATGATCGGGCGAAAGCGCTCCAGGCTGGCGTCGTGAATTGCCTGGTCGTCAGCAATGCCTTGCCGGACTCGTTGTTCGGCAAAGTCGACGATCATGATTCCGTTCTTCTTCACGATGCCCATCAGCATGAACATGCCAATGTAGGCATAGAGAGAAGCTTCCTCGCCGAATAACCAAAGCGTAAGCAATCCGCCGAGCAGAGCCACGGGCAACGACGAAAGCACGGTGATCGGGTGGAGATAGCTTTCATAAAGAATCGCGAGAATCACATACATGACGAAGACTGCGACCACCATCAGGATCGCCAAATCGGAAACCGTGTTCTGAAAAACCAGAGCCTCACCTTGCAGTGATCCCTGGATGCCGGGCGGAAGAAGCTGTTTCGCGGTCTGTTGCACAAACTGAGTCGCCGGGCCGATGGCATATCCGGGTTTCAGGTTGAAGAACATGGTTACGCTGGTGAATTGATTGATGTGGTTGACCGCCTGCGGCCCGATGACGGGATGCGAGCTGGTGACCGCGTTAAGCGGAACCATGCGTTGGCCGTCGTCGCTCTTGATGTAAAGCTTGCTCAAGTCCTCTGGAGCAGCTCGTTGGTCGTCGGCGACTTCTAGAATTACCTGATATTGATCCGTTGCCTTCTTAATGAGGTAGCTGTAGTTCTCCGAATAGGCGTCGTGCAGAAGAGTCAGGATGCGAGTCTCCGACACGCCATAAAGCTTTGCCTGATCGCGAAGAATATCGACCTGCAAGTCTGGCGTATGGTTATAGAGATCGGAATTCACGAAAAGAAATCCCGGATACTCGTGCATCTTGGCCATCATCTTTCCGGCCGTCTCGTACACTTGGTTCGGATCGATTCCAGACAGGGCAAACGCAAATTGTCCCTGCGCATTGGCCGTCGCGCCGGTACTGATTTCCAGGGCCGGATTCGGCTGCAGGAATGCCACCACGCCGGGAATTGTGCCGGCAATTCCTCCCATTAACTGGCCAGCCACTTGATCGATCGGAGCACGCTCCTTAGGGTCTTTGAGAAACGCGATTAGGAATGCCTGATTCGATCCCAGAAAGCTCGCATTCCCGGTCATGGTGAAGGTGCTGCGCACGGCAGGGTTTGCCTTCATGATTTTTTCCGCCTGCGTCTGATACGCGCGCATCTGGTCGGGCGACGTTCCCTCCTGCGTCACCAACACCCCGCGGATGAACGAACTGTCACCGACAGGAAGAAATGATTTCGGAACGACATAAAAGAGGTATGCCGTTCCCGCCAGGCAGACCGCCCACGTCACTCCAGAAATCCAGCGATTGCGTAGAAAGAACCAGAGATAACGTCCATAAACATCGAGCACCCGGTGTTCGAAGGCGCCGAAGACCCGCTCCATCCAGGTCTTCTTCGCTCCTTCTCCGCGGTTGCTGAGCAATCGGGAAGTCATCAAGGGTGTAAGCGTGAGCGAAACAATTCCACTGGCCAGAATTGAGATGACGATGGTGATGGAAAATTCGCGGAAGATGCGCCCCATCAAACCGCTCATGAACACGAGAGGGATGAACACAGCAGCCAGCGAAAGTGTCATGGCCAAAATCGTGAAGCTGATCTCTTTGGACGACTCCACGGATGCATCAAACGCGCTCAGGCCTGTTTCCATCAATCGAACGGTGTTCTCGAGAAAGACGATTGCATCATCAACCAGAAAACCGATCGCCAGCGTCAACGCCATCAGCGAGAGGTTATCGAGGCTGTAGCCCAAAACTTTCATGGCGATGAAGGTCAGCAGCAGCGACAAGGGCAATGCCACGGCAGGAATCAGCGTGTCAGTGGCGCGGCCCAGAAAGATAAAAATCACCATCACAACGAGCCCGAACGCGATGTAGAGCGTCGTCTGGACGTCTTTGATTCCGCCTACGATCGTGAGCGAACGATCGTAGGCCGGAACGATCACAACCGAGCCGGGAAGCTGAGATTGGATCGTAGGGAGAATATCGCGCACGGACTTTGCGACTTCCACTGCGTTGACGCCAGCACGGCGGAACACGCCGACAACAACAGTTGCGCCGGGCTGCGGATAGCCTCTCACCCAGAAGCGCATATCAATGCGTTCGTTCTGTACGCCATCCCGGGATGACGCGACATCCTGCAGATGAACCGGCGCGCCGTTGCTTTGTCCAACAATGAGGCCGTCGTATTGGTCGGCGGTCAGAAGTTGTCCCTGAGGCTGTAGCAGGAAAGTCTTATGCGGGCCATCAAATTGACCGGCGCCAGTGTATGCGGTGCCATTCTTAATAGCGTTGGTCAAATCTTCGAGGGTGATGTTGCGAATGGCCATCTTCGAAGGATCAGCCTTAATCCTTACCGCCGACTGAGTGCCGAAGATTGAGACCTGGCTTACGCCGGGCAAAATGCTGATGCGCTCGCCGACCTGTGTGTTCGCATAGTCGTAGAGCTGGCCTTCGGTGGCGGTGTCGCTGACCATCGCGATGTACATGATCGGCTGATCATTCGGGTTCGTCTTCGTGAAGGTGGGAGGGCTGGGTAGATCGATGGGAAGCTGCCCTTGCGCTCGCGTGATCGCTGCTTGCACGTCGGTGGCAGCGCCGTCGAGGCTTTTGGAGAGATCGAATTGCAGGACGAAGCTGGAATATCCCTGGCCATTGTTTGAGGTCACCAGCTCGAGCCCTGGAATCTGCATAAACTGGCGCTCCAGCGGCGTGGCCACGTTGTTCGCCATCGTCTCGGGCGTTGCGCCCGGATAACTCACCTGGACTTGAATCACGGGGTAGTCGATGGCCGGAAGATCGCTGACGGGGAGGCGAAAATAGGCTGCCACTCCGAACAGGACCACAGAGACGGTCAAGGCTACCGTCATGACGGGACGACGAATAAAAAGTTCGGAGAGATTCACGACTGCCCTCCTGAATTCTGAGCGGTCTTGCCATTGGCATTGGAAGTTGGTGTTGAACTAGCCCCGCCATCGACGCGTACCTTGCCTCCTGGGCGAATCAGCAGTTGGCCTGCGACGACGATGCGTTCATTTGGCGCGATTCCTTCCGTCACAACCACCTGATCTCCCTGCCGCTGCCCGAGTTTCACCGGGCGGAGTTCGGCCGTGTCATCCGACTTCACGATGTAAACGAACGGTCCGCGCTGGCTGATCTGTGCGGCCTGACTTGGAATCAGCACGGCTCCTTTTTCCGTCGACAGAACAAGTTTTACGTCCACAAATTGACCCGGCCAGAAATGATGATCCGAGTTGCTCATCGTGGCGCGCAGATTCACCGTGCCCGTAGCGTTTTGCACGGAGTTATCAAGGAATTCGACGCGACCATTTCGAACCGCGTTTTCGAGGTCAGAAGGAAGTCGAACCGCGGCTTTCAACGTGCCGCTCGACATCTGTTTTTGAACTGCCGGCAAATCGCCTTCGGTGATAGTGAAGTTCGCGTAAATGGGATCGAGGCGTTGGATCGAAAGCAGTGACGTCGTGTTTGGCTGCACGACGTTTCCCACATCCACCAGACGGGCGCCAGCTCGGCCATCGATCGGCGAATGGATGTAGCAGTATTCTAAGTTGATCTTCGCGGTTTCCAACGCCGCTTCGGCCGCTTCGACCTGTGCCTGATCGACATCTACGGTATTCTTCTTCGTGTCGTAATCTTGCTTCGAGATAGCGTGAGCCTCAATGACCTCTTCATCTCGCGCAAACTGGATTTTGGCCAGATCCAGCGCCGCTTTTGCCTGCGCCAGAGCTGCTTGCGCGGAATCGACCTGCGCCTTATAAGGGCGAGGATCGACGACAAACAAAAGTTGTCCTCGCTTAAGATTGTCGCCGTCTTGAAAGTGCCGCTCAACAATCCGGCCGCTGACTTGCGGCGTCACCGTAACCGATTCGAAGGCCGCATTTCTGCCGATTTCGTCTAGGTAGCGCGGCACATCCTGCGTGGATGCCAAAACTGCGGTCACCAGGGGTGGAGGCATTGCTGGTCCCGCTGCGTGAACGTTGCCTTTGCTGCAGGCCGCGGCCGTTAGTAACCCAGCAGCCGCGAGGGCGAGCTTTGCATTTCGAAAGAGAACGTCAGTCCTAAGCATCGTCGTTGCCATCCTTTGCTCCTGAAAAGTTTTGGTTATGCTGAGGCAGCGAGGCTGGGAACAGCCGTCAACTGCGGCGCGGGTTCAGGGTTAGTTCGTCGAATCTTTTGGTTTGAGGTGATGCTTACCAGCGCCCGCTGAAGATCGGCGAATTTCCCCAACCTCTCGATCGCCCGAGTTCGCGCCGCTATGACATCCGCACGGGTACAACCGAGAAGAAGCGAACATTCCTGGTCGGAGTAGCGTTCCAGCACAGACATAAGAAATACAAAACGTTCGAACGCAGGCAAGGCAACAACCAAGGCAACCTCCGCATGCGGTGTGAACGCGTTGTCAGCGTTGGGAGTCGCCATCGCCTGTTTCGCGTCGCTTGTTTTGCGCGGGCGGATCATTCGAATCGCATTTTGAATGATTGCTCGCCGCGCCCAGGATTCTGCCCACTCTTTGAATACTTGATTCTCCTCTTGCGCGATATGAAGGCCGCCGACAAAGCATTGCTCTGCCATCGTGCGATCGCCCGTCAGCAAAAAAGACAACAGATACAAGCGGTTCATGTCTTTCTCGAATATTCGACAGAAATCGCTTCTCATCGCATATTGGGAGGCTTCCTGATTCGTGACCTTATTTCTGCCGAACATTTTTCCTCCTACCATGGTCCGTCATGGGGTACACCGGCATTTGCGCGCCAACTGTTTCAATACGTGTTTGTTGAGTACGCCTTTGCAAGAAAACTTCGCGCCGTCTCTCATCAACTTGAACAGCGTGCTCTCGCCGTCCGCGCTGATGTGCGTCACGTTTGTCAGATCAACAAGTAACTTCCTGCCTTGAAGTTGTTCTCCGGCGGTTTTCCATGCACTCTCCACCTCGCCGGTCCACGGGCGAACCAGCCTTCCTTCGAGAATCAAAGTTCGCTGGCCGCCGTCTTCAACGATGGAGATCTTGAACATTGGTCGTCCGCCACACGCTTTACCTATTGCAATGCGCGGACCAAAGCGAGATCGCTTCTGCGCCTTGGGTAAGTCGCTGAAAGTGAGGGCTGAGAAAAACTGTGGCGGGAATTAGTGTCGAGAAGTGTCGATGGTTATTTCGACAATTGACGAGGGCGACCGGTCCGCTCCGTCATTTCGTCAGAAAGTGCTGGTGCGGGGTTCGATTCCGAGCTTCTTCATGCGCGAGATCAGAGTCGTTCGCTTGATTCCCATCCGCGCTGCAGCCCCTTGCGGACCGGCAACTTTGCCCTTGGTCTCCTTGAGAATGCGCGTGATTTCACCTCGATCAAGCATCTCTTGTGAGTCAGGAATAGGCGGGGTTGTCCCGTTCGTGCCGATCTCTCCCAAGGGCAGCTGCAGCGCAGAGGTATGCGTCAGGATCACGGAGCGCTCAATAAAGTTCTCCAACTCGCGAATATTTCCCGGCCAGTGCCACGCGGCAAGTTTCTTCATCGCGGCAGTCGGAATGGAATCGATCTGCTTTTCCATGCGCCGGCTGTACTTCTGGGTGAAATAGCGAACGAGAAGCGGAATGTCTTCGGGGCGCTCGCGCAGAGGAGGGATGCGAATCGGAAAAACATTCAGCCGGTAATACAAGTCCTGCCGAAACTCGCGCCTTTCAATCATTTGTTCCAGGTCGCGGTTGGTGGCCGCGACGAGTCGCACATTTACCTTCTTGGTAAGGGTGCTTCCGAGCCGCTCGAACTCCCGCTCTTGCAAAGCACGCAGCAGTTTTGGCTGAATCTCGATCGGAATGTCGCCGACTTCATCCAGAAATAAGGAGCCTTGATCTGCTAGCTCGAGGCGGCCAAGTTTCTGTGAGATTGCTCCCGTGAATGCGCCACGTTCGTGCCCGAAGAGTTCACTCTCCAGCAAGCCAGTGGGAATGGCGGCACAGTTGAGCTTCACAAAAGTTCGGTCTTTACGCCGGCTGCGGTCATGGATCGCTCGGGCAATCAGTTCTTTTCCCGTGCCTGTTTCACCCAAGAGCAATACTGTCGAGTCGCTGGGAGCGACCGTCTCCACCAGATTCAAAACATGGCGCAGAGCCGAGCTTTGCCCGACGATTCCTTCGAAGTCCATCTCCCCGCGGATTTCTTCTTCCAGATACAGTTTCTCTTGCGCCAGTCTCTCCGTGAGTTCCGCGATCTTGCCGTAGGCCAGTGCATTCTCTACCGCGATCGCCACCTGATTGGCCACTTGTATCAGGAACGAGACCTCGCCGTTGTCGAATGCGTTCTGCTCCCGCTTCGCGACCGCAAGCACGCCCAGCATCCGGCTCTTGCTGATTAAAGGTATGTCGCAAAAAGAGTGCAAGCCTTCGCCCATTGCCTTGGCATACATCTCCGGGGGCATTTCCCCGGGGTCAAGCCTATTCACTACGATGGGCTTGCCGCTCTTGAAGGAATCTCCGGGCATCGTGCCATCAATTGGGACGTTCACTCCTTCGGTGAAAATTCCGCGGCTTTCGGGAAAGTCGAGCGCATGCACACGCAGGTGCCTGCCTTCCGCATCCGCCAACATAACAGCCGCAGCATCGCAATTCATGACTCGCCTCACACTTGTAGAGGCCGCGACAAGAAGATCGTGAAACTCCAGATTGGATACCATCTGGTTCGAGAGATCGAGAATCAGCTTCATGCGGTCTTGCACTTGCTGCGAGATGAATAAATTCACCGCCGCGTCAATGGCCAGAGCAATGTGCTCGGAAGCGAGATGAAGAAAGCGGACCTCTTCCTCATCGTAAGCATTTGGATAAGAGCGACCCAAACTCATCACACCCAGGCGGCGTGAGCCTCGGACTAAGGGAAGTGTGCAGGTTGAAGCGACACCTTGACTGGCAAGAAAAGTCGCGTATGCCGAAAATCGTGTCTCCTGGTTCCAATTGTGCGTAACCAGTGGCGATCCGGTTTCGTGAACCCATCGAATCGGAGAGTGCTCGGAGGAAAGATCGTCCAGTTGTGTGGACTCCAATCTTTTGCCGTTCGCGTCCAGCATTGACCAGCAGGGAAGGTTGGTTTCCTTATCAAACGTTGCTACGTGGATGAAATCAAACGGGGAGACTTCTTTCAGTTTTTCCACCAGCGCGGCGGAAGCACAGTTGCAGTCCGATGATGTGGCGATAGCGTTGGCTGCGCGCAACAACGCGAGATAGCGTTGCTCCTCAACCATAGGGTAGGTTGGTGCAGTAGTAACCATGGGCTCGCTCGTCCTCGCTACATTCTTCGCAGTGGGCCGCCTTCCAGGGCTGATGACCCCAGACGTGAGTATGTTCAATCTGATGCAAGGGCGTTGCTTAAAGGTTCTGAAAGTGTAGAGAGGTTATCTAGGGGATTTAGCCGTGGCGGCAGCCATGTATGACTGGCAGAGAAGCACGAGTTGGTCTCGCGATTGGCGGATTGTGGAAGAACTTGGGGACGCTTCCAGCAAGGAGCGCATCGCCCCGGCCATCGCGGCAAGCATTGTGTCGATGGCGAATTTGTCGGGGGGCGACTTGGTATCGGTCGCGGTCTGAAGCATCGACTCAAGCGCTTTCCGCGACCTCTCGGTGATCCTTTTGATCAACGCTGGCCCGCCCACGTTGGCCGAGACTTGGTAGAGTGCCACCGAGATGTCGGCGCGCTCCATCTTGGCGTCTACGTACGCCTCCACCATCTCTCGAACCATTTCGGCCAGCGGCTTATGACATGCCCTCGCGCAGGCAACCTCAGTTTTTGCCACTACGTTATTCATGTGATGTTCAAAGACCGCAAATAACAAGGACTGCTTATTGGGGTAATACTGATACAGGGTGCCCACCGAAACACCAGCACGCGCAGCGACCCGCGTCGTCGTGAATCGCTCTGCTCCGTGGCTTAGTAAAACCTGAATAGCGGCCTCACAAATCGCCTCAACCGTGACCGTCGACCGGGCTTGAAGGGGCGTCTTTCTTGGTTCAAATGCAACTAGCACGTTAGCCGGCATATGCGAAGTCCAAACCTGAAGAATCCTTCATCCAATGATTGTAACAAGGAGAAACCAATGATTGCACAAACGAATCTCGCGGGCAGTTTCACTCTGCCCGGTACATCGCTAGCAGTAAACCGGATGGGTTACGGCGCCATGCAGCTCTCCGGCCGGGATGGCGACAAGCTGGTATGGGGACCGCCCAAAGATGTCGACGAAGCGATCGCCGTTCTGCGAGAAGCCGTCGCCAGTGGCGTGAACCACATCGATACATCTGATTACTATGGTCCGCACGTTACGAACCAGATCATACGCAAGGCGCTCTCCCCCTATCCAAAAGATCTGGTGATCGTCACCAAGCTAGGCGCCCGGCGCACTGAAGATGGAGCATGGCTTCCAGCGTTCTCGCGCGAAGATCTGACCGCAGGGGTTCACGACAACCTTCGCAATCTGGGTCTGGATGTGCTCGATGTTGTCAATCTGCGCAGCATGTTTAGCGTACATGGCCCCGCCGAGGGATCGATTGAAGAGGAAATTACTATTCTTGCCGAGCTTCAGCAAAAGGGCTTGATCCGCCATATTGGGGTGAGCAACATCACTGCGTCCCAGATCGCGCAGGCACGGCGGATCGTTCCGATCGTCTGTGTCCAGAATATGTACAACCTCGTACAACGAACCGACGACACCTTGGTCGATGACCTCGCGCGCGATGGCATCGCGTACGTGCCGTTCTTTCCACTCGGCGGCTTCAGTCCATTGCAGTCCGCAGCCTTGTCCAACATCGCCGCGCGACTTGACGCTACACCCATGCAGGTGGCGCTTGCCTGGCTACTTCAACGCTCGCCCAACATCCTGTTGATTCCGGGCACATCCTCAGTCGGGCATCTTCGGGAGAATCTGAAGGCTGCAACTCTGCAACTTTCCTCAGAAATAGTCGCCGAACTCGACGCGATCGGACGAAGTTCCGGACATTGAATCGTTCGTCGTTCAAGGGCGCAACAGCTAAAACTAAAAGGAGTGATTTATGAAAGTATTCGTTACCGGTGCTACAGGTTTTGTCGGTTCTGCCGTAGTTCAGGAACTTATCGGCGCAGGCCATCAGGTGCTCGGTCTTGTGCGCTCAGATAAGGGCGCCAAATCTCTACTTGCGGCCGGCGCCCAGCCCCATCGAGGCGATGTGGAAGATCTGGAGAGCCTGCGCAAGGGGGCGGCAATGTCCGATGGCGTGATTCACACGGCCTTTATTCACGATTTCTCGAAGTTCGAGGCCAATTGTGAGATCGACAGGCGCGCCATCGAGGCGCTCGGCTCCGCGCTGGCCGGCACTGACCGGCCCTTAATGGTTACCTCCGCGACCGGCGCCGTCTTCACGCCGGGCCGCCTCTCGACCGAGGAAGATGCACCCAATGCTCCCATGCCTCGAGTGTCGGAACAGGCAGCAGCATCCGTGGCAGCGAAGGGCGTGCGCGTTTCGGCGATGCGCCTTCCGCAGGTCCACGACCCAGTCAAGCAAGGCCTCATCACCTACCTGATCGCTGTGGCGCGCGAGAAGGGAGTCTCGGCGTATGTCGGCGACGGCCGCAATCGTTGGCCCGCTGTGCATCGACTCGATGCCGCAAGGCTGTACAAGTTAGCGTTTGAGAAGGCGGCTGAAAAAGGAGTTGCGGGAGGCCGCTATAACGCGGTCGCAGAAGAGGGCGTACCGCTGCGTGAGATCGCGGAGGCAATCGGCCGTGGCCTGAAGTTGCCGGTCGTCTCCAGGTCTCCCGAGGAAGCACGCGAGCATTTTGGCTGGCTCGCGCATTTTGTGAGTGGTGACATGCCGGCTTCCAGCGCGCTGACGCAAAAACGGCTGGGATGGCGGCCAACGGGTCCGGGACTCATCGCCGACCTGAACGCAATGAATTATTCCGAAGACACTGCGGACGCCGCGATTTTGCGATCGTGAAAGAAGCTTGGAATTGCCCGGTGTGGTATAAACGCCGCTAACTACGCCGGGCATTCCAGGGGAAGAACTTGATCCGATTCATCGACCGCGAGGAGGTTGCGCAACGCCTCACGTACGAAAAGTGCATTCCGATCATTCGCGAGGCGATGATTGCTTTCTCGAAAGGTGAGACCAAACAGGTCCTGCGCACCATTATTCCGCTTTCCGAGGGCCGTCTCTTCGGCGCCATGCCCGGTGCCATGGGCGCGCGTGGCGCTTTTGGCGCGAAGTTGATCAGCGTTTTTCACGAGAACTTCGCTCGTGGAATTCAGTCCCACCAGGGCCTCGTCATCCTGTTCGACCCCGAAAGCGGAGCTCCGGTTTGTGTCGTGCATGCCGGAGAACTTACGGCGATTCGCACCGCGGCGGCCAGCGCCGTTGCGACCGACATACTGGCGCGTAAAGACGCACAACGTCTGGCATTGCTTGGATACGGCGAACAGGCTGCGACCCACGCGCGCGCGATCGCCAAAGTTCGCGCTCTGAAAGCCGTCACGGTTTGGGGGAGATCGCCGGATCGCGCGCATGCCTTTGCGGAGCGTATGCAGGCAGAACTTGGTGTGCCGTTCGATGCCGCGCAATCAGTTGCCGACGCAGTCGCCGAGGCCGATACCGTTTGCACCGTGACGTCCGCTTCGGAGCCAATCTTGAAAGGGAAGTGGGTGCGTCCGGGGACGCACCTGAATTTAGTTGGGTCCAGCTATGCAGTGCCGGTGGAGGTAGATAGCGACCTGGTTGCTCGCTCACGCTTTATCGCCGACAGCCGCGAGGGCGTGCTCAATCAAGGGGCTGAGTTTTTGAGAGCTAAGGCCGAAGGCCTGATCGGCGATGAACATATTGTGGGGGAAATTGGCGAAGTGCTGGCCGGGAAAGTTGAAGGGCGACGTTCAGAAGACGAAATCACGGTCTACAAGTCCCTCGGCCACATCGTTCAGGACCTGGCGAGCGCTTGGGCGCTTTATTCAGAGGATTAGGCTTCGAGTTAGGCTGTAAGCGCCCATCAATTTCACGCTCGCGCTTTGTCGATCATTTCCTCCCAAACACCCTTCGAGCGCAGGATCAGTTCGATCGCTTCGCGAATCGCACCACGGCCGGCCACCGCTCGTGTCGTATAGTGCGCGACTTGCTTTACCTCCGGCACCGCATCGCCAACGGCAATGGCAAGCCCGGCGCGACGCAGCAAAGGAATGTCCGGCAGATCGTCTCCAACGAAAGCCACTTCCTGGTCCGTTGCTCCGGCTTTGCCGAGAATTTCTTCATAAGCCGGAACCTTGAATGGCTGCTTCATATATATGAATTCCATCTTCATTTCGTTGGCGCGACGAAGCAGGGCGGCACTCTCACGCCCGGTGATGCAGCCCGTGCGCAGCCCCGCCGTGTGCGCCAACGTGAGTCCCTGGCCATCGTGCGCGTCGAATGTTTTTATTTCCAGCGCGGTGCCGTCGCTTTGCGAAAGCAGTGTCACGCCGCCATCGGTCATGGTGCCGTCTACGTCCATCAACAACACGCGGATGCGGCCGGCACGCTTTTTGAGCGCGGGAGAGATCTTCCCGAACGGCTTAGGTAGTGGGGTCAATGAAGCCTCCGAAACAATAGAAGAAATTAACGATAGATGAGTTTACGTGAATCCCGAATTGTTTAGTGGCGCGGTTTAGCCGGGCGGCAAATTCGGTGTAGACTGGCTCGTATGGCTGCCCAGAAAAAAGCAAAGAAAAAAACGCAAAAGAAAACTCAACCCAAAAAGACGCAACAACGGAGCAAGACTCCCAAGAAGCCGGCGAAGAAAACGCCGATCAGAAAAACGCCAAAGAAGAAGGCCACGAAGCCCTCTCGGAAGAAGACGGTCCAGAAGAAGAGCGTGCCAAAGAAGATCGTGGCCAAGAAGCTCGGGGCAACGAAGCCCGCAAAGGCGCAAAGCTCCGCCCCTAAGAAACCCGCTGCATCGCAACAAGGCAACGCGGAGCAAAAGGTCTACGGTTCCGTGTACCGGGAGTCGTCCCGAGCACGGACATTACCGGCTGAAAATGAGGATTTGCAAGGTATCTCCGCAGCAGAGAGCGCGGATTCGGAGAGCGTGGAAGAGTTGCTCGATGAAGGGAACGCCTTTGAGGCTGGAGCCGAAGAAGGCGTTGAACGGGCAGATGATGAAGATGAGCGGGAAGTCCGGACGCGCGAAGTTCCTGAAGACGACGTGCCGGAAGAATATCTCGATAGGGACGAGTAAAGGCGCGCGGTTAGTTCGTGGCGGATGCGCCACGGCAAAGCGGAGCGCTCACGGCAGTGGCAGTGGCTAAATCTTTGTCGGGAATAGCGGCAGGCGCTTCCTTGGTCGGAGAACTGGCCACGCCCTTAGCGTTGATGGCAGTGATCACGTAGTAGTACTGCCCATCGTCAGCCACCTGGTCGTCCACACAACTCGTGCCGGTGACGGGGGCGACGCTAATTCGTTCGCGGTCGGCAATCGTCGCGTTCGCTTGAGTTCTGGCTGCCGAGGCCTTGCGGCGATACACGCAATATCCCACCGGGGCGGTTTCCGTTTTGGATGGCGGAGCGCTGGCATTCCAGGAAAGGGTGACGCTGTGTCGACTGTTTCTAGCGAGTGCGCTTTGGCCCGATGAAACCATGCCGGCCGGGCAAGTTGGAAGCGTGGGTGAGGCGGTAGTTGCCCGTTCAGTTCGCGATGCCGGCGCCGTTGCCGACGCGATATTCTCAGTCGACGAATTTGCTTGCCCCACGGAGCGAGTGCCCCCGAGCAAGATGATAAGTACAAATGCCCACCCGAAATGCCGATTCACGGTAGGCCTGAGCATCAATTTCTTAGCAGGCGTCTTCATCATGCGAACTCTCTAACTCACAGCGAAGTAGTTTGAAGCGCATCGACTCGGGCAAAATAACGGTTGGCCCTGCCCGGAGACGCTTG
>Ga0209006_10000198_pt1 | contig 62008 bp, 46 predicted proteins | sample JacPin_JW_Ref_O2_FD_188567 | JGI IMG/M metagenome (GOLD analysis project Ga0209006, IMG submission 188567) | Forest soil microbial communities from Algoma, Ontario, Canada - Jack Pine, Ontario site 1_JW_Ref_O2 (SPAdes) (version 2) | ecosystem: Environmental > Terrestrial > Soil > Boreal...
AGCGTTCCGGCTGGTCTGGCCCTAGCGAGCGAATTTGGCTTTTGTTTTCAATGCAAGGTGCGTTCAAGCTTAGTGTTGCGTCGACCCATTGAGACCGCACGCGAAACCGTGCAAATGGTTTTCGCCGAATTCCATTGGTTCGATTACGGCGTTCATCAGGACTTGGTGGGCGTGTGGCCTTCGCAATGGGAGCCCTTACACTGAAAGGCGTGCGTGATAGCATCGGCCAATGGATCTTCGTTCATGAGGCATGGGATCTGATTCCAATTACCGGACAATCGAACGTATAAAAATGCGAATTCCCAGGAGACACTATGCCACCAACTCGCCGTGAATTATGTTCAGTCTTTCCGGTTGCGCTGCTGCCTGCCTTGCTCTTGGCGGAGGATGATCCCTCTCCACGGCAAAGCTCTCTCCCCTCGACGATGTATCCGTTCGACGATTTGCCCGTGCGAACGGCGAACAATACACAGTTCCGGGATGTGCTGAAAGGCAGGCTCGCGACGGGGGAGTCGTTGGAGGTGCATGAAACAACATTGCCTCCAGGCGACGCACCGCATCCACCACACCGCCACTTGCATTCGGAAATGTGGCTGATTCGCGAAGGAACGGTAGAACTTGCGGTGAGCGGCAAGACTTACCGGTTGGGGCCTGGATCGGTGGGATTCGTGCATTCGAACGACGAGCACGGAATTAAGAATGTCGGCGCGACGCCAGCCACCTATTTCGTCGTTGCCATCGGCCCCGGAGCAGATTCTTAACCCAAGGCATAAAGGAGCTTTTGCCGAGTCGAATAGAACTGCCTTAGTCATCATCAGCATGTGTTTCCGCATCGACCACCGGGCGCGATCGTTCCAGGTGAGTCATGGTTCCCAGTACGCACTTTTCCAGCTAATGCTTTGATCAGATCTTACGTTTCGTCAGAAGCTTTGATCCACGGCAACGCCAGAAGGTAATGTTAGCCGCAGACGAGATGCCATCATGAGCTTCAATCAATTCGGTTCAGGGGTATGCACCTGACAACAGGACCAAACCGTTTACTGATCGCAAAACACTGACCGCTATTGTCCACGCTTCGGAGCGAAGTGCTCATCCGATAGCAAAATAATTCATCGACAAACAATCGAACGCTCCGGCCTCGAAAGCACGCAGCGCGGTTATTTCACTCAAGCTCCGTTCCAGATAATTGGATGTGCCCATCGTTTTTTAGAGAGTTAAACACATCTTATCCTTCCGCATTTTTGTAACTGAGCCTTAGCAAACAACTTATTTGGCGCAAAGAACGGTGACGAAGGTGCAGTACGCGTTGGTGTGTGAGGTTAGGCCATCGATTAGCGGTCTCCCAAAATTTGACAGAAGAGTGAAGGTGAAAAATGCGATCGAGATCTGACAAGTACTTCCGACTTGCGGTTTCGTTGATAGCTTTGCTGCTCTTGTTGCCGACCCTGGTGTCGGCGCAGAGCGTGATCACAGGGGGACTTACGGGGATTGTCAGCGATCCTTCCGGTTCGGTAATTGCGGGTGCCGCGGTGACCTTAAAAAACCAGGCCACAGGCGAGATTCTGTCAGCGACGACAGGGCCGACGGGCACGTATCAATTCACGCTACTCAAACCGGGTATGTACGTCGTGTCGGTGTCGCTAACTGGCTTTAAGCAGGTCAGTGAGACAGTCGAAGTTCTTCTGGGGCAAACCGCGCTGGCCAACGTGAAGCTGGAAGTTGGGGCTACTTCGGAAACCATTACGGTGACGGAGCAAGGCGCGTTGCTGCAAACCGAGGACGCGAACATCTCCTCGAATTTCGATACGAACCAGATTCAGAATATCCCCAACCCTGGCAGCGATATTACCTACGTGGCCCAGACCGCGCCGGGCATCACGATGAACAACGCGACAGGCGGCGGCTATGGCAACTTCAGTGCGTTTGGTCTGCCAGGCACCTCAAACCTCTTCACGGTCAATGGTAATGACTACAACGATCCGTTCTTGAACTTGAACAATTCAGGTTCGAGCAATTTGCTGCTGGGCGGCAATGAACTTCAGGAGGTTGCGGTGGTGAGCAACGGCTACACCGGACAGTATGGCCGTCAGGCCGGCGCTCAAATCGATTACAGCACGAAATCCGGCAGCAACGCTTTTCACGGCGATGCAGTTTACAACTGGACGGGCCGGGCGCTGACTGCCAACGATCCGCTTAACAAAGCCACCGAGCTTAACGAACGCTTGCCGAATGCGAGGCCGTTTGAAAACAACAATCAGTGGGCGGCTTCCATCGGCGGTCCCATCAAGAAAGACAAAGCGTATTTCTTCGTGAATACCGAAGGAATTCGGTACATTTTTGGTTCCATTCAGAACGTCAGCACGCCGACGCCAGCGTTTGAAAACTTCGTGCAGGGTAATGTTCCTGGGGATCCGGCCACGCAGGCGTTCTACAAGAACGTATTCAGTTTGTATAACGGTGCTCCGGGAATTGCCAATGCCAGTCCCAACGGTTTCTCTAAATCGTTTAGCCCGACCAGTGTACAGGGGCCTGGCAGCTGCGCAGGGTTCCCCTTCACGACGAATCCTGCAACCGGCGCAACCACTGCGATAACCGGGCTGCCCGCCAGCTTCCAGCCGGGCGGAGCCAATGCGGGCGAATGCACCGAGAACTTTACGGAGTCCGTGTCTAGCGGAAACAAGGAATGGTTGCTGAGCGGACGAGTGGACTACATTTTAGGGCAAAACGACAAGATATTCGGGCGGGTCAAATTTGATCGGGGAGTGCAGCCAACCTATACCGACCCGATTAACCCTGTGTTTGACAATTCGAGCATTCAGCCTCAAGACGAAGGCCAGTTGAATTACACGCACATCTTCACACCGACAGTTGTGAACAACTTCATCTTCTCCGATTTGTACTACCAGGCGGTTTTCGGCAATTTGAACCCGTCGGCGGCGCTGGGCCTTTTTCCGGGTAACCTGGAATTTCTGGTGGATGGTGCATTGACTCCACTGGGTACCGGATCTGGCAATCCCAACGGATTCGCTGCAGGTTTTCAAGTTCCGCAAGGCCGCCATGTGGAGCAATGGCAGTTGGTCGACGACTTGTCGGTGACGCGCGGAAACCACAATTTCAAGATGGGTGTGAACTTCAAGAGAGCCGACATTTCGGACTTTACCGCGGCCGAAAACACACTGTATCCGGAGGTTGACGTCACCTTGTTTGGTTTTGCGAATGATCACGTTGCTCCTGCAGGCTGTAGTACGGGCGTCGGTGGGCAGCTCGGCTGCGGCAGCGTACTTTACAACTTTGCCTCCCCGATCAAACAACCCGTCGCGCTGTATAGCGTCGGCTTCTACTTCCAGGACGAGTATCGTGTGAACTCGAAGCTAAAGTTGACGATGACGCTGAGGGCCGACCGCAACTCGGGCGGCATATGCCAGTCCAGCTGCGCGGGCCTGCCCGTTACGCCGTTTAACGATTTGCCGCACGGAGCGACGATTCCCTACGATGAATCGTTCGTAACCGGCAACAAGACGATTATTCCGGGGATCGAAAAGGTGGTATTCGAGCCAAGGTTCGGCCTTGCCTGGAGCCCCATCGGTCAAAATACGGTCATCCGCGGGGGCGTGGGCCTCTTCACCGACCTTTACCCCGGCGGTCTTTTGAGCCTGTTTGATACGAATTTCCCGCAGGTGAACTTGTTCAACGTGCCCACGGGAAGCGTGGCGTTCGACTTGGCGCCCGCGGCATCCACTGCATTTCCAGGCAGCGGCGTGAACCTGGTGACGGAGTGCAATGGCGCCTTTTTGTCGAATTACAAAAGCGGCGGAAGTTTGACGACGGGCGGTTCTAGCGGCGGAGGCTACGCGGGCGCAGCGCAACCGTTTGGAGGTTGCCTCAACGCGCAAGGCGCCCTTTCCGTTCCAAACGTGAATGATGTCAGCCGCAACTTCCAGAATCCGAAGTACGTGGAGTGGAATCTTGAAGTACAGCATACGTTCGGAGCACGCACCGTCGTCTCCGCCAATTACGTCGGCAACCACGGGTATGACGGCATCGTTTTCAATCCCACCTTGAACGGTTTTGGTTTTGGCAGCCTTCCAGCAACCGCGCCAGACCCTCGGGTCGGCCGCGTGGATCAGCTGTATAGCGGGGCAGTATCGAACTATGACGGCGTTACCTTCTCCATCCAGGAAAACCAGTGGCATCGATTGTCTGGCCGCCTCAACTACACCTACTCACATGCGCTGGACGAACTCTCGAACGTGCCAGAAGAGCCCTTCAGCGTAATTACCAGCATCCTGACGCAGGTCAATCCTTTCAATCTGCACTCGCAATATGCTTCAGGCGATAACGATGCACGGCAGCAGATATCGGGCAGTTACGTCTACCAACTGCCGTTCAAGAGCGAGCAGCGCTTGCTGAATGCAGCGATCGGCGGTTGGACGATTTCCGGCACGATGTTCTACCGCACCGGATTCCCTTTCAGCATCATCAATGGCGGAGCGACTGCAGGCTTGGTGGGCAACAACCTGGGAGGTACAAGTTCATTTGGTGCAACGATCCTTTCGCAGCCACTTCCGACCTTCACTCAGAGGAACTTCAGCAACGGGCGATCCTGCGTGCTGGTTGCCTGCTTCTCCGCGGGGGACTTCGCCACCAGCACGGACTTTATGGGTAGCGTGGGCCGTAACGCATTTCGCGGTCCAGGATTCCTGGGAGGTGATTTGAGCGTACGGAAGAATTTTGCAATCACCGAGCGCATGACGTTCCAGCTTGGTTTGAGCGCCTACAACTGGTTCAACCATGCGAATTATGGTTCGCCTTATCCGAACACTAATGCGCCTTTCTTTGGCCAGGTAGCCTTCATGCAGTTCACGCCGACGTCGCCTTACGGAGCGTTTGCGGCCGCTGCCACGGATCAGAGAATTGCCCAAATCACGGGTAAGTTCATCTTCTGACCGGAGCGTCCCTACTTTAGGAAGGGCGGCTCTTCACGAGCCGCCTTTTCTTTCTGACGTGAGGTTCAGACGTCTGGACCGTGAGTGCGCCTCTTGGGTTGTCGTAGACGATTTCCCGAATCACGAGTCGCGCAACCGGACATCCAGAATTGGCGGAGCGGCGGGTGGCGTACCCTTTCGCATCAACGTGGCGAACGCAGTAATTTTTGCGGGTGGCGCGCGCTGCGGTTTTTGCAGGGTGCGGGTTTAGACGCGGTGTCGCTATAGGCGGGCGGGCCGCTGCCAGGATCGTGTTGCCTCCTAGCGATCGTCTAGTTGTTTTGTACTATTGGTGCGCTTGCGCCGGCGGTGATAGTTTGCCGCGGTGTCTTTACCTACCGCTGTTTACGATGTGACTGTTTTGGGTGGGGGTTTGTGTGGGAAGGCGGCTGCGATGCAGTTGGCGGCGAGTGGGCTGCGCGTGGCGTGCATCGAGCCGAAAGAAGCGATAGGGCAGGAGGTGGGCGAGTCGCTGGACTGGTCCGCGCCAGAGCTGCTGAATGCGCTGGGGCTGCCGATGGAAGATTTGGTGCAGGCGGGATTGGCGACCTGGAAGCGGCACGTGACCGTGAAACTGCGCGACGGCGCTTCCGGGCACTATGTTCCGGGCGCCTGGCTGGCTGGTGCACCGTTCCGCGTGGAGCTACGCACGATGCACGTGGATCGGCTGCGCCTGGACGAAGAGCTGCTGAAGAGGACGATCCAGAGCGGCGTGACCGTGGTGCGAGACACGGTAGTGAAGGTGGAGCGGGATGGTGACCGGCTTTCCGCCGTGCACGGTTCCGAGGGTACGCGCTTTTGTTCGCCGTGGTTCATTGACGCTTCGGGTTTCGCAACTTCCCTGCTGCCGCGCGAGTTTGAGCTTCCGGCAATTCAGTTTGGTCCAGCGAAGGTGGCTATCTGGACGTATTTTGCGATTTCGGAGCTGGTGGAGGGGACGACTTTGTACATGGAGCCGCTGCCGACGGAATATCTGGACTGGGTGTGGGAAATTCCGATCAATCCGCGGGTGGTGAGCGTGGGATACGTCACGACTGGCGCGGCGATGAAGGCGCGACGAGAACAAGGTCTGGGCGTCGAGGATATTTTCCGGCAGCAGCTGCTGAAGTTTCCGCGTTTTGATGCCTTGCTGCAGGCGGGAGCTTTGGGTGCTTGCAACGTGACTGCTTTCCGTTCGCGCGTGTACGACGGTGTGGCCGGGCCGAACTGGTTTGTGGCGGGCGAAGCCGCGTCCATGGTGGATCCGATCACCGCGAACGGAGTGACGGCGGCGCTGCGGCATGCGGCGGAAGCTTCCGCACTGATTCTGAAATACCGCAAACGCGGCACGCTGCCGCTGCGAACCAGAATTTCGTATAACCGCAGAATCGTGCAGATGGCCAAGTTTTTTAATGTGGGAATCGAAAAGATTCTGTATGAGACCGCCGTGAGGAACCGGTTGGGCGCGCGAACTTCCGGGACTGTTTATACGACGCCGGCCTGGAGCATGAATGTGGTGTACGCACGACTGAAACCGAAAGGAATTCTGAAGACGTACTTGCTCGGTTTGGTTTTGGGTGTCTGGCGGACCTGCGCGTGGATTTTTTCGGAATGTTGCAAGCGGTTGCCGACGGCGGCCGAATCGGCGGGTTGATGCGTTCTCGGCGGGTGGCCGACCCTTCCGCACGTTCGAGACGTAGGCAGTAGGTTTTGAGGGTGTCGCAGACAGGCCGCAGGCGAGGGTGCGGGTTTAGACGCTGCTCGGTCAGCCGCAAGGGCGATTTCCGCGCGGCGATCCTTCGCGCCAATCAATGCTGGTTCCACAGCGGCTTCTTGAACGCAGTGCCCTGCTCGTGATAGTGATGCATCCCATCAACGCTATTGATTTGACTGACGACGCGCTAGTAGGTTCCATACCTTGTTGCATACGGCGGGTTATCGGTTCCAGACGAAAAGGAGCGGGCACAAATGAAGCGAATTGATGCCGTTATCAGACCGTCCCAGCTGGACGAGGTGAAGCTGCGCGTGACCGCTCTGGGAGTGACCGGCCTGACCGTATCGGAAGTCCGCGGATTTGGCCGGCAGAAAGGCCACACGGAGACTTACCGCGGCTCGGAGTACACGGTGGATTTTCTGCCGAAGATTTTTGTGAGCATCGCGGTGGTGGAGGAGCTGGTGGATCCGGTGGTGGACGCGATTTTGGAAGGCGCGCGAACCGGCGTGATCGGCGATGGGAAGATTTTCGTGACGTCGCTGGATGAGGTGATCCGGATACGCACGGGTGAGCGCGGACCCGGCGCGATTTGAAGATTTTTTGCCGTGGGTATGTGAGGAGTTGGAGCGGTTACTCTAATCGGGATAGGAGTTCGAAAATGGAATGTGCATTTGCCCGGCGGACGACACGATGGACGCTGCAAATAGTTGTCGCCCTCGTCTTTGCGCAAATCCTGTGCGGTCCGATGAGCGTGGCGCTGGCGGACCAGACGCAAGCGGATCCCGCCGGAACCGCGACGGGTGACCGTTCGTCGGCCGCCGATGCTGCCGGAAACCCCTTCGTGGTGCCTGCGCCAACGGACCCGAGCGCGCCCGATTATCCCAAGTTGAAGAAAGATTACGACGAATTTCAGGCGCAGGCCGCGCGGGAACCGCTGGCGTTGAAGTTGGCGGACGACGTGGGGCACACGCGCATCGCGACGAACTTCTCCTGGACGCTGCTGACCGGATATCTAGTGCTTTTTATGCAGGCGGGATTTGCGCTGTTGACGGTCGGGCTGGTGCGGAAGAAAAATGCTGGGCACTTGATGATGCTGAATTTCGCGGCGTACGTGTTTGCGTTCCTTGCTTATTATGCGATCGGCTACGCGTTTCAGTTCGGAGCGGTGGCGGTGAATACGGCTCCAGCGAATCTGGGCGGCGCTCCTACGTTGAATCATTTCCTGATTGGAAGCGGGCAATGGGGATTTCTCGGCGGCAAGGGATTTTTCCTGAGCGGACCAGCATATGACGCCAGCAGCAACTGCTTGACGCTTTTCGAAGTCGTGTTCATGGAGACGGCCGGGTACATCATCGTCGGCGCGATTTGCGAGCGCATTACGTTCTGGGCGTTTCTGCTGTGCGAGCTTTTTATTGGCGGCATTCTGTATCCGATTTCCGGTTGTTGGGCGTGGGGCGGAGGGTGGCTCTCACAACTGGGCTCGAGCATGCATCTGGGGCATGGCTATGTGGATTTCGCGGGCTCGTCGGTGGTGCACTCGATTGGAGGATTCTGCGCGATGGCGCTGGCGATTATTTTGGGGCCGCGGCTTGGTAAATATGGAGCGGACGGAAAGCCACGCGCATTTCCGGCGTCGAACATCGTCTTCGTGGTGAGCGGGACGTTTATTTTGCTGTTTGGATGGATGGGATTTAATCCGGGTTCCACGCTGGGCGCGACCGACCTGCGCATTTCGGTGGTGGCAGTGAATACCAACCTTGCCGCAGTGGCGGGGTCAGCGGCGGCGATGCTGCTGTGGTACTTCATGTTTGGCAAACCTGATATCACGATGGCTTGCAACGGAATGCTGGCGGGGCTGGTAGCGATTACTGCTCCCTGCGCGTTTGTATCGCCGAACTCCGCGGTGGTTATCGGAGTGCTTGCCGGTGTTTTGGTTTGCCTTGGCGTGCTGTTTAATGAACGCGTGCTGAAAATCGACGATCCTTGTGGTGCGATTTCTGTGCACGGTTACTGCGGATGGTTCGGCGCGGTCGCGGTGGGAATTTTTGCCGATGGAACTTATGGCGCGGGATGGAATGGCGTGGGCGCGGCGGCGTACCTTGGGAAGGCGGGGCAAGGCGTGACGGGGCTGCTGCACGGGGACTTTACGCAATTCTGGGTTCAGCTGGGCGGGGCTACATTGCTCGCGGTGTATGCGCTTGGGTTCACGTACATTGTTTTTTCTCTGGTGAATGCATGGCGCTCGATGCGCGTGACGCGCGAAGTGGAGTTGTCCGGTCTGGACGTTCCGGAATTTGGCATGCTGGCGTACCCTGAAGACGCTGTCGAGATGTTGGGTCCGGGATCGCAAGCCGCGCAGCAGCGGGGAGCGTAGCGGTTTGGATTCGCTCGCATTGTACTTGTGGCTGCGTGTATGCACGCTGCGCCGGCACGCGAATGATTCATCGGCCAAAAGATGGCGGGAAGTATGCTGGCGTGACGAACTGGTAGCACCGGGCGAACTTTGATGCCAACAAGTCCATCGCTTTCCTCTGAACTGCGGGAATTATCCGCGAAGGAATTGGCGCGCATCAAGGAACAGTTTGCCGCGACCGGTGACGGCAAGGCTGCTCTGCTGGGGCGGACCGCGCTGATCGAATCCATCATCGAACGTCTTTGGAAGCAGTACGTTTTCGCCGAGTCGGGCGGCCCCGCGGATTTTGCGGTGGTCGCGCTGGGCGGCTTCGGGCGGCGTTGGCTTTTCCCCTTTTCCGACATTGACGTGCTGTTTCTGCACGCCGGGAACGGCACGGAAGAAAAATCCAAAGAACCAATCCGCAAATTTTCGCAAGACCTCTGGGACCTGGGACTAAAACTCAGCCCGGCCACGCGCACACTCGCCGAATGCGGCAAGTTCGAGGCCGCCAATTCCGAATTCGCAATATCGCTGCTCGATTGCCGGTATCTCGCGGGCGACCATCGGGTGTTTGCGCGGCTGCACGACGATGTGATCCCGAAACTGTTGGCGCGCGAGTCGGACCAAATCGTGAAGCGGTTGGGCGAGTTGACGCGCACCCGGCATGGGAAATTCGGGAGCACGGTGTTCCATCTTGAGCCCAATGTGAAGGATGGGCCCGGCGGACTGCGCGATTACAACGTGGTTTGCTGGCTCTCGCTGCTGGCCGCGATCGAGCGGTATCACGTGTGGCCGAGCGACGACGCGGTCTTGCCGGCCTCGATTCAGGGGTCGTTTGAGGCAGCTCTCAACGCACTGATGTCCATTCGATGCTTTCTGCATTTTCAGCATAATCGCGACGACAACACGCTCACCTGGGAGTCGCAAGACGCTGCGGCCGCGCAGAAAATCGGCGTGGCGCACTCGCCGCGGACGCTTCGCGCGGCGAGCGATCACGGCACCGGCGCGCTGAGCACCGCAGAGTGGATGCGCCTGTACTTCAGCCACGCACGCACGGTTCATCACGTTTGTGTGCAGATGCTGGAGGAAATTCCGGCGGCGCGGCTTTCGCTGCATCACCAGTTCCAACAATTGCGGTCGCGGCTTTCGAATGCGGAATTTTTAGTGGAGGACGGGATGTTGCTTTTGCGACAGCCCGCGGCTCTGGACGATCCCGAACTGATTCTGAGGGCGTTCCGTTTTATGGCGCGGCATGGACTGAGGCTGAGTTCGAGCACGGAAGCGCAGATGGAACGCGCGTTTCCGGCGCTGGAGGCGGTGCCGCCGAAAGGAACGGAGCTGTGGCACCTGCTGCAGGAAATTCTGGTGGCGCCCCATGCCGCGGATGCGCTGCGCGCGCTGCACGCGCTGCGGTTGCTCACTTTGCTGTTCCCGGAATTTGCGGGAATCGATGCGTTGGTGGTGCGCGATTATTCGCACCGCTTCACGGTGGATGAGCACACGTTTGTGGCCATTGATAATCTTCACGCGTTGCGCCAATCGCAGTCGAAATGGGATCAGCGCTACGCGGAATTGCTGGAGGAACTGGAGCAGCCCGACCTGCTCTACCTTGCGCTGCTTTTGCACGATGTGGGCAAGGGCGCGAAATCGGATGACCATGTGCGCGCCAGCGTTAGAATCGCGGAAACGGCGCTGGAACGCCTGGATTTGGATGCGCCGGATTGCGAGACGGTCTCGTTCCTGATCGATCGCCATTTGGAAATGAGCGCGGCGATGCGCCGCGATATCTTCGATCCGGAAACTGTGCGCGCCTTCGCGGAGAAAGTGGAGACTCCGGAACGACTGAAGATGCTTTGCCTGCTCACTTATGCCGACATTAAGGCCGTGAATCCCGAAGCGCTCACACCGTGGAAAGCCGAGAACATCTGGCAGCTTTATATCGCGACGGCAAATTACTTGAATCGCAGCCTGGATGAACGCTTGCACGTGGACGCGCACGACGAGGTGATGGCGCATCTGGGGACGCTGGCGCTGACCGCCGGTGATCGGCTAGACGCGTTTCTGGAAGGGTTGCCACGGCGTTATTTGCTGACGCACGCGGCGGGAGAAGTGTTGGCGCATCTGGAAATGGCCGCGCGGCTCGGTAAAGATCCCGTGCAGCTGAATTTGCGGCGAGGGCGGCACTGGTACGAGCTGACTTTGGTTACGACTGATCGCCCTTCCCTTTTCGCGAAGATGGCGGGAGTGCTGGCTGCGTGGGGCATGAACATCGTGAAAGCGGCGGCGTTCTCCAATCAGGCGGGCGTGGTGGTGGATACGTTTTATTTCACGGATCGTTTTCGAACGCTGGAATTGAATTTACCGGAGTGGGAGCGATTTCAAACGAGCATTCATGATGTGCTGACCGGAAAAGCGGACCTGGAGCGGATGCTGCGCGATCGTTTGCGTTCGGAGAAAAGGCGCGCGCCGAAAGTGAAAGTGGAGACGAGGGTGAAGACGGACGATGCTTGCTCGGCGCACAGCACGCTGATTGAGATTATTGCGCAGGATCAGCCGGGGCTTTTGCATCGGATCAGCTCTACATTTTCGCGGGAGAAATGCAATATTGAGATCGCGCTGATTGAAACTGAGGGAGAGACCGCTATCGACGTTTTTTATCTGACTTCTGCGGGAGCGAAACTTACTGCGGAGCATCAAGTGCGGCTGCACGAAGCTTTGCTGGCGGAGTTTTCCAAGGCTGAGTAGCCCGCGGATTCGAAAAGCGCGCTTCTACTTTTTCAGTTGCGCCGGGGTGCGTTGGCTTAGTTCAGCCCAGCGCGCATAAAGTTCATCCACTGTTTTCTGTGCGGACGCCATTTCCAGGTACGCGGTGTGAAGGCGCGGAGCATCGCTCGAGATTTCGCGAAGTTCTAGAGCGGCGCGTTTGGCGAGGAGTTCCTCTTCGGCTTTGGCGATGCGTTTTTCGATGGAGGCGAATTCGCGGCCTTCGGTGTGGGTGAGTTTTTTCGCTGACGCGCCCGGGCGGTTTGTGTCGGCCGGCGCGCTGTCACGTCCCTTTCGTGTAGTTGTGGCCTTCGCATCCGCGGATGGTTTCGCCTGTTGCGCGCGCAGCCAGGAGTCCCACTGCGAATAATCAGCAAAGCGTTCGGCGTCGCCGCGGCCGTCGAGTCCGAGCACGATGGTGGAGATGCGATCGAGCATATAGCGATCATGGGTGACCAGAACCAGGGCTCCGCGATATTCGAGCAAACTTTCTTCGAGAATTTCAAGCGTGGGAATATCGAGGTCGTTGGTCGGCTCATCGAGCAGCAACACGTCCGCCTGCTGCAGCATCAACTGGGCGATCAACACGCGAGCGCGTTCGCCGCCGGACAGACGGCCGACCGGACGATTCAGATCCTCGCCGGAAAAAAGGAAGCGGGCCGCCCAGGCAGCGACGTGAATCACGCGCTCCTGGTAGATCACCGAATCGCTGTCGGGAGCCAACGCGCGGCGCAGGGAGACGTCGGGGTCGAGCTGCCGATTCTGATCGAAGTACACAATCCGCAGAGAATCCGCTTTCTGGATTTTTCCCGCAGTGGGAGGAATGTCTCCGCGCAGCAGGCGAAGCAGAGTGGTCTTGCCGCTTCCGTTTGGGCCTACGAGGCCGACGCGCATGCCAGATTGCAGAATGAAATTGATATTTCTGAACAGTGTGCGGCCAGCAATCGTGTAGGTGACGCCATCGAGTCCGATGAGCTGCTTGGTTTGGCGATTGGAGGCGGAGAAATCGATTTTGGCGGTGGCGGTGCGCGTGCGATTGTTCAGGTCCGCTAGTTCGCCGATCATGGAGTGCGCTTTGTCTATTCGAGACTTCGATTTGGTGGCGCGAGCTTTCGGGCCGCGGCGCAGCCATTCAATTTCCGTGTGCACCAGATTTTCCAGGGCTTCCTGGCGCTTCCCTTGCGCGTGGAGATATCGTTCCTTGGCTTCCAGAAAGTGGCTGTAATTTCCATTGACGCGCAGGAATCCGTCTTCATAGGCGCGATCGAGCTCGACCATGTGATCGGCGACGTTTTCCAGGAAGTAGCGGTCGTGGCTGACAACCACGCAGGCGAAGGAGGCGTTCTGCAGCAGCGCCTCGAGCCATTTAATTCCGGCGAGATCGAGATGATTGGTAGGCTCGTCCAAAAGTAGAATATCCGGCTGCTGGACGAGCGCTTCGGCAATCGCCAGGCGCTTCTTCCAGCCGCCGGATAACGATGCAGTGGGGATTTCAAAATCTTCGAAGCCGGCGCGGCTGAGCGCTTCCTCGGTGCGAAAGGCGCGATCTGTTTCCGGCACGCCGGATTTTTTGAGCGCGGCTTCGATTACGGAGTGAGCGGTTTCTCCGGCAGCAAATTCGGAAATCTGCGAGACGCAACTTAGTCTGGTGCCTTTGCGAATGGCTACATTTCCGCTATCGGGCTGCACTCGACCGTGGAGAATTTCGAGGAGAGTGGATTTGCCGGAACCGTTTGGTCCGATCAGGCCGATGCGATCGCCTGCCGACACGGTGAAAGAAATATTCTGGAAGAGCGGCGCGGTGCCGTATCGCTTCGAAAGTCCTTGCGCATTGATAATCGGGGGCAAATTGTTTGGTCTTCTCCTGGAATCAGTTTACCCTCGAAGAGTTCGCGGGGCAAAACGTGGCGGATTGATGTTGGCTGTTATTCGGAGCGTATGAGGACGGTTCGACGCAGCTGCAATTATGAAAAGCGGGCTAGAACCAATCGCTGCGGTAGGCGAACCACCAGCTCGCGTAACCAATGGGAATCGTCGCGGCCAGCGCCCACCAGAGAGGAAGCGCCATATCGGCAATCAGGCCGAGGACCGTGAAGGTGATCCAGAATATCTTCCGCTGCATATGTCCATTCTAGACGCATCGGTGCTGGTGATGCCGCGTCGTCTCGCGAAAATGTTCCAGATTCAGATGCCGCTAGGCCCGACGATTCCGATGATCCCGAAACAAACGCGACATGATTCATAAATTCGACGTGGTGGTTCTTGGGGCTGGCGCAGCGGGGCTGATGTGCGCGATCGAAGCGGGCAAACGGGGGCGGCGCGTGGTGGTTCTGGAGCGCGCCGAGCGGCCTGGGAAGAAGATACTGATATCCGGCGGCGGGCGCTGTAACTTCACCAATATTTACTGCCAGCCGGAGCATTTTCTTTCCGCGAATCCTCATTTCGCGAAATCGGCGCTGGCGCGTTATACGCCCGCGGATTTTATCGCGCTGGTGGAGAAGCATCGAATTCCGTATCACGAGAAGACGCTAGGGCAGCTTTTCTGCGATCGTTCGGCGAACGAAATCACTCACATGCTCGAAGAGCAGTGCCGGGCGGCTGGAGTGAAGATATATTTGAACGTCAACATTCGTGAGGCGCAACGAACGGAGGAGTTTCTCGTTCGCGCCGACGCCGATGAATTTCACGCGCCGGCGCTGGTGGTGGCGACGGGCGGCCTTTCCATTCCGAAGATGGGAGCGACTGCTTTCGGTTACGACCTGGCGCGTCAATTTGGAGTGAAGATTCAGAAGACACGGCCTGCGCTGGTGCCGCTGGTGTTCGGGGGTGCGGACCGTGATCATTATTGTGATTTGGCCGGCGTTTCGGCGGAAGTCGTTGCCGGGATTGACGAGCAGCGATTTCGCGAGAGCATGTTGATCACTCATCGCGGATTGAGTGGGCCGGCGATTTTGCAGATTTCGTCTTATTGGACTGAGGGCAAGCCGCTGCACATTGATTTGGCTCCGGGACGCGATGTGAGGTCGGCGCTGCGCGATGGCGGCGCACGAAATATCGTGGCCGCGCGCGCTGCGTTTCAGGGTGTCTTGCCGAAGCGATTCGCTGCTCGTTGGCTTGAATTACATGCGCCCGCCGCCAGGGCTATTAAGGATACTTGGAGCAAGCAGGAACTGGATGAACTCGAGCGCGGCGTGCATGGATGGATTGTGGTTCCGGTGGACACGGAGGGATACGGCAAGGCGGAAGTGACAGCGGGCGGCGTGGACACTGACGAGCTTTCCAGCAAGACGATGGAGGCGAGCAAGGTTCCTGGATTATTTTTTATCGGCGAGGTTGTGGACGTGACGGGGCATCTGGGCGGATTTAATTTTCAATGGGCTTGGGCATCGGGGGCTGCGGCGGGAAGATCGGTGTGAATCGCGTGCTGACGAAATAGGGAGCTCCGCGGCTCAGCCGGCTGCGGCGACTGAAAAACTGTCGAGCGGTTCGGCGGGATCGGTCGCGATTCCATCAACGAGTATGATCGTCTTGCCGGAGCTAGATGAGACGCGGTCGCCCGGAATCAGGATACCAACAAGATTGAGCGGGTCGGCGGCCGAGATGGTTACGGCTTCGCCCGAGGCCGGCTGGCGGGCCGATGCGCGCAGGGACTCGACCGCGACGGGCAGCGCAAACTGTTCGCCGAGGAATCCGCTGACGAAACGGCCGCCGCGAATTTCGCCCTGATCTTCGAGGCGGCGCAGAGCGATGAGCACTTCGCGCCAGCGCGGGGCCATGGTTTCGCGCGTGACCATTTCGCGGAAGACCACGCCGTATCTTTTCAGCAGCGTCCAGCAGATGGATTCGAGGACGCGAGCTCTATCGCGAGTCTCGCTGGTGTGAAGCAGCGACCAGCGCCCGGCGCTGTGGCGGGGACGCGCGTTGTGGCCTTTGCCGTGGCCGGCGCGGCGTTTGGGATCGATCAGAGCGCGAATGTTGTCGAAACCGTCGGCGGTGATCATGCCCGCGGTTACCAGCTCCCATAGCGCTGTTTCCAGTTCCGCTTTGATCTTTCCGGTTCCGCGGACGATGTCCGCGAAGAACGATGCGCCGCGCTGGCGCAGGTGTGCTAGAACTTCGCGCGCTGCGTGGCTGAGGCCGACGGATTCGCCAGCTTCACCGACTGCGTCGGTGGCACCATCAGAAGCGTGACGCGAGCTCATCCAGTCGGCGTCTTCGCGGATGAAAAATGTGAGCGGCGCGACGCTCGTGGGAACGACGCGGCGAATTGCTCCGTTGTGCTCGCTCAAAGTTGCGGGATGGGGTGAGAGACGCCCCCAGCCGACCGCGCCGGTGAGGCAGAGGCGATCGAGGACGTTCGGATCGTAGTTCGCGACGCGGCGCGCTAGAATTTGCTGTTCCCACGCGTTGGCTGGCGCTTCGAATCCTTGCAACTGCTGCAGCGCTTCGAGTGTGCCGCGCTCGCCGAGGAGGCGCGTCTCTGGCGTGACATGCTGCCACCGGAGCAACCAGCGCATAAATTGCGCGGCATTCACGGGCTGGATTTGCTTGCGCAGCGTTCCTAGCGTGAGGCGGTGGATGCGAGCGAGCAAGCGGCGGTCGCACCATTCCGTTTCGGTGCCGGATGCATCGGTGAACTGGCCGCGCAGAACCGAGCCGGCGGCTTCCATGCGCAGCATGGTTTTTTCCACGTCTGCGGCCGCGAGGCCCAAGAATTCAGTTAAGCCCGGGATCGTGACGGGCCCGAGGTGCGCGAGCCAACCGGTGATGCACGTGAAGAGAGCATCGTCGCGCGACGGTTGCTGCGCTTCGATTTCTGGTGGTTGCGATTCAAAGCCAGCGTCCGGAAAAATCGCGGCGAAAGCTTTTGTTTTTTCGGCGGCTAGCCAGTAGGTTCGCGCGCCAGAACGAGCGCGAATCGCGCGGCGTGTGACAGCGAGCGTGGCGAAATGATCGGTCCATTCCGCGATAGGCTTCGGGGCGACGCCAGCGGCGCTGGAATCTTCCGGCAGCGCTATGAGTTCTTGCAGCACGTCGTGAAGCTCGTCCGCGTCGCGCACGTCGGGCCAGGCCTCCTCGCGAACTTCGGCTATCGCCGCGGGATCCAGCCTGCCGATTTCCGAGAGCACGGCTTCGGGCAGCATGCGGCGCATTTCCACGGCGCGTGCGCGGCGTTCTTCGAGGGGCGCGTCGTCGAGATACGCGTAAGGGTTGGCGTTCAGAATCTCGTGGGAAAATTGCGAAGGCACAGGCGTTTCGACCGCCACACAGCGGATGCGTCCCGCGGCGATATCCTCCAGGACGACTTTCAGGCCTGCGACGTCCATCGCTTCGGTGAGCGCGTCTTTCATCGTTTCGCGCGCGAGCGGATGATCTGGAATTTCGATATCGCCCGAAATATTTTCCTGGCAGGCCAGCGCCTGAGGGAATACGGCTGCCAGCAGATCGTCCGAGCGCATGCGCTGAATGGGCGGCGGAACTTTTTTCCCGCCCATGAAACGCAGCAGCGCGAGCGAGCGCCCGGCAACCCAGCGCCAGCGCGTGGCGAAGATGGGCGAGGTAAGCACGGCTTGCTCGAGCAGCGGTTCTACGCTGGCGGCGTGGAGAAAATGAAACACATCGGCGAGCGGAAAACTGTGCTGGTCGCTGAGCGAAATGTTCAGGCCGTTGTCGGTGGCTGCGGCTTGCAACTCGAAATTGAATGAACGGCAGAAGCGCTTGCGCAAGGCGAGGCCCCAGGCTTTGTTGATGCGGCCGCCGAAGGGCGCGTGAATCACCAGCTGCATTCCGCCGCTCTCATCGAAGAAGCGCTCGGCGACAATCGTCGTCTGCGTGGGAACTGCGCGCAGCACGGCGCGGCCTTCGACAATATATTGCGCGGCCTGTTCGGCGCCGGGGTGGTCCATACCACATTCATCTTCCAGCCACTTGGTCGCCGCGGCCGCTTGCGGTGAATTGCGCAGATCGGGCGAGGGCGCGAGGCCTTCGGTGAGGGCGCCGACCTGTTCGCGAACATGCGCGACCTGCTGAGAAAGTTCCATAGTGCGCGAGGGAGCTTCACCGCGCCAGAAAGGCACGTTGGGAGGCGCGCCTTTCGCGTCTTCCACGGATACGGAGCCGGATTGCACGCGGCGAATACGCCAGGAAGAATTTCCGAGGAGGAAAATATCGCCACGCAAGCTTTCTACCGCGAAATCTTCGTCCACCGTGCCGATCATGGTGCCTTCCGGTTCGGCGACTACGGTGTACATCGCATTGTCGGGGATCGCGCCACCGCTGGTGATTGCGGCGAGGCGGCTGCCGCGGCGTCCGCGCAGGCGATGATTCACCTGATCGCGATGCAGGTAGGAACCGTAACGACCGCGACGGGCGGCGATGCCATCGGATAGCATCGCTACGATTTCGTCGAAATCCTTGCGTTCCAGATCACGATACGGAAACGCGCGGCGCACGAGCGCGAACAGATCGTCTTCCTGCCAGTCTTCGGCGGCGCAGGCGGCAACGATCTGTTGCGCGAGAATGTCCAGCGGAGCTTGCGGAATTTCGATGCGATCGAGCTCCCCGTGTCGAATGGCACGAACGAGCGCGCCACATTCCAGAAGCTCGTCGCGCGTGGTGGCAAAAAAACGGCTTTTCGGAATCGCGCCGCGCCAGTGCCCTGCGCGACCGGCGCGCTGCAGCGCCACGGAAATCGAGCGTGGCGAGCCAATCTGGCAGACCAAGTCCACCGTGCCGATATCAATTCCGAGTTCCAGTGAGGCGGTGGCGACGAGCGCGCGAATTTCGCCGGCCTTGAGTTTGGATTCAACGGCGAGGCGCCGGACACGCGAAAGGCTGCCGTGGTGCGACGCGACCGCGTCTTGGCCGAGCAGCGCGGCGAGATGATGCGCCAGGCGTTCAGCAAGGCGGCGAGTGTTCACAAAAATTAGCGTGGAACGATGCTGTTGCACGAGGTTCGCGATGCGTTGATAGATTTCGTACCACATTTCGTTGGAGGCGATGGGACCGAGTTCGCTGGACGGCACTTCGATGGCAAGGTCGAGGCGCCGGCGCTGCTCGATTTCCACGATGACAGGCGCGGGCCGGTCGCTACCGGTGAGGAATTGGCCGACCAGTTCGATCGGTTTCTGGGTCGCCGAAAGCCCGATTCTAGTGAGCGGTTGCGCCGTGAGCGCTTCCAGGCGTTCCAAAGATAAGGCGAGGTGCGTGCCGCGCTTATCGTCCGCGACGGCGTGGATTTCGTCCACGATCAGCGTGCGAACGGTGCGCAGAAGTTCCCTGCTCTTCCCGGCGGTGAGCAGGATGTAGAGCGATTCCGGCGTGGTGACCAGGATATGCGGCGGGCGCTTCTGCATTGCGAGGCGGTCGCGTATCAATGTGTCGCCGGTGCGCACGGCGGTGCGGATTTCGGGCATCAGATAGCCGCGCTGATGGGATAGTTGGAGAATTTCTCCCAGCGGGATGTCCAAGTTTTTTTGGATGTCGTTTCCCAGCGCTTTCAGCGGAGACACGTACAAGACTTCGGTCTGATCGAGCAGGTCGCCCGCGAGGGCTTTGCGCACCAGCACGTCAATGCAGGCGAGGAAAGCGGCGAGAGTCTTGCCGGAACCGGTGGGCGCGCAAATCAGAGTGTTTTTTCTGGCGAGGATGTGCGGCCAGCCGAGTTCTTGAGGTTCCGTGGGTGTGCCGAATTTTAAGACGAACCACTCGCGAACAAGCGGGTGCGCCCATTCTAGAGATTTGCATTCAGGCGCTTCAGGAGCTACGGCGTGGTTCATTTTTTATTCCTGCGATACGTATTCCGCACAGAAGGCTTTCTCGGAATATATCAAGGATAGCACTGAGTGGCATTTCTGGCGAATCGGTTGGCTGGGGGTCAGTTTCCGACAAATGCGTTATTCGGGCCGATTCGCTTTAATTGCACTGGCCCCATTCTTGGCTCGTATAGAAGGTCACGACATACTACTGACGCTCCAACCGACACACCTTGGGAACGTCGCAGGGGATTCCGACAAACTTGCCAGATTCATGAGTTGCGGCAGCCATCGAAAGCGAATCTGTGGGGTCGAACACCAGATAAACGGTCGTGTTTTGGCCTGCCCATCCCCAGCCATCCCATGCAATGTGTTTCAACTCTCCGCCCGGCGGCGAGTGCTCTGACAATACGTCGGATTTGTAGTGGCGAGACGACAGCAGCCATCTGGCCTCGGTTTTCACCGCAGAATAATTCCAGACCAAAACAGATGCGATTACCACAAACAGAGACAGCACCAACAACCGCTTTGAGCGATGCGTCATTCTCTCCGCCATCATCCACGAGCATAGAATCGACTTCTCGTCTCAGCTTAGCAAGAATTTGGTAACTCCTGACTAGGCGCGTTATCGGACGCGGACCCACTACCGAATCGGGCGGAGGCCGGGCGCCGCAGCTACAATTTTTTCAGGGATTTGGCGGCGTCTTTCAAGCTTTGGCGATTTCTGAAGAAATCCGCCCAGGGGTCTTTTGCTTTCAGGCGTTTGCGAAAGTTGCCGAGATTAAAAGTTGCGGGGTCGAGGCCGGGTTTCACTTCCGACCACGCCAGCGGCGCGGAAAAAGGGGCCTTCTCGCGACGACGGATGGAATAGGGCGCCACAACCGTTTGACCGAATCCGTTGCGGAACGGATCGAGGTACACGCGCTGGCCGCGCGCTGCGATCGAGTGCTCGATTGTAAGCTCTTTGGGGTTCGACGCTGCTACGCGCGCGACGAAGGCGCGGGCGAATTCGAGAACTTCGTCGGCATCGGGGCCGCTGCGCAGCGGAACGAAAACATGGATGCCGCGGCTTCCGGAGGTTTTCGCGTACGAGTCCAGTTTCAGCGCGTCTAGAGCTTCCTTGACCTGCAGGGCCCCGCGAGCCGCATCCGCGAATTTGCCGGTTGCGGGGTCGAGGTCGAAGCAGATCCAATCGGACTTGCGCGGTGCGCTGGCGCGGCCGGCCATCACGTGCACGGCGATGCAGCCTAGATTTACGAGCGCGAGCTGAGTTTCGAGCGAACCGCCCACTACGTAGTTCGTTGATTCCGATGAGCCGCCGGCATGACGAATGCGTTTCGTGGGCGTGCTGGGCGGCATGCTCTGGGGCTTTTCCTTCTGGTAGAAACATTTGCCGCTCATACCGTCGGGGCAGCGTTCGAGCGACAGAATGCGATCATTCACATACGGCTGGAGCTTGGAAAAGATTGCAGCGTAATATTCCGCGAGGTCGAGCTTGGTGTAGCCCTCATCGGGCCAGAAGATTTTGTCCGGGTGGGAGATGGCGACGGGGAGTTTAGCCATGGATGCCTCGGGCGCTGAACCGGAATTTACTCGGCGCCTTTTCGCTTTGCGCGCTTCGCAGGCGCGCGAGTCTTCTTCACAGCGACGGCTTTTTTCGCGGCTACTGCCTTTTTTGGTTTGTACCCCGGATCACCTGTGGCCGCCTTTTCGACGTCGCCGCCACCATCGCGGGCGATCTCGGCGAGAAGCTTGTTACTGACGATCGAGCGCGGTTTTTCGATCGTGACGTCTTTCGTGGAAGTGTATTGATCGCTATGCTTGATCAGCAGCCACGATTTTCCGGAGCTGCTGCCCCAACCGTGCGTGCGAACCAGCACCCAGGAGCCTTGCAATTTCTTGCCGTGAAGCGCGAATTTCAAGTCGCCCTTCGCGAGCGCCGCGTTCACGTCGGGCGATTCGGGAGTCCACGTGCCTTCGTCCCAGACCATGACGGTGCCGCCGCCATACTCGCCTTCGGGAATGACGCCTTCGAAGCTTGCGTAATCCACGGGATGATCTTCGACCTGCATCGCGAGGCGTTTGACCGAAGAGTCGAGCGAAGGCCCTTTGGGGACGGCCCAGGAGAGAAGCACGCCATCCCATTCGAGGCGGAAATCATAATGGAGCGCGGTGGCGCGATGTTTCTGTATCACGTAGATTAGCGCGTCCTGCGTTTTGGTTTGGCCGGCCTTGCCGGAAGGCTCGGGCGAGACGTTGAAATGGCGCTTCTTGTTGTATTCCTTCAGTGTCATCTGGTCATCCTCACGTGAACGCGCGCGACGGCGTTCATGCGGACATTACAGCATGAATGGCGAGTCATGCACAGTCCATCGGGTCTGTGGTGTAGGCTGCGGCTCCCCGCTCCCGCCGCGAAGACTTTTTTAAATTCCGGCTTTCTCGATCAGGCCTTGAATTTTCGCGACGTATCCAGCGATCGCCTGCTGCTTTGCGCTTTCCGGCCAGCCGAGTTCGCGCGCGAGCAATGCAGCGACGGCGGGGGCGGCAAGAATCGCATCGCGCCAGCCGTAGAGTTGCAATCCGATGCGGCGCGCAAGTACGTCCTCGATTGAAACGGCGAGCTCATCGCGCGCGGCGAAGACGGCCTCCGCACGGATGGGCGCCAGTCCTTCGAGCAATGGACGAGCGAGGTCGGGATCCGCCTGCGCGAGCTTCATTACGTCGGGGGCGCACGCGCCATATTTTTGCGCTAGATGACGCGCCGTCAGTTCCGTCAGCGCAAATCGCGTGGCGAGCGATTTCCAGTACTCCGGCGCGTAACCGTCGGAGCCTAGAAGCGGATGAGTTAGGGTCGAGCACTTGCGCCCGGCGTCGCCGAGATATTTCTGCACGGCGTTCAGGGTGTCTTCTGCCATGGCGCGATGGGTGGTCCACTTTCCACCCATGATGCTGATCAGGCCGCTCGCGCGATCGAGCTCGACTTCATGATCGCGAGCGAGGCGTTTCGTTTCGGCTGATTGGCCGGAACTCACCAGCGGACGCAAGCCTGCTGTTCCGCTCACAATTTGGCTCGCTGTCGCGGGCCGGGCCAGATACTTGTTCAATTGGCGCAAGACGTAGGCGACTTCTTCTTTCTTCACATATAGTTCATCGCTTAACTTTGCTTCGTCGTCCGTGGTTCCCACCAGCAGGCGTCCGTGCCAGGGAATCGCGAACAGCACGCGGCCATCTTCGGTTTTCGGAACCAGCAGCGCGTCTTCGCTGGAGAGCACTTCGAGTGGAAGCAGAATGTGAATGCCTTTGCTGAGGCGCATTCGCGGCAGCGCTGCTGGCGTCGCGATGTAGCGCACTGTATCGGCGTAAGGACCGGTGGCGTTGATGAAGGCCCGCGCGCGGATGGTGAAGCGGGCATGAGCGAGCTGATCTTCGGCCTCTGCCGCCGCGAGCCTGCCGTCGGGCGCCTTTTCAAATGCGACCACACGGGCGTAATTCAGGGTTTCGCCTCCGGCGGCGGCGAACGTTTTCACCAGCGTGATGTTGTAGCGGGCATCGTCGAATTGGCCGTCGGTGTAGGCCACGCTGCCGACGAGGCGATCGGCAGCCAATGTTGGCATCAGGCGCAGGGTTTCGTCGCGCGAGAGATATTTGCTTGGTGCCAGAGCATCGCGGCCTGCGATCCAGTCATAAAGTTTCAAGCCAATCTCGAAATACGGGACATCGATCCGTCGAAAACAGGGGGTGATGAATTGTTTCGTGGAGGTGAGGAACGGAGCATTGCGCAGCATGTGAATGCGTTCGTGCAGCGCGCGTTTCAGTACGGTGTATTCCTTGGGATCGAATCCACGGATAGCTTCTTCGAGGTAACGCACGCCGCCGTGCGCCATTTTGGTGGAAGTGCTGGAAGTGGCGGAGGCGTAGTCGCCGGCTTCGAGCTGGACGGTTCGAAGACCGCGCAGCTGGGAATCGAGCGCGCAGCCGGAGCCGGTGGCGCCGCCGCCGATCACGCAAACGTCAAACGATTGCCCTGCGATGCTGCGGAGCGATGCGGCGCGGGATTTCATACCCTCGCCTGATGCAAGCGAAAAGTGAAGGCCACAAAGCTTATTTCGCGGAGCCGGCTTTCGCGGCGCGATTCTTCACGGCATCGAGCAGCGTGTCGAAAGCATCCGAGAATTGCTTGACGCCGTCCGCGGTGAGCTTGTCCGTGGCAGCCTTCATGGAAATGCCGGCCTTTTCCAAGCCCTGCATGGTTTCTTGCGCGGCTTGGACATTTTCTTCCAGGCTGGCGCGGGGCTTGCCGTGATCGCGGAAGGCATCGAAGGTGGCGGGTGGAATGGTGTCCACCGTATCGGGACCGATCAGTTCTTCGACGTAGTAAACGTCACGGTATGCGGGATTTTTAGTGCTGGTGCTGGCCCACAGGACGCGTTGTGTCTGAGCGCCGCGCGCGGCGAGAGCGGCCCAGCGGGTGCCGCTGAAAATTTGCTTGTAACGCTGGTAAGTAAGCTTGCCGTTGGCGATGGCGACTTTGCCGTGCAGGCTGCGCAGCAAAACCTGGTCGGCGGCGTTCGTTGCAGTCTTGAGCTTGGCATCGATTTCGCCGTCAACGAGCGTGTCGATGCGGCTGATGAAAAAGCTGGCCACGCTGGCCATGCGGCTTACGTCGCCGCCGCCTTTCGCAAATGCTTCGAGGCCGGCGATGTAGGCTTCGGCGACGCGCACGTACACGTCAAAAGCGAAAAGCAGCGTGACGTTGATGTTGATGCCCTCGCTGATCAGTTGCTGGAACGCGGGGATTCCTTCCGGCGTGCCGGGCACTTTGACCATCAAGTTCTCGCGGCCGACGCGCTTCCACAAGCGACGTGCTTCGTCCAGAGTTTCTTGAGTCTTGTGCGCGAGATAGGGAGAGACTTCCAGGCTCACGTAGCCGTCGCGCTTCTTGGTTTGCTGGTAGACGGGGCGTAGAAAGTCGGCCGCGTCTTGAATGTCCTTGATCGCGAGTTCCTCGTAGCGCGCTTTGGCGTCGAGGTCTTCGCGCTTTTCGAGTTCTTCGAGCGTCTTGGTATACTCGGTGCTGCCGGTGATGGCCTTTTCGAAGATGGAGGGATTGGAGGTCATGCCGCGCAGGCCGTCTTCTTCGATCAGCCGCTTCAGTTCGCCGGTGGTGAGCAGGTCGCGGCGAATGTAATCGAGCCAGACGGACTGGCCAAACTTGATTAACTCGTTCAGGGGATTCTGGGCGGGTTTGCCAGCGTTGGCGGCAGTGGTCGAATTTACGGTGGTGCTCATGATGATGTCCTCCTGGTCAAACCTAGAAAGTTGGTCCTGCAATTCGTTCAAACGGGCAGCCTTGCCGCATATCCGCGAGCGGGCGCCGCGAATACCCATTCTACCGCACAATCAGCGACGATGCGCACGAAACAGGTTCATGGAATCCATCGAGGATTGTGATTAACAGAATCTAATGCGATGTTTTGAAACGTTAAGTAGTGAGGCGGCCTTAGCGCATTAAGACAGAGGCTTCACGTCTCGCCTGCCCGCCCAACCGTACTTCTGCAGCAGGCGAAGCGGACGGAGCGCCACGTACAACGGCGCCAAAGCGGGCGGCAAACGCATCATCTGCCAGTCGTCCTCGGACGGAACCACCGCTAGACGCATGGCATAGCGCCAGCCGTCGAATTTTCCTGCGAGCATCCGCCGGCGAAAGTGAAATCGCCCCGCGGCATCCAGGGTGCGAAACGGACGACTCAGCAACCTTTGGCGCACTTCGGCAGCTACTTGGCACGCCACGCGATCCGCTTGCACTCGCGCGCTCACCTCGGAAGGCAGCGACGCGTCGAGCACGCGTACGGCGAGCGCGAGACCCAGGTTCAACATGCGCGTCGCATTTAGAGGCTGAGCAAAGCGCGCGACACGATCCCAATCCAGCGCCGGATGGGATTGAACCAGCTCACTTACATCCGCGATCCAGGATAGCCGCTCCCAAAAATCTTTTGAGCCGTGAATGCAGAGCATCGGCAGCAAGTCTTCGGCGGTAAAGGTGAGAATGTCGCGATCGCTCAGGCGGACGGGCGCAAGATTCCGGATGAACGCATCGAGATCTGGTTTGACGGGAAAATGCCGCAGGGTGATCTCGGTGTGCAATTCGACTATCGCGCGGCGCGGCTCGTCGCGATAATTGTACTCGCCGGGCACCACTGATGCGGTGGCTCCGGGCGAGAGAATCCAATCGAATTTTGGTTTGTACCCGAGCGATACGATAATTTCGTGCGCCTTCAGGAGGTCACTCTGGCGCAGAATGATGTCCAGATCTTCAAATTCGCGGAGCGCCAGGGCTCCATAGGCCTGCGCGGCGACTACTGGACCCTTATAGGGAATGGCGGGAATGTTCTGGGATTGGAAGAGGCGCAGAATGTTGATCAGTTCCGCAGTTAGAAAAAGGCACCGTACGGTATTCGCCCGGCAGGACTTCTTCAACTGTTCCCGCACGGTTGCCGGCGCGGCGTCGGGAGCGAGGGCCGACAAATGGCGATCGAGCAAAGGTGTGATGGAATTTTCTTGTGCTTCGCAGAGCAGATAATCCCAATCGAGTGGGCCGGCGAGAATTTCGCAAATTGTGGCTGCGACTTCGGGCGTGAGTTTGGTGCGGGCGCAACAGACGAGTAATCGCTTTTCCAGAGATGAGATGTGTTCGTTTGCCGGCGTCATCATTTCCCGTGGAAATCCGCGACCAGCAAATACTACGCTATTTGCACGGATGGCACCGGAGGATTCTTGGCGCGCCGTTTCTCGCAGAGCGTGGGCGAATTACGCCGCGAAATTAAGGGGGAATGACGTGTGCATCTCGACGCGGTGGCCGAGCTTCAGCAAGCGAGCGCGAAAATCATAGGAATCCAAACCCGCAGCAGTGCAGACCATTTCGAAATCTTCATCGTTGTCGAAAAGAAATTCCTGAGCTTCGCGGCGAGCGCGCAGTGTGCCGTTGCGCCAATCCTCAACGGCGTTAAGAATTACCGCTGTCCACAAGCGGCGCGCTGAAATCAGTTCTTCGGTGACGTTGTTGTGCGTATCAGCGTGTAGTTGCGCTGTCATACTCCACCTTCGCGGCACCCGCGTACTTTTTCTTGCGGCCTGACGCCATCGGTACCAGCATCTGGAGCGCCAATGCGTGAGGAGTCGAGCAATGAACGAGTCAGGCGAAATAGCATGCAACTGCGGGGCTTCCCTGCGAAGAACGGCGCGCGCTGGACCGGATAGTGGAGAATCCTGAAACAACGCTGGTTCGGATGAACCCAAGTGTTCCGGGCTGAAACAACGACGTACGAGCGGGTGCGAGGTGAAGTTGAAGGTTTTTTAGATCCAAAACTGAAACGCAGGGAGGAGACTAGCGAGCGACTTCGAGATTCAAGATATCGCGCAATTTCGCGGCGAGGGCCGCCACCGTGAACGGCTTCTGCAACAGGACCGCATCGGTTTCAAGGATCCCATGATGCACGACGGCCTGGTCCGCATAGCCAGACATGAATAGAACGCGGATATCGGGGCGGATGGTCTTCACGCGTTCGGAGAGTTCCCGGCCACTAATGCCCGGCATGACTACGTCGGTCATGAGCAAGTGGATGGGCCCGGAATGCAGCGCAGCCAATTCCAGAGCCGTGTGGCCATTCTCCGCTTCAATGACGGTGTACCCGGTCATTTCCAGATATTCGCGCGCTAGTTCGCGCACGCCTTTTTCATCTTCCACCAGCAGGACTGTTTCCGTCCCGTGCGGCAGCGCCTTCCCGTCGATTCTGCGATCGCGGCCTGCCGTGGTTTGATCCTCCCACACGCGAGGCAGATAAACTTTGAAGCTGGTTCCGCGGCCTGGCTCGCTATACACCCACACGTAGCCGCCGCTTTGCTTGACGATGCCGTACACGGTGGCGAGGCCGAGCCCGGTTCCCTTACCTTTTTCTTTCGTGGTAAAGAACGGCTCAAAGATGTGCGCCTGGGTTTCGACGTCCATGCCGCAGCCATTGTCTGTGACGGCGAGCATCACGTAGGGGCCGGGCGAAAGCATGACGGAGGAATGCGAGAAGGACTCATCGAGATCGACGTTGGCGGTTTCAATGGTCAAGCGTCCGCCCTCAGGCATGGCGTCGCGCGCATTGACCGCCAGATTCAGGATCACCTGCTCGATCTGGCTGCGATCCGCTTTGACCAGGCCGAGATCCGGCACGCTGGAGGTTTCGAGCTGAACGTCCTCTCCAATCAGCCGGCGTAGAATTTTCTCCATCTCGGAAACGACGCTTTGAACGCTTAGCACTTTCGGCGCCAGCATTTGTTTGCGGCTGAAGGCAAGCAATTGGCGGGTGAGGGATGTGGCGCGTTGCGATGCCGTTTGAATCTGTTCGGCGTTGCGGCGCAGCGGGTCGCCTTCGGCGAGGCGCTCGGTCATCAGATCCGCGTAACCCTGAATGACCATCAGGAGATTGTTGAAGTCGTGAGCGATGCCTCCGGCGAGGCGCCCGACGGCTTCCATCTTTTGCGCTTGGCGGAGTTGCTCTTCCAATTGCTTGCGGTCGGTGATGTCCAGCGCCATGCAAATCGCGCCCTGCAGTTCGCCTTCTGCGGTGCGCAGCGGCTCTACGTGGCAGGTGTACGATCCGCCCTTCCATTCCACGTGGAAGGTCGTCGGCTCGCCGGCGATGGCACGGCGATGGGCGGCGATGGGCAGGAACGCCGGGTCCGGCGTTTCGAAATAATCGAACAGCGAGACACCTACAATCTGATTCGGTTTCAAGCCCAGGCGCGTGAGGCCAGCGCCCAAAGCAGAGGTGAAGCAAAGGTCTTTGCCGACTGTCCACAGCACGGCCGGCAACTGTTCGACCAGCACACGAAGGCGGGCTTCGCTTTCGCGGATTTTTTCTTCGGCGCGTTTCCGGTCGATTGCCAAAGCGATCTGGCCACCGACCGAAGCCAGGAATTCCAGGTCGCGCTCTGTGTATGCAGCTTCATTTTCGTAATGCTGCACCACCAGCACGCCGATGGTGGCGGCGGGAGTTCGCAAAGGCACGCCCAGCCAGGAGGGCGAAGGTGTTCCCACCAGCTCGACTTCGCCTTCCGCGGCGAGCCGATCGAAAACCTGCTGCGGAATTAGCATCGCGCGGCCGGTGCGATAAACATACGCCGTGCAGCTTCTGCCTACCTGTTGCGGGGGAGGCGCTTCGTCGAACTGGTCAACAAAAAAAGGAAAGTGGAACATTCCAGAAGCGGATTCGTACAGCGCGACGAAACAGTTCTCGGCGTAGAGCACTTTATTGAGCGATTGATGAATCAGATAGAGCAGTTCGTCCAGGTTGTCGGTGACGTTGACGCCGTGAATAATCTCAAACGTGATTTGACGTTCGAGCTCGGAGCGTTTCCGCTCGGTGATGTCTTCCATGGTGCCTTCGTAAGCCGTGACCTTGCCGTCCGCATCGCGAATGGCCCTGGCGTTTTCCGAAATCCAGATGAGCGCGCCAGTTTTCTTGCGCAGCTGATATTCAAAGGCCTCGACGGCTCCGTGTTCTTCCATCGCGCGCTGGAATTCAATGCGTGTTTGCGGGTCCGCGTAAAAATCCTTGCCGATGTCGTGAACTGTGGCGAGCATTTCCGCTGGCGAACCGTAACCGCACATGCGCGCCAGCGCCGGGTTCACGCTGAGCAGTCGGCCATCCACGCTCGTCTGAAAAATGCCCTCAACCGCGTTTTCGAACAGCAGGCTGAGTTTTTTCTCGGCCTCTTGCTGCGCGCGTTCCGCTGCGCAGCGCTCCGTGATGTCCTGGTAAATTCCGTAGCAGCCGACGCTGTTTCCGTCCTGCCGCAGCGGCACGCAGGAGATTTGCACGTCAACGAACGAACCATCGCGGCGACGACGCCGGGTGTTCGCGCGGACCACTTCGCCCGCCGCTGCTCGTTCGCTGAGCTGTCGCGCCTCGTCCTGAAGTTCGCCGGAGGCTAGCAGCACATCGAGCTCGGCACCGAGAATTTCGGCTTGGCGATGCTGGAAGAGATTTTCAAACGCGGGATTGCACATCTGTATGCGGCCGTTCAGGTCGAGGACGACCATGGCTTCAGGATGGCTCGAAAACAGGAGCTCAAAGTCCAGTTGTGACGGAAACGAACCTCCGTGAGTCGCCCCGGACTGCGTGGATGTGGCCGGCCGCTTTCCCGCATGGGTGCGCGACGAACCGTCTCCATTCTTCGGCAAAGTAGCGGCCTTGTTTGGCATGTTCTCTGGCGCGGTACGAGCAACTCGTACCCGAGGATTCCCCCACTCCTTGTATAGAGTGTGGCGAATAGAGCCGCAATGGTACCTTCGTACTAAGCACTCACATTTCCTATGACTTAGGGACGGTGAATAGGCCAGTTTTCGCCACGCCGGGGCCCCAGAAGCAGCTTCGCTGGTGCCCTTCGATCGTCGCGAACGCGCTGGAGCGGGGCTGTGACACCGGGGACTTCGACGTAATTAGAGGCCGTCGGAAACGGCCTGCAGCTTGCCCGGACGGGCTTCCTGACCGGCATCGTGGGACCAGGACGAGAATATGGCGGCCCGATGAGGGAATCGCGGCTCGGCGGTGGTCGGCGGCGGACTCAACCTCCGAGCCTCGATTTGTAACATAGCGAAAAGGTGGACGCGGCTACTTCTTGGGGCGCGATTCTGGAGGCACTCCGCCAGTCGCGCGGTAGTACGCCACCAGCAACCCGTAGTGCTCGCCCATGTGTTCGGTGAAACCAATCCAGTCGGAGAGATGTTTGAGCACATCGGCGGCGCCTTCCTTCTGCAGCAGCGCTGCGCCGTCTTCCACGGATTTTTTCAGATACGCCACGGTCTGCGCCTTGGTCTTGTATTGGCTCACCGGCGGATCGTTCTGCGCTTCGCCGACTTTGGTGCCAGCCTGATGATTGATGATGTCGTAATTCGATCCCGCAATGTGCAGGATCACTTGCTGAAACGTGCGCACGGCTGGATTCAATTTGTAAGTGTATTTTTCTTCGGGCCAATCCTGCGCCATGGTTATCAGGCGGTTGCCGACGTCGTTCCAGTTCTCCAAAACGGCTTGCGTGGGTGTGGGCGGAGTTTTCGGCTTTGCGTCTTCCTGCGCGTGGGTGATGCTTGCGTGGCCGAGGAACAGCGCCGGTGTGGCCAGTAGGAAAATTAAGCGAGCGAGTTTTTTCAAGAGTGATCTCCTTCTTTGCATTGCCCCGCCATGCGCCCCAGAGCTGCCGGCTAGGCTACCGGGCTTCCGCGATCAAGTCCAGCAAGTTTCAGGCGACAGGATTCACGGTGCCGTGAGTTTGGCGTGACGCTCCCCCTCCGGTAAGATGGTGGCCGGACTGTTGCTTGGATGTCCGACTGTCATGGGAAAAGAAGACAAACTAAAAGCTCCCGCAGTAAATCCTCAGAACGACTTGGAGCCCTTAGAGAAAGACATCGGGCTGATCGTCCGTGGCGAGCATTCCGATCCTTTTGCGGTCCTGGGGCCACACTGGACGGTGCAAGACGGCAAGAAGTTTCTCGCGATTCGCGTTTTTCGTCCCAACGCGGCGGAAGTAACGGTGCTGTGGGGCAAGAAAGCAGAACCGCAGCGCACGATGCGAATACATCCTGACGGCGTGTTCGAAGCGCGCATTCCCACAAGTGGAGCTGAGAAGACGCAAAGCGAAGCCGTGGCACCCGATGGATATCGCGTGCAGTTTCGCTTCAGCGATGGAAATATTTTCGAGACTTACGATCCGTATGCGTCCCCGCCCGTGCTTACCGAGTACGACCTGTATCTTTCCGGCGAAGGCACGCACTACCAGAAATACGAAAAACTGGGCGCGCACGTGCGCGAAGTCGCCGGCGTGCGTGGCGTGCATTTCGGCGTCTGGGCGCCGAATGCGCGGCGCGTAAGCGTCGTGGGTAACTTCAACTTCTGGGATGGCCGCGTTCATCCGATGCGCCATCGCGGCTCGAGCGGCATCTGGGAGCTGTTCATTCCCGGACTGGATGAGGGCGAGGTGTATAAATTCGAGATTCTTTCCAGCGTTGGCGGCCAAGTTGGATTGAAAACCGACCCGTATGGCTTCGCGGGCGAAATGCGGCCGAACAATGCGTCGGTGGTGCGCACGATTGATGGCTATCGCTGGCGGGACACGGCATGGATGGAGTCGCGCTCGCTGCGTGATTGGCTGCACTCGCCGATGACGATCTACGAATTGCACGCTGGGTCCTGGCGGCGCAAACCGGAAGAAGGAAACCGTTGGCTGACCTATCGCGAGCTCGCCGCGGAGCTGCTGCCCTACGTGAAACGCATGGGCTTCACGCACATCGAGCTGTTGCCCATCATGGAACATCCGCTGGACGCTTCCTGGGGTTATCAGACCGTCGGCTATTTCGCGGTGACCAGCCGTTTCGGCTCGCCCGCGGATTTCATGTATTTCGTGGACCGCTGCCACCAGCAGGAAATCGGCGTGATTCTGGATTGGACCCCGGCGCATTTCCCGCGCGACGCGCACGGCCTGGGATTATTCGATGGCACGCATCTGTACGAACATGCCGACCCGCGGCGCGGCGCGCACCCGGACTGGGGCACGCTGGTTTTCAATTACGGGCGGAACGAAGTGCAGAATTTCCTCGTCTCGAACGCGCTGTTTTGGCTGGACAAATATCACCTCGACGGGCTGCGCGTGGATGCGGTGGCTTCCATGCTGTACCTCGATTACTCGCGCAAACCCGGTGAGTGGATTCCGAACGCGTTCGGCGGCCGCGAAAATCTGGAAGCGATTGCGTTCCTGAAACATTTGAACGAAGTGCTGCACAGCCGGCATCCCGGCGCGCTGATGATCGCCGAAGAATCCACGTCGTGGCCGGCGGTATCGCGTCCGACGTATGTGGGCGGCCTGGGCTTTGATTTGAAATGGAACATGGGATGGATGAACGATACGCTGCGATATTTCGCGCTCGATCCCTTGTTTCGCCAGCATCACCACAACGAGCTTACTTTTTCGATGATTTACGCGTTCCAGGAAAACTTCATTTTGCCGCTCTCCCATGATGAGGTGGTACACGGCAAGCGCACGCTGCTGGAAAAAATGCCGGGCGACGATTGGCAGAAATTCGCCAATCTCCGCTTGCTGTTCGGATATATGTACGCGCATCCGGGGAAAAAACTGCTATTCATGGGCAGCGAGCTGGCGGAGCGGAACGAATTCTGGGACGAGGGCAGCGTGGAATGGTCGCTGGAACAGTCCGCGTCTCACCGGGGCGTGCAGCGGCTGGTGTCTGACTTGAATCGCCTGCACGCGACCGAACGGCCTTTCTTCGAGGTGGACTTCGAATGGGCGGGTTTCGAATGGATTGATGCGAACGACGCGGCGGCGAGCATTCTTTCGTTCATCCGTAGGGCGCGAAACCCAGAGGATTTTGTGGTGGTGGTCTGCAACTTCACGCCGGTGTTGCGGCTGGATTACCGCGTCGGCGTCCCCGTGGCGGGATATTACCGGGAAATTCTGAATAGCGATTCCGCGTTTTACGAAGGTAGCGACGCCGGAAATGCCGGAGGCGTGCGCGCGGAACCGATTCCCTGGAACGGGCGTCCGTGGTCTATCAAGCTGCGCGTCCCGCCGCTCGCCGCCGTTTATTTCAAGCCTCAACGAGACTAATTCCCCGCTGTCGCCTCCCGGTCGAATCGCAATCCGCCGCACAAGAATTCACGGAACATTTCTCCTACTGCCTCCGTACTTATGAGCAGGAAGAGCGTGGGAGGCTTCCATACATGCAAAAAGCAACGCGAGCGATTGGGGTGTGCTGTGTCTTGGCTCTAACGATCAGCAATTTAGCGGTAACGGCAATGGCGGCGCCGGCGACGGAGCGCTACTTGCACGTAAAAGTGGACGACGGCAGCAAAGGCGAGAGCGTGAACGTGAACCTGCCACTTTCGATGGCGGCGGCAATTCTGCCCACCGTAAATAAGGGAACCCTCCACAACGGCCACGTAACCATCGGCGCGACGGATTTCAACGGCGTGGACGTGCGCGCGATATTGGAGGCCGTTCGCACGGCTCCGGACAATGAATTCGTATCCGTGAAGGAAAAAGATCAGGACGTGCGCGTGGCGAAATCGAACGGAAACCTGATCGTTCACGTTTTGGACAAGAGCAAAGACGGCGAGAAAGTGGACGTCATCATTCCGATGAAGGTGGTGGACGCGCTATTTTCCACTGCGAAGGAAAATGAACTCGACGTGGCCGCGGCCGTTCGCGCGCTCAGCGACGCGGGCGATGCGGTTTTGGTGACGGTACAGGACGCCACGGAGCACGTGCGCATCTGGATCGATTCGCATAGCTCAGCGGAGTAGCTGGAAATTCGCGCAGGAGGTGCAAGATGGTTTTACTAGGAAAAGTGGCGCTGGGAATCGCGGGTACGGCGCTTGCGGGTCTCGGGCTCATTTGCAGCGAAGGGATGATCGAAGTGAACGTGGTGGAAAAGCAGCCGGAAGCTCATCACGTTTACGTTCTTGCGCCGGCGATGCTGGTTCCAATCACGATGCACTTCATCCCCAACCGCAAACTGGGCCGCGCGGCAAGCGAAATTAAACCATGGATGCCCACAATTCGCGCGGCGCTCGAACAACTGCGCGCCAGCGAGGACGTAACGCTGGTGGAGGTGCGCGAACCAGGGCAGCACGTACTTGTCGCTAAGTCGGGCGGTTCGGTGGTGGTGGACGTCACAGATAACGACGACATCGTGCACATCTCCACGCCGATACGCGCGATCGAAAGCACCGTGGAACAAATCGCCGCCGCGAGTTCCGATACTCGGGACTAAATCGCGGCGGATTCCCTTACTGGCGGGCGCAGCAAGGCCCCTTGCACGCGCCCGTCAGGATCGGGGATTTCACTTTGGCGGAATCCAGTAAACTTCTTCGCGCAGAGCTTCTTTGGCGTAACCGCCGCGCAGCAGGATGCCCCTTCCCAATTCAATCATCTGCGGATGACCGCAAAGATAGCCGGTGGTATCGGCGGGATCTAGTTTCCATTCGCTCGCGTACTTGCGGATAATGTCTTCCACTCTCCCGGTTTCTCCGCGCCATGCCGTGTCCTCCCAGGGACGACTCACGGTGGGAACATATTGCAGCCACGGCACTTCACCGGCGATCCGCTCGAGCTCGTCGCGATAGCCGAATTCCCAGGAACGGCTGGCGCCCTGGATTACGTAGAGCCGCAGGTCGCCCGGAAATTTTTTCTCCCTCCAGTCAGCATACAGCGTGCGGACGTAGGAAACGTACGGCGCAATGCCGGTGACCGTGGCGAGCAGCAGATGGTTGTGGCGTCCGCTTTTCAAATCCAGCGTGAAACGGCCCTTGGCAATTTTCCGCACGGAAAGTTCATCGCCCACTTGCAGTTTGTGCAACAAGGGAGTCAATTCCCCCTGCTCGACCAGTTCGAAGAAAATTTCCAGTTCGCGTTCGTAGGGCGAGGACACGATCGAATACGCGCGTTCAACTCGCTTTAGCGGCGAGTCCACTCCCAGCGTCGCGTACTGCCCCGCTGCGAAATTGAATTCGCCGCCCGGGTCAATCTTGACCTTCCATAGGTCTGGCGCGAAGTTTTCGCGCTGCGTGATGCGGCCACGGTAGAATTTTTCGGTGGTGGAAACCATCCAGCAGGACCCCCAAGTGCCTTTAGATTCGCGCGCCACTTGAAAGGCGCGCCTAAAAAAAAGAAGTGGCGCCCCGGAGCCTCTGGGGCGCCACTCATACCAGAAATTACAGAATCTCTATCACGGATGTTGCTGGTCTTGCTGGAACATCATCGGATTAAACGGCTGCGGAGTCCCGGTAATCTTGTCCTTGGCATCGGTGATGACTTTGGTCAGCACCATGGTCGAATCTTTCCCCTGAAATTTTACCAGGCCATAGGGTCCGGCCTTCGGTGCTACCCAGGCATCGCCCGATCCATCCTTCATTTTGTAATGCTCGGCCTTAAAAGTTCCGGCCGGAGTGGTAATGGACTCACTTCCGAGGTCGTCCGCGCGATCGCGAATATCGGCGGGCTGCTTTTGAGCGGTCGTCTTGGACATTTGCGTGGGCATCTCCATCGGCGGGTGGTTACCCAGTTGCATGATCATGCGGGAGACAACCGTGTCCGTGCCATCCACAACCGTCAACGTTTTCGTGACCATTTGCCCCATCGATGTATTGGACATCGCCATCTCAAACCAGTAGCCATCTTTGCCGCCAACCGATTCCTTGCCGACAATGGCGATTTCCATTTCCATCTTGGTGCCCTTTTCCGTTGTCATTTCGTATTGGCCGCCCGAACCCACGACTGGATTGAAGATTCCACGCATCGCCGGACCGGCGTGCATCCCCATCTGCGCGGTCGCGAACCCGGGCAGCATCGCGAGTAGAACGCCCAGGCAACCGAAGCGCGCCGTTATCTTCATGAACACTCCTCGCGTACTTGAGATTCCGAGCGATTGAGACTAGAGGTCGCGTCCCAATGTATCCGTCATCTTGGTAGTGTCAAAGCTGGCTTCTATTTTCACGTTGGTGACCACGGACAGAAAATCCACAGCCTTTACATCCGCGCCGATCGTGGACATCCCGCTGTCCGACTTCTTCGGAAAGATGAAGACAACGGACAGTATCTTTGTCCCGTCCTCGCTGTTCTGGATCTTCACGCTGGTGGGCGCGATTTTTTGTTTCGTTTTCCTGTCCATCAGAAAAGCACCGTGTTCCAGAATCTTCTCGTCCACGGACTGGAACGGCTTCATGTCCGCTCCCGCCACCACTATCTCGTACGATTCGATGGGATGCGCGAGCTGTTGTTCCGCGGCGTCTTCTTTAATCTGGCCTGTGAGGACGTCATTCCGAAGAACGGCCTCGCGGATGGTCCGAGACGACGCCCAGCGCACAACGAATGTGGCCAGGGCCGTCTGGGGACCAACACCCGGATCAGCGCCGCCACCGCCGGGGCCTGTGCGGGGCGCTTGGCCCGTCCTGGCGGGCCCTGGTTGCGCTGGCGTGCCACCGTTATCGGCATCGCCCGCGGCAACGTCTCCGTTTCTCCAGCGAGCATCAACTTGAACACTGCGCACCCACGGAGAAGCGTCAAGCACTTTGCGTATATCTTTGGCATCCCACTGCTGATACGGCTTGGACTTCCAAGGATCGCCGCCAGCCCACACGATTGCGGCAAGCAACAGGGCGACGCAACCGGAAAGGAGAACCTTGCGCAATTTTTCCTCGAACTTGATTGGCGCCGGATTTAGCCGACGTCACACGACGGATATTCGCGGGACGCAAGATCCCCGCGTTAGGCAGCCGACAATCTATCCGCCAGCTTGCCTGGACGCAAGCGTTTTTGCTTTGGGGTAGCCGGAAATATTGGTGGCCTCGGGGCCGCCGTAAACGTGCTCCACGCGGTAGATGGGGCTCTCTCGGGATTCGAAATGCGTGCGCATGAGCAGCTCGCCAACCAGCCCTACGGCCAACAGCTGCACCCCGAACAAGGTCAGCATCAGTCCCAGGACCAGCAGGGGCCCATGCGCCGCGAAGAGGTCCAGCCGCCACCACAGCAGCTTTTCGGCCAGCAGGAACGCCATGATTCCGCCGCCCAAGAACAATCCCAGCAGTCCTGGAGGGCCGAAGAAGTGCAGCGGGCGCGTCATGTAGCGCATCAGGAAGCGAATGGTGATGATGTCGAAGAAAACGCGCAGCGTCCTTGAGATTCCGTAATGCGACTGGCCCTCAGGCCGCACGATGTTGCGTATCGGAACCTCAACGATCTTGGCTCCATTCCACGCCGCCAACGCGGGTATGAAGCGGTGCATTTCGCCGTACAACGGAACGTCTTTGATGGTCTCGCGGCGGTAAACCTTGAAGGTCGTGCCGAAGTCGTGGATGGGAACCCCGGATAGTTTGGCCATCATCCAGTTGGCTACCAGCGACGGCAATCGCCGCAAAATAAAGTTGTCCACGCGTTTTTGCCGCCAGCCGCTCACGATGTCGCAGCCAGTGACATCCAGAGTTTCGAGCAGAACCGGAATATCGGCGGGGTCGTGCTGCAAGTCGCCGTCCATGGAGATGATCACATCGCCGGAAGCGTAATCAAATCCCGCAGCGAGCGCCGTAGTCTGCCCGTAGTTGCGTTTCAGGCGCAGCACAGCGACGCGCGGATCCTCCTCGGCAATCTCGGCGAGTATCTGGGGAGTCGCGTCCGAGCTCTGGTCATCCACGTAGACGAACTCAACCGGTTCGAACCGCCCGGTCATGATCTCGCTCAGCTGCCGGTGCAATTCGCGGACGCTTTGTTGCTCGTCGTGAAAGGGCACCACCAGGGAAAAGCGGGGCGGGGTTTTGGGGTGCTCGCGCATCTACTTAGTCTAACTCGCGATAGCTGATTAAGCGAACGCCACGTTCGTTTAATGCACTGCGGACGGTGGGGTCGAGCAGCGCAGCGAGTTCAGTTGCGCGTTGCTCTCGTAGCCGGGTCCCCGACTGCACCAGGTCGGCGTCGCAAATTCCAGGATGCAGCATTATTTCAGTGCTGCCGTCGTCCAGTGAATCAACAATACGGCGCAGTGCGGCGGCGCTCACCTGGCCAGTTATCGCCAATCCCAGGAAATGGTCCGGAAAAAGTAGCCCGTACTTCCTCGCGATGGCGTGGAAGCGAGGAGCGACGGCGCGTACCGCGCCTGCTGCAACGATTTGCATGGTGATGCCCTTCTCGTCGGCTTGCATCGTTTGCCAGGAGTCATGAAGATTTTCCACAGGCTTGCGTACTCGCTTGATTCCAAATTCTTTGGCAACTCTTGCTAGCGCTTCCATCACACGAGGATGCGCGTGCGTATGTTTGTGGGTATCCAGATGCGTCGGAGTTATTCCGGCCGCTCGAATTTTTTCGATCTGCGCGCGCAGTTCTTGTTCGATTTCTTCGGCCGGGATCATTCCGGAACTAAGCCGGGCGACGAACTTCGGAAGGGACTCGGGCAAATTACCGTCCGCGTCGGCCAGAGACTTAACATCTTCCGGGCGAGCGATGCACTTGCCGCCTACGAGAACTAGATGGCAGCCAACTCCCAGCTGTGGGTTCGCGGCGATTCTTTCCACCGCATCGTCGAATGAGGGGCCATTGGCCATCAACGTGGTGCTAGTGAGAATCCCTTCGCGGTGAGCGCGAATGATTCCCTCGTTCACACCACGCGTCATTCCAAAGTCATCGGCATTGAGAATTAAGGATTTCATTTGGGACTGGGATATTTTGCAGCCGAGTAACGATGATAGCAAGCATGCACGAACCGGCGCAGCCGACCCGCAGGCGCGCGTGGCGCGGGTAAATTTCTTTTCGGGAAGGGAAACACTCGGTCACTTCTGAAAAAAATCGAGGAACTTGCGTCAGGGCATTTTTGAAACCATTCCATCGCCAAACCGCGAAGAAATTATAAATTTTGTGTAAAAGTTTTCAACAGTTCTGTTGAAAACCGTGTGGAAATGAACGCAGGGAAAACGAAATCGTTCTGCAATGCAAAGGCTTAATCCTTTTTGCACAAGTTCCGGGCAGTTCGGAATCGTTGACTGAAAAAAACGAGGGGAGCACGCGGAAATTAAAATTTCAGGGGAAACGAAGCTAATACCAGCGAGGAGCGGCTTCGAGCTTGATTTCAATTGTCTCTTGATCTTTTTCGATGTCGTACCACTTGCCGTATGTGTGCAATCCCTTGGCAATCACCTGAATCAAAATCTTGCCTTGCGGCACAGCGGGAACTTTCACCGAACCGTCTTCGTTGGTCTTGAAACTCAATTCGGCGAGTTTGTCTTTGTGCAAGAAACCGCCCGGCTGATTGAAACGGACGTACACGCTGGCATTTCCCACCGGCTTGTCTTGGCTGTTGGTGACGCGGATCCTCAGGCGAGTCGTCGTGCCGTCCGAAGTTTGATCATCTTTCTGGCTGGATCTGTCTGCCGCGCTCGGCTGACTCTGGGTTGGAGACTTGTCGGCTTGGTTCGTCTGCGCGCGGCAGGCGCCGGGAGAGAGCAATCCCGTTGCCAAAATTGCGGCCACTGCCAAGAGAGAGAATAATCCGCGAGAGAGGGCGCAGCGCTTCATACATCTTTCTTGTACTCCAAACCGGGCGGTCGCTCAAGCGCATAAGTCCAAGGACGCTGGCGACGACGCGCGGCAGCAGCTTCGAATATGCAGTGGGTTTAGAACCATTCCCCTAACGCCTCTTGCTGCGGCTGCGTTGCTGCATCCATAGCAATGCGCTGGGCGTTCAGTGTCCTACTGGCCTGCGCTGTCGTATGATGAAGGGTCAAATCTGGAAGCCGATGCAGTTTACCGAGGCTCGTTCTGAAATCGTAAGCGGCTATGGGCGTTGAATTTACGGGTCGCGCGACCCTGGCCAAAGACGGTCCTGGACCGGGCTCTTCGTTTGAGCGCGGTAGATACTCAAAGAAATTCACTGGAAACATGTCTGGAGGAAAGTGATGGGTTTTTCGACCGATGCAATCCACGTAGGCCAGGAGCCGGACGCGCTCACCGGGTCAATCGTCGCGCCGATCTATCAAACCTCGACTTACGTGATCGAAGAGATGGGCAGGAGCAAGGGCTACGACTACGCCCGCACGAATCACCCAAACAGAAAAGCCCTCGAGCGCACCATCGCGAAGCTTGAGGGTGGCCACGCCGCCTACGTCTTCACTTCGGGCATGGCGGCGATTGATGCCGTCTTCCGCCTGTTGCGCCCGGGCGACCATACCATCCTTTCGCAATCGGTCTATGGCGGCGTGTTCCGCATCACGACGCAACTTCTGGTTCAGTTCGGCCTGGAATTCAGTTACGTGGACACTTCCAATCTGGAAAAAGTGCGGCAGGCCATCAAGCCGAATACGAAAATGATATACGTGGAGACTCCCACGAATCCCACGATGATCGTGACCGACCTGGCTGCCATCGCAAAACTGGGACACGAACGAAATCTGACGATTGTAGTGGACAATACATTCCTGAGTCCTTATCTCCAGCAGCCCCTCGCTCTTGGCGCGGACATCGTCGTGCATTCCATGACCAAATTCCTGAACGGCCATAGTGACTGCACCGGGGGAGCGGTGATCGTCAGCACACCGGAGCAAGCCCAGAAAATATATTTTGTGCAACGCTCGGCGGGAGCCGGCCTCGCTCCCATGGATTGCTTCCTGGTTTCGCGCGGCGTCAAGACGCTGGCGGTGCGTATGGACCGCCACAATTCCAACGGGATGGCGGTGGCGAAGTACCTGGCGGCTCATCCCAAGGTGAAGCACGTCATCTTCCCCGGCCTCGCGTCGCATCCGCAGCATGAAATCGCCAAGCGGCAGCAGCGAGGCTTTGGCTCCATGATTTCCTTTGACCTGGGCCCGCTGGAATCGGCCAAGAGGTTTCTGAATCACGTACGGCTGTGCTCGCTGGCGGAAAGCTTGGGCGGGGTCGAGACGCTGATTTCCCTGCCGGCACTGATGACGCATGCTTCCATCCCGCCGGAAATCCAGATGCAGATTGGGATCACGCAGGGGTTGGTGCGCTTGTCCGTCGGGATTGAAGACGTCGAGGACATTATTGCGGATTTGGACCAGGCGCTCGCGCAGGTCTAACGTTTGCGAGCACCAATGAATTCCCTGTTGCGTCCGAGTTGACACACTGGCCAGTTCCCGGCAGGCCCGCGAGCTCCGTTCCGTTGCGAGCTACCGGGGCTTCACGGACGCTGCAATCCAATCCAAATACGCTCGCGAGCCCTCGGCAATCGGCAAAGCGATGATTTCGGGCACCTCGTAGCTGTGGAGCTTGCGCACCGCATCCCTCACCGCCGTGAACCGCTTCTTGCTCGTCTTGATTAACAGCAAGTACTCCTTGGCCGACTCGACTTCTCCCTTCCAACGGTAAGTAGACGCCACCGGGAACCCGATTTCGCAGACGCAAGCCGCGAGGCGCTGCCCGACCAGCGCGCGGGCGATCTTCCGCGCCTCTTTTCGCGACCCACAGGTGACCAGTACTATGATTTTGTCGGTCAACTTTGCCGCCCATCCGCCTTTACTCTTGCGACTCGCGCCGTTCTTCCGTGATTTTAGTGCGCAGGCCAAGATACAATAGTCGCGCGTGACGAAACAAACGATCCATTTCGGCACCTCCGGCTGGCGCGGCGTGATCGCCGACGATTTTACTTTCGCTGGAGTTCGCCGTGCCTCGGCTGCCATCGCGGGACACGTCTGCGCGCTAAAGAAAAATCCGAAAGTTGTAGTCGGCCACGATACGCGCTTCTTTTCTCCCGAATTCGCGCGCACCGCGGCGGACGTGCTGCGAAAAAATGGATGCGGGATCGTTTTCTGCGCGGAACCGACGCCGACGCCTGTGCTGGCCCATGCCATCATTCACAACAAACTCGATGGCGGCGTCAACATCACCGCCAGTCACAATCCCGCCGAATACAACGGCCTGAAATTCTCTGGCCCCGATGGCGGCCCGGCTCTGCCCGACATCACCAAGGACATCGAAAAACGCGCCGCCGCATTGCCGGACGACGAAGGCCATTTCCAGGAGATCGCAGACGATTTCGAGCGAATTGATCCGCGCGGCCCTTACTTCGCGCAGCTGAAAAAAATGATTCGCTTCGACGTTCTGGCCAAGGCCAAAGGCAATTTTGCGTATGACGCCGTGCACGGCTGCGGCGCGGGCTGGCTCGACCGCATCCTCACTGATCACGGCATGACGGTGGAATCGATTCGCACTCGCCGCGATGTGCTGTTCGACGGCACCGGCCCCGACCCTTCAGAAGAAAACCTCGCGCCGCTGAAAAAGCTGGTTGTCGAGAAAAAATCGCTCGCAGGTCTCGCCACCGACGGCGACGCCGACCGCTTCGGAATTCTCGATCGCGACGGCACGTTCGTGCAGCCGAACCACATCCTCGGCCTGGCCTTCGATTATTTACTCGAAACGCGCGGTGAAAAGCTGGGCGCCCAGCGTAGCGTCGCCACCACGCATCTGATTGACGCCGTCGCACGCCTGCACGGCGTGAAGGCTTACGAAACTCCGGTCGGCTTCAAGTACGTTGGCCCGCTGCTGCGCGCCGGCAAAATTGCGCTGGGGGGCGAAGAAAGCGCGGGCATGACCATTCACGGCCACCTCCCCGAAAAAGACGGCATTCTGGCCTGCCTGCTCGTCGCCGAAATGATTGCAGCGCGCCAAAAGTCGCTGGGCGATCAGCTGCGCGATCTCTTCCGCCGGGTTGGCGGCGAATTTTGGCCGGTCCGCGAAAATTTGCATCTGCCCGCGGAAGCGCAGGCGAAGCTAGCGGAACGGTTGCGCGAAAACTTCAGCGAATTCGCGGGACACAAAGTCGCCAAGATAGATCGCACGGATGGGCTTAAACTGATCTTCGAGGACAGCTCGTGGATTCTGATGCGTCCTTCGGGCACCGAGCCGGTCGTCCGGATCTACACCGAAGCCGCAAAGCTCGCCGCCGCGAAGAAATTGGCGGAGGAAGCGCGCGCATGGATTACCCAATGAACCGTCACGTCAATAATCCGCCGCCGCAGAAAATCGAAGCGACCATTCCGCGCCAGTCCTTCGCCGAGCAATTGAGCGCGTTCTTGCGCCGCAATTTGTATTGGTTCCTGATTGCGGGATTTGTGCTGCTGCTCTTGCAGGATATTTTCGGGACGCACGGAGTGCTGGCGATGCGCCGTTCGCAGGCCGAAGCGCGGAAAATTCAGCAGGAAATTAATCAGTTGGATGCTGAGAACAAGAAACTGCAGAATCACGTGAAGGAACTGAAGACCGATCCTTCCGTCATTGAATGCGTTGCCCGCGAAGATTTCGCCTTGGCACGCCCGGGAGAATTAATTTTCAAGACTCAGCTGAAGCCCGGGTCGCAGGGCTGCTCCGCGATGAAGCCTTAAGCCTCCGGTGCGGGCCGCAGCGTGCGCCGAAACCAAGCAATCACTTCCGCGCGATTTCCCTTCCAGCGCGTGCGCGCGACCGACAACAAAACCATCGCCGTAGTAATGATCAGCAGCCCAAACGTTGCCATCGCAATGGATTGCGCACCTTTCTTTAGGATCGAAAACCGGCCGTACACGAACTCGATGTGCACCCAATAAACCAGCAGCGATGTCTGGCCCATCTGCACCATCGGGCTGAACGGAATTCGCGACACCACCGCGCGGCACCACGCGTAGCTCAGCGGAAATAACACCAGCAGGATGCCCACACGCGCGAGAAAAAAGTTGGGGCTGGTGTGCCAGTAGTCGTACACAGCAAAGAGCTGCATAGGACGCGCATCTAGCCACATCGAAAAATAGTACAGCGGGATTCCCAGCGCGCCCAAGAGCGCGACGGTTTTCGCCTGGTTCTTCATGGCCCAATCGTCGAACAGGAAAAATCCCAACGCCAGCCCCGCAAACGCAAACGCCGCCCACGGAAAAACTGGGAAGAGCCACGGCTGCGGAGTCTTGAACGTGTGTACGCCGTTGATGTAGGACTCAAGGAACCACGGCAGCCAGCGCGGCCGCCAAGTGGTGTAGAGCGGTGGCGTGGCCAGAGCGATCACCGCAGTCGCCACCAGCGCCAGCAGCAGATTCGCTGCGCGCGTGCGTGCAAACCAGCACACCGCGCCCATCAGGATCATCGAGAAGCCGATCGTATTCAGAATGTCCACGCGCAGCAGATCGGTCCACGGCGCCCACGGTAACCCGAGCAGATATTCCTGCAAACGGAAACCGTAGCCGAGCGCCAGGATTTCCGCGCCGCGCAGAATCGTCTTGCGCGCGATTTCGTTCGCAGGCACACCCTTGCGCCGCAGCTTGTCCGTCACCAGCGCGAACGACACGCCCGCGAGAAACAGGAACATCGGTGCTGGCAGCGTGCCGCTCAGCTGCGACCACTTGAAGAATTTCGTTTCGCGCGCCGACGGACTCAGCCACGAGTCATACGCGTGCACCTGGAACATCAGCAGGCAGGCTAATCCCCGCAGCCAATCAATGTAAGTGAAGCGCTCGGGTCTCGTGGGCGCGGGCATCTATGTGGGGGTCGTTTTGAGCCGCTCCAGAATCGCACAACCAGCCCCAGCGCGGAAATCGAAAGCAACTTTTTCTCAGAACCGCTGGAGACTTCAGTAAAATCTTCAGCCGTGACGAAGAACTCCGCATCCTGGTCCATGAATTTGCCCACCGCTGCAATTGCGTGGGCCGTGATCGTGGGCCTCGCGGCCTTCTACGGACTTCGGCTGGGCTACGCTGGGCGTTCGTTTGCGCTGGCGCTCGGCGTTGCCGCGGCGCTCTTCGCGTTTGAGTTGTTGCTTGCGGCGCCGCGGGTGCTGGAGCGAGCGCGGCATTTGTCCGGCGAGCACGGGGCGGTGCTGGCGCCGCTGGTGCCGCTATTCGGTCTGCTCATCTACACCATCGGCGTGACCGCCAGCTGGAGAACGGCGTTGCTCGGCGCGGCTTATGTCGTGCTGCCGGCACTGCTGGCCGCGACGTGCATCGGAAAACCTGCTGGCCAGTGGCAAGACTACGCCGCCTTGCTGCTCATCTGGTTGCCCGTGGAACTCCGCTGGAGGGGCCTTACATTTCTGTACGTGCTGTTCCCGTATCCGCCGCAGCTGATGCATACGCTCACCATCCTGCTGGCGCTCAGCACCGGCGTCGCAGCATTCGTGCTCTTGCGGCGTCTGGACGGAATCGGTTACGCGGTGGAATGGCGACGCGGATTTGCGTGGAACGTGGTTCTACACTTTGGAGTATTCGCCGCGATCGCCGTCGTGGTCGGGTTGCGCATCGGCTTCCTCACATACGCGCCGTCGCTCGCGCGGCTGCGCACGGCACCAATCGAAATCGTCGGAATTTTATTCTTCACGGCGTGGCCGGAGGAGTTCCTGTTTCGCGGAGTGCTGCAGAATATACTTTCACGCACGTTCAAGAATCAGTGGGCGGGCTTGGCGGTGGCGTCCGTTGCTTTCGGCTTTGCGCACATTTTCCACGCGCCTTTCCCCAATTGGAAATATGTGTTCCTGGCGACCGTGGCGGGATTATTCTACGGCCGTACGTGGATTAGAACGGGGTCACTATTTCCCGGTGCGATCGTGCACGCGCTGGTGGATATTCTGTGGCACATTTTATTTCGATAGGTGAGCCGGCCGACGCGATTCTAATCGCAGTAATTCCAGGCAGATTACTTCACGGCACCGTGCAGTGGGCTCGACGCGGATGCATAAAGTTTCTTGCTGATGCGCCCAGCCAAGAATGCCTTCCGTCCGGCGTCCACAGCAGACCCCATCGCCTCGGCCATCAGCACCGCATCCTGCGCTTCGGCGATTGCAGTGTTCATCAACACGCCGTCCGCGCCCAGTTCCATCGCCAACGCCGCATCCGAAGCGGTACCGACGCCCGCGTCCACAATCAGGGGAACTTCCGTAATTCGTTCGCGCAGAATTCGCAGGTTGGTCACGTTCTGGATGCCCATGCCGGAACCAATCGGCGCGCCCAAAGGCATCACCGCAGCCGCGCCCGCGTCAATCAGTTTTCGCGCGACGATCAAATCGTCATTCGTGTAAGGCAGCACCACGAAACCTTCCTTCGCCAAAATCTTCGTCGCCGCGATCAATTGCTCGGTGTCCGGGAAAAGAGTCTGCTGGTCTCCGATCACTTCCAGCTTCACCCACTCCGATAGACCGACTTCTCGCCCCAGCCGCGCCGTGCGCACCGCTTCGTCCGCGGTGTAGCAGCCCGCGGTGTTCGGCAGGATGAAAAAATTCGCGCGGTCAATGTAATCGAGCAGGGATTCTTTGGACTTATCGGTGAGATTCACGCGCCGCACCGCGACGGTGACCATCTCCGCGCCGGAAGCCTGATGCGCGCGCCGCATCTCATCGAAGCTGCGGTATTTCCCGGTGCCCACAATCAGGCGCGAATTGAAACAGCGCCCGGCAATCATCAGTTGGTCGGCCATCACGATTCTCCGAATCTTATTGTACAGCGCGCGGACTGCGCCAGCCGCGATTCCAGTTGGTCTAGGCGCCCGGCTGGCAGAGGTTATACGCGAAACTTTCGGTCTTTGCCACGCTAAGGGTTACGCTTAGGGCCACGCTTGGAGCTACGCCTGATGCTGCGGCCGCGGCTCTTCCACGTCTGCGTACAGCCGCGCGATCACGTCCTGGTAACGATCTTCGATCACGCGCCGCTTCATTTTCAGCGTGTAGGTCAGCTCGCCACTGGCATAGGTAAAATCCTGCTCCAGCAGGGCAAAGCGCTTGGGCTTCTCGTATTGCGCAAGAGATGCCGTCAGGCGTTCGATCTCGTGCGAGATTAAGTCGCGCACCCAGGGATCCACAAGCATCTGCGCACGCGTCGAAAATTCGCGCCCTTGCCGCTTCGCCTCGGCTTCGATCGTCGCGAAATTCAGCACAATCAATACGGAAACAAATTTGCGCTTGTCGCCCACCACAATCGCGTTCGTAATGTACGGGCAGGACTTCAGCATATTTTCGATCGGCGCGGGCGCAACAAATTTCCCAGCGGCGGTCTTCAGCAGTTCCTTCTTGCGATCGGTGATGATCAAATATCCGTCCGCATCCAGCTTTCCGATGTCGCCCGTGCGGAACCAGCCATCCTCCGTCAACACTTCGCGCGTTTCGGCGGGCTTGCGATAGTAACCCTGCATCACGTTCGGACCCTTCACCAGAATCTCGCCGTCTTCCGCGATGCGCACTTGTACATGCGGGATGGGACGCCCCACCGTGCCCACTTTGTTCGCTGTTGGCAAATTCGCCGTAACCACTGGCGCAGTTTCCGTCAGGCCATAACCTTGAAACACGCGCACATTCAACGACCAGAAAAATTCCGCGAGTTCCGGCGCGAGCGGCGCTCCGCCGGAGCAGAACGTGCGAATCTTGCCGCCCAGTCCGGCGCGAATTTTTGAATAGACCAGCTTATCTGCCATGCTCCAGCGCAACTGTAGTCCGCTGCTGGCCTTTTTCCCGTATGCGCGCCAGGGAACCGATTCCTGCGCCACGCGCAGCGCCCAATCGAAAATTTTGCGCTTCAGGCCTGCTTCGCGACGGCCTTTTTCTAGAATGTTTGCGTAGAGTTTCTCGAAGAATCGCGGCACAGCTGCGGTCATTGTCGGATGCACTTCCAGCAGGGCTTCCGCGACGGCCTCGATCTGCTCAAGGTAGGCAATCGAAACGCCGCGAGACAAATAGCCATAGCCGACGGTGCGTTCGTACACATGGGCGAGCGGCAAAAATTCCAGCGCGACATCATCTGGCAGAAAAACATATTCCTTCAGCGAGTCGATCGCATTCGAACTGAGGTTCGAATGATTCAGCATCACGCCCTTGGGTTCGCCCGTCGTTCCCGAGGTATAAATGATCGTCGCCAGCAGATCGCCTGAAACTTCCTTCGCGCGCCGTCGGTATTCGGCGACATCGGCGTCGCCGGCCGTTGCAATCAAAGTGTCGTAGCGCAGAATTTCGCCGTGTAAGTCGCTCGGAGGAGCCACGGAAATTACATGTTCGAGTCCGGGCATGCGTTCACGCGCTTCGGCAATCTTCCGCGCTTGCGTTTCGCCCTTGGTAATCACGATCCGCGCACCTGAATCTTTCAGAATGTAAGTCAGCCGGTCCGGGGATTCGTTGAAATACACCGGCACGCTGGCCGCGCCCAGCCCGGTGATCGCGAAATCGGCAACGTGCCATTCCGCGCAATTCGGCGCGAAGATGCCCACGCGATCGCCCGCCTTGATGCCCAGTTCGCCCAGCGCTTTCGACAAGCCCGCCACGCGCCGCAGCATTTCGCCCGCGCTGACGGATTCCCAGCCATTCGCGGTCTTGGAAATTTGCGCTTTCGGATTGGCGTAGCGGTCTACGGCTTCCAGGAAAAGTTCGTTCAGCGACGGATAGTCCATGTGCTCTCAATCAACTTTAGCGTATAGGCGCGGCACGCGCAACGCGGTTGGCCCGATGCTTTGCGGCCGGGAGCGAAGCTTGCAGCTACGCTACAAATCGGGCGCCGGTGTGCGATAAGATGCCTGGGGAGGATTTCCATGTCGAAGCTGGCCACCGAAGAAGCTTCCGGTTATCAACCGGTGCGTGCGCCGCGCGGCTCTGCGCTTTCCTGCAAGGGCTGGCAGCAGGAAGCGGCGCTGCGCATGTTGATGAACAACCTCGACCCGGAAGTCGCCGAGAAGCCCGAAGATTTGATCGTCTATGGCGGACGCGGCAAGGCTGCGCGCAACTGGAATTGCTACCACGCGATCGTGGCGTCGCTGCGTTCGCTGGAAAATGACGAAACCCTGCTGGTGCAATCCGGCAAACCGGTGGGAATTTTTCGCACGCACAGTTACGCTCCGCGCGTGCTAATCGCCAATTCCAATCTCGTCGGGCACTGGAGCGATTGGAAGCATTTCGACGAGCTCGATCGCGCGGGCCTGATGATGTACGGGCAAATGACCGCCGGTAGCTGGATTTACATCGGCTCGCAAGGAATTCTCCAGGGAACGTACGAAACTTTTGCCGCAGCCGCGCGCCAGCACTTCGGCGGCGACCTCGCCGGAAAACTGGTAGTGACCGGCGGCATGGGCGGCATGGGTGGCGCGCAACCGCTCGCCGCAAGTCTGAACGGCGCGGCGTTCCTGGGAATTGACGTGGACCCCGAACGCATCAAGCGCCGCGTGAAAATGGGCTACTGCGACGTGATGGTCAACGATCTCGATGAAGCCCTGCGCATCCTGAAAAATGCAGTGCGCAAACGCGAAGCCACCTCCGTGGGCCTCACCGGCAATTGCGCGGACGTAATCCCCGAGCTCGCGCGCCGTGGCGTGGTGCCCGACCTGCTCACCGATCAAACCAGCGCGCACGATCCCATCGGCGGATACATTCCGCAAGGACTCGACGTCGCTGAAGCCGCCGAGCTGCGCAAAGCTGATCCCACCTCCTACGAAAAACGCTCGCTCGATTCCATCGCGCGCCACGTGGAAGGCATGCTCGCGCTGCAGAAAATGGGCTCGGTAGCTTTCGATTACGGCAACAACATTCGCACCTTCGCCTTCCAGCAAGGCGTGAAGAACGCCTACGATTTTCCCGGGTTCGTGCCTGCCTACATTCGCCCGCTTTTCTGCGAAGGACGCGGTCCGTTCCGCTGGGCGGCGCTTTCGGGCGAGCCTGCTGATATTCATCGGACCGACCAGCTGGTTCTGGAAATGTTTCCGCACGACGAAATTCTTTCGCGGTGGATCAAGCTCGCGCAGAAGCGCGTGCGTTTTCAGGGGCTGCCCGCGCGCATCTGCTGGCTCGGCTACGGCGAACGTGATCGCTTCGGCCTGGCGCTCAACGAGCTGGTTGAGAGCGGCGAATTGAAAGGCCCCATCGTGATTGGCCGCGATCATCTGGATTGCGGTTCGGTTGCTTCTCCCTATCGCGAAACCGAAAAAATGTTGGATGGCTCGGACGCCATCGCCGATTGGCCTCTGCTGAATGCTCTGTTGAATACCGCCAGCGGCGCCAGTTGGGTCTCGATACACAATGGCGGTGGCGTGGGAATCGGCTATTCTCTGCACGCCGGGCAAGTGACAGTCGCCGACGGCTCGAAAGAAATGGGCGAACGCATTCAACGCGTGCTGACCAACGATCCCGGCATCGGCGTCGCGCGCCACGTAGACGCCGGCTATCCCGAGGCCGTCGCCTTCGCCAAAAAGTCCAACTTAAAAATCCCGATGCGCAGCGAGTAGCTCGTGCATCTGATGTGGCGTTGCCGCCCTTCACCGGGAATCCCTACCCTGTTCGCGCGCAACAAAAGGAGTCATGATGATCGCAATCACCGGAGCCACAGGAAACACAGGCAAGTCCGCAGCCGAAGCGTTACTCGCGAAGAGTGAAAAAATTCGCGTGATCGGCCGCGACGCACCCAAACTTCAGCCATTCGTGCAGAAAGGCGCGGAAGCCCTAGTCGGCAGCGTGGATGACCCGGCGTTCCTGCGCAAAGCGTTCCAGGGTGCGACCGCGGCGTACCTGCTGATCCCGCCAGACATGCAGACGAACGACTACCGCGCCTACCAGGAGAAAATCGTGGCCGCCTATGCCGCCGCGATTGCCGATGCCAAAGTCCCGTACGTCGTGACCCTCAGTAGCATCGGCGCGGACTTGCCCGAGAAATCGGGCCCGATCCTTGGCCTGCGCAGTCTGGAAACAAAATTGAATGCCATCAACGGCCTCAACGTCCTGCACCTGCGCCCCGTGGGATTCATGGAGAATCTTTTCATGAGCGTGCAGCCGCTGCGCACCATGGGCACGCTCCCCGGCCCACTGCCCGGAGACGCAATGTACGCAATGATCGCCGCGCGGGACATCGGCGCGTACGCCGCGGAAAGATTGCACGCGCGCGATTTCAGCGGCAGCTCAGTCCAGGAGCTGCACGGCCAGCGCGACATCAGCATGAAAGAAGTCGCCTCGATCGTCGGTAACGCGATCGGCAAGCCCAAGCTCGGATATATGCAAGTTCCCTTCATGATGCTCGAGCCGGCTCTGGTGCAGACCGGCCTGCCAAAATCGACGGTCGCTCTAATGATCGAGATGTGGAAATCGATCAACTCTGGCACGCTCAAGCCTCACGAACCCAGGAACGCGAAAAACACCACGCCAACTTCGATCGAAACCTTCGTCGCCGAAGTTTTCGCCCCGGCGTATTTGAGCATGGCCGCGAAGGCGTAGCATTAGCTCGTTGCGAGAGCGTTTGTGAATCGCCCTGTGGCGCGATTCACAAAATTGGCCCTAAGTATTGACGGTTCCGCGTCGCCTGTGGTCTTTTACTCCCCGTCGGCGTTAGTATCGCTTCACCCGTGCCCGACTTCCTCATCACCGGCTGCTCGCAGCTGTTGACCTTGCGCGGACCAGTTCCCCGCCGCGGCAAAGCGCTCAGCAACCTCGGCATCATTCCTGACGGCGCCATTCTCATCCACGAAGACCGCATCGTGGCCATCGGTCCGCGCCGCCGCATCGAAAAATTGCGCCAGGCGCGCCGCGCGGAAAAAATCGATCTCGCAGGACGCGTAGTTCTCCCCGGTTTTGTGGATTCGCACACGCACCTGATTTTTCCGCGCAGTCGCGCCCACGAATACGAAGAGCGCATTGCCGGCGCAAGCTATGAAGAAATCGCTCGCAAAGGTGGCGGGATCCGCTCCACAGTTGAAAGCCTGCGCCGCGCCAATCCGAGCGCGCTTAAAACGCGCGCCATCGCCAATCTGAATTTATTCGCCACCCACGGCACCACCACCATCGAATCCAAAAGCGGCTACGGCCTCGACTGGAAGAGCGAACTCAAAATTCTGACGCTGCTCTCCGAATTGCATCAGGAACATCCGCTCGATATCCATGCCACGTTTCTCGGAGCCCACGTCGTTCCGCGGGAATATCGCAGCCGCCCGGACGCTTACGTGAACCTGCTGGTGAACCGCTGGATTCCGACGGTAGCGATGGCCGGCCTCGCCGAATTCTGCGACGTATTTTGCGATCGCGGAGCATTCACCGTCGCGCGGTCGCGCAAGATCCTCGCCGCCGGACGCGCCGGAGGCCTGGTCCCGCGCATCCATGCCGAGCAGCTGGCGAACACCGGGGCGGCCCGCCTCGCCATCGAACTGCAAGCAGCCAGCGCCGACCATCTGGAAAAGGTCAGCGCTGCGGACATTCGCGCGCTCGCACTCTCGAACGTGGTCTGCACTCTGCTACCCGGCTGCTGCTTCCATCTCGGCCTCAATCATTACGCACCGGCCCGCGCACTGATTGATGCTGGCGCTATATTGGGCATCGCGACCGATTTCAATCCCGGCACCAGCCCCACGCTCAGCATGTCCATGATCCTGTCGCTGGCTTGCACGCAGATGCGCATGACGCCAGCGGAAGCCATCAGCGCCGCCACTATCAACCCCGCCTACTCGCTGCGCGCCCACGATCGCGCCGGTTCCCTGGAAGTTGGCAAGTATGCGGATATCGCCGCCTTTGACGTGGCCGACTACCGTGAAATCCCGTATTATTTTGGTGTGAACTTGTGCGCCTTGACCATGAAACGCGGCGCCATCATCCACTCGAAGAATCTTTAGACCACATGAAACGACTCGTCGAATCTGTTCCGAATTTTTCCGAAGGGCGCGATCTGGCCAAGATTGACGCCATCATCGCCGCGATGCGCGAAGTTCCCGGCGTGTATCTGCTCGATCGCGAAAGCGACGCGGACCATAACCGCAGCGTCGTCACCATTGCCGGCGAGCCAGATGCAGTCGCAGAAGCCGCCCTCCGTGGCCTGGGAAAAGCCGCCGAGCTGATTGACCTCACCAAACATTCCGGCGCGCATCCGCGCATGGGCGCGACGGACGTGGTGCCGTTCATCCCCGTCGAGGGCGTCAGCATCGAAGATTGCGTCGCCCTTGCCAAAAAAGTTGGCCGCGAAATTTGGGAGCGCTATCGCATCCCTGTGTATTTCTACGAGGCCGCCGCGCAGCGTCCCGAGCGCAGCAACCTGGAAAATATTCGCAAGGGTCAGTTCGAGGGCTTGCTCGCCGAAGTCCCTAAAAACCCCGATCGCGCGCCGGATATCGGCGAGCCACGGCTGCATCCCACTGCCGGCGCGACCGCTGTGGGCGCGCGCAAATTCCTGGTCGCGTACAACATCAACCTGAACACTCCGGACCTCGAGATAGCGAAAAAAATCAGCAAGAACATCCGTTTCTCGAATGGCGGCTTGCGTTATGTGAAGGCCATGGGTGTGGATCTCCGCGCGCGCCATCTGGCGCAGGTTTCCATCAACATGACGGACTTCGAACAGACGCCGCTGCATCGCGTTTTCGAAACGGTGAAGCGCGAAGCCGAACGCTACGGCGTCTCGATCGTCGGCAGCGAAATTGTCGGACTGATTCCCAAACGCGCCATCGAATTAACCGCCGACTTTTACCTGCAGTTGGAAAACTTTTCCCCCGCGCAAGTATTTGAAAATCGTATCGAGGCTTCGCTTAGCGGCAGCGTTACTCCTGACGGCCCCGGCAAGCTGGTGGCACTTGCGCAGCCTTTTCTCGATGCAGTCGCGGAGCCTACGGCCACTCCCGGCGGCGGTTCCGTCGCGGCGCTCGCGGGCGCGCTCGGCGCCAGCCTCGGCCAAATGGTCGCCAGTCTCTCGCGCAAGAAAAAATCGCAGGCCGCGCGCGTGGATCAACTCAGCGACGCCCTGGCCGAATTTCAGGCCTCTTCGCGCGCTCTTTCGGAAGCGATTGATCGCGACGCGGCTTCCTTCAGCCAAGTGATGGCTGCTTACAAGTTGCCGAAAGATACGTCTGAGCTAGAGAGGCAGCGCGACGCCGCCATCCAACAGGCGCTGCGCGGCGCGGCCAGTGTGCCGCTCGAAGTCGCGCGCCAGGCTGCGGAAGTATTTGACCGGCTCGGGCAACTGGAAAGCATCTCCAGCCCGTCTATGTATTCAGACATCCGCGTAGGGCGATTGATGGCTGCCGCGGCGGTTCGCGGCGCTCTGGAAAATGTCGCCATTAATCTGGAATCCATCACAGATAGCGAATTTGCCAAGCGTCTGCGCGCGGAGTCCGCAACTCTCGCGGCGCGTGTCGCTGAAAGTCCGGTTGGCGTCAGCCGGTGAAGACTCTATCTGAAAGACGAATGTAAGGATTTGAACTGAGGGGATACCCAATGACAAAACCAATCACACGCAGCGCAATTTCAGGCCTACTCGCCTTCGCTCTGGTGTTCGGCACCATAAGCATCTCTCCGGCGCGCACCTCGGCCGGATCGCTGAGCACGGCCATCATCGGCATGTTCCCAAAAACCGTCGGCGAATTTTCCTACGCCGACCTGAAAGCCGCGCGCAAATTTCCCTGGTTTTCGCAACTCTACGGCCAGGTGCTGCCGCCGAAATTCCGCCAGTTCGAACAGTTTCTCGGTTCCTCGGGCGTAGACCCGAACTCTCAAGTAGAAGAGATCGCCTGGGCCAACATCAGCAGCGGGAGCGCTGACGACGTTGTGGGCATCGCGCTCGGCCAATTCGATCCTTCCTCGGTGGAGACCAAGCTCAAGGCGCAGAAAGTGCCCTCCTTCGAAGTCCAGGGCTACCATCTCTACGCCTTTGGCAGCGGAGCCGCCGCCGGCGATATTCTCTTCGTCTTCTTCGATTCCAGCACTGCCGCTTTCGGAAACCGCTCCGTTCTCGAGCACCTCATCAACGTTCGCATGGGCGGTGAGGAAACGCTTCTCACAGGCAAGCTTTTCCCGCTGATCACGGAAGCCAACGGAAACGGCATCATCTGGGCTGTCTTGGATAAAGACCACACCCACCTCGCTATGCAACAACTGGTTCCGCAAGCAGGGCAATTTCCGCAAGCGGCCGCCATCATTGGGCGCCTGCACGCCATGATCATCAACATCAACGCGGATAGCGGCGTGGATGCCCACTTCCAAGCCGTCTGTGATTCTGTGGACGATGCGAATTTATTGGGTGCGGCGATGCAGGCGGGCATCATGTACCGCAGATATCAGGAAGCGCAAGGCAATCCGTCGCTTGCGAAAACTCTCGACCAGGTGAAAGTCACGCCGACCGGCGACCGCCTGAAAATCGAAGCGCCTGTAAGCCAGGAAGAATTGTTGTCGCTGATTCAGACCAAGGCCTTCGCTGCGCCAATGTGAGCGACGTTTCATCCGACGGCAGTAGCGGTTCTAACTACGATGCAGAAGAAGTAGGTTTTTAGAGGGTCGGAGCTTCGGCTAGGACAAGATGTGCTCCGCTTGAAATGGGCTTCGGTCCGTCCGGACACGGCTTCAAGCATTTTTTGCAAGCTGTCGCGTTGATGCTGCGACCTAAGCGTTGGCCTTGCGTCCACCGTCACAATACTTGGTCAACGTCATGCGCGAGAGCCCCCCGCTGGTCGCATATTGCACCCGGTCCACTTTCGTCATCTGTAGCGCCCTGCTCAACCCAGCGCCGGGATTCGCCGCCGCATCGCCGATAAACGTATCGAGCCCCGCGGTAGGCAGCTCTTCGCCAGTATGTTCGATGGCCACTTCCACGCGATCCGGATAATCCGAAACGATCACCCTTACAGTTGGTTCCCCATTCGCGTGGCCTTCCATCAGCGGAAAAGTCTCGCGGCACGCTTCCTCTACCGCTGAGGTGAGCCCCTGCTGACCCGCCTCTGACAAACCACACCGTATCGCAGCGTGTTGCACCACTGCAGCGATCGCCCCGAAAAACCGGGTATCTTCGTGCAGAATTAATTCGGTGCGAGCGGGTTCGGTGTTCATTCTGAATTACTCATGGATTAGTGCGTTTCGGCGTCGGCGAGTCGGACGTCGCAGGCCTCGCGGCAATCTGGACAATAGTACAGCCCATCCACCGCCAGCCGGATATTGTGTTGCGCTTGGCAGAAACAGCAGAATTTCTCGCAGGTGCACTGCGATTCCGGCTTTTCGCACTGCGAACAAAGTGTAAGCACTGTGCGGCCTCTTCGTCGAATACGCGTCCGTTTCGCTCAACTCATAGTAGGACATGCGCGACGCAGCCACAAGCGCCTTGCATTGCGCGATGCCCTGCTCCGCACGCGGGCGGTGCGATGCGTTGCGACGTGGCGAAAATGACCAGCGGTCGCGTTCCTTGACACTCCAAAACTCACATGCTACGTTCGATGTTTCGCCGCTTTAATGAGAAACCCTCAGTGAACACATCGGCAACCGTGGAATTGCGCAAGACCGCTCTGAATTCCGTCCATCGCCGGCTGGGCGCGAAGATGGTCAATTTCGGCGGCTGGGATATGCCTTTGGAGTACTCCGGAATCATCGCCGAACATCAAGCGGTGCGCACGCGCGCCGGCCTCTTTGACGTAAGCCACATGGGCGAGCTGGAAATCCGCGGTCCCGGCGCATTGCAGCTGGTGCAGTGGGTCAGCTGCAACAACGCCGCGAAATTGAATGTCGGCCAGGCGCACTATTCCGGCCTGATGACTTCCCGCGGCACGTTCGTGGACGACCTGCTGGTCCACAAATTCTCGGACACGCATTATTTGCTCTGCGTCAACGCCGGAAATCAGGACGACGATTTTCAGCACATCGTCGCCAACAACAAATTCGACGCCGCGGTCGAAAACTCCGGCCCGCGCTATTCACAACTCGCGATTCAAGGCCCGCGCGCAGCGGAAATTCTGCAGAAGCTTACCCCGGCGCCGCTCGATTCAATCCGCTACTACCATTTTACGTTTGGCAAGGTGAGCGGCGTGGATTGCCTGATCGCGCGCACCGGCTACACCGGCGAAGACGGCTTCGAAATATATTTGGCGCCGGAGCACGCTGAGAAACTCTGGGCCGATCTGATGCAAGCCGGTGAATACGCCGGCATGATTCCCTGCGGCCTCGGCGCGCGCAACACTCTGCGCCTGGAAGCAGGCATGTGCCTCTACGGCCATGAAATTGACGACTCCACCACGCCCTGGGAGGCCGGACTCGCATGGATCTGCAAAATGGAGAAGGCTCCGTTTCTCGGAAGCGACGCGCTCGCGCAACAAAAGCAAACGGGCCTGCCGCGAAAGCTCGTCGGATTTGAAATGCTCGATAAGCGCATCGGGCGCGACGGCTACCCGGTGATGATCGCAGGCCACGAGGCGGGCAAGGTGACCAGCGGCTGCCCCGCGCCGTTCCTGAAGAAAAATATCGGCATGGCTTACGTTCCGCCGAACTCAACTGCCGTAGACACGGAAATCGAAATCAGCATTCGCGGACAGGCGGCCCCGGCACGCATCGTCGCCCTGCCGTTTTACAAGCGTCCACAATAGGCCTAACGCATCCAATCGAAAGGGGCAAAATGTATCCAGCCGACTATCGCTACACGAAAGACCACGAGTGGATCAAAGTTCAAGGTGACATCGGCACCATCGGCATCACCGATTACGCGCAGCAGGAACTGGGCGACGTGGTATTCGTGGACCTGCCCAAAGTAGGTACGAAGATTTCCGCAGGCAAATCTTTAGGCAGCGTGGAATCGGTTAAAGCCGTCAGCGAAATCTACAGCCCCGTCTCCGGCGAAGTCACCGAAACGAATCCGCTGCTGATTGACGCGCCCGAAAAAATCAATACGGACCCGCACAACACCGCCTGGCTCATCAAGCTCAGGCTCGCGGATCCGAAAGAAGTCGCGGCCCTGATGGACGCGGCCGCCTATCAGGCCTACATCGCCGAGCAAGCCAAGGAACACTCCGCCTGATGCGCTATCTCCCTAAAAGCCCCTCCGAGCGCCAGGAAATGTTGGCTGCTATCGGGACGCGCTCCGTCGAAGAGCTTTTCAAATCCATTCCGGAAAAATTCCGGCTGCGCGCCCCGCTCGATCTGCCCGGCCCGCTTTCCGAAGCCGAGATCATTCAATATTTTCAGGCGCGCGCTGCGGAAAACGCGCGCGGCTACGTTTCCTTTCTCGGCGCCGGCGTGTACCAGCATCTGCGTTCCGTCGCCGCCGACGCGTTGCTCCAGCGCGGCGAATTTCTCACCTCCTACACACCGTACCAAGCAGAATTCGCGCAGGGCACGCTCACCGCTATTTTTGAGTTTCAAACTTTGATGTGCCAGATCACTGGCCAGGAAGTCGCCAACGCCTCCATGTACGACGGCTCGACCGCGCTCACCGAAGCGGTGCTGATGGCCGAACGGCTGACCAGTCGCCGCCACGTGCTTGTCGCGCGCTCGGTGCACCCGGAATATCGCCAGGTTCTGCAGACCTACGCGAAGAATCTTGGCCTCGAAATTGAAGAAATTGGCTACACCGCGTCCGGGCAGCTCGATCGCGCCGCGCTGAAACCGGAAACGCTCGCGCGCACCGCGGCTGTGGTCGTACAGTCGCCGAACTTTTTCGGCGTCCTGGAGGAAATTCCCGCGCTGGCCGAAGTCGCGCACGGTTCTGGCGCGCTGCTGGTCACCGCCATTACCGAAGCTGTGTCGCTCGGCATCGTTCGACCGCCGGCCGAAGCCGACATTGTCGCGATGGAAGGCCAAGCCTTCGGCATCCCGCCCAGTTACGGCGGCCCCTACGTCGGCGTAATCGCCACGCGCGAAAAGTTCGTGCGCCAGATGCCCGGCCGACTCGCCGGACAAACTACAGACGCCGCCGGCAATCGCGGCTTCGTGCTCACGCTCGCCACCCGCGAACAACACATTCGCCGCGAGAAGGCCACTTCCAACATTTGCACCAACGAAGCCCTCTACGCGCTCGCCGCCACAATTCATCTGTGCTTGATCGGAAAAGAGGGCTTGCGCGAGCAGGCGCTGCAAAATCTCGCCAAAGCCCGCTTCGCGCAGGCGGAACTTGAAAAAATTCCGGGCGTGCGCCGAGTTTTCACCGGCACCACGTTCAACGAGTTTTCGCTCGAATTTCCGCGCTCGGTGAAAATGGTCAACGCCGAACTGCTGAAGGAAAAAATCATCGGCCCGTTCGCGCTCGGCACGCACTACCCAGAGCTCACCAAGCGAGCCGTCATCTGCGTCACCGAAACCACGCCGCGCGCCGAAATCGAACGCTTCGCCGCCGCCGTGCGCCGCATTCTCGAAAGACCCGTTTAAGGAGCAGTAGGATTTGAATCCCAAAATCACCGATCTCGAAGCGCCCATCAAGAATGTAGGCAAAGCTCGCGCGCACGTCAGCCAGAACGAAGGCCTGATCTTCGAACAATCCGCGCCCGGCAAGCGCGGCATGGAACTTCCACCGCTCGACGTTCCGGCCGTTGATCCCGCCACAGCTCTCGGCTCGCAACACACGCGCGCTTCAATCGAAGGCTTCCCCGAAGTCAGCGAGATCGAAGTCATCCGCCACTTCACGCGCCTCTCCACCTGGAATTACGCGATCGATCTCGGCATGTATCCGCTGGGCTCCTGCACCATGAAATACAATCCGCGCGTTAATGAATTCGTCGCCCGCCTCGATGGCCTTGCCTCCGAACATCCCGAGCAGCCCACCGAAGTTTCGCAAGGATGCCTGCGCATCTTGCACGATCTGCAGAACTGCCTGCTCTCCATCACCGGAATGGACGCGGCCACTCTGCAACCTGCCGCTGGCGCGCAAGGCGAACTCACCGGCCTGCTGATGATTCGCGCCTATCTGAAAAGTCAAGGCAACCCGCGCCACAAAGTCCTGATCCCCGATTCCGCGCACGGCACCAATCCCGCTTCAGTCGTGATCGCCGGATACGAAGTGCAGAACATCAAATCTAATAGCCGCGGCCAGATTGATACCGATCACCTGCGCGAATTTGTCACCGACGATGTCGCCGCGCTGATGCTCACCAACCCCAGCACCCTCGGCGTCTTCGAAGAACGCATCGCCGAAATTGCGGCGATCCTCCACGAACGCGGCGCGCTGCTCTACATGGACGGCGCCAATATGAACGCGCTCGCCGGCGTCACTCGTCCGGGCGACTTCGGCGTGGACGTGATGCACCTGAACCTACACAAGACGTTTTCCACGCCGCATGGCGGCGGGGGTCCCGGCGCTGGTCCCGTGCTTGCGAAAAAAATCCTCGAGCCGTTCCTGCCGGTTCCCGTAGTCGTTCAGAAACCCGACGGCAGCTATGCCCTCGATCACAATCGCCCGAAATCCGTGGGACGCGTGCGCGCCTTCGCCGGAAATTTCGGCGTGCTGCTGCGCGCCCTGGCTTATACGCTCGCCTACGGTCCGGGGATCCGCCAGGCCACGGAAGATGCCGTGCTCAACGCGAATTACATTCGCAAGAATCTCGAGCCCTACTTCGATCTCCCGTACAACCTGCCTTCCATGCACGAAGTCGTCTTCAGCGATGCGCGCCAAAAGGTGAAAGGCGTAAACACGATGGACATCGCCAAGCGCCTGATTGATTACGGGTTCCACCCGTACACCACGGCGTTCCCGCTCATCGTCCCGGGAGCGATGATGATCGAGCCAACGGAATCCGAATCGAAGCAGGAGTGCGACTTATTTATTGACGCGATGCGCTCCATCGCCGCCGAAGCCGACGCCACGCCCGATCTCGTGAAGACTGCTCCGCATTCCACACGCGTGGGCCGCCTCGACGAAGTCGCCGCCGCGCGCAAACCAATCCTGCGCTGGAAGCCCGCCTAGCGCTCTGCCCGGCAACTCGACAATCGTTGTACGTCGTGGCTTCAGTTCATCCTTCGATCCTGCCGGTGGCAGGATCGAAGGGCCACCACATTCAAGTCGCAACACAAGGCCCGCTTCAGCCGTTGAAGTTCCGGGTTTGCAGGCGCCACACGCAGTCTTAACGCCAGTCTTGCGTCCCCTCGGACGCCTCGCCTGTTTTGCGGATTTACTGGCATAATGTAGGTGACCCTCAGATTATTGAGGTATTTCGAAGGCAGTACCGAATTGCAACTGAAAGAGGACCACGTGACACCCGAACAAGCCGCGTTGTTTGCAGAGATTCTTCTGCCCCAAGTTCAGAAGGAATACCTCACCACTCGCCGCGTTCTCAAGGCGATCCCCCTCGGCAAAGAAAGTTACCGCCCGCACCCGGACTCGCGCAGCGCCTTCGAGCTCGCCTGGCATATCGCTTCGTCGGACGTCTGGTTTCTCGATGGATTCCTTACCGGCAAATTCGAGATGGACGACGACGTCATGCCCGCGGATCTGGGCACCACCGAAGACATTCTGGCGCTCTACGAAGATGGCTTCGAAACAAAATTGCCGCAAGTCAGCAAACTTTCCCCGGATTTCTGGGCCACTCCTCGCCCCTTCTTCGGCATTTACAATAACCCCACCGTGCTATATCTCCAGTTCATGCTGCACCATTCGATCCACCACCGCGGCCAATTGAGCGCCTACCTCCGGCCCATGGGCGCGAAAGTTCCCAATATTTATGGCGGCAGCTTCGACGAACCTATGACCGAACCGGAATCGTAAGCGGAGATTTTTGGGTTTCTGCGAATCAGCCAGAGGGATCGTGCGAGGCGTGGGATGGCGCGACGAACTTTCTACGTCAGGAACTACGAAACAGAAAAACAAATCGCGGCGAGCCTCGTGAAATCCCACAACGCTCGCCGCGAAGAACTGTCAATCAGCCGCTTACTTCTTGTCCAGCTTGGCCTTTTCGATCGGCAAGCCGCGCGTCGCCGCAGGAGCCACCCTCTGCGTCGAGGTGAGCTCGGCCGCCGCAATCGCGGCCGGAAACAGCGTCGTGCGCCCATCCGTACTCGCCGCTGCCGCTTCGGTGAGGCGGTCTGTTGCTGGAGAAGGCATCGGCACCAGCGCGCCTTCGGCTTCCTTCAGGAACGTCAGCCCCAGCTCCCCGCCGTGCCAGTCAATCGAAATCACGTCGCCCAGCGACACTTGTTCCGTCGCCAGTAAACTTGCCAGCGGATACACCACGTGCCGCT